>JADMIO011095973.1_pt1 | contig 64646 bp, 46 predicted proteins | sample 8958161 | NCBI WGS metagenome assembly JADMIO01 (sample SAMN16585339, study PRJNA669376) | soil metagenome | isolation source: Crop rotation soil | place: USA: Cullars Rotation, Alabama | collected 2011 | reverse complement strand
CGCACCGCACTCCCATAAACGAGTGCGCCTCCACGATCGCTGGGCCCATGCGGCCCTCCAGGTCCCGCCGCAGCAGCGCGCGCGAACGATGCAGGCGCGTCTTCACCGCCTCTTCCGACAAGCCAAGACACTCCGCTGTTTCCGAGGTGTTCAACTGTTCCACCTCCCGCAGCACGAACACGGAGCGGTACGCCTCCGGAAGCCCATCTACCGCCGCTTCCAGCATCCGCCCGAGCTGCGCCCGGATGGCCTGAGCTTCCGGGGTTTCCGCCAGGGGCTGCCGCCGCTCCGCTTCCGGCATGATCTCTCCTTCGGGGTCCTCGAGCGGCATCCACCGCTTGTTCTTTTTGGCCCGCGCGAGCGCTTCGTAGAATGCAATCTTCGTCACCCATGTTGAAAAGCTGGCCCGCCCTTTGAACTGGTCCAGATGCTGATACGCCCGGACCCAAGCTTCTTGCAGGACGTCCTCGGCTTCTTGGCTGTTCACCAGCACCGACCGAACTACCCGATATACGCGCTGGTTGTAACGCCGCATCAGTAGCTCATAGAGTCCAATTTCCCCTCCGCGTACCCGTTCGACCACCTGCTCGTCGTTCAGCGTCTGGCATTCCTGCAGCACCATACTTTTACAGAGTCGCGCGCGCACCAAAAGTTGCATCCGCTGCGATAGCCGTCGGATTCGGCCGGCTGCAACGGATCGCAAGCCCGTCACTCTATCCAGATGGAGGCAGTATGAGTACAATCGCAAATGTTAATTCCCATGCCTTTGCGGCGGAGCGCAGCCGTCCCGCGTGGCAGGCTTACCAAATCCTGCACGTCGGATTCACCGCGGCCCCCATCCTCGCCGGACTCGACAAGTTCTTTCACCTGTTGTGCAACTGGGACCAGTACCTGGCGCCCTGGATTACGCGGCTTTCCCCAATCGGCGGCCACAGGCTGATGCTCGTGGCGGGTGTGATCGAGATTGTGGCCGGAGTGCTAGTCGCGCTTAAGCCGAAAATCGCGGCGCCGATAGTTGGAGTATGGCTCTGTTTGATCATTGTGAACCTCGTCAGCATGGGCTCGTATCTGGATGTGGCACTACGCGATCTGGGCTTGGCACTGGGAGCATTCGCCCTCTGGCGTCTTTCCCTGGAAGCTGGAAACTGAGCAGGTCAGGTGGCGGAGCCTATACCGCGGCGAGCCGCCATTTCGGCACCTATTGCGTGGCGGTCGGACGAGGCGAGAGCGTTTGCGGCGAACGGGAAGACCTCGGTATCTTCCATGGCGATGTGGCGGCGGTATAGCTCTGCAAGGTGGGTAAGCACGGTTGTCAGATGTTCTGCGTCCTGAGGCGATAGCTGGCCATCTGCCAACCACAGTTGCCCCAGATGGTCCACCTCGCGGTGGCTTCTCTCGGCGCATTCGTGATCCTGTTGCAGAGAATCTATTCTTGCAAGGAGGGGTTGCAGATCAGGACGATCAAGCCGGGACAATCTTGGAAACAAGCTCTCTTCTTCGTCGGCGGTGTGTTTGGGAGCCGCCTCACGAAAATAGCGCAGGCTCGTCGCCAAAGCAGTTTGCTGCTCGTGGGTGAGGGGACCGCCCTTCGCGCAGGTGGCGACCGTCAACAGTGCATTGAGAAAGCGTTCTATGCGGCGGTGACAGTCTCCGAGCATTCCGATAGGATCCGAGAAATCACTTTCGCGCTTTCCACCAATCACAATTGGCATAGCTCTCCTCCTGTTCGGTGCTCAGATTTATTCGTTTGGATGGGGATAGGCATCGGTTTCCGGATCGTCCGGCCTGCGGGTCAGGCAACGGAAATCCTTTTCTACCGCTATCTCCAAAGGGCCTTGCTGCGCATAGAGCCCAACTTCGTCCGCGCCAGCCCAAGTCGCGACTGACTCGGCTGGCAGACGGACGATAATGGAGTGATTGCAAAACACGGCATGCATTGGATCGGTGACGTCTCGACTCTGAATCCGGTAAATCAGCACAGTGCCTAATCCGAAGTCGACGGATTGTTCCACCGTGCCGGTCTCGCACAACTGCATTACTTCAGGGCGAGTCAGGCGAAGCCGTAGAGAATTGCCGTTTAACCTGAGTTTCATCTTGGTGCTCGTTGTTGGCGTCAGGCGATCCGTTTGCGGGAACTGGGGCGTGGACCGCCTGTGCCATAGACGACGCCGCCCTGGATCACGATCGTTCTACCGCAGCCGCATCCCAGGGTGCGCGCTTCCTTGGTTTCTACCTCGTCTCGCGTAAAGACCCATTTTTCCCCGCATTCACAGATATAAGCCATGGTATGGTGCACGGGCACGTGGACTCCCATCAATCCTTAGTGTCGTCCTGACGGCGTTGCCTGGCAATGGTCTGTTTGTCATGGCCATCAACACTTCTGTCATGGGTCAGAAGGTCAATGCTTTTTCAGCTCCAAGCCGCAACCCGGCGACCGAAGGGAGCACAGCCAGCTCGAGATTCGGCGCCGAAGGGACGAATGTGTCTCTGGCGGCCACTCTCACTACCGGCCCGTCGAGCGAACCGATGCAGTTTTCCGCGATGCGCGCCGCAACTTCCGCGCCGAATCCCGCAGTGAGCGTATCTTCGTGGGCGATCATGACACGGCTGGTCTTACGAACGCTCTGGTAGATCAAGTCTTCGTCCAAAGGCACGATGGAGCGCAGGTCAATGACTTCCAGCGATACGCCATCCTTCTCCATCTGGCGCGCCAATTCGAGCGCCATGTAGACCGTGCTGCCCCACGTCACGACGGTCAGGTCCTTGCCTTCGCGACGAATTGCACCTTTGCCGAACGGCACGATGTAGTCGGCATCCGGTTCGGGAGTCTTGGCCTGGACGCGCCGGTAGAGCCCCTTATGTTCCAGGAAGATTACGGGATCCTTGGAGCGCGCGGCAGCTTTGATCAGGCCTTTCGCGTCTTCCGCGCAACTCGGATACACGACGTACCAGCCAGGAATGTGCGCGAAGAATGCTTCTACGTTCGCGGAATGCCAAGGACCGCCCTTTATGTAACCACCCACTGCGATTCGCACGACCACCGGGCATTCCCATTGGCCCTGGCTGCGCCACCGGACGGTGGGAATCTCGTCGCGCAACTGTAAAGCTGCGGGCCAGAGGTAGTCACCAAACTGCATCTCGACAATCGGCTTATAGCCGCCAATTGCCATCCCTGCGGCTACGCCCGCGATGCTGGCTTCGGCCAGCGGCGAGTTTGAAACACGACCCGGAAAGGCGCTGCTCAAGCCGCGCGTCACGCCAAAAACTCCGCCCTTGGGATCGGCCACATCTTCGCCCCACATCACGATCTTCGAATTGCGCTCCATTTCCTCCCGCAGGCCGTGGTTGATGGCGTCAATCATCGTAACTTCCTGGCCGGAGATGTATCGCGGTTGCCGAGGCGTTCCCAGCAGCGCCGGGTCATCGGAATAGATGTGGGTCATGACGGTGGATTCATCGGGCTGCGGATAGCGATCCGCTTCATCCGCGGCGCGATCCACCTCGGCCTTGAGTTCCGCCCGCAGCGACGCGACTCCTGCATCTGTGACCACACCGTTGCGCAACAGGTACCGTTCGGTCTGGAGGATCGGATCCCGACCAGTGATCGCCTGCAACTCGGTTTCACCACGATACTTGCGCTGGTCGTCGGAAGAGGAGTGGGGATCGAGCCGCACCACTTTCGCTTCGAGCAGGGCAGGCCCCGCCCCGTGGCGCATCGCGTCGATTACGGGCGGCAGCGTTTCGTAGAGCTGCTCAAACCAAGTGCCGTCCAACTGGAACGCCGGCATGCCAAAACCTTGGGCGATGCGATGCACCTCGGAGCCTGTCTGGCTGGTTTGGGGCACGCTAATCGCGTAACCGTTGTTCTGAACGGTGAACAGGACTGGCAGCTTTTCGCGCGAAGCCCAGTTCAGCGCTTCGAAGAACTCGCCTTCACTGGTGGCGCCTTCACCGGAAGAGACGTGGACGACCTCGTCGCCGCCGTTCATTTTGATGGCCCGCGCCATACCTACGGCGCTGAGATATTGAGTCCCAGTCACCGCCGTTTGCGACACCAGCCGAAGCTTGCGGGATGACCACTGCTCCGGCATGTTGCGGCCGTTAGAATTCGGATCGCCTTCTCGCCCCAGCATGCCGAGGAAGATGTCCCTGATGGGCATGCCCAGACCCACGGCGACAGCTTTCGAGCGGTAGTAGGTAAAGAACCAGTCGTGCCCCGGCTTCAGCAACATCGTCATGCCGATCTGGAGCTTTTCGTGGCCGCGCGTGGAGGCCTGGAAGCCGCACTTACCCTGGCGCACAAAAGTCTTCATCCGCTCTTCGACATAGTAGACGGTCAGCATCTTGCGATAGAGCTCCAGCGTGACCGGATGCGGAACAATCACGTTATCAATAGGTTGCAGACTCTGGGTGGATGTCGCCATGGGTTTCTCCCTAATTCCAGGGTAGAGCGCTCCGGGAGCGCTGCCAGTGACTGAAGTCACGGTCACAACGGCCCGGCAAGTTGAATCAGGTTGTTCGGGCAGCCACAACTTTTTCCGACGAGCTTGTTTAGAGCGGCTTCGAAAGCCGCAAAGTCGACATGCTTGAGGCGGCATGCCCGCTCCAGGCTTATAGAGCGTGCGAATGTCCGTCGGGCCATCGGATTTTCGATCATGCTGAAGCCAAACTGCCGAAACAGGGCGACACTTTCCGGATAGTTCCCGATTACCTCGAGAACTTTGCTCCGCGGACCGATTCGCCAGGCGGCCGGAAGTCATAGCCGTATCGGGCCGCCTGCCCATTGCGCGCCAGAGATCGATCGCCTACAGGATGAGGCCCGTGACTTCCACCCCACGCGCTGACGCCCATGAGCGGGAACGCCCATTTGTGACTGTCCCAGCAGCAACATCTCCACGATATCCAAAACAGCGATGCCCACATGGCGATGACCGTGCTACCGTTCGAGGCTGCGGCGGCGCCGACGGCCCACTTGTCGAAGAGGCCTGATCCTTCACCGAAGGCCAGACCTCCCCATGGTAGCTGGCTGCAACAGCCAAAAACTGCCCGAGTAAAGTATCGAACGTTGCTATACATAAGGGAGGATCAAGAAGTAGTACAGTCCTTCAACCTGATCGCCCGGCGCAGTCTACGTCCTTCGGCGACAGGCTTGGATTCGGAGTGGAGCCGCTCCGTGATGGCGGACGCTGTCCGCCACTCTACCAGGTGCAGCAAGAACATGAACACCGTTGCGAAGAAGATCGCAGCCAGGTAGCCGGTCAACTCCGGAGATGGTCCCGGGGTCAATGTCTACTACTGGCCAGCACCGTCTCCTGAAGCTGCACCGCCGAACGCACAATCCGCGAGACCTTGATACGGAATTCGTAAAGACCTTGAACCTCGTATTCCCAAGCCAGTTCGCCTTGGCGTAGTTGCTCCATCTGTGCGTGCAGAGGTTGCGGATCGTGGTCGTTGACTAGAAGGAACGACTCGCCCACCCCCAGAGTATCGAAAGCATAGACCACGGTGCTGTGACGTCGTTCGCGAGGGGTTGGGCGGAGATCCAGCGTCCTGCCCCTGGGATCCAGGGCGTTCCAGGCGGCGGCGTCGCTCGGCTTGATCAAGGTAACCAACAGGCGCGAATCCTCCTTCGCGTGCAGTCGGTGTGGGCGGCCGGGCTCCAGGCGGATCAGTGTGCCCGGAACCATGTTGGAGCACTCGGCACCCTCATAGAAGAGAACGCGCCCACCGACGGAATAGACGGTCACCAGCCCGTTTGCCGCATGCTCAGTCAGGCTCTGCCCGGCGCGCAGCGAGACGAGCACTACACGCATGACCGGATCCTCCATCAGGATCCGGCGCGAGATCTCTTCGTCGCGGAAATCGTGAAATGTGTTGATGTCCAGTTGCTTCATATTTTGAGGATGACGCCGACTAATACCGGCGGATAGGACTTAAGCCACGGCACCCCACAGGTGCTGCATCACAATGGGGCTCGTGACCCCGGTCCCATGTCAGCGGGGATCGGGCCTAACGCTGACTCCCAGGGTGACTGGCGAAAGCGCCCAATGTGCTAATTGCCACGAGTGTTCTGAACTTGCGCATATCACCCGATTCTGTTGTGCTGTTGATCCGTCCCACATTGTGACAAAAGTCCTTGTGGCGACGGCCGGGCGGAGCCACGCTGAAACAGGGGGAAAAACGATGGCCTATGTGATCGCCGAGCCATGCATCGGCGTAAAAGACACTGCATGCGTGGATGCCTGCCCGGTGGATTGCATTCATCCAAAGAAGGACGAGAGCGATTTTGACAACGCGCCACAACTATACATCGATCCCCAGGAGTGCATCGATTGTGGCGCCTGTGTGCCGGTTTGCCCGGTCCCCGCGATCTTTGCACTTGATGACCTGCCCACCCAATGGAGCCAGTTCGCGCAGATTAATCAGGATCACTACCGGAAAGCTCCAGCGCATTGAGGCATACTAAAGATGGGGCGCTTGATATTGGTGCGGGAAGGCCGGAATGCTGGAAGCAGAACTGTTTGCATTCCTGGAGAGAACGGCGGACGCAGCGTTCGTGGTGACGAGAGAAGGTCAGATTTGCTCGTGGAACCACGCTGCCGAGCGGCTCTTTGGATACCCAGCGGCGGAAGTGCTCAACCGGGCGTGCTATGAAGTTCTGGACGGTCACGGCACCCTGGGAACACGAGTCTGTATCGGCGATTGCAGCGTCCAACAATGTGCTGCGCAGAAAATGGAAATTCCCGATTTTGACCTCGAGACCAAAAAAAAGTCCGGCGAGAGGCTGTGGGTCAACGTTTCCACCCTCGTGTTTGACGAACCACGCCGCAACCGCCACCTGATCGTCCACTTGGCTCGAGATATCTCGTGTCGCAAGAGAAGCGAAGAACTGCTTGCCAAGATGCTCGAGATTTCCAAGGAAATGGTGTCCGCCGCCGACCAGAACCCCCGCGTTGCGCCCATCTCGCCACTCTCCGAACAAGAGCAGCGAATCCTTCGTTTATTCGCGAAAGCCAAAAACTCTTCAGAGATCGCCCGCGAATTGGGCATCACACTTCCAACCTTGCGGAATCATCTACACAGCATCAACGAGAAGCTTCGTACTCACAACCGCCTGGAAGCTGTAATGCACGCCATGCGACGTGGCCTCATCTAGCCGTTTGATACTCGGTTGAGATGCGCAATCTGGACCTGTATACGCCTTCGATGACGGCACGATGCCACAGTATGAGCTGGTAACCTGCCCCGGAAAGCTTCTGCCATTCTGCGGACTGCAGGATGTCACGCGCCCACTCTCTGAAACGCGGGCAATTCCCAGGTTTCCACAAGGATACAACCGCGCTCACATAACAGCTTTTGCAGCTGACCCCAGGCTGCGCCCGCCACCTCGCCAGGCTTCGTTTCGTACCAATAGAATTCCAAACGCCCAGCCATATTCGTGCCAGCCTAACACGTTATGGGATTGGTCTGGGCAAAGGCCTTCGGAAACCACAAGGATTCGGACACGCAGCCATTCGGGATACTTCCGACCCTAAGCCTGGGGCAGGGCCAACGCTGGCACAAATCCGCCAAGCGACTGGTGCTGATCGTAGATCTGCAACCTCATGTCGGCCTTCGGCATGATAATCCGGCCGAAGTCTACCGCGAGCGCCACCGGCATTGCGGGAAACACGTGCAGGGTTGCTTTCTCACCGTGCGCAACCTTAATTCGGTCGAGAAGGCGCCGTGCCTCCTGCCGGAAAAGGCGTGCCTGACCACGGCCCTTCAGAAAATCGTTGTTCGGGGCGGGTGAACAAAATCTCCAGATGCTCGCGCCGGGAAGGCATGCCTCTATACGCTCGTCCTTGATGGTTGCACTTAATGAAAACACGAGCGCCGCCGGACCGTCCGTTCGCGCTGGTGCCGTAATCAAGTAGTCGAATCCATTCGGATCTTCCTGCCAACGCCAGTCCGGAGGTTCCCGGTGAAGTTGATAAATCTCGGCGGCGGGAATATCGCAGATCAGATACCCCAGCAACATCAGAAGCGGTTGCGGTGCGAGGGCAAAGACGGACAGATGCTCAACCCTTCCTTGCGCCAGCCGCGGTTTTACCTGCTGCGAAACCAAGCTGCTCAACTGAGCCGACTCAGCCGTCCAGTAGGCGGCGTTCCGATCCTGCAATGCACTGTTGAGCAACCCGAGCGTAATAGCTTGGGGCTCGGCTGGGTAGCGATCCGGGACCATCGCCTGTGTCGCTTTTTTCAGAGAAAGAGGCGCGGCATGCGGCCCGATATTGGCGCCGTAAAGAACTACGTGACTCTGGCGATCAGGTCCCAGGGCGGTGACGAGCTGGATTCTCTGCTCGTGCCGATCCTTCATCGCGCGGAGCCGTTCGACCGGATGGCCCTCGATGTCTGACACGTCAATCAACCGGTGATGGGCATCGCAGAGCAACATCAGATTCGAGATGTCCGATTTCAGATCTGCCGATAGTGTCGGATGCCCGCGTGGGCCAGCAGGCTTGTCAGCAATGATGTGGGCGATGTAGGCTACATTGAACTCGGCTTGGGTCAAGGTGTCCAGCCAAAGCGGCTCATTGCATCCGTCGTACTGACAGCGGCCGCCGGCCTTGCCCCAAAGCCGTATCTTCACCGTTTCCGGAATGTAGCTGATAGACATATGTGCGCGACAGGTGCCAGGCGGCTTGCGATCACGCTGCCGGTTCAAATTCCTCCATCTGCCCGTGAGAGATTCCTCCGCCGTACCATTCGCCCGTAACCCGCCACATCTCATAGAACGTCAGCCACAGTGACAGCCAGGGGACGATCGTGTGCGACAACTTCATATCCGACCGCCAGGAAGCGCGACTGGGATAAAACAGACACGGCTTGCCCGGGCCGTAGGTATGCGGAATCTTGCCGCCGGTCTCGAGCGGTCGTATTTGGTCGCCTGGCAAAAGCACCCTGGGCCAAGTGCCTACCCTGTATTGAATCACTACGTGATAAGTGGCGTTCATCGGGCCGGGTTTGAGAGGCCCGCGGCAGGTGAGCAGGCCTTCGGTGATCTCGCAGCGGAACTGCGGATTGCGGCTGCGCATCCACGCGGCTTGTTCCCGAATTCCGAGTGTTTTGATTCGGTTCATCTGCCAAAGAACTGGTTGCGCGGAACTGGAATCGCCCCGGTTTTAGAGATTCCGGTAAGAAAACCTCCGGCAGCCACGCCAAGCTTGCCGCTATCGCGCCGCTCATTAATTTCCGCTGCTTCGGCCCGGATTGCATCCTTAACCCGATCTGCACCGAACAGATCGTTCAGGGGTTCAGCTGATTTCTCAAGACCTTGGCGCTCGGTCAGTACAGTCGGATACATGGCCGCCTTCAGGCCACGTCGGAAATTCTCGATGTACGATTTAAATTGCTCGTACTTCGCCTGGTCCCACGTATCCGCGAAGTTCTCATCAGGGTGAACCGGATTCGGAATTCTGGGCACTTGCGGAATCGCTGCGACCGCGGTGTGAATACCGTCGAGTACGCTCTCCAGCGCGAGGCTCAGGGACCGCTGCCCCTTATAGAAACTGCCAGCCAGCGTCGTGAGAATGACTGAGCGGGCGATATCGCGTCCACCGTGGAAGAAGATATCGCGGTGGCGCTTCATCAGCTGAACAATCCGCTGCAGCGGATATTTGTATTCAGACGGAACCGGCGAGGGCAGCGGCTCCACTGACGCTTTAAACACCCGGTCTGCTTCCGCCACTGCATCCCGGATTTGACACTGGGTAAGGAACCACGCGGCAAACCCTTTGGGGTTGCTGTCCTTCCAGCATTCGAGCTTCCGGTCAGGCACGATAATGGAACCGTTGCCGATCTGGTCATTCGGGCACGCGGGCAGGACGTCCAGGTGGAACGAGCCGGCGTAATTCAGTCTCAGGCATCGCTTCAGCATCTCCAGGATCGCCTGGTAGGTTTCGTTAGCCGCCATGCGGCCATGTACCCGGTCGTAGATCGTCAATGGCGGCTGATGTGCGCACCAGTGAAGCTGACAAACGAGATCGAGATCGTACTCGCTCCGTCCGTAGGGCCGCACCGTGGTACCGGTCAGCATCGATCCCTGGGGATAGACGTCGGGATTAAAAATCGCGAGTGAACTGCCTGGGGCGGCAAGCCAGCGACCAACGGCCCGGTATTTTTCCTCCGCATTTCGGAATTCGGTGGGCGTCAGCTCCGACAGCGTGCAGATGCGGGTAAGGTGGCGATCCAACCATTGCACCCGGCTGGTCGGTACGCTCTGACGATCAGGTTCAACAAGTAGCACTCTAGGGTAAACCTCCTACCACTCTTAAATTCTATCATACATTCCAAATTTTGCCATAGTGTGTTATGTTATATCAGGAGGCCCTTAATGCCGAACCGTCCTGTCCATATCGCAACTTCCACCCCTGCTGGCGCTGGATATGCCTTCTATAAGGCACACGATCAAAATGGCTTAGCGAGAATTCTCGAGACCGCCGGAGGCGCGTTTGGCGGTTACCTGGGCGGAATCCTGCCAGATTCTATCGATCCGCCGTTGCACCACAGTCATCGCGCATTTGCACATGGCTTCTGTCCGGTCATCGCCGGTACCGTCGTCTGGAATCAAGGTATAGACGATTGGCAGAATCACTTTCGCCACCTCGCCGACCAAAACGCCTATTGGCGCGCCAGATCGACGGACTTCGCCACCTCCGCGTGGCACGCTTGCGCGGAATGGGTCTTTCGGTTGCTGTCAGGTTTTCTGGCGGGCATCGGTGCCGGATACCTCACTCACGTTGTTCTCGACTCCGCCACGCCTCGTTGCTTGCCATTCGTGTGCTGAGGGAGAATACGCCAATGTCCATAGATCAGGCAGAACTCGGAAGACGCCTCCGGCAGGCCAGGGAATGCTGTGGATTGACGCAAGACGATGTCGCGCAGGAGATGGGGATTGCGCGCGCTACTGTCGCGCAGATCGAGCTGGGAAATCGGTCCGTTTCCGGGCTAGAACTGGCCAGATTGTCCTATCTCTATGCTCGCGACATTCGCGAGTTCGTTGCTTCCACGTTTAACGCAGACAGCCTGACCTCAGTCTTACTCCGTGCTGAAGATGGAGAGGAAGATGGGGTCAGAGCTGCACTTAGGGATTGCATTGCGTTAGGCCATCAACTCCGGGATCTTGAGACCCTGCTCGGCATCAGCCGGAGCACCGCGAGTGTGCCGTCATATCCCTCGGTCACTCTGGCATCCAAATGGGACGCGATTCAGAGCGGCACCCATGCAGCAGTTGAAGAACGACGCCGCCTCGGCTTGGGATTCGGTCCACTCGGGGATGCGCCGGCACTTCTGGAGGCTCAAGGTATCCGCACCGGTCTCATTCCGATGCCGTCCGCAGTATCGGGGCTCATGATCAGCGATTCGAGCGTCGGCCTGTTCGTAGTGATCAATCGCGCTCACCCGGCCGTCAGGCAGCGGTTCTCGTGGTGCCACGAATACGCGCATCTGCTTCTGGATCGCGCTCAAATGGGACACGTCAGCCGCGAATCAGAGCGCACCGATCTGCTTGAGGTTCGTGCAAACGTGTTCGCCGCGAACTTCCTCATGCCTGAAGAGGGTGTCCGGCAGTTCGTCGCCACCCTCGGCAAAGGTAGTGCCAGCAGACTCCACGCGGAGGTTTTCGACGAAAGCGGTGTCGTCCCGGTTGACACTCGAACGGCGGGCGGCAGTCAGGACCTTCAGATCTACGATGCGGTGAAGTTCGCGCATCACTTCGGCGTCAGCATGCTCTCCGCACTGTATCGTCTTATGAACCTCCGATTGATCACGGACAAGCAATTCGAGCAAATGAAACAGATGGACAGCGAGGGCCTGAGCAAGCAACTGGCTGCTCTTTTGGGCCTAAGTGAAGTTTCCGAGGAGGAGAATGTCACTGCTTTCTATCGACGATACCTGATCCTTGCTTTGGAGGCCTACCGTCGGGAGAAGATCAGCCGGCGAAAATTAATCGAGATCGCCCACAAGCTTGGTGTCGGCGAGAGGGAAGTCGAGCGGGTCATTGAGGGTCTCGGGCTATTTCATGACGAACCCAGCGGAGTCTTGATTCCTCCTTCGGCTTAAGCCGTGCTTCCTCATAACCCTACTTCGATCGTTATCGCTGACACGAGCGTTATCATTAACCTCTGTCATTCCGGCCATTTGCTTCTCCTCGGAAGAACGGCGACATTTGAATTCTTGGTTCTTGACGAAGTCATTGCCGAGGTTACGGACCCGGATCAGCAGCGCGTGCTCGGGGAGGCGATCGCTGAGGGAGCATTGCGCAGGCACTCAATTTCATCACCTGAGGAACTCGCGACGTTTGCGGAGCTTACGCAAAGCCTTGGCGCGGGCGAAGCGGCATGTCTGGCCGTTGCAGAGGTACGTAGTTGGCTCGTCGCTTGTGACGAGAAACGGCTTTTTCTTCGAGAAGCGCGCAAGCGCCTTGGTGATGATCGGATTCTCAACACTGTCGGACTTTACGTCCTCTGGATACGAGCTGGGGTAGTCAGCGTAGCCGAAGCCGATAGTGCTAAGGGGATTCTTGAAAGCCACCGCTTTAGGCTGGCCTTTGATTCATTCCGGGATGTCATTTAAAGCGCAAAACTACATTCGCTGCCAAGAATGTTTTTGTGCGCTAAACTACAAAACGGCAATGGTTTATGCCATATTTTTCGGAGAATTACGGCGCCATCCGTTATCCCATCGGCACCGACACTGTAGCGGGCCTCCGTAAGGCCCAAATCGGCGCACTGCACGCGATCAGTTCGCACTTCACGATTCGAACCGATTCCGCCCTGGTCTCGCTCCCGACGGGCGCTGGCAAGACTCTCGTCTTGACTCTGGTGCCATATATTCTCCGCGCACATCGCGTACTCGTGGTTACGCCAAGCCGGTTGGTTCGGAATCAGATCGCCGAAGAAATCGCCGTTATGAAAACCGCGCGTATTGTCGGCGCCTTGGCACAGGATGTCGCCTCTCCCCATTGCCACGAACTCTTGCACCGCGTGGAAGACCAGCAGGGTTGGGAGGTGCTCCGTCATTTCGATATTGTCGTCGCCACACCCAATGGTGTCAGTCCGTTTCTTGAGCCCATACCGCCTCCGCCTGCCGATCTGTTCGACCTATTGCTCGTCGACGAGGCTCACCACGCGCCAGCCGACACGTGGTCGCGCTTGATGGATTCCTTCCCCACTGCTGCCAAAGCCCTTTTCACGGCGACGCCATACCGTCGCGACTACAAGGAAATCAAGGGGACCTTCGTTTACTCGTACCCCCTGAGACAGGCATACGAGGACAAGATCTTCGGCAGGGTTCAATTTGTCCCCGCTCAACCTGACCGGGGAGAGTCCAACGATCTCGCGATCGCCCGTGCGGCGAATCGAGTATTTACCGAAGACCGCGCTGCCGGCCTTCAACACGCGTTGATGGTCCGCACGGATCGAAAGCGTCGCGCGGATGAATTGAAGGAACTGTACGCTCAACACACCAATCTTCGCCTGCAAGTGGTCCACAGCGGGCTGACGTACAAAACGATTCAGCGTGCCCTTCAACGACTGAGAGAACAGAACCTTGACGGTATCGTCTGCGTGGACATGATGAGCGAAGGATTCGATTTTCCCCAGCTCAAGATCGCCGCGATTCATGTCCCCCACAAATCGTTAGAGACGACACTCCAGTTTATCGGCAGATTCGCCCGGACCAATGCCGAACGCATTGGCGACGCGAAATTTGTTGCCGTGCCTGAGGAAATCAAAACGGAGACTCAACGCCTTTACCGTGAGAACGCTGTCTGGGAGGAACTCATCGTTGATCTAACGGAGCGTCGGCAAACTGAAGAAGCTAACGTTCGCGCCACGCTCGGACGATTTGCTCCTCCGATCCATACCGACGTTAACACGGAGGACCTTTCTCTGTATGCCCTCTGGCCGTATTTCCACGTCAAGATCTATCAACTTGCCGAGGCCATTGACATGCCGGAGCTGGCCGACCTCCCGCCGCCATTCAGAATCGCCTTTCAACAGAATGCACCCGACTTGTCAGCTATTGTTGTGATTGGAAACGAGCAGCAACGGCCACGTTGGACCGACCTGGACCTTTTCAACCGTTCGGAATACGAGCTCTTTGTTATCTACCTCGATCCCGAAACGAATCTGCTGTTCATCTGCGCATCACGGCGTAGCGATGCTCTCTATGAGGCCATTGGAGAGCAGTTCGGGCCGCACAAAATCCTGCCGCTCTGGAAGATCAATCGAGTTCTCCGCGGTCTGGATGATGCGGTGTTCTTCAGCCTTGGAATGAAGAACCGACTACACACGAGCAACACGGAATCCTACCGCAATATCGCTGGCCCCAGAGCCCATCTCGCGGTCGCGAAGAGCGACGGGCGAATCTTCCATCGCGGCCATGTCTACGGCAAAGGCAAATCGGGCGGTGAGGACATCACCATTGGCTACAGCAGCGCGTCGAAGGTGTGGAGCCAACGAAACGGTCAAATCCCACATCTCATCGCATGGTGTCGAGCCGCGGCGGCTAATCTGGGCAGTGACGCTCCTGTGCCCGCGCACGAGGGTATCAGCTTTCTCTCGGTTGGAGAAGAGCTACGCGCGTTTCCGCCGAATCTCATTGCAGCAGAGTGGGACACCGCAATCTATCGAAACACGCCCGCTCTTGTCTACACAACGGAGGATCAAAACCACGAAGTGCTGCTTACCGACGTCGCCCTCAATGTAGACGCTCTGGAATCGACTCCCGATCGCGTGCGTCTCAGCGTAGAGACCGACGACTTCAATTGCGCGATCGACTACTCGTTGACTGGCGATCGATTCTTCGAAGCCGGTGACGATAGGGCACAGAACGTGGCCATTCGGGACGGCCCGGAGTCACTCACGTTGTTGCAATATGTGAACAACTATCCGCCGACAATATACAGCGCCGACTTTACCAACCTGCGGGGAGCGGAAATCTTCCGCACAGACCCCAGCACTTTTCAGCCATTCGATGTCGCTCGCCTCTACGCTTGGGACTGGGCCGGGGTGAATATCAGGCGCGAATTCTGGAATGACGGCCAACCCCACCCCGACCGGTCTATCCACGAGCATCTTCTTCAAAGCCTCAACACCCCAGAAGCCACCGTAATCCTTTATGATCATCGCACCGGTGAAGTGGCTGACATTATCGTAGCCGGGCACCGGAACGGCAAGACGAGTTTTGCCTTTTACCACGTCAAGGGCTCCAGCGAACCGAATCCAGGACAGCGCGTCGGTGACGTATATGAGGTCTGTGGCCAGATCATCAAGTCGGTCGTTTATATCAACAACCCCGAAGCGCTGGCGCAAAAGCTGCACCATCGTCTCGATGGCGGGTCACGATGTATCAAGGGCAGCGAACAGGTTCTCGACCAACTTTTTGCCGACGGACACAGAATCGGTTTTACGTACGAGCTCGTTGTGGTTCAGCCCGGCCTGTCCCCAGATTTGGCGCAACCTGTCGCAAATGTTCTCGCCGCGGCTGACGACTTCGTCCGGCGATCAGGAGCAGACCGTCTCTCCGTGATAACGTCGCGGCCTGTGGTTGAGGCTGCAGGAACTCCACTAGAATGAACTGATTCAAAAATATGCCAAAGCCAAGCGTGCACCTGGCGGAACTCCTCCTCAATATGCGCCTCCACGGCGTAACGGACGGCATGCGATCCCGCCGACCTTTTTCACCTGATATTGAGGCCGTCCATGCAGTCCTGTTCAACCCCCGATACGATCGGCAGGCAAAGATCAAGGCGTATCGCTCGTGGTTCGAAAAGAATCAGCCGTGTGTGTTCGGCAAAACTGCAGCGACCAATAAGAACATTTATATTTGTCTTCTTGAAGACCATGAGATCCTCCGCATGCGACGAGGAGATCCGGACGTAATGGATACGCTTCAAGACCATCGACAAGTCTGGAAACGGCTGGCTCTTGAGGGCTCAACCTCTTCGTTCGTAATCCTCCTCGCCAGCCCACATTTGGTCACCCGTGAACCGAACGAAACATTAAAAGAGATCTGCCGCCGCTTGATGGAGCTTTACATGCAGATCACTGTTGCCGATGATAGCTTCCATGCGGAGCGTGAGTATGTATTTCTCCGTCGGCCTGATAACGCTGTCCTTAGGTTCTCGACGCTTCCAAATACTTTTTGCGCCCAGGGTGACGGTCGATGGTGGCATGACCATAGGACCCCCGGCGGCATCATGATCACGTCGAATGCCCTTGGCCATTTCATGTATTCACGGGCGAAGAAGACGCAACTCGATCAGGCTGTCTGTACCGCGGCGCTCGAACAGGCGATGCGAACGATCGCTAACGCGCGCAAGGACCCATCGGATGGCAAAACGAAGTATCACCACTGCCCGGCCACTTATCTCGTGCCCAGACAGCCCGACGATCCGGCACCGTTGCGCAGCACATCAGAATTCAGCGCCTATTCGCCAGATCACTACGCCGGCTATTTTCATACCGATCATCTGATTCCGTCCGTGTTCTTCCAGAAGGACCGTGATCCGAAAACCCTCAAGACGTATGATGACCTGAGCTTTCGCTACATTTTTGACGCTTCTGTCGATCCGGAAGGGCACGCAGAGCTGATGGCCGGCACGCCCGCTAAATGGTATGACGTCAGAAGCAACATGGACCGCCTTCCTGATTTCGTGGACCCGGAACGAGCCGCGGCATTGGATCACCAGACTCGTGGCCGCCTCACGAGATGGCTCGAAGAGCGAATCCAGGAGCGGTTCTGATAGCCATCATGTAAAGCTGACACAGGGCTTCGGGTGCGAGGCCACAAACGCTATGCAAATCAGTAGAGTTACGATCCGAAATTTCCGGAATTTCAAGGCACTGGACGTAAAACTGGGGCAGCACGCCGTTTTCCTGGGTGAAAACAAGGTTGGTAAGACTAATCTGCTGTTCGCGCTGCGCCTTATTCTGGACCCGGCGATGCCCGATTCCATGCGTAGGCTGAGACTGGAGGATTTCTGGGACGGACTGCCGCGTCCCCTCGGCCTGGACAACGCTATCGAGATCTCGATCGAATTCCGTGGATTCGAGAAGAGCGAAAATCTCCTCGCCGTGCTTGCCGACCATCTTGTGAAACCCGACCCCATGGTCGCGCGGATTACTTACCGTTACCAGCCCGCCACAGGGCTGAAGGAAGCGCCCCGCAGCGAATCAGACTATCAATTTCTTATCTTCGGCGGCAATCGGCTGGATAATACCGTGGGTTACGATCTGCGACGCTGGATGCCGCTCGATCTTTTTCCTGCCCTGCGTGATGCAGAATCGGATCTCGCGAGATGGTCCCGGTCTCCGCTACGCCCACTGCTCGATCGCGCGTCGAGGACAGTTGACCGTGACGCACTCGAGGAAATCGCGGGGGAGGTGCACCAAACGACATCCAAAATTGCTGAACTGCCCGAGCTGACATCGGTCGTAGATGAAGTCAATAATCAGTTGACCACGATGGTGGGCTCCAAACACGCCGTTGAGACAGCGCTCGGGTTCGCTCCCGCTGAAGCCGACCGGCTTATTCGCGCTCTGCAACTCATGATCGACGGCGGGAAGCGGGGCGTCTCTGAGGCAAGCCTCGGTTCGGCAAACGTTCTCTATCTAGCCCTGAAGCAGCTCGAACAGCAATATCTGGTGGACGAGGGTGAGCGGCAACACACTTTTCTCGCGATCGAGGAACCGGAGGCGCACCTCCACCCTCATCTTCAGCGCCTCATCTACCGCAACTACCTCAGGAAGCGCGATGATGCGGAGAAGACGGCGGAGGTGCGCAGCATCCTTCTGACGACACACTCCCCGAATGTCGCGAGCGTGGCGCCACTTTCGAATATTGTCGTGCTGCGGCAGGTTCCAGGAGAACATCACACCGTCGGCCGGTCGCTCCGCACGCTGAAACTTGAGGAACAGGAACGGCTCGACCTGGAGCGCTACATCGATGTAACCCGCGGCGAGTTGTTCTTTGCAAGGGCCGTCGTACTCGTCGAAGGGGAGTCCGAGAAGTTTCTGTTGCCCGCTCTCGCAAGGCTCTACCACCAAGAATTTGACTTCGATGCGCTCGGTATCAGCGTCTGCGCGATCGGTGGAACAAATTTTGCTCCGTACGTTCGGCTGCTCGGTCCAAATGGGCTCGATATTCCCTTCGCGGTCCTGACAGACTTCGATCCGAAAGGCGAGGTGACAAGCCAGGAAGATGCCGATCCGGACGAGGGCGGCGATGGCAGCAGCTATGGCGAAAACCGCGTCGTGAATCAGATAATGCGCGAGATGATGACGCCGGAACAATGGCACAAGTTGACGTTCAAGGAGGTTCTTGGGCGCGCTGAGAATTCCGGGGTCTTCCTCAATACTTTCACCTTCGAGCTCGATCTGTTCAAGGCCGGGAACGAGGACGAGTTCGCCGAAGCGATCAAGGGGCTGACAAACAACAAGAAGATGCACGCGCGATTCGAAGAGCTTTCAACAGATCCTGAGTCCCTCGATGCCGCACAGTTTCTTAAGGATATTGATTCAATAGGTAAGGGCCGCCTGGCGCAACGCCTGGCGTCCATTTTCCTCGAACAGGGCGTTGATGTCTCGCCGCCTTACATCACAGCAGCTCTGGACTACATTAAGGTGAAGCTGGCATGAACGCTCCCTATATTGGGGCCGCGGAGGAGCTTCGAAAGAACGATGAACAGTGGCAGGCGTACGAATCCAAAGGCCATTGCGTCGTCCTCGCAGGTCCGGGAAGCGGAAAGACGAAGGTCATCACGCTAAAGATTGCAAGGCTTCTCGATGAGGACGTGCGGCTCCCGAGACGGCTTGCGTGCATCACTTATAGCAATGCCTGTGTAGGTGAGCTCTTCAGGCGTCTTCAGAAGCTCGGGGTAGCGGACGATGAGCGCCTTCTGACCTCCACCGTGCACTCATTCTGCCTTACGGAACTCGTCCTTCCGTTCGCGAGACTGGCGGGGATGGATGTCGCGGACCCGCTGGTGGTGGCCTCTCCTTCGAAATCACGCGAGCTTTTCGCCAAGGCCTACGGCCAAACGCTCGGCGGCCAGCCTCCCAAGTGGTATCGGGCCGAGTTTGACAAACTCCGGCGCACGATCCCGGACCGCGGCAGCTCGCAGTGGAAAAACTGGCCCGGACGTGAAACGGAGGTGGTCGAAGCGTATGAAGCACAGCTATTGAAGCACGGCCTGATCGACTTTGACGGACTGGTGCTCGCGGGCCTCCAACTGATCGAAAAGCATGGATGGGTGCGAAGTTGCATCCGGGCGAAATATCCCATTCTAGTGATCGACGAGTATCAGGACCTCGGCGTGCCTCTCCACCGGATAGTGCTCGGGCTGAAGGAGAAGGCCGGAGTGCGCATCATCGCGGTCGGAGATCCTGACCAATCGATTTACGGCTTTACGGGCGCGCAGCCCATTTTGCTACGCAGGCTCGCGGCATTGCCGGACGTCGAGGATGTTGAGCTGAAGCTGAACTACAGGTGCGCGGACAGGATAATCGCCGCGTCGAAGACGTTACTGGCCGATCCTGCTGACTTCAAATCACATGATGGTCGGCAGGGGGACATTCTAATCTACGAAACGGAAAAGGATGTTAGTGGGCAGGCCGATTACGCGCTCGGCACCATAGTCCCCGCGTTGCTGGAAGCGAATGACACCTGGAAATATGGTGATATTGCGGTGCTGTACTGGTCACTTAATGAAGGGAACGCCGTGGCCGAAGCGGCCGACGCGCTCGGCCTCCGGTATTTTCGCGTCGATAACGGGTCGCCGGTCAAGCGTTCGCGGCTTACCGAATGGCTAACGGATGCCGCCAGGTGGTGCTCAGGAGGTTGGAGTTCGGGTACCGTAAGCCTGAGCCAGGTCCTTAAGTCTTGGCGCGCTATGCGGCGATCGTTGACGCGCGAAACGGAAATCCTCGAAGTAAGAAGACGCCTGATCTCGGCTCTCTTTGGGCATCGCGTCGGTAAACTTCCTCTCAGCAAATGGCTTGCGCTCCTTTATGAAGAAGTGCTGCGCCCAGCGTTTGACGAAGAGCCGGGGTTGGCCGACGAGAAGGAGAATTTCGATGCGTTACTCGGAGCATCCGAGGAAGGCGCACTACGAGACTACACAGTCGAGATCTTCGGAAACCAAGGCCGAAGCCCGGAGCAGATTAATCTCATGACGCTGCACAACTCGAAAGGGCTGGAATTCGAGACTGTATTTCTTGTCGGTCTGGAAGAAGGGCTATTCCCGAGCACGTACGACAACACGCCGGAGAAACTTGATGAAAAACGTCGCTTATTCTATGTCGGACTCACGAGGGCAAAGACGATAGTGCACCTGATGTATGCTTTCAACGAATCCGTGTTCATTAGGGCCGTACGCAAGGCGACCGGTGGTTGAGCACCACGCACTTGCTTACCAAGCAGGAGAACGGCTTCCATGCACCGGTGCGTCGCGATCACAACATCGAGTTCCGAAAATCCTGCGCCCATGGGATGAATTATGATGGCTCACGACAAGTGGCTCTTGTTCGGCGAAGGACGTTGGGGGTCGAGGAGTGTCTAAACAGAACGTTTCGACAGCGCGGTCATCGAATTGCATCGCGAAGGTCATACACGCCGAGGGCTGACTGCCGAGGACTAGATCGCCTGCTGTCAGAGAGCTTTGGGCGTCTGCGTACATCTTCCGAGTTCCCTCACAAAGTACTGGTTGGACCCGCTACGGAAGCCGGAGGCCGCCATTGCAACGAGTACCCAGGAATACGTGCAAGGGCACGGGATCGGCACCGACCCATTTTCTCACTGCTGCGGTCTAAGAAACTTTCGATCCAGGCGGCGCGCGGCGATCACCCCCTCTGGCATCCCACTCGGATGACCTACTCTTTGGCGAGGTCTGCCGCCGCTTGTCGGCTGTTGTCCGGGCACCCGCGCGGCCGTGCTCAGGCAACAGACCCTACGCAACTTAGATATCAGCCAAAGGCCAAATGCTTCTGCTTCCTAAACCAATCATGGGTTTCTTCTGAAAACGAAGCGAACGCTTCCGAACGCCCGTAATAATCTGAGAACCCTGGGTTGGTATCCAGGCGCCGCAGCGCTGGACACGGGTCAGATCGCCTGCTCTCGCGCCATCGCCTCGGCCAATCGACGGTAAACCCTGTAGCATACTCGCTGACGCTGTCTTTGTAATGACTCTTGTACGGCAGAATTGTGTGCAGGTGGAAGCCTCGGTTAAAATCCGCCTTCATAAACGAGGGCCCAAACGACGCACCAATCCAGCGTTGACATCGCTCCGTACGTGCAACCTCGACAAGGGGCTGGCCGAGGAAGACACCTTTGTTCTCGTCCAAGATTGCCTCACCTACGGCAATGGCTCCGCGCAACGGGAGCTCTGCTTCCAGTCCGAAGCAAATTGCCTCTGCTACGCAGTGCGTGAGCTGGAAAGTGCCATCGCGCTATATCGCGTCCAGAAAAGAATTGAATCGCTGAAATACGCGTTACCAATGACAAGCCATCCGACAGCGATGTGACCGTCTGGACCGGGAACGACGTCCAAGCCGCCCTTCTGCTGCTTCACATAATCGATAAGTTCCGTATACTTCGCACGAAGGCCTTCGAGCCCGAGTGCCTGAAGGCGGCTCTCGAATCCAAGGACATCGAGAAGGCATACGATCTCGAGGTTTTCGGCTGGTGTCTCCATCTCCGACCTAATATCGAGATTTTAATTCACGTTCCATCCTTTCGTCTCCGCACCTCCATTCACTTCGCACGAAAAAAAGGACAAACAGAATAAAGCTGGGCGGCTGTTGCGCTTCGACGAACTGAACCGCCGACACGGCTCCGAGGGCCGCGCATCTGGCGGGTAGCCTCCAATGCGACACCCTCAGGCTTGCCCGTCCCCAACAAGGCCCCCGTATGCTTAAAGTGGATGATCTGTCTACCGGCTTTGATCTTCCGCGAACTGGCGTCGATCAAATACACCATCTGCGGGAACTTGACAGGAAAGACCGAGCGCGTCCTTGCTCGCGGGGGCGTCGGCTGGAGACGACAATCCGGCTGCTCTGCGATAGCCCTCGCCGAGAGCATATTGAGCGTGGAATGATTCTTTGGCACTGCCGAGTGCAGATTCCTCAAGCTCATAGCGGCCGAGAAAAGCGCGCAAAGCTCTCCTATGGGGGCTTCCGCCGAGGTTCGCCCGCAACGGAGTGGCGTGTCCGTTAAGAACCCGACCGCACGATGTGGCTGTGAGATGCATTAAAGTACAATGTGGCGATCAAAACGGCCAGAGTGGCAGCGTCTTGAAGCCCATAGACTCGTCTTCGCAAAGCAAACACTATGGACGCTTTCGAAATTCGGCGGCAGTTGATCAGCGACTACTCGACTTACGTCCGCAGCTTCATAAAGATTCGCGACCCTCAGATCGACCGCCGAGTCCAGGAGGAACTGGATTCGGGACTGCTATGGCCAGATCCGTTGATCCAACTGAATCCGGCCTTCGAGTCGGGAGATTCGATCGACGGATTGGTGGGAGAAGGCATCCTTCATGAGGAGTGTGGCAGGATTTTTCGCAAGGACAAGGAGCCCGGAAGCAACAATTCTGGCCGGCCACTTCAACTGTACCGCCACCAATCCGCTGCGATTCGCAGGGCAGTTCAGGGGCGCAACTACGTCCTGACCACCGGAACTGCATCCGGCAAGAGCCTTTCTTATATCGTTCCGATCGTCAACCAAATTCTCCGGCGAGGTTCTGGCGGCGGTATTCAAGCTCTGATCATCTACCCGATGAATGCACTTGCCAACAGCCAGTTCGGAGAGCTGAAGAAATTCCTGCACTACGGATACCCTGAAGGCCGACCTCCGGTGAGATTTGCCCAATACACGGGTCAAGAAAAAGACGAACAGCGCAAGGCGATCATCGCGAACCCGCCTGACATCCTTATTACTAACTACGTCATGGCCGAGCTCATCCTGACGCGGCCGGACGAAAGGCAGCTGGTCGAGGCGGCGCGCGGTTTGCGGTTCCTGGTCATGGATGAGCTTCATACGTATCGAGGCCGTCAAGGTGCCGATGTCGCCCTGCTCATCCGGAGGCTTCGCGACCGGGTGGGCGGTGAATCCCTCCAGTACGTGGGCACATCCGCGACCATGGCAAGCGGTGGCAACTTCGACCAGCAGCAACATGAGGTTGCAGGTATCGCCACCAAATTCTTCGGAGCCACCGTGCTCCCGGACGATGTCATCGGCGAAACGCTGCGGCCCGCGACAAAGCCGATTCCCTTGGCCGATCCTGCTTTTCTGGCGGCGCTTCGCCAACGCGCGGAGTCGGATGCGCCTGTGCCGTCTCGGTACGAAGATTTCGTATCCGACCCGCTCTCATCCTGGATTGAACACAGGCTGGGCCTGACGACTGAGGCCGGGGCTGGCCGACTCATTCGCGCCATTCCCAGGAGCCTAACTGGCATCAACGGTGCGGCGGAGAGACTTGCTGACGAGACGGGTCTCTTGCCGGAGCGCTGTGCCGAGGCCCTTGAAAGGCAGCTTCTGGGCTCGTATTCAACCGGCAAGAACCCGGAAAACGGATTCCCTCCTTTTGCGTTCCGTCTGCATCAATTCATAAGCAAGGGCGATACCGTTTACGCCACCCTCGAAAACGAAGCGGACAGGTTCGTCACGGTAAACGGGCAACAATATGTGCCCGGCGATCGCGATCGCGTTCTCCTGCCTTTGGTATTTTGCCGCGAATGCGGCCAGGAGTACTATTGCGTTAGGGCGACGAACGCCGATAGTCCTGGCAATCGCGCCTTCGAGCCACGGGAACCGCAAGACCAGGAGGGTACGGACGATGTTGTTCCCGGCTACCTCTATCTCAGCACCACCAACCCATGGCCCGCGACGCCGGACGAGATCATGGACCGGCTACCCGAGGACTGGGTCGAAGAACATCGGGGACAGCGCCGGATCAAGAAGAGCCAGAGGGCGAACGCTCCGGAGTTAATTCGGGCAGTTCGCGACGGGACCGAATCCTCAGGCGGCATCGAGGTCAGCTTCATAGGGGCACCTTTCCGGTTTTGCCTTTCATGCGGGGTTGCCTATGGTGCACGACAAAAATCTGATTTCGCGAAGCTGGCATCGCTCAGCTCGGAGGGTCGATCCACAGCAACCACGATTCTCAGCCTGTCGGCTATCCGATCCCTGAAGAATGAAGCGTCACTTCATGATCGTGCGCGCAAACTCCTGAGCTTTACCGATAACCGTCAGGACGCATCGCTCCAGGCCGGCCATTTCAACGACTTCATTGAGGTTGGACTGTTGAGAGCCGCGCTTTACAAAGCGGTGGATAAGGCGGGATCAGCTGGGATTGCTCACGATGAACTGCCCGAGCGGGTTTTCCAGGCGCTTGCATTGCCCATCGATCTCTATGCAAGGGATCCGGCGGTGCGGTTCCAGGCCCTTAAGGATACCCAAAGCGCGTTCAGAACCGTCCTCGGCTACCGCCTGTATCGCGACCTCAAACGCGGTTGGCGTATCACGTTGCCGAACCTCGAGCAGTGTGGATTGCTAGAGATCCATTACCAGTCTTTGGAGGAGTTGTGTGGGTCGCAGGCCGACTGGGCAGACTGCCACGCCACGCTAGCAGGCGCGCCACCCGAAACGCGTCAGCGGATCGCCAAAGTATTGCTCGATCATATGCGCCGCGAGTTGGCTATCCAGGTGGACTACCTTGAGTCGTCCTATCAGGAGCGAATCCGCCAGCAAAGCAGCCAGCACCTGCGCGAGCCCTGGGCGATCGACGAAAGCGAACAACTGGAACACGCCTCGGTGCTTTTCCCTCGTCAGTCCGGCGATCAGGACGACTACGGCGGATATCTTTATCTTTCGGCGCGCAGCGGCTTCGGCCAGTTCCTTCGCCGAAGCACGACCTTCTCGAACTTCGGACGCCTTTCGCTTGGAGAGACGGAATCCATAATTCGGCAGCTCCTTAGCAAGCTGCGCCTTGCGGGAATCGTCAAACAGGTAATCGAACCGCGCAATGCGGAAGACGTGGCAGGTTACCAGCTCTCAGCATCCGCGCTCCTCTGGACCGACGGTGACGGTACGAAGGCATTCCACGACCCGATCCGGGTTCCGAACATGCCCGCCAGCGGCGGTCGGACCAACCCTTTCTTTGTGGATTTCTACCGCCGCGTTGCACAGACGGCCGTGGGTCTGGAGGCGCGCGAACACACGGCGCAGGTGCCAGTCGATATGAGGATCGACCGCGAGCAGCGGTTCGCCGAAGCAAAGCTGCCTGTGCTGTATTGCAGCCCGACGATGGAACTCGGCGTCGATATCCGGGAACTGAACGCCGTGAATTTGCGGAATATTCCGCCGACACCCGCCAACTATGCGCAGCGCAGCGGGCGGGCCGGGCGCAGCGGACAGCCCGCTCTCGTGTTTTCATATTGCTCAACGGGCAGTTCCCACGACCAATACTTCTTCAAACGCCCCAATCTGATGGTGGCAGGCGCTGTGACACCACCCCGGCTTGACCTCTCGAACGAGGATCTGGTGCGTGCTCACGTCTACGCAATCTGGCTCGCGGAGAGTCGCCTTCATCTGGGCCGGACGCTCAAAGACGTTCTCGACCTTGCGGGCGACGATCCATCCCTTGAGGTGCTGGCAAGCGTTGAGGATGCGCTCAATTCAGAATCAGCGCGATTGAAGACAAAAGCGCGCGCGAAAGCGGTGCTGACCGAATGCCGCGATGAACTGGTGTTCGCCGATGGTGATCTTGATCGCTGGCTGGATGCAACCCTCGGCCAGGTCGGGCTTAACTTCCGGGAGGCATGCCGCCGGTGGAAGGACCTCTATGTCGCAGCGCATACCCAGGCACGACTACAGAGCAAGATCATTCTTGACGCCACCCGAAGCCCCGAGGAGAAGAGGCAGGCAGAACGCCTGCGCCGTGAAGCCGAAGACCAGGTACGCCTGTTGACCGAAGCGGAGAATGTGGTGCAGTCGGATTTCTACAGCTACCGCTATTTCGCAAGCGAGGGCTTTCTGCCGGGCTACAGTTTCCCGCGTCTGCCACTGTCGGCCTTCATTCCGGGCCGCCGACAAACCAAGAACCGTGAGGAATACCTTTCGCGGCCGCGCTTCCTGGCCATCTCTGAATTCGGTCCGCGGGCGGTTGTCTATCACGAGGGCTCGCGCTATCGCATCAACCGCGTGATCCTTCCTGTCGGCGAGAACCAGGAACTTGCCACGCGCAAGGCCAAACAGTGCGAGACATGCGGCTATTTGCACACTGTGTCCATGGGCGAGGGCGTGGATCTGTGCGAGCGATGCAACAGCCCGCTGGGTCAGCCGATGCAGCCTTTGTTCCGGCTGCAAAACGTGACGACTAAGCGCACGGATCGGATCAATTCAGACGAGGAGGAGCGGCTTCGACTGGGGTTTGAGCTGCGGACCGCGGTCCGCTTCACCGAAAACGCGGGGCGTCCGACGCACCGCGTCGGGGCGATCGAGCGAGGTGGCGAGTCTCTAGCCCGTCTCGATTACGGTTCGGCTGCCACGATATGGCGGATCAATCTTGGCTGGCGGCGGCGCAAGCAGAAGAACCTGTTCGGCTTCCTCCTGGACACAGAACGCGGCTACTGGGCGACCAATGAAATCGCCAACGACGAGGACGAAGCTGACCCCCTTTCCGCGCGGGTCACCCGCGTTATCCCCTTCGTGGAGGACCGCCGGAATTGTCTCATGCTGGAGCCTACTAAGACGCTCCCTGAGGCGGTGATGGCATCCTTGGCCGCTGCACTCAAGACGGCAATCCAGGTTCGCTTTCAGCTCGAAGACAGTGAACTGGCGGCAGAGCCGCTGCCGCATGCGGGCAATCGACACGTCCTGCTCTTTTACGAATCGGCCGAGGGCGGCGCCGGTGTCTTGCGCAACCTCCTCGATGATTCTGCCGCGATTCCGGCCGTCGCCAGAACAGCGTTGGAGATTTGTCATTTCGATCCCAACACGGGCGACGACAAGAGGCGGGCACCCGGCGCAAAGGAGGATTGCGAAGCGGCTTGTTACGACTGCCTCATGAGCTACGGTAACCAGGGCGATCACAAACTGCTTGACCGACAGCTCATCCGGGAACTTTTGCTCAATCTTGCTGATTCCCGCGTGACCGCGTCCCCCGCCCACCGCCCGCGCAAGGATCACATCGTCGAACTGATGCGTCTCGCGGACAGCGAACTGGAGCGAAGCTGGCTGAAGTTCCTGGAGCAGCAAAACCTTCGGCTGCCCAGCAAAGCTCAACATTTGATTGAAAGCTGCTCGACGCGGCCAGATTTCCTCTACGAGGACTCGCTGACGGCGATTTACATAGACGGGCCATACCACAGCTTCGCCGACCGCCAAGCACGCGATCGCCTCCAGACTGAATCCATGGAAGACTTCGGCTACACTGTCATTCGCTTTGGGAATGAAGACAACTGGTCGGAAATCGTGAACCGCTATCCCCACGTGTTTGGGAGACTCTCGTGAACTTTGCCGTCGGCTCTCTTGTGAAGGCCCGCGGGCGCGAATGGGTAGTACTTCCCGAATCGGAAAATGAGCTGCTGGTGCTGCGGCCTCTTGGTGGAACGGACGAAGAAATCGCCGGTGTCTACCTTCCGCTTGAGACCGTCGAATCCGCATCCTTTTCTCTCCCAAACCCCGAGCGATTGGGAGACCACCGCTCGTGTCGGCTACTGCGCGATGCCGTACGGCTGGGGTTTCGCGCGAGTGCGGGACCCTTTCGCTCCTTCGCTCACCTTGGCATCGAACCGCGACCCTATCAACTCGTCCCACTGCTGATGGCGTTAAAGCTCGATCCGGTTCGGCTCCTGATCGCGGATGACGTGGGAATAGGCAAGACCGTGGAGGCGTGTCTGATCGCGCGCGAGCTTCTTGACCGGGGCGAGATCCAGCGCATCGCGGTGCTCTGTCCGCCACAACTGGCGGAGCAGTGGCAATCGGAAATGCGAGACAAATTCCACATCGATGCTGAACTCGTTCTGCCCGGCACCGTGACGCGCCTTGAAAAGCATTGCCGTGTTGGCGAATCACTTTTCGATATTTACCCGTTCGTAGTCGTATCCATTGACTTCATAAAAAGCGACCGCCGCCGCGGCGATTTTCTTCGTGCCTGCCCGGAACTAGTAATTGTCGATGAGGCACACACCTGCTCCTACAGCGGTGAAGGCCGCGGTGGACGACACCAAAGACACCAGCTCATCTCCGGCCTCGCGGCTCCAGAAAGAGCCCGTCACCTCATTCTCGTAACAGCGACTCCGCATTCAGGGAATGAACAATCCTTTCGGTCACTTCTTGGCCTAATTGACCAAGGATTCCATAACTTGCCCGAGGACCTGACCGGTAAATCCCACGAGAATGTTCGCCGTCGCCTGGCAGCGCATCTCGTGCAGCGCCGCCGGGCAGATATCCATCATTTTCTGAAGTCGAACACGCCGTTCCCGTTACGCGAAGAAAAGGAAGAAGGCTACAAACTGCACGACGAATACCGGCGGCTGTTCGCGCGCGTGCTGGCCTATGCGAAAGAGACCGTCCGTGACAACGACGGAGCACGGCACCGGCAACGAGTCCAATGGTGGTCGGCGCTCGCATTGTTGCGGGCCTTGGCTTCGAGCCCGGCGGCAGCGGCCGCAACGCTGCGAACGCGGGCAGCAACCGTTGAAACCGAAACAGCCGAAGAAGCCGATGATATTGGCCGTCGCACTGTCCTCGACCTCCTGGATGATACGGCCGTCGAGGCCGTCGATATCACGCCTGGCGGAGATTCCGGGCCACAGGAAGGGGGTGAGGGCGACCAGCGGCGCCGCCTCCTGGACATGGCACGACATGCCGAGGCCCTGCAGGGCAAGAAAGACCACAAGCTCCAGACGGCGACGACGATGGTGTCAGCTCTTTTGGCGGATGGTTTTCGACCTATCGTCTTCTGCCGCTTTATTGCGACCGCCGACTACGTCGCTTCAGCTCTGCGTCAGGAACTGTCTGGGGACGTGGCTGTCGCTGCCGTGACGAGTGAACTGGCACCGTCCGAACGTGAAACTCGGATCAGTCAGCTCGCCGAAACGCCGTCGCATGTCCTGGTCGCCACCGACTGCCTTTCCGAAGGCATCAATCTGCAGCGTGACTTCGATGCGGTCATTCATTATGACCTGAGCTGGAATCCAACCCGCCACGAACAGCGCGAGGGGCGGGTTGACCGTTACGGGCAACCAAGTCCTAAGGTCCGTGTCGTCACGTACTACGGACTCGACAACCAGATCGACGGCATCGTTCTCGACGTCCTTCTGCGGAAGCACAAGAAGATTCGCAGTTCACTGGGCATCTCTGTTCCCGTGCCGGTTGATACCGAGCAGATTGTTGAAGCCGTATTTGAGGGCCTATTGCTTCGGGGCAAGCCTGGTTCCGAGGAACAGATGTTTCTGGAGTTTGAGGATTACTTCCGGCCGGCCAAGGAGGACCTGTTCGCCAAGTGGGATTTGAGCGCGGACCGGGAAAAACGTTCACGGACCATGTTTGCGCAGGAAGGCCTCAGCGCCGGGGTCGAAGAGGTGGAGCGCGAACTTGAAGCTGTCCGACAAGCCATCGGCTCCGGTATAGACGTGTCACGTTTCACCAAGGAGGCCCTTGTGGCCCACGGGGCTATGGTCGCTCAGAATGGCGTGGTCAAGGTTGATCTGGCGGAAATACCCCGTGGTTTGCGCGACGTGCTTGCCACGGACCGCCATCTCCTTGTCCGTTTCGAGCCACCCACGAAAGCCGGTGAACTGCTGCTGACCAGGACGCACCCGGTGGTCGAAGGACTTGCCGGGTATCTCTTGGATACGGCGCTGGACCCGCATCTTGAGAGCGTGGCACGTCGTTGCGGCACGATCCGCACGCAGGCTGTTGTTCGGCGGACGACGGTTCTGCTGCTGCGCTGCCGCTATCACATCATCACGCGCCAGGGTGGACTGGAGAAGCCACTCTTGGCGGAAGATTGCCTTACGGTGGCATTTGAGGGCTCGCCCGTGAATCCGGCTTGGCTGGACCTGTCGGCCGCCGAAAGGCTTCTCGCTGCCCGGCCAGATGCCAACATCCAGCCCGACCAGGCCGCAGAGTTCATCCGCCGGGTGAACCAGGACTTCACGGGGTTGATACCCCACTTGAATGACATCGTCCGTCAGCGCGGCGATGAGCTTCTTGCCGCTCACACACGCGTCCGGACCGCGGCACGGATGCAAGGTGTCCGTCACAGCGTCGAAGCACAGTTGCCGCCCGATGTTCTGGGCGTTTACGTATACTTGCCTGCGCTCTCCGATGCCGGAAAGGCCGCGAGCTAGGCGATGGGTGCGAAGAACCAGGACCTTTTCTTGACGATTCGCTCGGAAGGGGCGATCCTTCCGCCCGATCTTCTTCAACGCGTTGTCGCCGGCGACCATGAGCTGGGTGGGTTGGGCGCCGATGATTACCACTTGCCGAAAGGCGAAAAGATCAATGAGGCGACCAGCCGGGCTTGGAATCGCCTGCTCGGCGTCTGGGCCGCTTTTCGCGCCGCCATTGAGAAGCTGCCGGAGACTGATCCCGCCACGACAGCCACGCGTGAACGGTGGCTCCAGCCCTTCTTCCAGGAACTGGGCTATGGCCGGCTTCTGACCGCCCAGCCGATTGAGGTAGAGGGCAAGTCTTACGCGATTTCCCACGGCTGGAGCCGGACGCCGATTCACCTCGTGGGTTGCCGCGTCGATCTGGACCGGTCAGTGCAACGAGTCTCCGGTGCCACTCGCAGCAGCCCTCATAGTCTTCTCCAAGAGGCGCTGAACCGGTCTCCTCAGCATCTATGGGGGTTTGTCACCAACGGTTTTCAACTGCGGGTCCTGCGCAACAACGCGACTCTCACCCGCCAGGCGTTTGTCGAATTCGATCTCGAAGCCATGATGCTCGGCGAGAACTACGCCGACTACGTGCTGCTCTGGCTTCTCTGCCACCAATCGCGGGTCGAAGCCGAGAACCCGAATGATTGCTGGTTGGAAAAGTGGTCACAGGCATCAAAGGAACGCGGTGTGCGGGCTCTCGATCACCTCCGTCGTGGTGTCGAGTCGGCAATTACTGCCTTGGGCCGCGGCTTCCTGAATTGTCCGTCGAACCGAGAATTGCGAGATCGCCTTCGGAGTGGCGCGCTCGATCCGCAAGATTATTACCGGCAACTTCTTCGCCTCGTGTACCGCCTCTTGTTTCTCTTCTCCGCCGAGGATCGCGGATTGCTGCTGTTGCCGGACGATGATCGGGCACCGGCGCGGGCGCGGTTTCTCAGCTACTAGTCAACCGCCCGGTTGCGACGGCTGGCAGAACGCCGCACCGGAACACGGCACACGGACCTATTCGCGGTCCTTCGCCTGATTATGACCAAGCTCGGGACCAATTCGGGCTGTTCGGAACTGGCTCTTCCTGCATTAGGTAGTTTCTTGTTTTCGGCCCAAGCGCTCCCGGATCTCGAAACTTGCGAAATAGCCAATTTCGATCTCTGCGAAGCAGTTCGTGCTCTCGCCCTCACAATCTCGAACGGAGTCCGCCGTCCAGTTGACTACAAGAACCTTGGTGCAGAGGAACTCGGCAGCGTTTATGAATCTCTTCTTGAACTCCACCCGCAGGTCAATGTTGACGCTGCCACGTTCGAATTAAAGGTCGCAGGCGGCAGCGAACGGAAGACAACGGGCTCGTATTACACACCCACTAGCCTGATCGATTGTCTCCTCGATTCAGCCCTAGATCCAATTCTCCATGAAGCATCTCGGAAACCGGAGCCGGAGAAGGCCATTCTTGAGCTGAAACTCATCGATCCGGCCTGCGGCAGCGGACATTTTCTGATAGCAGCTGCGCATCGGGTCGCCAAACGGCTCGCTTCCGCGCGCACGGGAGACGAAGAGCCCGCACCGGATTTCATCCGGAGAGCGCTGCGAGATGTGATCGGCCACTGCATTTACGGAGTCGATATCAACCCGATGGCAGTCGAACTCTGTAAAGTGAACCTGTGGATGGAGGCCCTGGAGCCGGGCCGACCTCTTTCATTCCTGGAGCACCATATTCTGTGCGGTAACGCGCTATTAGGAACCACCCCAGCCCTGCTGAATGGGGGCATTCCAGACGCCGCGTTCACGCCCCTAGAAGGCGATGACCGAGAGGCATGCACGAAATGGAAGAAGGTAAACAAGGCCGAACGCGCATCTCGGGCCAAGAAACAGGCACGCTTCGATTTTGACGCACCGTGGATGAAGCTGGGTAAGATCGCCGAAGGCATTCTGGCCGTAGATAATCTCGACGATGAATCGATCGAGAGAGTTCACGAAAAGGAGCGCCTGTACGAACAAACTATTCGTTCCGGTGATTACTTGGACGGAAGGTTCCTGGCTGACGCCTGGTGCGGGGCCTTTGTCTGGAAAAAGGATAGTGTCACCGAGTATCCGATCACCGAAGATATTTTTCGCCAGATCGAACAGAATCCTACGGCGTTCAACCACGACAAGCGCCAGATGACTGAAGAGGTTCAGCGTTTGGCACGTGAATATCAATTCGTGCATTGGCATCTGAACTTCCCAGGCGTCTTCCGGCCATCTCCGAAAGCCGAAGAGGCCGACAATAAAGTGACGGGTTGGAACGGAGGTTTCGACGTTGTGCTCGGCAACCCGCCATGGGAGCGCGTAAAGCTCCAGGAAAAAGAATGGTTTGCTGCCAGACGACCTGATATCACTGCGGCTCCGAACACCGCCGCGCGCGGTCGTATGATTGCGGCTCTCGCGACCGAAGACGCAAGTTTGCTAGCCGCATTTCGTGGGGATCTCCGGCGCGCGGACGGCGAAAGCAGCCTTCTTCGGAATTCCGGGCGCTTCCCTCTCTGCGGAAAAGGTGACATCAACACTTATGCCGTTTTTGCGGAGACGAATCGACTCCTCCTCGGACGGAACGGCCGTGTTGGCTGTATCGTCCCCTCGGGAATTGCCACCGACAACACGACTAAAGAGTTCTTCGCCGACCTGGTCAACACCAACACCCTCGTCAGCCTTTACGACTTTGAGAATGCAGTCGGACTTTTCGAGGGCGTGGGCCACGGTCGGTTCAAATTCTGTTTGCTAACGCTGGCCGGTTCATCCCGACCCGATACAAGTACGGCTGATTTCTTCTTTTTCGCTCATCACACGACAGATCTTGAACAGCAAGACCGTCACTTTACACTCAGCGCGGAGGACATTGAACTTCTCAACCCTAATACACGGACCTGCCCTATCTTCCGTTCTAAGCGCGATGCCGAGATAACGAAGTCAATTTATCGTAAGGTTCCTGTGCTTATAAAGGATGGGCCACCGGAACGGAACCCGTGGAACATTCGGTTTCAAAGAATGTTCGACATGTCGAACGACTCTCATCTATTCCGCACGTCCGTTCAATTCGAAACGCAAGGGTTCCACCTCCAGGGCAACATTTTCCAGGGTGCTGGCGAGAAGTACTTGCCGCTCTACGAAGCGAAAATGATGTACTACTTCACTCATCGCTACGGCGACTATGCGATGCGTCCCGAAGCCAGCCTGGATAGTGAGCTACCGCGTATTCCCTCAACTACCCTCCAGGATCCGACCTACGTCGTCAAGCCTCGCTATTGGGTGGAGGAATGGGAAGTAGTTAAGGCTACTTCCAATGTGCCGAAACTGCTAATCCAGGCTGTTGAAGTCGACTCGGAAGACCAAGCACGTCAAGTTCTTTCCGCCTGGTTTGCCGGATATGCCCTTGCGCAAGGCCGTGAGCATGACGGGAATGAAATTCTCTTACGAAACGTCGTGAGCGTCTGGGATTCCATGGAGGCGGCACTGCAGGCACGGTTCGCGGCGATGGCCCTACACGAAGAATATCCGATTGATGAATCGGACTTCTTCTGGATTGACTTGGACACAACATATCTCGAAGCCGCGGAGCGCATCATACGCAAACGTACGCCGAAGTGGCTAATTGGGTTTCGAGATATTTGCCGTGCAACTGATGAGCGCACAGCGATCTTTACTGTTCTGCCCCCGGTGGCAGTGGGCCACACAATGCCTGTGGCATTCCTCAGAGGCGAACCAGACCTGTTTCTTGCCTGCGTGTCCAGCTTCGCTTTTGATTGGGTTCTTCGACAGAGCCTCGGTGGCACCCATTTGGCCTATTTCGTGTTGAAGCAGATAGCACTTCCTCAGCCTTCAACGTTTACTGTGGATCAAATTGCTCTGCTCCGCAGCCGAGTCATCGAGTTGGTCTACACATCCTGGGATATCAGGGCTTTCGCACAAAGGCTCGATTACAATGGAGCGCCATTCGTCTGGAATGAGGATCGCCGTTTCGTGATGCGGTGTGAAATCGATGCCTTGTGCTTTCACCTCTACTCGATAGGTCGTGACGACGCGGAATACATATTGAACAGTTTTCCCATAGTGCGCCGGAAGGAAGAACAGCGACACGGGGAATACCGCACCAAACGGGTGATCCTTGAAATCTACGACGCCTTGGCGGAGGCTCAACGTTCCGGAAGCGCTTATCAGACGCGCCTCGACCCGCCACCTGCCGATCCGCGCGTGGCGCACCCCGCCGAGGCGCGGCCCGCAGCGGTTCCTGTTCGCCGCATATCGGTCGAACAGCTTACGCAAATTCCAGCCGCCGCTTGGGCCACTCCCGACCTCGTCGCGGCGGACAACCTTGCCCTTTTTGCCCTGATTGACGTGGTTCGTGCTTTCCATGGCGCGGCGAAGCCTGCCGATATTCGCGCGGCTGCCATCCTGGTTCGCAATCCGGCAATGGCGCTGGCGTTTCTGAATAAACCGCAAGCGAAAGAGTGGATTCGCGTGATTGGTGCTGAAGCTCGGCCCTTGCCAGCCAATGTCGTGAGCATTGCGCAATTTCAGAACAACGCGATTGACTTGCCATGGTCTGATGCGATGGCCCGGCTTGCAGGCACGCGGGCCTTGCAGGCCGGAACCGATCGTTGGGTCGCCGCCACCAGTTTCCCAGCGTCGTCAGGGCAGGACTGGGTTGCGGGGCGAGCCGCAATCGCTGTCGAACTTGTTTCGACGGTTTTAGCTGCACAGTTCAGCGATCGGCTCATCGCCTTTCTAAGGAGTGTCGGAGATGGCACAGCAATTCGAGCTGTTTCCTGAACCGGCCGTCGTCGTCCGCCCCAGTACCACCCGGAGCGAGCCTCGCCTATGGGTTCGCCGACTTGCTCTCTGGGAAAAGCCGAGCAGTATCATCCGCGACATCAGCCTAAGACGTGGGCTCAACATCATCTGGTCGCCTGACCCCGGCGTTGACTCTGCCGTGGTCGGACGAGGAGACGGGAGTGGGCACGGAGCGGGCAAGACTCTGTTTTGTCGGTTGCTGCGCTATTGCCTTGGTGAAGACACCTTCGCTAACGATGATCTACGAAGAAGTGTGGCAGAGCAGTTTCCGACCGGTCTTGTAGGAATAGAGGTCATGATCAACGACGTCCCGTGGGCCGTGCTCCGGCCCATCGGCACCACGCGGCGCCAAATCGTCCGGGCGGACGCGACCCTCGAAGATCTGGTGGATTCCACTGATCCTGGCACCGGAATCCAGGCGCTTTTCGACGCTCTGGATTCACTCGTCATGGCGGACCACGGTGGTCTTTTCATCCCCAGCAGCCGGCCGCATTCACCGTGGCTGTTCGCTTTGGCCTGGCTGACGCGAGATCAGGAATGCCGCTACGACCACATACTCGATTGGCGCCACGCGCGGGCGGATACGCGGTCTCCCGTCCTCGGCACCTCGCGAGAACAAATGGTCGTGGCGGTGCGCTCCTTGCTCGGTGTTCTGGACCGAGAGGAGATCAGGCTCAGGGACGAGCGCGACACTCTCGCTGAACAGCGCCGGTCGCTGGAACGGGACCTGACGTACTACCAGAGACGAATCGAGCAACTACGGGCCGATCTGTCCACCTCGCTCGGTACCCAGGACAGTGCCTCATCGGGTGGCGAGCTGGAATTGGGTGAATGGCGAGTTCGCGCCGAGTCACGACTGCGCGAAGACGACACCTTGAATATGGACCCGCAACGCGCTGAACTTGTTGCCGCCCGCCATGAACGGGACGGCCTGTTAGGCGAAGCAGCCGTTGTCGGCGACGATCTGCGTCGCATGGAAGGAACCCTGACTCTCCATCAGGAACAATTGCGGGCTCTGCGCGGCGAACGTGCAAATCTCGATGCGACGGAGATCAAGGCCAGACTTGGTGATGTCTGCCCGGTCTGTCGCGTTCCGATCGATCGTGCGCTCGCCGAAGGCTGTCACATCTCGCGAATCCTTCCCGACGCCGCGGCTGTAGCCGAAGAGAAGCGCACGGTCGCGGACCAGATGCAAGACTGCAACAGCGCCATCGGAGCCTGCCACACGGATATCGCTGCGAAGAAAAGGAGTCTATCGCAGTTGCGTCAGCGGCAAACTGGCATTGAAAATCGAATCGACGCTCTGGAAACAGAGATTGATCGCGGATCAAGACAAAATCGTCAACGATGGTCAGGAAAGCAGCGGGTGATGGAGAGGGTCACCGAGCTTCAGAGAACATATGATGACGTTTCACAGGCCAGGCGTGGCGCTGGAGAATTGGCGGCAAAGGACGATCAATTACGGGATCGACAAGCGGAACTGCGCGCTTCCCATCAGGATGTTCTGAGCCGGTTCGATGAGCTGTTTGGCTACGTGTGTCGAGGCGTCCTGGGCAACAATATATCGGCCTCGGTTTCCCTCACTGGGCTCGGGATTCAGGCGGACGTACAGGTGGGAGGAATGGCCATGGAGTCGTTGAAGGCCATCGCTTTCGACTTGGCAGCGACGCTCATGAGTATCGAAGGCCGCACGGTGATGCCGGCGTTCCTCGTACATGACAGCCCCAGAGAAGCCGACCTCGGCGTCTCGATCTATCACAAGTGGTTTCGCTTCATCGCTAGTCTTGAGAAGTTGTCGGCAGAATCGCCATTCCAATACATCATCACAACCACTTCCGAGCCGCCGGCGGAACTGCGATCATCCGGCTTTGTCATCGAAACCCTTCACGGAGCAGACCCTACGGAAAGGCTTCTTCGGCGAGAGCTCGGCTAACGAGAATTCAGCAGAAGCTTCGTTTGGCATCGCTGACGCATTGCCGTGCTTGCGAAGTGCTAACATCTGCTGTTATACCTGAGAGTTCAATGGAAAAGGCCGTCGAATTGCTCGCGGCGCCGTGTCGCGACAGATTTGCGGTCGTGGTTTGACGAAACTGAGCGCGACTCACCGGCTGTTGTGACCGTGAACGATATCGACCTGGAACTCTCGTCAGCTGCACAAGATGGCATCTATGACGGAACTGATCGCACGCCTGAAAGAGTGGTTCGACAACAGCGCGAGACCTTTTCTCGAACAGCACGACAGCGAAAAGGTCGTTGAACTCGATCAGGACCTGGACCGTCTGCTCAGGACCGACCACCGCGCGTCCGAAGAACTGGCGATCTGCTTTCTCGGTGCCTCGGGCGTCGGCAAGAGCACGCTGATTAACGCCCTCGTAGCCGGTGAGGAGAACGTTTTGCCCTCAGGCGGCATTGGACCGCTGACCGCCTTGGCGATGCAGGTGCGTTACAGCGAAGAGGCGCGCTTCGAGGCGGAATATCAGACCGCGCAAAATCTGTGGCGCCTTGTCTTTGGTCTCGAGCAAACGTTCAAGCGGCAAGAGGCAGCCCAGCGCGATTTGCCAGTTGAGGACAGCGAGCCTGTAACCGAGTTTGACGAAATCATCTCCGAAGAAGTCGATCTCCAACTTGATGGCGAGCCACTAGAAAGCAGGTTCGATCAACTGCGACGGCAGGCGCAAAAGCTCGTCACCGATAACCAGCATTCCGATGTTCCAATTCCCTATTTGTTGGATCGCCTGCGCGAGGTATGCGGCCGTAAACCCATATGGGGTACCTCGCTGAAAGGCGACGACGCTGTGCGCCTGCGACGGCTCACTGCGGTCCTCGGGGCAGCTAAAGACGGGCGCCGTCACACTCGAACCGAGAACGGCGACCGTGCGGCTTTCCTGCAGGACCTTGCCGAGCACGCCACTGGTTTTCTTGCGCCGATTATCCGGGAAATCCACGTCTTTTGGAATTCGCCCCTGCTACAGCCCGGCGTGACGCTCGTGGATCTCCCAGGCATTGGCGTTGCTGGCGACGTGTACAAAGAGGTTACTCGAAAGTGGATCGTTGAAAAAGCCAGAGCGGTCGTACTTGTCGTGGACAATCGAGGTGTGAAGGACGCCGACGCCGAACTTCTGCGCCGCAGTGACTTCTTGACCCGGCTCTTGTTCTCAGTTGACGACCCCAAGTCAGACCCGGTAGTCCTGATCGCTGCAGTTACGCAACTGGATAGTCCCGCGGTGGATCGCTACTTTCAGAATCAAGCGAAGAAGAAGCGCGAACACCTGGTCGAGGTGTGTGGTGAGACCATCATGCTCGTCAGGAACCAAATGCGAGCGCAGCTCTTGAACGCTTGGTCGAGGGATGGCCAATCAACACGAACGGGACGCGAGCGGGTCGTGGATTACGTGGTCGATCACCTCCGGATTTTTCCAGTGTCGGCTTTCGAATTTCGCCGCTTTCTAAAAAACGACGAGGATGACCGAGCCTTCATCAATGACGGTGTCCAGAGCGGTGTGCCGCAAATGCGAGAGGGCATAACCGAAATCGTAGCGGCATGGCGCGAGGAGGTAGCTCGCCATCGGGCTGAGGCGACAAGGGCATTTGTCGAGCGCGTGCTTACCACGTTGGAAGTCGTTGAAGCACGTTGGCAGCAAGAATCACGCGCCAGCGAGGAAGCTGAATCTCTCCACCGGGAACTGGAGGAGGTGGTACGCCCTATGCGTGACGAGTTTCTCGTCAGCAAGGGTGAGTTTCGGGGGTTTCTTCGAAATGAGGTACCCAAAAGAATCGAGGCTCTGGTATCGGATGCTGCGCAGGAAGCTCAGAAAGATATTCAAAGATATCTCCGGGGGCTGAGAGATGCCCGGTGGAATACTTTAAAGGCTGCCGTGACTCGTGATGGTGCTTACACCACCGGCGCGCGACACATTCACCTTCCCGATGACTTCTCGCAGATGTTTGTTGAGCCCATTGCCGAGGTATGGGGCGAGCGGTTATTGCAGGAGATCAGAAAGCGCACACGTACTTTCACTGACGACTGCGTCGCGCAGTTAGAGGCACTTGTCGAGTGGTGCAATGCGCAAGGAACTCGCGTACAACCGAAGTTGCTCGAAAAGCACGTTGCATCCGTTAAGGCTGATACGAAACAAGTCAATATGGTCGGAAAGGAAGCGATCGCCAACCTGCGCGAGGACGTGAAGAACAGACTGAAGGTCTCAATCGAGAAGCCAATTAAGCGCCGCTGCCAAGAGTTCGTGCGCAAAGGCGATCACATCGGCGCCGGCGTCAAGCTCCGAATTCTCGATCTATTTGAAGACTTGGCAAACACCGCCACAGCCGACGCGAAGATTGTCGCAGTGGAAGTCCTCACGCAGGGATTCAAAATCGTAGATAAGGATCTCAAGGAAGTTACAAAAAGCTTCGATCACCCTCTTGACGCCGCAATGGAAGCCATTGTGGCAGCCCACGAGGATCGTCTGAAACGTGGCGATGCGAAGAAGCGGAAAGGGGTTCTCGATGCTGTCGAAAATATTATCGGGACATGTCCACAGAAGCTTCCCGCGCCCGATCTGCCAATACCTGAACGAGCGACTGCATGAGAGAAGCTACACCCGTACTGCTTTGCCGTGAAGACTCTGATCTGCCCTATGCTCTACTCCGGCCTCCTTACGACGATTTTGGCCTAATCGCATGCGATCTCGTAGCACCTCCTCGTCGCTTCTGGAGCGATGGCGCGCAAGCGCCGCCAGTTGTTGACGCTTCGCACGACTTGCGCCACTTGCGCCGTTACCCCACTCCAGCGCAACTGCTGAACGTTGGTACGCCGGAACAGCCCTGGCCTACTCAAACTCGACGGAGCCTCGCCCGTCTGCGTGGATTTTTTATGGTGTGCGAGGACCCACAGCGGCGCCTCGACGCTCGTGAAGTTAACACCCTCGCCCATCAAGTTAGCCTCGTTCGACACGTGTTCGAGAACGGGCAACTACGCAGAGTACTCATCGGGGACGAGGTGGGTCTCGGCAAAACTGTCGAGACGGGGCTCATTATTGCGGAACTGCTCGAGGCTAATCCGGGATTGCGCGCGCTATACCTCGCACCTGCCCGCCTCGTCCGTAACGTGCGGCGCGAGTTCGATCGGCTGAAACTGAATTTTCGTCAGTGGACGGCTATTGACCGCGACGCGGTTCTTGAAGACAGCCGAATCGTGGCGAGTATCCACAAAGCCGTCCACGGCCCTAACTTCGATGCCGTCGTAAACAGCGGACCTTGGGACGTGCTCGTTGTGGACGAATGTCATCACCTCTCCGACTGGGCTCCCGACGGTGGAGACCCGACTGAGAACTTCCGCCTCGTAAAGCAATTGATTGAGAGGTTGGGACCCGACGGGCGTGTCATCTTTCTAAGCGGTACGCCGCACCAGGGGCACCTGGCACGCTTCGAAAATCTGGTGAAGTTATTGAAAGCACCGGGCGAAGACGATGGCGCGCTAGCAGGCCGCGTTATCTACCGCACGAAGGACGATGTCCGCGACTGGAACGGTGCCCCATTGTTCCCGCGACGGCAGGTTAATGATCCGATTCTATTCGAGCCAAGCGAGGGCTATCGTGCATGGATTCAGCACATCTATGACTTTTATCATCCTTCCGTTAACGCAGCGGCGCGCGATGCCCAGCGCAGAGCGGCCGGATGGCGGTGCGCCCAAGCGCTGCAATGGGCAGCATCAAGTCCGCAGGCGGGTCTCGGATATTTGGTGCGCCAGGCGCTTAGGGCCGGATGGCGCTTGGACACCGCGAACCTGCGCGACGCATTATCGGAGCTGAGACCGTACCGCGGCGGAACCGCTGATGAACCCGTCCTGGAGTTGTACCAGCGAATGCTCCATGAGATTGGGGAGCAGACTGAGTCCGACGAATTCGAAGACTTGGAGGATTATGACACAGCGGACGGACCATTGGGCGCAAATGCTGTCCGAGATTTGAAGGCCTTGCTCAGCGAAGGTCTCACAGTGCTGCGGGAGGCCGGCGACGGCAAGTGGGATTTGCTTAACGCACGTGTTCTTGATTCGGCAGCACCCGAGAAGGTTGTCCTCTTTGCACAACCGATTGAGACGGTGACGGCGCTCGCGGCTTATCTGCAACGCGCCTATGGCGAGACTCCGGCGGTAATCGTCGGCGGCCAGTCAGACGAGCAGCGACAAGCCCAGATCGATTTGTTCTGGAGAGCGGACGGCCCGCGATTCCTCGTTTCGTCAAGGGCAGGCGGAGAAGGCATCAACCTGCAGATTGCGCATCGCCTCGTGCACATCGACGTGCCGTGGAATCCGATGGAATTGGAGCAACGGGTTGGTCGCGTTCATCGCTTCGGTTCACGGCAGACAATCATCGTTGACACGCTAGTGGCAAAGGGAAGTCGTGAAGAAGAAGCGTATCGAGTCGCACGGCAAAAACTCGCGGTAATCGTGGGCGCGATGGTCGAACCGGAGCGCTTCGAATCCGTTTTCAGCCGCGTAATGGCGCTGGTCGGTCAGGAGGACATCCAGCAACTGATGCTGGGTGGGCCAACTGCTCCCATGAATTTGCAAGACCAAAACCGACTCGCGGCGATGATTCGAGAAGGCTTCACGGTTTGGCGGAATTTCCACGAGCGGTTCGCCGCAGAACAACAACGGATCAAGGAACTGGACCCCGGCTTGGCCGCATGGGAGGATCTCGACGCCTTCTTGCAAGAATACGCGGAAGCGCGAGCCGTTGAAGGTTTTTGCGCACAGCGATTCACCTATAACACCGGAAACGTTGAGAGCGTACTCGAGCCCGCACGCGTGATTACGTTTGACGGTAGCACTTTCTTTGCGTGTGGCGACTACTCCGGTGCACCGGTCTTTGGCCCTGAGCGGGAAGTTGCCCAGGCTATCGGACTGAATTCGTCGCCAGTAACGCAGGCACTGCGCCGGCTTGTTTTTCCACCACAGCCGTCTGGTGCGGCGCATGTGCGATGGCCCGTGGGCCAGCCGCCGCCCATCGACGTTCCGTTCCCGTTCGGTGTGTTGGTGCTCCTTAAGCAGACATTGCGATCGGAGCAAGGCACCTGGTCCGAAGTGTCCAACTCGCTCCACTGCTTTCTCATTCCGCATGAAGGGCCAATCATTCCTATCGACGAGAACCAGCGCGCAGTGATGCTGCGTGGACTCTTCCGAGCGATCGTCCGAAGTAAGCCTGAGGAAGACCGGATGCTGATCGAGCGTCTACTCGTCGAGGAAGCGGCTTTAATCGGCGCGTTGCGCAGCCTTGCTCCAGAGGATGGCGAGCGGAGAGTGCGCCATGCCGTAACGCCACTATTTGCCGCAATCATTGGGGCGCCAGCATGATGACCCACCTTTCCGTCCGACTTGCCTGGCACGACCGCGGCTGGGACGGTCGCGTATGCGACCAACCACACCTTAACGGCTCGTGTATTGCGCATGAGCATATCCGCGACGCCCGTGATGACGAGCGTGAACGGCGAGCATCGGGGGTCTTGATCGCGAATCTGAAGGACTGGCAGCCGCCGTGTTCCCGCGACCCTGGCGCCTTTTCCCCCGTGGGCTATCGGCTTGAGCACCACGACCCTCTTGAGTTTCGCAATCTGCCTTCTGTGACAGAGGATGTTCCGCCGTACTCCAGTTGTCCGGCCCCGTACCGATGGATGCGAGAGGACCAATTTCGAGGCCTGCGTGACGAGCAAGGTTTCGACATACCCGGACCTCCGGAGACGCGTGAAACCGGCTGGGTATACGAACCGGCTAGACAGAGTGCCCTTTTGGAACACTTCTGGGACAAGCTCACGCCGCGCGAGTCTTTGATCTTCTACTACGTCGTTCGAGGAAATCCGGTAGACGAGGAGGCCGCTAGGCTGGTGGTTGGGGCTGGCCGGATCAAGCGAATTGGTCCTCAGCTGCACTTTGGGACAACGGCGAAATACCGTGAGCGGTACCCACTGTGGTCCCGCTGCGCCACGCAGGACTACCCGGCTCAAGGCGTACGACTCCCATATCAGGAGTACCTGCGTGCCAACCTTGATCCACTGCCAATCGCTTGCAGAGTTCCGGCTGGCAGCGTCCCCGAGTTCTCTTACGGAAGCGAACATGTCAGCGACGACACAGCGATTGGCATTGTCGAGCGTCTGATCCAGTCCGTCGAGCGTGTCCGCGACGAGGGGGCCATTGGCGGGCAATGGGGTCAAGCACTGGAGTGGCTGCATGGGGTTCTCGCCGAAGTTTGGACGACGCGAGGCTCAGCGCCGGGCCTTGGTAATGTATTGCGCTGGCTCGGCATGGTCCGCGGCGTTGCATTTCACCGGACGCTGGTCCAGCACGAGCGGACCGGCAAGGACTCGTGGCAATACGTGGAAGGTCTTCTGAGCGGCAATGGCCGCCCTGACGAGGTGCAGTTCCAAACCGATTTCGCTCGTGCAGCGGCCCGCTGGGCCGTCTTGTCGGCTCCGAGACGAGAACTACTCGCGACGCTCTCACGAATGGAGATCGACCTTTCACAACTTCGGCGCGTTGCGGACGAAGACGACCGACCGAAGTATGGGATCACGTCAACTACACAGGTATTCGTGGAGAACCCATACTTGCTGAGCGAACAGGATAGGGGCGCCGCCGATTCTGAGCCGATTGGCTTGGAAGTCGTCGATCGCGCCATGCGGCCCGACAGCGTGTCCGCTTTCTCAGGCGGTGAGGCGCTCGCGCACGACGATCCGCGTCGAGTGCGAGGAGTCATGACCGCTGTTCTGCGGGACGCGGCGTTGCGCGGCGACTCCGTTCTTCTACTGCGAGAGACGTTGGACCTGGTTCGAGCCCATTTCCCTGAGCGTCGTGCCTGTATACCTGACCGCGAGGTCGTCCTCGCCGGCCAGGACTTCTACGCGCCAGCCGTAAGGTTGGACGCAGCCACAGATCGTCCAACTGCAACACTGCGAGAGCTGTTTGACGCGGAACAACTTGTGCGGGCAACTATTGGCCTGCGAGTCCGCCGGCCAGTGGACCCGTCGCCGCAACAGTTCGACTGGGGTGCTCTGTTCGACAACTGGCTGAAGGCCGATGCTGCACCGGCGCGCAACGCCGAGTTGGAAGCCCGAGCTAGAGCCGAGAAGACGGTCGCTCTGGCGACATTGTTTCAGCAGCGGTTCGGGATCCTAACGGGGCGAGCTGGAACCGGAAAGACATCTGTTTTGCAAGTTCTTCTCGACGGTCTCGAACAGATCGAAGGCAAAAAACCATTGCTTCTGCTCGCGCCGACTGGGAAAGCACGTGTTCGTTTGGCGACGCGGACGAAGCGGGATGCCCTAACAATTCATCAGTTGTTGGTTCGCTACGACTGGCTCAACCCCGAGACATTTGCATTGAATCCGGCGGGAGGTAGGCAAGTCGAGGGATTCACGGTCGTCATTGACGAAGCATCAATGATCCCTGTTGACCTTCTCGCAGCGCTGTTCCGAGCGGTGGACGTGAACAAATCACGCCGTCTGATCCTCGTTGGCGACCCCAACCAGCTTCCTCCAATTGGTCCTGGGCGTCCGTTCATGGACATCATCACGTGGTTGGAATCTGACCCCGCTCGCGCCAAATGCATAGCGCGACTGACGGAGCGTGCCCGCCACGAGGACGCGAACAGCAGGGCGCTTCAGCTCGCGGATGGGTACCTCCGCGAGTCACCCCCGGCTGGCGACGACGAACTTCTTGCCGCTGTGGCAAGAGGCGAGTGCGAAGGCGACCTTGAAGTGCATTTCTGGAAGGATCAAAAGGATCTCGAAATGCGACTGCGCGGACGCATGAAGGATTTGCTGCCTTTGGCTAAAGACGATGATTACGAAGGGTTCAACGCCTCGCTCGGAGTTCGTACAGAGGAGTGGCAGAAAGCTGAACGTTGGCAGATACTCGCCGCCCTACGCTCGGGCGGTTTTGGAACGAACGACCTGAACCGCAGCATTCAGGGCACCTTCAAACGAGGGCTAATCTCCCAGGCCAAGCGCTCGAAGCCGCGACCGTTCGGCGAAGAACAAATTGTGTGGACGGACAAGGTCATACAAGTCGTGAACCGTCGGAAGCGAACCAGTGCCGGTGACGGCCTCGATTACATTGCTAACGGTGAAATCGGAATCGTTACGTCGACCGAGTCTTCCGACCGTGGAGACTCAATGGAGGTGGCATTTGCCACTCAGCCCAACGCCAAGTACCGTTACTGGGCATCGGATGTCGACGAACAGCTTGAGCTTGCTTATGCGTTGACCGTTCACAAGGCGCAGGGCAGCGATTTTGAAATAGTGTTCTTCATCGTCCCTGAGAAGGCAGCGACGCTATCTCGGGAACTGCTTTATACAGGGCTGACACGTTTTCGCAGGAAGCTTGTGCTGTTGCTCCAGACGGATACGGCGATGCTCGAACGAATGCGTCGGCCAGAGCAATCCCAGACGCTGCTCAGGAACTCCAACCTTTTCGAGCTCAATCTCCGACCCGACGACGTAAGTGTGCCCTTTGCGAATCGCTTAATCCACCGTACTGCAAGGGGCATCCTTGTTCGCTCAAAGTCGGAAGTAATAGTTGCCGACACGCTGACACGCCTTGGAATCAGCTACGACTACGAAGTACGACTACCGTCGCGAGATAACGACCGCGACTTCCGATTGCCGGATTTCACTGTTCACTACGCTGGAGACACGTATTTCTGGGAGCACCTCGGTATGCTTGATGTCCCTTCATACCTTGCAAGTTGGGAGCGGAAGCGGGTCTGGTACGAAAGGAATGGTTATGCCTCCGTCCTAATCACGTCTCGAGATGGTCCAGACGGCGCAATCAACGCGGCAGAGATTGAGCGACTCGCACGGGAGCGAATCCTGGACTTATAGGGCCGAAGACGCGTTGGAGATGGCCGCGGCGACCCCTGCAACGGCGTACAGCGTCAGGTTGTAGGCAGCGTGAGAAGCGGCAGCCGGAGCGACCGAACCCGAACGACTCCTGAGCCAGCCGTAGAGTGTTCCTGTCGACGTGATGCACGCGAGCTGGAGCCAGCTGATGCCCGGTTGCGACATATGCACCACAGCAAATACTACGGCCGCTGCCGCGACAATCAATCGATTCCGACCACCGTCGCCGGCCAGTCTGCGAAGTGACCATGTCAGTAGGGTGACGAGGTAACCACGGAACACGACCTCCTCCAGTACAGGCCCTAGCGTAACCTGGAGCACGATCAACCTCCAGTCCTTGCTTAACCCCATGCCTTGCCTTGAAGCGGATCCGATCGCGAAAACTGCCGCTCCAGCCAGGACCCCGCCGACGACCGCGTATAGCCAATTCGTTCCTGTGGTCGCTCTCCAGCGGACATATTCCAGCCCAAGATTTGTCAAGCGGTCAAGATTGTTCCAGGCGAAAACCAAAAAAGCCGCGGTCCCAGTTGCTCCCACGAATCCGTTTTTGTTGCCAGGCGACGCCAGAAATTGCCAACTGCCTAGCAGAAGCAACCAGAACAACACCTCCCGATACTCGCCTTTTTTCAGGTTCGTTGAGAATCCGGACATTCTTTCTCCTGATGACCGGGACTGCTGTCGATCGCCGGTATTCATCTTCTCGGTTAAGAGATTTGGCCTCGGCACGCCTAATGCTCCAGAATGATGTTGTCCGGTTCGTCCTCTCTCGACCTGAGTGGTGACCTATGCCGGCCGCGATATTCCCGGGTCAAGAGAGGCCACTGGGGTTCCCTGCCATTAGGTGCTTGATGAAGCGCTTCGCGAGTTCCCTGCATCGGAGGAATTCGAAGATCGCGCACCAGAACGTATAGCCCGCTGCTCTCTTTCGCAACGGCACTAGAGTTGGTACAGTAAGAAGGCTTTGACGAACAGTCCAGGCTGCCTCCCCCAGAAACAGGTTGTTGATGGCGAAAGCAGGCTCCGCAAATCTCGTTCGCAACGTACGGCGCGACAGCAAGCAACAGGCTCTGCAGCAAGCCCTCCTGGTGCCTTGGTCTAAGCTTGAAGAAAGCGCGGCGGCCTTCGTTGAGTGGCACATCTTCGTTTTGTGGGTTCGGATCATCACTGAGACCGCCGATCATCTTCCAGATATCGTCCGATCCGCATTGCAGTCTCGTTGCCCTGGCTTCGTGGAATGTAAACGAGAACAAAAAAACAATTCCCCTCTTTGGAATTCTTTGGAGGAGTGGATCACCGATCACCCTTTCGCCAAAGCGAAGGCGGAGGGCTGGTTCGATGCCTTGATGTACTACGCGTACAAGGACCTCCGAACGGAGCAAGCCTGGACATCGTGGGAGCGCACCAAGGCCGACTGGCGCCACACTCCACCGCAACGCTGGCCAACGTTGGAAGAATGGACGGCAGAGGTTTTCGCGACCGGGAGTTTGGCCCATTCCGGGACGGAGAAGGCCCGCGCCGTTGAAGCGCTGGGGAGGGTGGAAGCGGGACGCCTCCGCACCGCCGTCACCGATTTGATCGAGTCGCGAGCTCTCGCGCTGTGGGTGGACTGCGTTTCCAAGCCGGCGCAACCGCTCACCGAGTCGATTTTTGCCGAACTGCGAAGGCGATGCCCAGGTTTCCCGTCTGCTTCCTATTCGGATGCTATCTGGACTCCTCCTATGTTTTCGCGCCTCCTTCGGCTCGGAGAGTCGAATTGGCGCGTCAAAGCGCGGACAGAAAGGTGGTACGCGGCACTGCGTTACCACGTCGTTCACCATCCTCGTTATCAGCGACTCGTTCACTACAATCAACGATGTCACGACGAGTGGACCCAGGCGCTCCCGAGTTTCTACCCCTCGTTCGATGCCTGGCTTTCTGATGCCGACGCATACTGCACCGGTCGACACGGATAGTCGTTACTGGCGCTGCCCACGCTCACGGCGTTCGCCTTATCCTTCCCCGCGTACCCCATTTCTCGGAGCCAATTCTGCATGTCTGGCCTTAAAGTCTCGAACGGAATCTTGCTGGGGTGGTCGGCTAGAAATTTCGCAAACGAGCTCTCTGTAATGCGCCCGCCCTTCGTGAGCAGCAGCTTTTCAGTAACCCAATATTGCACCCTAGCCGGCGGGACTGAGAACATGTCGGCGACATCCTTGACCTTGTACCCGCCTAGACTTTCGGCGGTGTACCCTCGCTCCCGCAGCTTCTTCCGAACCGCTGCGACAGTCCGGCCGAGCCGTTCCGCAATCAATGCCATCGAAGCGTTGCTGTCGATGGACCATAGAAGATGGTCCACATCCGTTTCCGACCAGGGCCGCGCTTTCGGGTGGCATAATTCCAAGATTGCGGCTCGTTTCTTGATCGAATACGGGGACCACGTCGGCTGTTGCTGCCGTATAGCCCTTCTTGCGGCACGCAATCCACCGTGCGCCCAAGCGGACTTCAGGATTTCGTCCAACTCAGGTGTCCAGCGACAGGTCTTCCCCCTTGGGTTACCAAACTTTTGTCCCTTCATGGGGCCCACCTTGGTTCGTAGCTGAAATTCTGTTGTTCACTCCTGCAAACATGTCTTCTGCCGGCGACGATGAGCACGCCGCGCACCTGTATCCGACATTGCCGGCAGCTCCGTTGCTCCGCAGCCCGAAGCCTCCGTGCCGAGTCACCTTCTGCGCGGCAGCCTCTGGCTGGGAACAATTACGCAATGACTTGCTATGGCCGGCAGATTTTCGGGCGGAGACGAACCAGAGATTCAGCGTTGTCGAGCAGAGATCGATGCTCAAATAAGAGGGGTGACGTGATTCCTGAGGCAACCCGATCGATGCCATACACGGGCCCTCGCCCGTGCAGGCTGGGGGAGGTCTCCTATGGATAAAGAGGCTTGAGAAACCGGAAACCTCAACCGCCCGTCATTCGGCAAGGTGGCTTTCGGGCGGCGAAAATAGTTTACGCGCTGAAATTTGCTTTCCGGGTGAGCTTTTCTCGTCTCGAATCCTCTTAGTTATTGGAGAGGACCGTTCGATCCGGTCGCCGGCGGCTTCCATGAACCAGCGGAAAGACGCGCAGACGAGATTGTGGATTCGAAACCGGGACAGCCTCGGGCAAATGGTCGATCGCGGGTTGATCGAGGCAGCACATCGGGTCTGGGAACGTGCGCGATTGGTTGTCATTCGCTATCTCGCTGAAGACACAGAGGCTCCAGAGATTCTTGAGGCCGCCGTTGACTCGGCATCCTGCGCTATGGGCAACCACCAGTCCATCCAATTCTTCGAAGCGTACCTGTTAAGGTCGGTTGCTCGTGAGGCCATTCGTCGCCTTCGAAAAAGTCAGCGCATCGCCTACGTCGAAAATGCCGACCTCGAGCGGCTCGCTGGCGCCGTATCACCCATTGATCTAGATCGCCGACTCGATGACGCCAGGCGAATCGAGGTTTTTCGCGCCTGTATGGATGAGCACGGAAGAATGATGTACGACCTACGCGTTTTGGACCATGACTGGCGGTCAATCGCCAAGCTGATGGGATATCGAGATGCGCATAGCGCCGAGGTGCAGTTCGGCAAGAAAATTGATAAAGCCTTGGATCGATTCAGGGCTTACCACAAATCACGATTGAAACCGCCTGGCGGCGAGTGAAATTCTGATGACTGAATCCCAACAATCCGTGTCCGCCAAACAGGTAAGAGACGTCGTCGCTCTTGGGAAGAGAGCTTCCAAGACCGCGTTTCCAAATCCGACCCGCGAAGGCTGCCCGGATTCCTCTACCTTACGAGCGATGGCGTATCGAGATCGGCAGCTCAGCTTGAACGACATCCCGGTTTCGCATGTTGTTAGCTGCTCGCCGTGCTTCCAGGAGTACTCCAGGCTGCGCCAGATCGCGGTCGTAGTGCGCGGTATTAAGGTGACAGCAGCGTCCCTGGCAGTGCTTACTGTCCTGTTCGCAGTCGTGAGGCTTGTTTGGAATAACACTCGCGGGCGCGGCGAGCCGAGCATCTCGCAAGAGCACCGAGCCGAACAGCAGCCTCGTGCCGCGACGCAGCAGGCTCCAGCCGTTATCGCGCCGCTTGCGATGACTGTAGACTTGGCCTCCTTCTCCCCGACCCGCGGCGATGAGGCCAAGGATTCGCCGAATAAGATACATCTCCCACCGACATTGCTCCGCGTCACATTTCTTTTTCCCGTTGGAATGGAACCTGGGGAATACGCACTTCGACTGAAAGACGCTGCCGGAAATGTCCTAAAGGACGCACATCTCCAGGGGCTATTGAACAACGGTATTACGTCGGTAGAGGTGGACCTCGATCTCGCTGCCGCATCCCGCGGCAGCTTTAGCTTGATGATTCGCCCCCCTGGACTGAGCTGGCGAACGTTTCCTGTTCTGGTTGAGTGAGGGGCGATGGATCTGACCGTTGGACCGCGCATGAAACGACGAAATCCGATGACGCAGAAAGGGGAACTCATGTCCAAGTCGGCAGGCGTAATCAAATCTGTGTCTCGGTTATTGCGTCCAATGGCGCTCCTGATCATCTGCAGTTCACTTGGGGAGGCTCAGCAGCCCCAGGCAAATGAACTGCTCGCCAGAGCGCTTCATCTTGCTGATCTTTACAACTGGGCGGACGCAGCGCCGGCCTTCACAGAAGCAGAGCAACTCTTCGTCACTGCCGGAGATCAGAGGAATGCACTCTACGCAAGACTTGGCCGCATCCGATCGAACATTGAGCGGGATCAGCAAATGCTTCCGAGCGTGTCAGCACAGCTTGCAGAGGCGCTAGAGGATGATCCTCTTCTTCAGAACGATAAACAGCTCCGCATGTTCTGCCTCATCGTGCGAGGGGACATCGATACAGAAACCAACACAGGAGCGATGCGACAGGATTGGGAGCAAGTAATGGCGCTCGCCCGGGATTTAGGTGACCCGAAATGGCAGTACCGCGCGCTCGCTCAGCTCAGCATGGCAGCGTTTTATGACGCCGATCTTGAGACCGCTCGCAAGAACATTGGCACCGCGCTTGCGGCAGCGACATCGAACGGCGATATCGGCGGCCAAATTAGGTCGTTGACGATTATCGCTGGCGCTCTGTTGCACACCAAGATGTATGAACAGTCGCTCACATATGTCGCGAATGCAAACAAGATCGCGGCTACCACCCCAGACACTGGCTATCAGTTTACTTCCCAAGAAATGCGTATCGAGGCCCTGGTTGGCCTAGGGCAGCTTGACACCGCGCAACAGGCCGTCGATGAGCTAATAATGCGAGCTCGGGAAGCGAAAAGGGCTGGACACGAGGCGACCGGGATCGCGTTGGCTGCTGACATCGAAGAGGCTCGTAACCAGCACCAGTCGGCATTGGCAAAACTGGATCAGGCCAAGACTCTCGGCGTGTCCGCGGGGCTGACACGCCTGCTCGCTGAAGTCTACGCCCGCGAGACCAAGATTCACCAAAAGAGCGGCGATCTTGAAAAGGCCGAGCGCTCCGCCGAACTAGCAGCTGAAAACACACAGTTAAGCGGAGATGTTTGGGCGGTACCGCAACGACTGCAAGAACTGGCTGAACTCCAGGTCGCCCGGGGCAGGTATGCAGAGGCAGATCGGGTATACGATCGTGCGGAGACATTCCTCGATGCCATGATCGGCAACGTTTCCACGGTATTGGAGAAGACCGCCGTTATCACGGCTTCCAGCCAAATCTATTCGCGGCATTTCGCGCTGTTGGCCGACCATTTCAACGATCCGCAGAAAGCTTACGCCATCATCGAACAAGTTCGGGGCCGCGCAGCTGCCGACCTCCTGGCGGCTGGGTCTGTGGCCCCGTTGGCAGCCAAACGAACAGAGCGGACGATCTCTCAATTGCGACTGAAGCTGATGGCGGCACGATCGACGGATGAAGTACACAGCCTCCGCGACCAAATCTTCATAACGGAGCAGACCCGCTGGGTAACCCCTGGCGTGAGCATTCTAAAGACTAAATCACGCGAGACAGTCGGCCTGGCGCAGATTCAGCAGGCGCTGGCTCCCTCTGTGATGCTTCTAGAATATGTGATCGCTGACCCCAGCTCGTATTGCCTTGTAATCTCACGCAACGGGACTCGTATTGTTCGACTGGAGGCCAAGGCCCGGATTGAGCCGCTTGTTGCGGCTTATCTCAAGGCTGTCAAGGCCAAGTTGCCGGCCGTCGATGAGGCTCGTGCTCTCTATGGCGCACTCCTTGGTCCGATCGGGGAGACCGCCCAAAATAGAACATTCGTCATTGTACGCGACGGCCAACTGCACCTGGTGCCTTTCGACGCGCTCAGGGACCCCTCCGGCCACTTTGTTGTCGAAACAAGAACCGTTATCTATTCACCTTCAGCGACAAGCTTTCACCTGTTGTTGGAACAAAAGCAGCATGAACGAACGGTGCGGAACGGGCTTCTAGCGATAGGGGGAGTCCCGTATTCACGGAGTCCGATCAACAGATCTGGCCTTGCCCGAGGAGACGATCGCAGAAGCTTTACGGATCTGCCATCTTCAACAGACGAGGTAGAAATCGCCCGAGCCGCATTTTCAAAAAAGGAAAGCAAGCTGTTGTTGGGGACCTCTGCGACTGAGGCCGCGTTCAAGACAGCGAAGTTAACTGACTATCGTGTCATCCACCTTGCTGTCCATGGGTTTGCCGACCCTACATTTCCAGATCGAGCGGCTGTCGTGTTATTGAGCGACCGCTCCGCTGGAGAGGACGGATTTCTGCAGGCATCCGAGATTGTTCAGCTCCGCCTGGACGCGGATCTCGTAGTCCTTTCAGCCTGCGACACTGCTGTTGGACCGCTTCAAGGGCAGGAAGGAATCGCGAACCTCTCCAAAGCGTTCCTTCTCGCCGGCGCCCGAGCAGTAGTCTCCACTCTTTGGCAGATTGACGACAGCTCGTCTCTATTTCTCATGAAGCGCTTTTATGCACACCTGCTGGAGAAGCGGTCCCCCGCGGCCGCTCTAACGGCGGCCAAACGCGATATGTTGCGGACGTTCGGCCAAAAGGCAGTGCCGTACCAGTGGGCCGCCTTCACAATCGAAGGCGCGGCCACGCAGCCGGTGTTGTCGAATGGGAGTTCGAACTGAGATGACCATCGAACCGAAAAAACGCACCGAAATCCTGAAAGCAATAAAGAAGCTGGTTCTTGCCCACCACATCAACGTCGGTGGTATCGATTATGCCGCATGGACAGGCCGCGTCGAAGAGCGAACTCCAGAATTGCTCAACGCAGACCTACCTGGCTTCGAAGCGGGCATACGCCAGCTTCTGACGGAACTCAAGACCAGTCATACTGTTTTCTACCACTCGCTTCCGAAAGAACTGCTGCCTCAGCACACGATCAATGCGAGCTTGCGAGACGTGCCACTGAATGGCGTGCACAAATGGATGTTTCTGGATGTGTTTGAAGGCGGACCCGCCCATGTTGCAGGCATCCGCCCCGGAGATATCTTGGACACCCTGGACGGAACAGCTTGCATGCCGCCCGCTACACCGTACTTTGCGATCGGCCAAACTCACACCTTGGGTGTTTGCAAGCGCGGCGCCGCTAATCGAAACGAGATTGCGATTGAAGTGCCGAAGCGCAAAGGAACGAAGCAGCGCCCTCCGATCGTCGAACCGAAGAGCCCGATTCACACGAAGATCGGATCGAACATTGGCCTTCTTAAGATTCCGTACTTTCCCGGCGCCATGGGGATGGGATTTGCGAACGCGTTGGACGCCGCGGTTGATGATCTCAAACAGCAGGGCTGTGCACGCCTGATCATCGATCTGCGGGGGAATATCGGCGGCAGCCTTGGATTCGCCCGGCTGGCCAGCTATATGTGCCCCGGCCAGATTGCTATCGGGCACAGCCTGACGCCTCGCCGCCTCCGAGACGGGTACGATTCGGAGGCACTCCCGCGCGTTCCGATGCCCCAGAGTAGGCCGGAACTCCTGATCACGCTGACTCGCTTCGCGTTTCGCGACAAATCCGTTATGCTCCTCACCCAGGGTCTCGGTGCCCAGCCGTTCCACAATAGAATCGTCGTGCTCGTGAATGAATGGACAAATAGCGCAGCCGAGATGGTAGCCAATTTCGCGGCCGAGAACGGACTGGCAACGATTGTTGGGCAGAAGACGCGTGGCAACGTACTTGGGGCTGCAAACTTTAAGGTCGGCGGTGGCTATTGGCTGCGCTTGCCGGTCTTCGGATGGTTCACGTCAAAGGGCCGAAGTCTTGAGGGAAATGGCGTTGATCCGGATGTCTTGGTCGAGGTCTCACCGGACGCTCTGGCCGCAGGGCAAGACAACCAAATGACAAGGGCGATCGAGATCGTCAACGCCGCGCAATAGCGTCAACATCGTCTAGGGTGCGCGCTGGGTCTGGCCGTGCCTCGCGTGCAATCCTTGCGACGATGACCATCCACCGGAAATGCCGCCGGGATACTAGTCTCCCATCGACAAGGACAGTACGGTTAACTGGTGCCGTCGCTCTCAAGGACATGAGAAGCTGGCGGGACCAGCTCGTTCCGGCCTATGCTCCTTCACCGATTCCGAGGGGCACCTGTGGGTAGAGCAAAACGCGGTCAAGGCGTCAAAATGGGCGAAACTCGCCCGGCAGGGGCATGAGGTCGCCTGGGAATTCGATAAGCCGGGCGGCCGGTACACAGGGCGCATGCTGATCGACGGCGAGATCTACAACGCATCGGAGGCGACGAAAAGGTTCCCGCAGCAGAATCGGTAGCAGTGGGCATCTCCATCAGCCGTCGTCGTCGGTCGGATGTGCCATTCGGCGCTGAGCATCGGCCTCGACTGGATCGAATTCACGCAGCGGGTCGCATGCGCCGGCTCGTCTTGCCATAGACTCCGTCGAAGCCATGATCCATCACAATCGACGCTGGCATCCCTCGTTCACTCAGGACGAACTGGCGATCTGTGCGCGAAGGTTGGCGGAATACGACTCTTTAAGGCCAAGCCGTGAACCGCCCTTCTGTGGCAATCAGACCGCTTTCGGGATAAGAGGGATGTTCAACCGCAAACTTGTGTTCGCGATCAACAGGTCGCGCTTGTCTTTGAAGGCGTGATGCTGGACCTGACGATTCACGCTGAGATTCAGAAGCGTCAGATTGCCCAAGGTGCGAACAGCCGCTTGCCGTTCCGCGATAAGCTTTTGTCTTTCATTCAGCGGGAGGCCCGATCTTACGATCAATTCGACCTCGGACGCCTCTTCGGCGGGAACCGCATTGCCGTCGCCGAGCGGCCAATATGCACACCAGGACTGGGGAAGAATGTGATCAACGTCCAATTGGTCGAGTCCCCCGGCGAAGGCGTCTTCAGGTCGGACCACGGCTCTGAGTCCCCTCTCAAGCTCCGCAAGCAGGGCTTTCGCCTTGGCGGCATCGAGGCGGCCAGGGTAAAGCGCCGCCGTTAAACACGCGTTACGAAACTCGGCGTCGGTCGGCCAGCGGGAGATGTCGCCGGTCGAGGCCTGCATGAGTGCTCGAAGGGTGGACGGAGTTATGCCACCGGCATGCAGTTGCCGAAGCAGCCCCTGGAACACATTGTTGTAGTTCTTCGGGGTCAACCCACACACCGCCCTGCGCACCAGATAGGACACGATATCGCCGTACATCTCGGTCTTGTCGGCATCCGGCGCCGCAGAAGTCGAGATCATGAGGGCAAGGGGATAGAGAGTAGTCACATCGTAAGCAGAGATTTGATATCCAAAACGAGCTACTGGGCTGTCGCCAACACCGCTTATGAGCGCTTTGTATTGAGTCGCGTAACCGCCGAGCGTGAGGAGCTGCTGCTCCGCCGTTCTGGGGTGCTTGGCATCCGTCGCAAAGCGGCGGTATTCGTGGTAAATACGAGCCAGGTCCACCTCTTCGTGAAGCTCAGCTTGAAGGGAGGAATGGATCAGCCATTCGAGCCGGGGCTTCTTAAGACGACCGCGCCGCTGCTCCTCGGCCCAATAGTCGCTCTCGAAATTCGACCACAAATTGTTGTAGAGAGCGAGAGGGTCCGCTTCCTCGCGGTCGGCGCGCATGAAGATGTAATTTCGAATCAGGTCCGTGGCGTGGAGTTGCGCGCCCCGGCCATTTAGCGTCTCGAAAATGATCTGCGCGTCGTCGTCCGCATCCAGTACGATGGACACAACCTTCAAGTCCCGAAGGATGGCCATAACCACGGCTTCGGAGCGAGCGGTGGGGCATTGCCCGTCCGCAGGCGCAAGCCACTGCTCAAACTGATGAGTAAAGTACTAGTGAACCGTCCCGGTCATTTCGTAACCATAGGAGGATCCGTAGCGTCTAAACTTTTGTGCGACGCTATCATCGAGTGGCCGAACTTAGCAATGAGCAACGTGAAGAGTTGCAGAGGTGGGCACAATCGAGGACCCTGCCGGCCGGCGATGTTTTCCGCGCGCGCTTGATTCTTGCGTTGGCCGAAGGTAAGAGTTGGAGCCAGATAGAAAGCGAGTTGCAGACATCACGGCCTACCATCGCGCGCTGGAAGCAGCGGTTCGAACAGCACGGTATGGCGGGTCTGGACGCCCGGCATCACGGCAGTGAACCGCGCCAGGCGACGCCTGGGGTGCAGGCGCGGGTTTTGCGCAAGACGACACAGCCTCCGGCCGACGGAAGCACGCACTGGAGTTGCCGCAAGATGGCTGCCGCGCTGGGCTTGAGCAAATCCACGGTACAGCGCATCTGGCGTCAGGCGCGACTGAAACCGCACCGCTTAGATCGTTATATGTCCAGCGATGATCCCCAATTCGAGCCGAAGGCGGCCGATATTATCGGGTTGTACATGAAGCCGCCACAGCATGCGGCGGTGTTTTGCGTGGATGAAAAGAGCGCCATCCAGGCCTTGGATCGCTTGGACCCGGTTCTCCCGCTCTCGCCGGGGCGGGCGGAACGGCAGGGGTTCGAGTACTACCGCCACGGCACGCTGTCTCTCTACGCCGCTCTGGACGTACAGACCGGCAAAGTGATCGGGAAGACAGCGTCTCGGCACACCAGCGCGGAGTTTATCGACTTCCTAGCCGAGGTTGTCGCGACGGCGAAATGGGCCAGCGAAATCCATATCATTCTGGATAACCTCTCTGCCCACAAGACCAAGGCAGTGGAGGCGTTCCTGGAAGCCAACCCCAAGGTGCGATTTCATTTCACGCCGACGTATTCTTCCTGGCTAAACCAAGTGGAGATTTGGTTTTCCAAGATTGAACGCGACGTGATCGCCCGCGGCGTGTTCACCTCCGTAAGCGACTTGGCCCGCAAACTCCGCAAATATATCCGGGCCTACAGCAAGTCAGCCCAACCCTTCCGTTGGACTTACACGGACACAAGCCGGCGCATTCGACCCGTAGTCACGAAATGACCGGGACAGTTCACTAGAGGGCGGCAAGCGCAGGTGGATGCTCCATCCCGATCTTGCGAAGCTCTCCCACCTGCGTGAAGTGAGGTTGAAAGCGCTGTGCTAGTTCGGCGAGATCCGATGCCGTGAGGGCAGAGCGGTACGTGGCGCGGTCGCGAAAGGTCGGCCACACCTTAAATCGTTCAACCGCCGGATCTCGCATTGTCTCCGGATTCCCGTTCGCGAGGCACCCCGTCACAATTTGGGCGACCGCTTGATTTCCGGAGCCGTTCAGGGCCAGGAGGGCGGCGGTTAGGATGTACTGAAAAGTCGTAAGACGCTGTTGCCCGTCGATGATGTGATAGGTTTCAACGCCGATGAGGCCCTCGCGTGGCTGCGGTTCCAGCACCACGGCCCCCAAGAAGTGGGGCGTGCATTTTCCGGTCTGCAGGCGCGCATCGGCCTTCGCCCGAATATCCTCGCAAAGCTGCTCCCATTGGTCTTCTAGCGTCCACACATACGCCCTCTGATAAAACGGAACGCAGTACTGGCGGCGGTTCTGAAACAGTTGCTCGATGGTGATCGTGTCTGATTTCATTCCGGTTCTCTATGAGGCGCTAACGATTCAAACCTCTGATGCTATCAGGATTCGGGATCACACCCGTTACTCCCGATAAGCGCGCTTGCGACTGCCGACGGCATTCACATGAGCCTGCGGTCGCCTTCCCCTCGATCTGAACCTCCAGTTCACCGCAGCCGCACATGACTTCCCTTTACCAGCGACACGCCTTCGAACATTTCGCCGCGGGCCAAAGCATCGGAGAGGATTCCGCGCTGAAGTTCTTTCTGCACGAATTTGCCTTCGCCATTCATCAGTCGGTCGCGCAACGGGCCTTGTGGCAGCGCTTCAAGGACTTCAATCCACTCCGGCCAACTGATCTCGATGCGCGCTCGGTAGAAGCTGGCCGGGATGTGAGTGCTCTCATTGACCACCAGTGACGGAGCGCTGTTGGCCTGCAAGCAAATTGTATTCAACTCGCCGCGCAGTTTCTGGACATTCCGCGTCAGCATGAACCATACCAGCATCTGTTTCAAACGCTTCTCGCGATTCTCCGCTGCTTTGTGCCGCGCCTGGAAGCGTTCGCCCTCGCGCTGTGCGATTTCAGCTTCCGTGTTTTGCGCTTTCAGGAAGTCGGCGATTCGATCCACCTTGTAGCCGAAGGCTTTGGCGTAGGTCACGAGAGCCTCTTTGATCGGTTCCGAGAGCTCGCCATTGTTCGCCTCAGCATCCGCTTCGGCGGCTTCCACCAACGCCGCTAGCGATTCATCGATCTCGAAAATGCTCTGACCTTTCGCCACATCGGCGGCGCTGATATTTCTCGCTACTGCGCTCATGCAGCAATACCTCCTCCAGCGTCGTTCACCGCCCCGTTCGCTTTCACTGCAGTAGCACCAAATCCGCGAAACAACTGTCGTTCGAGCGATGGATTGTATGCCGTGAACTCATCGCCAGGCGGCGCTGAGTCGATCAGACGGTATACTTGCTCAAACCGCGCGTCCATCAGATCGAGCAAGGAGAGTGCGAACGCTTCCGGAAACATCGGCCGCCGCAACGCTCCCTTGTCCAAATCCCCGTGGTGGCTCACCAGGAGGTGCTGCAAGATGGTCTTGAGCTCGATTGGAAACTCGGGAATTCGCGAAGTATGTCGTTCGAGGATTTCCAATCCTAGAGTGACGTGCTCGATCAGCTGCCCCCGGGTCGTATAGGTGAAACGGACGCCGGTCAATTCGAGCGTCTCGATCTTGCCCAAGTCGTGGAGAATCGCGCCTGCAATCAGGAGATCGAGATTCAGACGTGGATAGTGCGCACACAACGCCCCTGAGAGGTTGCACAGCGACAGGATGTGCTCCAGCAGGCCACCCCGAAAGGCATGGTGAATCTTCATCGCCGCCGGCGCGGATTTGAGGCGACTCCCGATAGCAGCATCGTTCGTTATTTTGTCCAAGAGCTGCCGCAGGGCTTCGTCTCGCACCATACTTACGAAGCCTTGCAATTCCCCGAACATCTCTTCGGGATCCCGTGCCGATGACGCATAGAAATCAGCCGCGTTGTACTCTTTCGGTTCACAGCGGCGAATTCGGTTTACGATGATCTGTGGCTTATCGTTATAGACTTCGACGGTGCCACGCACTTTGACCACATCGTCACGCTCGAAGGACTGGGATACCGTCTCTGGGTTGTCCCAGACCTTTCCGTCGAGCTCTCCACTGCGGTCCGCGAAGCGCAAGGCAAGAAAAGTTCCGCCGTTCCGCTTCGGCCGCAGGTCTTTGTCGAGCACAACAGCCAGGAGAGTTACTTCCCCCGTCTGTGTCAGTTCGTTAATGAATGGACCCTTGTTTTCCATCTGCAACTCCTTCCGATAGCCAATCCGCTGCATTGGTGCGGTCGCACGCGCGGCCACTCAGCGCACTTCGAAACCGTTTTCTTATGGGTTCAGAACGACAGCGAAAGTTGTGTATCGCTGTCGTAGCGGGGCTTGCGCACCGCTCTCGTTCGCGGCAGAACCAATTCAACAAGCGCCTCGGTTCGTTCGGGAGGCGGTGGTGCAGCCGCTACCTCCTCGACGGCGTCCGACGTCGGCACAGAATCTTGCGGTTGTTCGACTGCGGAGACCCGCTGAGCTTCGAGCACGCGGGTGTGTTCCCTCTGGACTTCACGCCAGCAGGCGTCGGCCTTTTCCCCGACGCCTTTCTGCGTCACGAGTTCCCGGGCCATCGCAGTCAGCATGTCATCGTCGTCATCGAGGGCCTGGAGGCCATGATTGGCGAACTTGCCCTCCATCGCGAGAGAAACCAGGAGTTTCTTGCCCATCAGCCGGAGACAGTTCTCCTGCATGGTGCCGGCATACGCCATGTACTTCACGCGCACCGGTTGCTTCTGCCCAATGCGCCAACTGCGACGACTTGCCTGCCTCAACACGTAAATTGAGTAGCCGGATTCGTAGAACAGTAAGGTCGGAAATTGGAGCAAATCCAGGCCTGTGGCCACCAACCGGGGGTGCGCCACACAAACCTGCATCCCCGCTTTCACTTGCCGCTCATACCACGCTTCCCTCGCCTCAGGAGGAACCGCCGTCGTCAGTACCTCGACGCGAATGCCCTCGCGGCTCAAGATGTTCTTCAGCCGCTGCGTCACGTCGCGCTTCTGGGTGTAGACAGCGTAGATCTGGCAACGCCGCCCCTGGCCAAGTTCGGCCTTGACCTCCTGTACGAGACGCCGTTCCTTCGCGTACAGGACGCTTTCATCGAGATCCGCCGGGTCCGAGATCACGAACCGCTCTCGCTCGCCGCTGTCGGGATCCGTTGCGTAGCCGTACAGAGTGCCGAGCTGGAACGGCCGGTCGGGATAGAGCATCAGAGCGTTTAGCCCCGTGCTCACTACTGACTGGTTGCCGTGGTGTTCTTCGAGGGCCGCCTTGATGTCCTCTTCAAGGGACTTGTATGCATTGCCGAGCGCCACGTCCATCTCGACACTGAGAACTTCTTCCTCATACGATGGCAGTGCGTCGGAGATGTCCTCCAAGGACACGAACGCCCCGAGTTCCATCAGAAATCGCCCAAACAACAGAGGAGAGGCGCCAGGCCGCCGGCGGACTCGTGTTGTCACCTTTGGCTTATCTGAACAGGCGTTGTCAGCGGGGGTGATCGTCGTGACCTTCTCGAGAACGCCGTACGCTTCCGAAAACGCCCGCATCCCAGCGTCTCCGTAAGCGAATCCCTCCTCCAGCATCTTTCTGGGATTGAGCCGAAACAGGATGTTGTACAGTTCGTCCGCATAGCCGCCGTTTAAGGTACCGGTCAGTATCACGGTACGCTGGGCACATGAAGCGATGGTGCCCAGGGCTGCCCCTTGAGCCGTATCTCCCTTCAACTCATGTACCTCGTCTGCGATGCCGTAATCAAAGAACCCCTTGAGATGTCGCCCAATGAAGTCCATGGGTGCACATCGCCGGACCTTGCTAGCGTCAGCCTGCCATAACGCGCTGAACATGGCGCGACGCGCCTTGGCGGGATTCGTTTGCTCGTCCGGGAGGACAAGTTCACTATGCTTCGCCTTACGGAAGTCCGCCCTCCTCAACTGGTCGTCCTGAGTCAAGATCGGCCGCCCGGTGTCCGGATTTACGATCGCGCCGTTGAACGGCCCGCACCGCGGCGCACCATAAACATGCCGCCAGAAGTACCCCAACTTCGCGACCTCGCGCGACAGAACGAAGATCGCGGGGCAATCGCACAGTTCCGCCCATCGCGCTCGCGCCGACTTCGAGGTCTTTCGAAGACGCAACTCGCTTAGCGTCGTTTGCAACCCTTCACGAATGATGCGGCCGTTCCGCAGCCGCACTTCATTCACGCCTGTGTAGCCGTTCGCCCCGACGCCGTTGCGGACACCATCGACCAAGAAGACGCGGACGCGCGGTAGGGTCAACAGACATTCTCGGCACCACTTCATGGTCAATTGCGGTGGCGCCATCACAAGAGCCGTAAATGCTCGTCCTTTCGCGTGAACAAACATCGAGCCGAGGGAAATCAGCGTCTTCCCTGTACCGCATTCCGCTATCGCGCCGGCCGAGTTCTCCAAGTCCCAGCGCCTCGCTATGCCGGCGATTGCGAGTGACTGCGCTGGATAGGGAGTCCGCCGCAGACGCCTCAGTTCAGGAGGTAGCGGCGTTCCAGGTTCGTGCAAAGGTGGAAACTGCTTGAGTATCCGGTCTTCAAGCAGTGGTGCGAACTGCCTGAGATAGGTCGCGATGTCCTTCGGTACGATGCTCACGACTCCTCCAATCGGTAGAGAAGCGGCACGTCGAAAGACACGCCAGCCTCGGCAGAATCAAATAAGAATCGGGATTATGTTTGCAGCCCGGGTTGATAGCGACTGTGGCGAGGAAGTACCTATTTGGGCGCTCGTTGTGCTCAACGAGCCCTCAGCCCAAGGGGTTGGTGCGTCGGTGGAGACTTTATTGCGATTCAGGCCGCCGCATCCGCTGCTGCTTCTAGGCTCGTTTGGAAACTCGTCTGCACTCGCCAAGGAGAGGCGAGGCCATCATGCGGAATCCTGATGAGGTCACGCTTCAGTCCATGACCAATCCAACCAAGGAACCGCTTCTTGGTTCCCTTTACGAGCATTGGCCGGCAGCCGAGCCCCATCAATGGCTGAATCGCTTTGTGCCGTTCGAGTTCGCTAGCGAACCATTCGCTCCATTCCGGCAGAACTGGCAATCCGAAGCGGGTGCCAATGCGGTATAGGAGAAAAGCAGGATCGTCATCGCACAGCACGGTCCGCCGGGCTGACGGGTTTCCGCCGGAGCGAGTTTGCGATAGTTCTTCGGAGACAGCCACCAGGTGCCGTAGCGGTCGCCGGCGGCCAGGAATATTGATCGTGGCCCGAAAGACCTCGGTGTCCTTGCCGAGGCAGATCATGATCCTACCGAAATCCGCCCCCGTCGCGTAGAAACGAGCCTCATCCGAGATCGCCGCGCCGATTGCGGCGATTTCCTGGTCGTTGCCGACCACAGAGAGGAGGTGGCAGCGTGCGCTTCTGCCTTCCGCCTCGTGTTCGGCAATCAGCCGGTCCATCCGGACCGACACGTCGATCGTGGTGTCGCGAAGCACCTTAGTGAACTGCAACGTGCCCATGCGAAGATGCGCGTTCTTCATGACGCCCTGTTTCCTTCTTGGAGAATCGCCGTGGCTCCGTTGGAGTAGATGAGCGTCAGGCACTGGGTAAAGCGCTCGCGCTCCCGAATTGTCGTCACGTCGTTTTCGTCAGTCTCCTCGAAGCGGTCTGTCACTTTCAATGACTCCCAGCGCGCGACGTGTAGATCCGGGCCCTCACCGAAGATTCCGTTGAGCAAACCGCTTGTGGTCAGGAGCCCAACATGGCCGCCGTGCAGCGGTGTAAGCGGCCGGCCTGTTGCGCGGATTTCGGGCGCGAACAGAATCCGTCCAGCTTGTCTGTACGCAACGGACGTCGGCAGCAAATCCTCCAGCGCATCGAGAGGAAGGCCACGGTGGATGAGTTGTGCTGGTCCGCTAGGTGGAATCGCGAACTGCCGATCAGCCTGGTCGGGTAGGACCGGGAGTTCATCGTAGTTGCGCGCAAATCCCATCAGCTTTGCCTTCGCGCGCTGAACATCCCAATCCTTCAACTGATCGCGCTCCCGGCGCGTGCGCCTTACGCCGAACAACACAATCTGGTTGTACCGGACGGCTTCGGGCGCGCTCAGCCGATAGATTGCCTTATCCCGAAAGTGAACCGCAAGGACGTCGACGCACTCGCTTAATCGGTTGCCCGGAATTACCAGCACCAGCACGCCTGCTGACTTTAACCAACGATACGTGTGTTCGAGAAATAGTCGCTCCATACGCGCATTGCGGCTCTCCGAGGCCTCGTGATCGTAGGGCGGATTCAGAAAGAGCACTGAAAACGATTCCACGGCGCAATGCACGTCAAGACAATTACCCTGAACCGACTGGTCGACCGTCTTTGCAGCTTCTTCTGCCCGAAACGCGTCCAATTCGACCGCGTATCGTGTTGCTTTCGCGCCGGAAGTGACGCACGCAAGCGCGGCGCCGGTGCCCGCGCACGGGTCCAAGGCGCTTGTCTCCTCAGCGGAGAACACCAGGAAGCGCCGAATTCGCTCTGCCTCGGTGGGTGAGAGCGGGAAATATCCGAGCTTTTGCCTAGCAATCGAGCGCACAGATCCTCCTTTGATCTAAGGAAAACGATGATGATGATTGTGACTGAACCCATGAGTTGTCGCTTTGGCATCCGAGCGCCTTTACACACATGCTGGGATTCGATCATCTTGCCGGACGGGTCGTCCGGGCCGCGGACAGGCAGTCTAAGGAGGACCGATTTACCACTAGCGCCAGGTTCGCGCCCTCCGCCAGTCCCTCTGCTTCATAACGGCGGCTAGCCCGTGCGCCTTGGAATTCCAGAGCCTGCGGAATAAGAATAAAGAGAGGCGTGGCGAAATGGAAACGTCAGAATGCGAGGTTTGCGGCGGGGCGCGTTGGGTATGTGAAGACCATCCCGACAAACCATGGGACGGCGCGAGCGACCGGGAGG
>JADMIO010976113.1_pt1 | contig 64653 bp, 56 predicted proteins | sample 8958161 | NCBI WGS metagenome assembly JADMIO01 (sample SAMN16585339, study PRJNA669376) | soil metagenome | isolation source: Crop rotation soil | place: USA: Cullars Rotation, Alabama | collected 2011 | reverse complement strand
GCCGCGACTTCAAGTCACGTGAATTCCAAGCTTCGGATCCCACTGTGCTGGAAAGGCGAGGCAGTGGCGCACGTCGTAGCCTTCGAGCAATTCCTTGAGCGGCTCGACTTCCGACAAGCCATCGCGCCGGGCAATCGATAGGCCCGTGAGCTGCGAAATAAAAGTGCCCGCTACCTTTCCGTCCTGCACGAGACGGAGCGCCGCGGCCGGCGAATCGACGCGCACGAATCGGGTCGTAATCTTTCGGTCCGTGACGAGTCGCTCACCCGTGCTGGCGACGTTATACACCGCGAAATCCCGCCCCGCGAGATCAGCGATCGCGTGCACCGGACCACCGCGTTTCACAAAAATGGCGCCCTGCAGCGTGAGCAACGGCACGGAGAAATCCGCCCAGGCCTCACGCTCCGGCGTTTGCTGGAGGTGTTGGCCCAGGTCGAAGTCGGCGGTCTGAAACCGCGCTTGCACTTCGCGCGAGGCCATCGGGGTGCGCTGGATGCGCAGGTGCATCACCTCAGCCACCGCGTCCATGATCTCAGAGGCGAAACCATCCCACTCGCCGCGTTCGTTGAGAAAGCTGTAGGGATAGGCATCCCGCGGCGCGGCGACGCGCAGCGGCATGCGTTCGTTCACGGGTTTGAAATCCACCTCGGCGGCGCGAAGCGGAAAAATTCCGAGCACCACGAAGGCGACCAGCCACCCGACGAAAGAAAGATGGGATATGCGCTTCACAAAGGGAGGCCTACGCAGCGCGCAGGGTGAAATAAAAGGTGGCGCCGTGATCGACGGCGCCGTCAGCCCAGACGCGGCCGCCGTGGCGCGTGACAATGCGCTTCACGTTGGCGAGACCGATGCCGGTGCCCTCGAAGTCGCGCTGGTTGTGCAGGCGTTGGAAGACGCCGAAAAGTTTGTCGGTGTATTTCGGGTTAAACCCCGCGCCGTTATCGCGGACGAAAATCGTCACAAACCCCGGCTCGGCCCCTGCCGCCGACCCAACGCCGATCTCGATGACGGCCTCGGCGCGGTGGCGTGTGAACTTCACCGCGTTGCGCAGGAGATTGTGCAACGCCAGCAGCAACAAGGCCCGGTCGCCGCTGACGACCGGCAGCGGCCCCACCTTCCACGTGACCACCCGGTTGCCGATCTCCGGCTGCATCGTGTGCCGCGCCTCCGCGGCCAGATCATCCAGCGACACCTTACGCGGCACCAGCTCCGTCCGGCCCACGCGCGACAGTGAAAGCAGATCGTCGATCAGCGTGCCCATGCGCTTGGCCTCCGCCTTGACCGTGCCGACGAACCGCGCGCTCTCCGCATCGAGCTGCGCATCGAGGCGGCGCGTGAGCAGCTCGAGAAACCCGGTGATATTGCGCAACGGCGCGCGCAGATCGTGCGAGACCGAGTAGGAAAAAGATTCGAGCTCTTGGTTGAGTCGTTCCACTTCGGTCACGCGCGTTGCGAGCTCCGTGGTGCGCTCACCCACCCGCTGCTCCAGTTCGTGATTCATTCGACGCACCGTCTCCTCGGCCTCCTTGCGCCGCGTAATATCCGTGTGCGTGCCGACCGCGCGGATCGCACGACCATCGGGTCCGCGCTCCAGCACTCGGCCGACAGTCCAGACCCAACGCCAGCCTCCGTCCTTGGTGCGCAAGCGCGCCTCGCCGAGAAACTCGCCCGGACCCGGCTGGGTGATCACGTTTCGCACCATCTCCGATTGCGGCTGATCGTCGGGGTGCAGGAGCCGGGTGAGCCCTTCGGGCGTGGGCTCGATTTCGTGCGGCGCGTAGCCGAGCATCTCCGCCAGCATCGGACCACGCACCACGCGATTCTCGCGCACCTTCCAATCCCACAAGCAGTGCTGGCCGCCTTCGAGCACGAGATTCAAACGCGCTTCGCTCTCGCGGAGCGCCGCCGCCTGCTGGGAAAGTTTGCGCATCGTCCGCCGCTGCATCGTGAACGCCACCGCGATCACCATCACCAGCAGGCCTGCCGGAATGGCGAACGGTCGCGCCTGCCGCCACGTGATGCCGGGCGTGTGCAGCGGCCCGATCCACTTCTCGTAGATTTCGGCATACTCGCCGCGCTCGTGGATGGCGAGTTGCGCCTCGTTCAGCCGGCGCAGCAGCGCCGCGTCGCCCTTGCGCACCGCCATGTGATACTTGAACACCAGTCCCGGCAGCACGACGGGAGAACGCACGACCCGATCGAGCTGGCGCTCGCGGATGATTTTTTGCGCCACGAGATCCACCCCCACGGCGCCGTCGCACGAACCTTCCTGCACGGCGCGCAAGGCCAGCTCGGTCGACGCCAGCGGCATGAGCTCCACGCCCAATTCCGGGTGGGCCAGCATGTAGGTGTGGGTGAAATTCCCGCGCGAAATGGCAATCTTCCGGCCCTTCAAGTCGGCGATCGTGGCGACTGCCACGCCGCCTTTGCGGGTAAACACCGCACCATTCAGCGTCAGCGACGGCAGGGTGAAATCGAGCACCTTCGCCCGCTCCTCGCTGAACGCGAGCACGGCGATCGCGGTGAGTTGTCCATCACGAAACTGCGCCTGCAGATCCTCTTTGCGGCCCGTGACCAGTTCGACGGTCAAGCCCGCCTCCCGGGCCACCGCGCGCATGTAGTCGGCCGCGAAACCCGCCGCCTGCCCTTGCGCGTCCACATAGGCCACCGGCTCGAGAATACTGTCGAAGCCGACGCGGATCGCTTCAGCGCGCGCGTTCGCGAGGGCCATCCCCAGGAGGAAACCGACCGCGACCACGCGGACCGAAATGGGAATCAACGGGACGCGAATTTTCATTCGGCGGCGAGTTTGAGGGTGAAGAAGAACGTCGCGCCGCGATTCACCTGGCCCTCCGCCCAGACGCGGCCGCCGTGGCGGGTGACAATGCGCTTCACGTTTGCGAGGCCGATGCCGGTGCCCTCGAAGTCGCGTTGATTGTGCAGCCGCTGGAAGACGCCGAAGAGCTTGTCGCCATACTTCGGATTAAATCCCGCCCCGTTGTCGCGGATGAAACACGTCGCAAATTCCTCCCCCGGCGCCGCCGGTTGCGCGCCGATTTCGATCACCGCCGGATCGCGATTGCGGGCGAACTTCACCGCGTTGCCCAAAAGGTTGGCGAACACCTGGAGCAGCAATGCGCGATCGCCCTGCACGGCCGGCAACGGCGCAATTTTCCAGTCGACGCAACGCGCGCCGATCTCCGGTTGCAGCCTCGCTTGCGCCTCGCTGACCAAGTCGGCGAGCGCCACGCGCCCCGTCGTCAGCTCGGTGCGGCCGATCCGCGAGAACGCCAGCAGGTTGTCGATCAAGACGCCCATGCGCTTCGACTCGGCGGTCACGGTCGCGATGAATCGATCGCCCTCCGCGTCGAGGCGGCCCTCGGCGCGGCGCGTCAGCAGTTCGAGAAACCCGGTGATGTTGCGCAAGGGCGCGCGCAGATCGTGCGACACCGACGACGAAAAAGCTTCGAGCTCGCGATTGAGTCGCTCCACCTCGGTCACGCGCTGGGCGAGTTCGCCCGTCCGCGCCTCGACGCGCCGCTCCAGTTCCGCGTTGAGGCCGCGCAGCGCCTCCTCCGACGTCCGCAGTTGTTCGATCGCCTCGGCGAGTTCGTGCGTGCGGATCTTCACGTGCCGCGCGATTTCGTTGGCGCGCTCCTTTTCGGTGCGCAACCGGACCCGATACCACAGCCAGGTTGCCGCCACCACGGCGAGCAGGCCGCCGCCGCCGATCGCGATCCAGCGTTTCGTATTGGAGCGGGACAGCCAGTAGGACTCGAACGCCGGCAGCCACTTTTCGCGATGCCGCTGAAGATCGCCGCGTTCCGAGGCGATCAGCAGCCCGTCGTTCAGCCGCGTCAGCAAATCTGCATCCGCCGGCCGGACCGCCATGCAAAAATCGACCACCGAATCCGCCAGCGAAAAGACCGGCACGATTTTGCCATTGAGCCCTTGATGCCGAAGCACGCTGAGCCCGACGAGCTGGTTGGAAATACACGCGTCGGCCCGTCCGTCCGCCACCGCCTGCATCGCCTCCTCCGTCGTCGGCGTCAGTTGCGTGCGATCCGTCCAACCCTTCCGTTTCACATACGACGAAGCGCTGCTGTCCGCCACTGCGGCCAAGCGCAGCGCGCCCACGGCAGCCAGCGACTCGGGCGCCTTCTGTCCCTCACGCATGAACACGGCGGCCGTCGACACCATGTGCCGCACGCTAAACCGATACTTGGCCATCCGTTCCGGCAAACGGGCGAGACTCGGGATCACGTCAACCTCACCGCGATCGAACGCCGCGACGATTTCCGGCGCCGTCTTGTATTCGGCGAGGCGAAAGGGCAGGCCCGCAGCTTTCGCCACGATTTCCGCCAGATCTTGATCAAACGCGGCATCGTCGAGCACACGCGAGACTTCTCCGCGCGGCGTCAGCCGCACGCCGGTGCCAAACACGATCACCCGCGGCGCGTCGGCCGCCATCGCGACCCCAAACCCTACCAAGAAAAAGGCGCAGCGGACGAAATTCCGGCCCATGTTCGCGCAAAGGATGCCTCCCGCAGTCCATGCAGTGGCGGCCGCGAAGTGATACCAGCGGCCAATCCTGAGTAGCCTGGTCAGGAGTGAAGCCATGGACCAATTCGATCCCCCATCGGCCGGCCCCGACAAATCTTGAGGTAAATCTTTGCCGAAACCGTCATGACTCGGCGGCCGCGAGGGTAAAATAGAAGGTGGCCCCGCGATCGATCTGTCCCTCGGCCCAGACGCGGCCGCCGTGGCGGGTGATGATGCGTTTCACGTTCGCGAGCCCGATGCCGGTGCCCTCGAAATCGCGCGGGTTGTGCAGCCGTTGGAAAACCCCGAAGAGCTTGTCGAGATACTTGGGGTTGAAACCCGCGCCGTTGTCGCGGACGAAAATCGTCACCGTGCGTTCCGTGCGTGCCGCCGGCGAACTCCCCACTTCGATCCGCGGGGCCGCACTGTGCCGCGTGAATTTCACCGCGTTGCCGAGCAGGTTGGCCAGGACTTGTTTCAACAGCGCCGGGTCGCCGCGGACGGCGGGCAGCGCGCCGATCTCCCAGTCGATCGCACGCTCGCCAATGTCGCCGCGCAGGTCCTCGCGCACGGCGGCCACCAACGCGCGGAGATCGACCGGTTGTAATTTCATCTCGGTGCGGCCGATTCGCGAGAACGTGAGCAAGTCGTCGATCAGGTGGCCCATGCGAGTTGCCTCGGTGTTCACGACCGCGACGAAGCGTTCCGACTCGGGATCAAGCTGGCCGCTCGTGCGGCGGCCGAACAATTCGAGAAAGCCCGTGATGTTGCGCAGCGGGGCGCGCAGATCGTGCGAGACGGTGTGCGAAAAAGCCTCGAGCTCCTGGTTCGCCGACAACAGATGGGCATTCACTTCCTGCAGCCGCGCCGCCGTGCGATCGGCGGATTGCTGGCTGGCGCGCAGATCGCGCATCAGCGCCTGCTCCTCGACGTGGAGCCGCTCGACTTCCGCCACGCGCGCCGCGAGTTCCGCGGTGCGTTCGCGCACGCGCGCTTCGAGCGCGGCGTTGAGTTCCGTGATCTCGCGCTCGGTGCGCAGCCGCTGGAGTTCGGCCGCGGCGCGCGCCGCGATGAGCACCAGCAACAACGAGGCCGCGCCGGCATCGGGCATCGGCTTGTCGTCGAGCACCGCCACGAGCCCAATCGTCCGGCCATCGTGATCGCGGATCGGCAGTCCGGCGTAACTGCGCGCCTGCAATTGAACGAGCGCGGGGTCGGCCGGAAAAAGTTCGACGAGACGATCGGGGTAATGACAGAGCCCGCCGTTCACCACGTTCTGGCAGGGCGAGCCGGGCAGATCGTAGGCGAAGTCCGCCATGGGGCCGTGGTCCCAAGCGGCGAGCGTGCGACCGATCGCCACGCCTTCGGGTCGACTCGTCACTTCGACCATGAACGCGTAACGCACCGCCAGTTCGGTGGCGAGATGGCGCACGGTCGCCGTAAAAAACTCCCGTCCCGTCATGCCGGCCGTCAGTTCGTTGAATACCTGCACGGCTCGCTCGCGGCGCCGGCGGTCGGTGATGTCGCGGATGACGACGTTAAAGACTGGTTCGCCGTCGAGCTCCATCGGCCGCATCGACATCAGGCCCACGCGGCGTTCGCCGGCGCGATTGCCCCAGATCACTTCGTGCGCGATGAGCCCGCCCTGTTCGCGCGCGATTTTCACCGCGCGCTCCCGATCGACTGGATCCGGCCAGAAACCGATTTCGTTGGTCGTGCGACCGAGCGCCTCGGCGCGCGTCCAGCCCGTGTGGGTCTCAAACGAGCGATTGAGTTCGAGCAGCCGGCCATCGTCCGCCCGCGTGATGCCGCAGATGTCGGGCGACTGCTCGAAGACCGCCGCGAATTTCCGCTCGGAGCGCTCGCGACGATCCTGCTCGGCTGCGAGCAAGCGCAGGGAGTTGTTCGCATCGCCGAGCGCCCGGTGCATGTCGCTGAGCATGTAGCGAAGCAGCAGTTGCAACGCCGTGAATCCGACCGCGCTGATGATCACCACGCGCCCCCACACTTTGGCGGAAGCGAAGTCCGTGTAGGCCCGCGCCGCTTCCGGCCCCAAGCCCGTCACGGGCAGGTAACCTTTGACCCAGCCCCACGCGATGACGATGTGGACGGCACACAAAACTCCCGACGCCCACAACCCCACCCGCGTCCCGAACAACAATCCCGCCGACGCCATCAGCAAAATCACGAAGAACGCCCAGTTGGGCGTGATCCCAAACACCACCGTGGTGCAGAGCAAAAAGACGGACATCGCCCCCGCAAAGCAGCCATAGCGCACGAGGAACGGCAGTCCGCGGAACACCCCGGCGATGCACTGCACGATCACGGCGACCACCGCGATCCAGTAGATCGGAATAGCCAGGATCGCCCCGCCATTGGTCAGCCCGACAAAAATCACCGCCACCGCCCCCGTCACGGCCGACGTCCAGGCGAAGAGATCGAGCATTCGGTAACACGTGTCGATCGGCACCAGGGCATTGCGACCTTCCCAATCCCGCCGCGGCGTAAACCAAGACGATTGCGCACTCATGCCGGGTCGCAATGAAGGTTTCTCCCCAGCGCAACGAACGGGCGGGGCGGGACGCGTGACTGGTGCCAGCTAACCATCTGGGTCGGACAAAATGGCCGATCGCGCCGACCCCGCGCAAGGCTATCCCCGGCGCGGCCGGTGCGGTTTCCACCCAGACAATTCAGTGATTTCGAGATTGCGGATCCGGCCGGAGCTACGGCGCCTGCACGCACCGAAACCCCGCGTGATTGCTCCCGGTGTCCGGTGCACTCTTGCCGCGCGTGCCGAGCATGTAGCGCGTGCAATATTGATCCGTGCACAAAAACGATCCGCCGCGCTGCACGCGTTTCGCCATCCCCGGCTCCGCCGGATCGAAACTCGCCGCCTGCGCCACGCCACGCGGATCGCGCACGACGCCGTTCTTCGCCGCAGCCACGTCGCGCGCATACGAATCCGGCGCATACCAATCGCTGCACCACTCCCAGACATTTCCCGCCATGTCGGAGAGACCGTAAGCGTTGGCCGGAAACGTCGCCGCCGGCGCCGTGCTCGCGAAACCATCGGCGCCCGAGTTGCGGTGCGGAAAATTGCCTTCGAAGATATTCGCCATCCAGCGACCGCCGGGGTTGAGGTCGCTGCCCCACGTGTAACGCTGGCCCGCGAGCCCGCCGCGTGACGCAAACTCCCACTCCGCTTCCGTCGGCAGTCGCTTCCCCGCCCACTTCGCAAACGCCTCCGCGTCTTCATAGGCGACGTGCACCACCGGGTGTTTGTCGCGGCCTTTCAGATCGCTCGCCGGACCTTCCGGGTGCCGCCAGTTCGCGCCCGGCACGTAACTCCACCACGCGAGCGCGTTGTCGAGCGGCACGGGACTACGCGGCGGCGAAAACACCACCGAGCCCGGCACCAACGCCTCGGGGGGCGCGCCGGGAAAATCCTCCGCGCGGGGCTTGCGTTCGGCCACCGTAACGTAGCGTGTCGCCGCCACGAAGCGCGCGAAGGCCTCGTTCGTGACCTCGGTCGCGTCCATCCAGAATCCGTTCACCGCCACGCGATGGATCGGCCGCGCATCCGGCATCGGATCGCCACCGCCGCACACCTCGCGCGTCGGATCGTCGGTGCCCATCGAAAATTCGCCGCCCGGAATCCACACCATCCCCGCTGGCGCGCTCGCCGGCGCCGCTGCGCGATTCGCGATCGTCGGCGCAAACCCCGCCGGCAGCTCTGCCCCGCGGAGTGATCCCCACGCGATCACGAAAAGGCCCGCTCCGAGGCGGAAAGAAACGACACGCAGCATGCGGACCGATCTCATCCTTGCCGGCCGCGCACGGCGAGCTTTGGATTGCTTTACTGTCACTCAAACGTCTGCTCGCCGCGGCAAGCCCGAACGCGCTAGCATTGTTCTTCGATCTTCCTTCAAACCCCATGTCTGGAAAAATCCTCACCCTGGCGCTGGCCTCGTTGGTCGCGGCATCCTCCGCGTTGGCGGCGTCCGCCAAAATCAAAATCGGTTTTCTCGTAAAGCAGCCCGAGGAGCCGTGGTTCCAGAGCGAATGGAAGGGCGCCGAGAAGGCCGCGGCAAAATACGGTTTCGAAGTCGTGAAACTCGGCGTGACCGACGGCGAAAAAACGATCGCCGCCATCGACAACCTGGCCGCGATCGGCGCGAAGGGCTTTGTGATTTGCACGCCGGACGTCCGCCTCGGGCCCGCGATCGTCGCGAAATCCAAGGGCGCCGATCTCAAGGTCATCGCGGTCGACGACCAGTTCATCGGCGCCAACGGCAAACTGATCACCACCGTGCCCTACGTCGGCATGTCCGCCGCGAAGATCGGCCAGGCCGCCGGCGAAGGCATCGTGGGTGAAATGAAAGGCCGCGGCTGGAATCCGGCGGAAGTCGGCGTGTGCGTCATCACCTTTGATCAACTCGACACGATTCGCCAGCGCACGGACGGTGCCACCGGCGCGCTGACCGCCGCCGGCGTGCCAGCGAACCGCGTGTTCAAATCCGCGCAAAAAACCCAGGACGTCGAAGGCGGCTTCAACGCCGCCACGATCCTTTTCACCCAGCATCCCGACATCAAACGCTGGCTCATTTGTGGCGGCAATGACACCGCCGTCCTCGGCGCGGTGCGCGCGAGCGAGCAGCGCAGCTTCGCGCCCGCCGACGTGATCGGCGTCGGCATCAACGGCACCGATTGCATCGACGAGCTGCGCAAATCGAAACCGACCGGCTTCTTCGGCTCCATCCGCGTTTCCGCGCTCAGCGAGGGATTCGTTACGAGCGAAATGATGTTCAAGTGGGTCACCGCCGGGACCGTGCCACCGCTCGACACGCGCACCACCGGTATCTTCATGACCCGCGCCAATCTCGAACAAGTCCTCAAGGACGATCAGTAAAACGAGTCGATGTGGAACTCAGGAAATCAGGAAACGAGCCAGACACTCCGCAGGGCTTTTTCCTGACTTCCTGAGTCCCACATCGAAATCTCTCCGCCACAATTCCCCATACCATGTTCACGATCGGCATCGACTACGGCACTAATTCTGTTCGCGCGCTCGTCGTGCGCTGCGCGGATGGCGCGGAGCTCGGCTCCTGCGTCGTCAACTATCCCAGCGGCGCGCAAGGCGTGCTCCTCGACAAACGCGATCACCATCTCGCGCGCCAGCATCCCGGCGACTATCTCTTCGGCCTCGAGAAATCCGTGAAAGGTGCGCTCGCTGCCGCGAAAAAGACTCGCGGCTTCAACGCCTCGAAGGTCGTCGGCCTGGGCGTCGACTCCACCGGCTCGAGCCCGATTCCGGTCGACGCGAAAAACGTCCCGCTCGCGCTCGACAAGAAATGGAAGAAAAACCTGCACGCCCAATGCTGGCTCTGGAAGGACCACACCGGCTGGCGCGAAGCCGCCAAGATCACCGAGCTCGCCGCGCAGCACCGCCCGCAGTTCATCGCCAAGTGCGGCAACACCTATTCGTCGGAATGGTTCTGGTCGAAGATCTGGCGCTGTCTGAGCGTCGATCCGAAAGTCTTCGACGCCGCCTACTCGTGGGTCGAGCTCGCCGACTGGGTGCCGTCCGTCCTCGCCGGTGTCACCGATCCGACGCAGGTCAAACGCGGCATTTGCTGCGCCGGACATAAGGCGCTCTACGCCGACGATTGGGGCGGGCTGCCCGACAAGGAATTCCTTTCGCTGCTCGATCCCAAACTCGCCGCGCTCCGCGATCGGCTCTACGAAAAGGCGCACGACGCCACCGCGTCCGCCGGCACGCTCAGTCCGGCGTGGGCCGCGAAGCTCGGCCTGCCTCCCGGCATCGTGATCGCGATCGGCGAGATGGACGTCCACTACGGCGCCATCGGTAGCGGCGTCGCCGAAGGCACGCTCGTCAAAGTCATCGGCACCTCAACCTGCGATTGCGGCGTCGTCTCCGCGACGAAGACCGTGCCCGACATTCCCGGCATTTGCGGCATCGTCAAAGGCGCAATTCTCCCCGGCTTCTACGGCATCGAGGCGGGCCAGTCCGCCGTCGGCGATATTTTCAAGTGGTGGGTCGAGGTCGTGTGCGAAGGCGACGCCGCAACACACGCCACGTTCACGAAGGCCGCCACGAAACTCGCCCCCGGCGAGAGCGGGCTCCTCGCGCTCGATTGGAACAACGGCAACCGCACCATTCTCGTCGATCAGCGGCTCACCGGCCTCATGCTCGGTCAGACGCTCGCCACCTCGTCCGCCGAAATTTACCGCGCGCTGATCGAAGCGACCGCGTTCGGCGCCCGCGCGATCATCGAGCGCTTCAAGGAATACGGCGTCCCGATCGATCGTGTCGTGTGCGCCGGCGGCATCGCCGAAAAAAATCCGTTGCTGATGCAAATCTACGCCGACGTCACCGGCTGCACGATGCTGGTCGCCGGTTCGTCACAGGCATGCGCGCTCGGCGCCGCCGTCTCCGCCGCCGTGCTCGCCGGCGCGCATCCCGATTTCCCCGCCGCGCAAAAGGCGATGACCTCGCTGAAAAAAATCTCCTACAAACCAAAACCAGCCGCGCAGAAAACTTACAACGACCTCTACGCGCTCTACCGCGAATGCCACGACGCCTTCGGCGGCGTAAACAAATCCGCTGACCTCTCGCGCGTGATGAAGGAATTGCTCGCGATCAAAGACGCCGCCCACTCCTGACCAATCGTTCTCGTTCCCTTAATCTTTTTCCCGAGAGAACGAGAAAAATTACGATTACGAGAACGAATCAGAACTGAACAAAACTCTTCCGAATGAAAAATCTCGCCTCTCCTGAAATCTGGTTCGTCTGCGGCTCGCAGCACCTCTACGGCCCCGGCCCGCTCAAGCAGGTCGCGTCCAATGCGCAGCAAGTCGCCGCCGCCCTCGCCGCCTCGAAGAAGCTCCCGCTCAAAACAGTGTTCAAGGCGCTGCTCACGACGCCCGACGAAATCACCAAGGTGATGCTCGAGGCTAATGCCGACGCCAACTGCGCCGGCCTCATCCTCTGGATGCACACGTTCTCGCCGTCGAAGATGTGGATTCGCGGGCTGAGCGTGCTCAACAAGCCGTTCGCGCACTTGCACACGCAGTTCAACCGCGACCTGCCGTGGAGCACGATCGACATGGATTTTATGAACCTCAACCAAGCGGCGCACGGCGACCGCGAGGCAGGGTTCATCCACACGCGCATGCGGCTCGGCCGCAAGGTCGTCGTCGGCCACTGGAGCGATCCCGAGGTGCACGATCGACTCGGCGCGTGGATGCGCGCGGTCCGCGCGTGGCACGACTGGCAGGGCGGGAAGTTCTGCCGCTTCGGCGACAACATGCGCCAGGTCGCCGTCACCGAGGGCGACAAAGTCGCGACCGAGATGAAATTCGGTTTCGCCGTGAACGGCTACGGCATCGGCGATCTCGTCGCGAAGATGTCCGACCTCGCGATCGATCCGAAGGCGATCAACGACCTCTGCGCTGAATATGAAGCCGCCTACAATGTCGCGAAGCCGCTTCGCAAGGGCGGCGATCGTCACGAGTCACTCCGCTACTCCGCGCGGATCGAACTCGGCCTGCGCGCGTTTCTCGAGGAGGGCGGTTTCAAGGGCTTCACGACCACGTTTGAAGATCTCCATGGACTGCGTCAGCTCCCCGGCGCCGCACCGCAACGGCTGATGGCCGATGGCTACGGCTTCGCGGGCGAAGGCGACTGGAAGACCGCCGCGCTCGTTCGCGCGATGAAGGTCATGGGCGAAGGCCTCAAGGGCGGCACCTCCTTCATGGAGGACTACACGTATCACCTGTCGCCGAAGGGCCACCAAGTCCTCGGTGCGCACATGCTCGAGATCTGCCCGAGCATCGCTGCGACCAAACCTTCGATCGAAGTCCATCCGCTCGGAATCGGCGGCAAAGAGGATCCGGTGCGCTTCGTCTTCGACGCGCCCGCCGGCCCCGCGCTCAACGCCTCGCTCGTCGATCTCGGCAATCGCTTCCGGCTGATCGTCAACGAAGTCACCGCCGTAAAAACGCCGAAGCTCCCGAAGCTCCCCGTCGCGCGCGCGGTGTGGGAATGCCAGCCCGACTTCAAGACCGCGTGCGCCGCGTGGATTTACGCCGGCGGCGCGCATCACACGGGTTATAGTTACAGCGTCACGACGGAGATGCTCGAAGACTTCGCGACCATTGCGGGCATCGAGCTCGCGGTGATCGACGCCGACACGAAACTCCGCGACTTCCGCCAAAACCTGCGCAACAGCGAAATCTACTACCACCTCGCGCAGGGCATCCGGGTTTGATTTTTGACGTAGCGAGTAGTGAGTAGTGGGGAGCGAACATCCGTAGAACCCCGCCGCCTTTCTACTCGCTACCCACTACCCGCTACTCGCTACTGTTTCCATGCTCACCGAACTCAAACGCGAAGCCTACGAAGCCAACCTCGCCCTCAAAAGCGAGGGCCTGATCAACCTCACCTTCGGCAACGCTTCCGCGATCGATCGACGCAAGGGCATCTTCGCGATCAAGCCGAGCGGCGTCGCCTACGAGAAACTCACCCCCGGCGACATGGTGCTTGTCGATCTTGCCGGCAAGAAGGTCGAAGGTGACCTGAAGCCGTCGTCCGACACGCCCACGCATCGCCGGCTCTACAATGGTTTCAAGAAAATCGGCGGCGTCGTGCACACGCACTCGACGCACGCGACGGCGTTCGCGCAGGCCGGCATGGCGATCCCGATCTTCGGCACGACGCACGCGGATTATTTCAACGGCGACGTGCCGATCACCCGCAAGCTGACCTCGATCGAAATCGAGGACACCTACGAATGGGCCACGGGCAACGTCATCATCGAGCGTTTCCTCGCGGACGATCTGGATCCGCTCGATTTTCCGGGCGTGTTGGTCAACCGCCATGGGCCGTTCGCCTGGGGTTCGACCGTCGCCAAGGCGGTCGAGGCGGCGGTCGCGATGGAAGTCGTCGCCGAGATGGCGATGCTCACGCTCGAGCTCGCGCCGCGCCTGCGGCCGATCGAAAGCGAATTGTTGGACAAACATTTCGGTCGCAAGCACGGCTCCACCGCCTACTACGGCCAGGGTAAGAGCTGAACCCGCCGCCTCCAGCCGCACGGCTGAAACCGCGCGAAAGACCGCTTATCTCGCTACCTTTTTTAGGGCAATCCCCGCCCCTGCTCCCACCCTCCCCTCGCACGATTCATGAAACTCTGCCGCTTCCGCCACGGTGACGCCCGCCCCCGCGTCGGCCTGCTCACTGAAAACTCGCGCCACGTCATCGATCTCACGCCTTCCGGCATCGATCGGTTGGACGAATTACTCGAGGAATCGGGTTTTCTCTCCCGGCTCAAAAAATATGCGGCCGATGAAAAGCTCTGCCGGCTGCCCCTCGGTGACCTCTCCCTGCTTCCGCCAGTCGACGAGCAGGAAGTTTGGGCCGTGGGCGTGACGTATCTCCGCAGCAAGGCCGCGCGGATGGAGGAATCGGATTTTAGCGCGACGGCCTACGATCGCGTTTACGAAGCGCCGCGCCCCGAACTGTTTTTCAAATCACAGCCGCAAAAGGTCGTCGGCACCGGCGACACCGTCGGCATCCGCCGCGACGCGAAATGGAACGTTCCCGAGCCCGAGCTCGTGCTCGTGTTCAATTCGCGCGGCACGCTCGTCGGCTTCACGATCGGCAACGACATGAGCTCGCGCGACATCGAGGGCGAAAACCTTCTCTATCTCCCCCAGGCCAAAATCTACGACCGCGCCTGCGCCCTCGGCCCGTGGATCGTCGTCGGCGAAACGGAAAAGGCCGCGCGCACTTGGACAATCAAGATTCGGATTTCCCGCGCGGGAAAAGAGGTCTTTGGCGGCGCCACGAAAATCGACCGGATCAAGCGACCGTTCACGCAGCTCCGCGATTACTTGTTCCGTTCGCAGACGTTTCCGCGTGGCGCGATGCTGCTGACCGGCACGGGCGTCGTGCCCGACGACAGCTTCACGCTCCGCCGTGGCGACGAGATCGCGATCACCGTCTCCCCGATTGGCACCTTAGTGAACACGGTCGTGGTTGTGTGACCCTGCCTTGTCATTCTGAGCGGGGCGAAGAATCCAGTAGAAGCTTCGACGCGCGAGCCGTTGCTAGTATCCCATTGGATTCTTCGCTCCGCTCAGAATGACAAACCGTTTGAAACTGTTCGCCCTACTCGCGTTGCTCGCGACCGCGTGTGCGTTCGCCGTCGAGTCCCCCCGTCGCGTGTTGTTTATTGCTGGTCCGAAAAGCCACGACCGCGACGTCCACGAATTTCCGCGCGGTGCCGAATTGCTCGCCGAAGCGCTCAACCGCTCGGGGCTGCCGGTCGCTGCCGAAGTCTCACTGGGCTGGCCGGCCTCTGAAGCCAGCGTCGCGCAGGCCAGTCTGGTGGTGCTCTACTCCGACGGACTGGACGCCCATGTCGCGAAGGGCCACGCCGCCGCGTTGCGTGCGCGACTCGCTGCCGGAAAGGCGCTCGCCGTGCTGCATTTCGCCCTCGAGCCACTGGACGACGATCCCTCGTTGAAGGAACTGCTCCTCGACGCCATCGGCGCGCGCTTCGAGGCCGGCTGGTCGGTGAATCCCGTTTGGGCGCTCAAAGCGAATCCGGCCGCCAGTCATCCCGCCGCGCGCGGAGTCGGACCACTGACGGTTCAGGACGAAATCTATTTTCACCTCCGCTTCCGCGACGGGCAGCGGGGCGTGACCCCCTTGCTCACCGCGTTGCCACCTGCCGACGTGTTGGCCGAGGACGGCCCGCGTTCCGGCAACGCCGCCGTGCGCGCGGCGATTGGGCGCGGCGAAGCCCAGACGATCGCGTGGACGGCCCAAAACGAAAACGGCGCACGCGGCTTCGGGTTTACCGGCGGGCATTCCCACCGCTTCTGGTATGACGACCAGGTGCGCCGGCTGGTGCTGAACGGACTCGTCTGGGCCGCCGGACTCGAGGTGCCGGCCGGCGGCGCGCCGCTGGTGAGTCCCTCCGCGCCGTTGCTCGCCACGATCGACGAGGCTATCGCTCGCGGCGATCTCGCGGACGTGAAGCGCCACCTTGCCCGCAATCCGGAGCTCGCGCGCGGCACCGCCGGCACGAAGCTTGCCCCGCTCCACCAAGCCATCCTCCGCAAGAAACCGGACATCGCCGCGCTGCTCCTCGAAAGCGGCGCCGACGTAAACGCCCCCGATGCCGCCAATCGCACGCCGCTCCACATGGCCGTCGAGCGCGCCGATGCCGCGATGGTCCGGACGCTCCTCGCCCGCAAGGCCGACACCGCCCAGCGCGATCGCACAGGCTGGACGCCGCTTCATCACGCCGCGGCCAAGAACCAGATCGAAATCGCCCGGCTGCTGCTCGATAGCGGGGCCCAGCCGAATTTCCTCAGCGAACTCGGCGGCACGCCGCTGCATGAAGCCGCTGCCGGGGCGGGCGCCGAAATGGTGCAACTGCTCCTCGACCGCGGCACCGACCCGGCGATTCGGTCCAAGCCCGGCGTGACAGCTCTCGATCTGGCGCGTGACTTCAAGAATGCGGCGGCGATCGAAATTTTAGAGAAGGCGAAGAAGTAGTCTCACCTCTTCGTAGAGCAGAGGTTGGCCCGACTTTGAAGCGATTCGAAGGCAGGGCCGGTCCGTGACCGGCCCCTTGGCGTTGTGAATATTCTCTGGGCCGGTCACAGACTGGCCCTACTCCGATCGGCACTCGGTCCCGACCAGACAAAAATTATTTTCGAGAACTTTGAACAGTTGGTGAGCGACCGCGTCTTTCCCGGCGTAGTCAGTTGGTTACTGTTCTTTTTGGTCAGTTCATAGTTTGCAGTTCAAGTCGGCAAGGGCGCCGGGGTCACTCCTGGCGCCCTTACTGTTTTTCGGCGGCGGCATGGCCGCCGCGGCGTTAAGCAAAAAGCTTTAAGCTTACCGCGGTTCACTTTCAGCTTGGGTCCTATGCCCGATTTTCGCGCCTACTGCTCGCCGACGACGGTCGAGCCCGTTGAAATTCCGCTCTCGCCCGAAGAGTCGCACCATCTCGTCGCGGTCAACCGCGCGCAGATTGGCGACACGGTGGTTGCCTTCGATGGCAAGGGCGCCGAGTGGATTTGCCGGCTCGCGAGCGATCGCAAGAACGCCGCCGTCCTCCAGGTGCGCTTCAAGCAGAAGATCAAGCCGCTGCCTTACGAGATCACGCTCGGGCAGGCACTGCCGAAAGGGCAGTTCATGGACGCGATCGTGCGCAAGGCCACCGAGCTCGGCGCCGCGCGCATCGTCCCGCTCGAAAGCGAGCGCACCCAAGTCCACCTCGACGGCAATCGGTCGGACAAGAAAATCGAGAAGTGGCAGAACGCCGCGCTCGAGGCCGCCAAGCAGTGCGGCAACGCGTTCGTCCCCGAGATCACTTCCGTCCAGTCGGCCGGCGCCTTCATCGAAGGCGCGAAGGGCTACGATCTGAAGCTCATCGCCAGCCTTCAGCCGGGCGCGAAGTCGTTGAAAGCCGTGCTCGCGAATTTTCAGGCGACGCAAAACCGCGCCCCGAAAAAGGTGCTGTGGCTCGTCGGACCCGAGGGCGATTTTACGCCCGCGGAAATGAGCCAGTCGAAAAGCGCCGGCTTTGAACCGATCACACTCGGGCCGCTCGTGCTGCGCTGCGAGACCGCCGCTGCTTACGCTCTGAGCGTGCTCAGCTACGAGCTGCAGAACTTAGGCTGATCCCCGAAGTCGGCGCGAACCGCACTCACGGCACCTTCAGCGTGTCGCGCAAGTAACCGATAAAGTCGCTGTCCTGCCCGGCGAACACGCGGGTGGCCCCCGCCTCATAGGCCCGGGCGTGCACCTTCGGGTCGCTGCTGCCGGTGACCATCAACACCGGACAGGTCGCGCCATTCCGGCGGAGGGTGCGGAGGAATTCACCGGCGTCGGATTGGCCGAGATAGTGGTCGCTGATCACCGCGTCGAGCTGCAGTTTCGTGCTCGCGGCGATGGCGGAGTCGACCGAACCACACTCGATCACGGTGCTGCGCGGGAAGGCGGTTTCCAAGAGATCCCGATTCAGGGCACGCGAGGTCGCATCGTCGTCCAGCACCAGGAATTGGAGCGATTCCGGACTGACGGGGGGCGGAGGCGGCAACAACGCCGCGACGGCTGTTGAGAGTTCCGCAAGCGAAAAGGGCTTCGCCAAGGTGTAATCGGCTCCGAGTTTTTTCGCGATCCGCAGATAGGAGCCGGCCGGGTTGGTCCCCCCGCCAGACATGGCGATGATCTTGAGCGAGGGCTGGGCGCGTCGCAGCACCGGGATGGTTTCCAATCCTTCCATGATCGGCATCATGAGATCGGTAAGCACAAGGTCGGGCGAGGTGGCGCGAAACTGCTGCAAACCGACCAGCCCATTCGGCGCGTCGACCACCGAGTGGCCAAGCCCGGTCAATTGCAGGCGGAAGAGCGCGCGTAGGTCAGGTTCATCTTCAATGAGGAGAATTCGGGCCATGGGAAGCAGGTCGGTCGGTGTAGTGAGCGCATATCATAGTAGGCACCGCCCCGACCCGCTATCGGGCGATTTCCCGATCGGTGGGCTTAAGAATGTAAAAATTCACGGGAAACTCTGGCGGGAATTTGAGCGCGTCCACCAACGAAGCGGAACGGGCCGGCCGCCGGATTTGCCTTGGCGCAGCGACGCGGCCCGCAAGCGTGGACGCATGAAATCCCCCTTCGCTTGCTTTCTCCTCCTGCTGTCCCCACTGGTCTCGCTCGCACAAATGCCCGCCGATGATCCCAACCAGTGGCTCGAGGACGTCACCGGCGAAAAGCAGCTCGCCTGGGCGCGCGAGAAAAACGCGATCACGCAGCGTGAGCTCGAGGCGTCGCCCGACTTCAAGCCGATTCACGATCGGTTGCTCGCCATTCTCGACTCCAAGGCGCGCATCCCGGCCGTTTCGAAGCGCGGCGAGTTCTACTACAATTTCTGGCGCGACGCCGATCACGTCCGCGGCATCTGGCGGCGCACTTCGCTCGCCGAATACCGCAAGGCCGAACCCACGTGGGAAATCGTCCTCGACCTCGACGCGCTGGCCACGGCGGAAAAAGAGAACTGGGTCTGGAAGGGCGCGAACTTCCTCTACCCCACCTATGACCGCGTGCTGCTCGACCTCTCGCGGGGCGGCGGCGATGCCACCGTCGTGCGCGAGTTCGACGTCACGACGAAGAGTTTCGTAAAGGACGGCTTCGTGCTCGCCGAGGCGAAGAGCAACGTCGACTGGCGCAACCGCGACAGCGTTTACGTCGGCACGGATTTCGGTGCCGGATCGATGACGACCTCCGGTTACCCGCGCGTCGTGAAGGAATGGAAGCGCGGCACGCCGCTCGCCGACGCGAAAGTGATCTTCGAGGGCGAGTCGACGGACGTTTCGTCGAGCGGCTTCACGACCGATGAGCCTGGTTTCCATCGCGAGTTCATCCAGCGCACGCCGGCGTTCTTCCGCGAAATCAGCTACCTTCGCACCGGCGACAAGCTCACCCAACTCGATCTGCCGGACGACGTGAACATGGGCACGTTCCGCGAGTTCATCACGGTGGAGCTGCGCTCGGACTGGAAGGTCGGCGGCAAGACTTACGCCGCCGGCGCGCTCCTCGCGACGCCATGGGAAAAATTCCTCGCCGGCGGCCGCGACTTCGCGGTGCTCTTCGCGCCGGGCGCGCGCATCTCGCTCGCGGGCCACAGCCACACGCGCCACTCAATCATCGTCAACGAGCTCGATAACGTCCGCAACAAGCTCTACGTGCGCACGCCGCAGGCCGACGGCACGTGGTCGCGCACACCGCTGACCGCGCCGGAATTCGGCACGACCGCGGCCAGCGCCGTCGATAACGAAACCGACGATTACTGGTTGAGCGTCTCGGATTTTCTCACGCCCTCGAGCCTTTACCTTGGCACGCTCGGCAAAACCGAGCGCGAGCTGCTGAAACAGCTCCCTGCGTTTTTCAAAACAGACGGCCTCGCGGTTTCGCAGCACGAAGCGGTGTCGAAGGACGGCACGCGCGTGCCGTATTTCCAAGTCGCGCGCAAAGGTCTCGCGCTCGACGGCACGGCGCCGACGCTCCTCTACGGCTACGGCGGCTTCGAAATCTCGATGACGCCGTCCTACAGCGCCGGCATGGGCTCGGCGTGGCTCGAACGCGGCGGCGTTTACGTGCTTGCGAACATCCGCGGCGGCGGCGAGTTCGGCCCCGCGTGGCACCAAGCCGCACTCAAGCCCAACCGCCAGCGCGCCTACGACGACTTCATCGCCATCGCCGAAGATCTGATCAAGCGGAAGGTCACCTCGACCCCGCACCTCGGCATCATGGGCGGCAGCAATGGTGGCCTCCTGATGGGCGCGATGCTCACGCAGCGCCCGGATTTGTTTGGCGCGGTGGTGTGCCAAGTTCCGCTGCTCGATATGAAGCGCTACAGTCATCTGCTCGCGGGTGCGAGCTGGATGGCCGAGTATGGCAACCCCGACCTTCCCGAGGAATGGGCCTACATCAGCCGCTACTCGCCGTATCAAAACGTGAAGCCCGGCGTGAAATATCCCCGCACGCTCTACACGACCTCAACGCGCGACGACCGCGTCCATCCCGGCCACGCCCGCAAGATGGTCGCAAAGATGACCGAGCTGAAACAGGACGTGCTTTACTACGAGAACATCGATGGCGGCCACGGCGGCGCCGCGAACAACCAACAGCAGGCGTTCATGAACGCGCTGGCGTATACGTTCCTGCTGAAGCAGCTGCGGTAAGCCGGCGCCGCGAGGCTGTAGGTCGGGGTTTATCCCCGACATCACGATGTCGGGCGTAAAGCCCGACCTACAATTAGGCACAGGACGCGCTCACCAAACCAGCAACCCGCCCGCAAACGTCAGGCCGGCGCCGACGCTGCAGAAAATGATTTTGTCACCGTCGTTGAAGATACCTTCCTCGGCGGCCCAGCCCAGCGCCATCGAGACGCTCGCGGCGCTCGTGTTGCCATATTTGCCGATCGTCACGACGAATTTTTCGTAGGGAATCCCGACGCGCTTGCTGACTGCGGTGAGGATGCGGGCGTTGGCCTGGTGCGGCACGATCCACGCGATGTCCTCGGGCTTCAGGTTTTCCCGCGCGAGTGTTTGCTCGATCTGCTCGGAGAATCCGATCACGGCGTGCTTGAAGACCGACGTGCCGTTCATCTGGAGATAAAAATGCTCCATGTCGCCGCCCTCGGCGCCGGGCCACGGCATCAACGCGCCGCCGCCGGGGCGCTGGATGGATTCAAATTGGTTGGCGTCGCCGCTGAGGCCCATGTGGTGCAACCGGTGACCACCCTCGCCCATCGTCAAAATCGCCGCGCCCGCGCCGTCGCCGAAGAGAAACGCCGTCTCGTGGTCCTGCGGGTTCGTGATGCGCGAGAGCAGTTCCGCCGTGACCACGATCAAATTTTTCGCGGTGCCGCAGAGAATCAGCGAACGGCCCACTTCGAGAGCATAGAGCCAGCCCGAGCACGCCGCATTGAGATCGAACGCCAACGCCCGCGGGATGCCGAGTCGCCGCGCCAGCGCGCTCGCCATCGAAGGCACCGGCTGATCGGGAATGATCGTCGCCATGATAATGCCGTCGATCTGGCTCGCGGTCATCCCGGCCTGCGCGAGCGCGTGCTGCACGGCGATCGCGGCAAGGTCGGTCGCGGTTTCGTCGTCGGCGGCATGGCGGCGCTCCTTGATGCCGGTCAGGCGCACCATCTCGTCTTCCGTGCGATGCGGAAACGCTTTCAGGATTTCACTATTTGCCCGGACATTGGCCGGGGCGGCGTGACCGACGCCAGCGATGCGAACCGTATCAACGATGGTGCTCAAGCGAGGAAGGAATAGCCGCGCCGGGGGCCGCGTCGATTCAAGATTTCCGGGCCGCGAGGTAGTTCGTCACATCATCGCCCGACACCCGTCCCCCGGGCCCCGTCGCCGCGATGTCGGTGAGTTTCGCTGGATCGAGCCCGGCCTCCTGCGCCAGCTTCGTGGCACGGGGCGTCCAGACGAGCGCCGCAGCCGGTTTGGCGGCGGCGGGCGCAGCCGCGACGGCGCCGCCCTTGGATTCGAGGTGCTTCAGGGAAACGTCGTCCGTCTCCAGCCGCAAAAACAACACGCCGGTCTGCAAGACATCGCCCGGCTTGACCGGTAATGCTACCACGGTGCCCGTCGCCGGCGCCTCGTAGTCGAAGACCGATTTGTCGCTCTCCAGCTCAGCAAGCTTCTGGCCCTTGGTCACGTGATCGCCTGGCTTGGCCTTGAGGGAGATGACGGTGAGTTCGTTGGCGGTGGCGCCCATGGAGGGCACCGGCACGTCGATGATAAAGTTGGCCATTCAGGAGGTTTTGTTGCCCGCGAGTGTGCCCGGCGGGCCGCGAGGGTCAAGGTGGCCCTCTCATCTTTCTCTTTCTCGTTCTCTGAATCTTTCTCTCGGCCGATGGGCCTGATCTGTCCCTGACGAACGATTAAGATTAAGAGAACGAGAACGATTTTTTGCGCTACCCTCGCACGGCCTTCCACACCGCCAGACACGACGCCAACAACTCCGGCAGATCCGCCAGCGCGATCATGTTGGGTCCGTCGCTGATCGCCTTCGCGGGATTGGGATGCGTCTCGATGAACAGGCCATCGGCGCCCGCCGCGAGCGCGGCCTTGGCGAGCGGTGGCACGAACTCCCGCTGGCCGCTGCTCTTGCCGCCACCGGCGCCGGGCAACTGCACCGCGTGCGTCGCATCGAACACCGTCGGCAGCCCGTTCTGCTTCATGATCGGGAACGAGCGCATGTCGACGACGAGATTGTTATAGCCAAAAGTCGTGCCGCGCTCCGTCTGCCAGATCTCCTTCGCCTTACCGTCGCGAAGCTTGCCGGTGACGTGCACCATTTCCTGGGGCGAGAGAAACTGACCTTTCTTCACGTTGACAATCCGGCCGCTCGCCGCCGCCGCGAGCAACAGATCGGTCTGCCGCGAGAGGAACGCCGGGATTTGCAGCACGTCGCACACCTCGGCGACCGCCGGGATTTGCTCGCGCTCGTGGATGTCGGTGAGCACCGGAAAACCGTAGTCGCGCTTCACCAGCGCGAGGAGCTTGAGGCCGTCTTCGAGGCCGGTGCCGCGATCGCCGGCGATCGACGTGCGGTTGGCTTTGTCGAAGGATCCTTTGAAAACCAGCGTCAGCTCCCGGTGCGTCCCGCCAATCTTCACGAGTTGCTCGGCGACGGCGCGGCACACGCGCTCATTCTCCAGCGAACACGGCCCAGCGATGACGAGGAATTTCTTCGGGTTAAATAACATTTTTCCGTAGATGTAGGTCGGGGTTTATCCCCGACACCGGTCGAGAGCACAAAGTGTCGGGCGTAAAGCCCGACCTACAATCATTTCTTGCGCCCCTTCTGGTTCTTGATTGTCGCCGCGATGAAGGAGGCGAAGAGCGGATGCGCACGGTTCGGCTTCGACTGGAATTCCGGGTGCGCCTGCGTGCCGAGGAACCACGGGTGGCCCTTCAGCTCCATCACCTCGACGAGGTTCCGCCGCGGATTGATGCCGCTGACGATCAGGCCGGCGCGCTGGAGCTGGCCGACGTAGGCGTTGTTCACTTCATAGCGATGGCGATGACGCTCGCGCACCGTCGCTGCGCCGTAAGCCTTCGCCGCGATGGTGCCGGGCGTGAGCGCGCACTCGTAGCTGCCGAGCCGCATCGTCGCGCCCTTGTCGGTGATCTTCTTCTGCTCCTCCATCATGTTGATGACGGGGTGCGGTGGCGCCGCGTCGAACTCCATTGAGTTCGCGCCCTTCAATTTGAGGACATTGCGCGAAAACTCGATCACCGCGATCTGGAGGCCGAGGCACAGGCCGTAATACGGCACCTGGCGCTCGCGGGCGAATTTTGCCGCGGCGATTTTGCCCTCGGTGCCACGATCGCCGAAGCCGCCGGGGACGAGAATGCCGTCTAGCCCGCGGAGCAGCGCCAGGCCGTCCTTCTTCTCCAAATCCTCCGCGTCGATGCGGCGGACGTTGACCTTGCAGTGATTCGCGATGCCGGCGTGCGTGATCGATTCGTAGACGGATTTGTAGGCGTCCTGGAGCTCGATGTATTTGCCGACCACGCCGATCGTGACCTCGTGCTTCGGCGTGAGGAGGCGCTGCACGATGTCCTTCCAGATGTTCTTTTTTGCCGGCGGATTTTTCAGCCCGAGCAAATCGATCACGAGCTGATCCATGCCTTCCTTCTGCAACGCCAGCGGCAACTCGTAGATCGAATGCGCGACGTCACGGCATTCGATCACTGCCGACGGGCGCACGTTGCAGAACATCGAGAGCTTCGCGCGCATGTCGGGCTCCAGCGGGTGTTCCGCGCGGCACACGAGCACGTTGGGTTGAATACCGATCTCGCGGAGCTTCGCGACGGATTGCTGCGTGGGCTTCGTCTTCAGTTCGCCCGCGGCCGACACGTAGGGCACGAGCGTCACGTGGATGAAAATCACGTCCTTCGGCCCCACCTCGAGCGCGAACTGGCGCATCGCCTCGAGGAACGGCAACCCCTCGATATCGCCCGTCGTGCCGCCGATTTCGGTGATGAGGATGTCGACGTCCTTCGCGCCGGCGTAAATGCGCTCCTTGATCTCGTTCGTGACGTGCGGAATCACCTGCACCGTCTTGCCGAGGTAATCGCCGCGACGCTCCTTCTGGATCACGCTCTCGTAGACCTGGCCGGACGAAAGCGAGTTGAGCCGGGAAAGCTTTCCACTCGTGAAACGCTCGTAGTGTCCAAGGTCGAGATCGGTTTCCGCGCCGTCCTCGAGGACGTAAACTTCGCCGTGTTGAAACGGGCTCATCGTGCCCGGATCGACGTTGAGGTAGGGGTCGAACTTCTGAATCCGCACCGTGAGGCCGCGCATTTCGAGCAATGCTCCCAGCGACGCCGCTGTGAGGCCCTTGCCCAAGGAAGAAACCACGCCACCCGTGACAAAAATGTATTTCACGGGACGACAACGTGAGGCCGTGCCTCCAGACCGCGCAAGGAAAACTTGGAAAAACGCGCCCGCCCCGAGGGAAAAAAGATCGCGCGAGGCGGAGCCGGCGGGTCCGCGCCTATTTGATCAACAGCCAGACCGTCGCACCGAGCCCGACGACCAGCACCGTCCCGATCAACAGCCACAGCGCCACCTTCAACAGCTTCATCCCAACCCACAGCACCACCGCGAGCACGATGGTCGTGCACAGGACAACCAGCCAGCGCGGGTAATCCGCGAGCGAATCGAGCATGGTGGTGGACTTGGCAATCGCCGCAAGCACGGCTTCAACGAAACGCGGGCAGGCGAAACCTCCACTCAAAAAGCAGCCGCACGTCCCCTGTCTGTCAGCCAATCGTTCTCTTTCTCTTAATCGTTCTCATTCTCCTGTCCGGTCTGGGTTTGAGCCGCGCAATTGCCCGGTCGCGAGAACGAGAAAGAGAACGATTAAGAGAAAGATTCCCGAAGGCTCAGCACTCGCCCGAACCCTCCGGTTTTCGGTTTCGGGTCTCCTGTATTCAAAAGTGTTTGCCCCGCGACACGCCCCCCGCCCTGTTGGTCGGGTGCAATCCAAACCTCAGCTCCTCGCGTGGCTCACCTGTGACGGCGTCCACATCGATCCCGGTTCGGGGAAGCACACCATCCTGGGCATTTTCTCGAATATCCAAGCGCGGCAGTTTCCGGTCACGCACCCGTTCATGATCTGGTTCCTGACGATCACCGACTGTTCGTCCGGCCAGCACAAGCTGAAGATTTCGATGGGCCTCGCGCCCACCTCGATGCAACCGTTGCTCGAACGGCCGTTTGATTCCCAGAGCCCGTTGCACCGGATCAATCTCATCAACGAAATCCGCAACCTCACCTTCCCCGCTCCCGGCGACTACGCGTTGCTGGTCGAGATCGACGACGAGCCGCTCCTCGCCACGAACATTGCCGTGACCGCCGTCGGCTGATTCTTTCGCGCTCCCTTCCATGCCTGCTTATCCAAAATCCGCCAAACCCGCTCTCATCATCGGCTCCGTCGCCATCGATCGCGTCGCCACGCCGACCGCCCAGAGCGACAACCTCCTCGGTGGCGCCGCCAGCTACGCCTCCATCGCTTCGAGCTACTTCGCGCCCACGCGGCTCCTGGGTGTCGTCGGCGGCGATTTCCCGAAGCCGTTTTGGAAGCGCCTCCAAAAGCATGGCATCGATCTGTCCGCGCTGCAGGTCGATCAGGAGGGCCAGACCTTTTACTGGTCCGGCAAATACCACGAAAACTTCTCCGGTCGCGACACCCTCGAGATCCGGTTGAACGTTTTCGAGAAATTCTCGCCGTTGCTCAACGCCACGCTCCTCGATTCGCCCTTCGTCATGCTCGGCGCGATCATGCCGGCGCTACAGAATCAGGTCGTCGATCAATTCGTCGCGGCGAAGAAGAAGCCCTACGTCCTCGCCGACACCTTCGATCTCTGGATTCACACGACGCGCGCCGAGCTCGAAAAGCTCCTCCGCCGCCTCGATCTTTTTGTGATCAACGAGGAGGAGTCACTCCTCCTCACCGGTGAACGCAATCTCGTCCTCGCCGGCCAGCACCTCCGCAAGATGGGCCCGAAGTCGGTCGTGATCAAAAAAGGCGGACACGGTTCGCTGCTCTTCCACAAGGACGGCTATTTCTCGATCTCCGCCTATCCGGTCACGAAGTTCATCGATCCGACGGGCGCGGGCGACAGCTACGCCGGCGCTTTGATCGGCTACCTCGCCTCCGTCAATCGCAGCGACTTCGCCGCGCTAAAGAAAGCCGTGGCCTACGCCACCGCGGTCTCGAGCCTCACCGTCGAAAGCTTCAGCGTGAACCGCCTCTCCGGCGCCGGCCGCAAAGCAATCGACGCGCGCTTGAAGGAGCTGATCGAGATCACGCGGATCTGATGAGGTAGAACCTCGCGTTCTGAAGGTGGGCGTCGGTGTCCCCACCGACGCCTGTCGCCGATGAGGACATCGGCGACCACCTCGCTCACCCCTTCGCCGGGCCCGTCGACTCCCGCACCACCAGCGCCGGTTCGATCATATGCACGAGCGGCTTCGCGCGCGGCGGGGCGTCGAGTTGCGCGAGAATGATCTCCGCCGCGGTCGTGATCGTTGCCTCGATGTTTTGATCGATGGTCGTGAGTGTCGGCGTCGTCATCGAGCCGAAGTCCTGGTTGTTGAACCCGGCGATGGAGATGTCGCGCGGCACCTTGACCCCCGCGTCCTGCAACCCGCGCAGGCAACCGATCGCGATCGCGTCGTTGAGCGCGAGGAGCGCGGTCGGCCGGCGCGACAGCGCGGCAAAATTCCCGGCGAGCTTGCGGCCGTAGTCGAAGTCGTTGCGCCGCTCGTGCAGGTGATCGAGCGAGAGCGTGACCGCATCGAAGTCCATCCCGCGCGCCTTGAGCGCGGCGTTGATGCCGGTCAGGCGATCGTAGCGGCTCGCCGGGGCGCGCGCGATCCCGAGGAGGCCGAAGAACCGGTGGCCGTGATCGAGCAGATGGTTCATCAGCGCGGCCATCGCCGCGGCCCGATCGAGCGAGACGGTGTTGGCGTTCTTCAACCCGTAATGGTCGATCACGAGGTGCGGCGTGCCGTGGGCGATGAGCTCGGCGATGCGCGCCTCGATTTCCTCCCGGTGAAAGTGGCCGATGAACACCACCGCCTCGACGCGCATCGAAAGGAAATGCCGCACGACATCGCGCCCCGAGCCCGGCGTGAATACTTCGATCAGCGACGAGAAGCCGCGATCGCGCAGCAGTTTTTGGAGCGCCGCAAGTTTGCGCACCGCCGGCGGCGTGAGCAGATCCTCCATGCAGATGCCGACCATCGTCGTGCGCTTGCCCTTGAGATGCAGCGCATGCGCGTTGGGCGTGAAGCCGGTTTCGGCGAGCGCGCGTTGCACGCGATCGATCGTCTTTTGCTTCAGGCCGGGCTGGCCGTTGAGCACGCGGGAGACCGTGGTGCGCGCGAGACCGACATGGCGCGCGAAATCTGCGGTCGAGCGAAGCACGGAAGAGGCCGGAGTGGCCCGGGAATTTTTCTGCACGGCGGGAAGCGGGGTGAAGTGCCAGCATGTCCGCGGCCAGTTCCGCCTGTCAACGGCTCGCCGAGTTCGCGTCGCACGCGGTGAGGTCCGACGGTCCGCGGAAAAATCCGGACACGTGACCGCAAACCCGCTTGTCAGTGCGCCGCCGCCCGGTCTTTCCTTGGCGTCCCGGACGATTACCCCAATGAAACTCCGCCTCGCTCTCCTCGCCAGCTTGCTCGTTTCCCTCGTGCGCGCCGCCGAACCCGCACGCACCACGTTGTGCAACGGCCGCGATCTCACCGGCTGGCGGCTGTTTCTCGCCGACAACAAAGCGGATCCGTCTGCCGCGACCGTCGCCGACGGTATCATTCACCTCTCGTCGAAACTCAGCGGCTACCTCGTCACGGAAAAATCGTTTTCGAACTATCACCTCCACGTCGAGTGGCGTTGGCCCAAGGACGCGGCGACCAACGCCAACAGCGGCGTGATGGTGCATCTTCACGGACCCGACGTCATCTGGCCGCTCTCGTTCGAGTGTCAGCTCAAGAACGGCAACGCCGGCCAGGTCGTCGGCATGGGCCTCGATATCCCGGCCGCGCCGATCGAAAACAACCGGAAGCGCGCCGCCAAGTTCGCCGCGTCGTCGGAGAAGCCGCTCGGCGAGTGGAACACCTACGAGATTTACGCGCGCGGCGACACGCTCGAAGTCTCGATCAATGGCGTGAAACAGAATCACGTCGAAAAGCTCCCCGTGTCCGCTGGCACGATCGCACTCCAACTCGAAGGTTTCCCCATCGACTTCCGCAACGTCTGGCTCGAAAAACTCTGATCCCGAAAAATCCAAATGTGGAAATCAGGAACTCAGGTCTCAGAATCATCGCTCTCCTTTTTCCAGCCTTCCTGAGTTCCGCATAAAATTTCTTCTGCCGTTCCAAACATGAAACTCCACTACTTCCCGACGCCTGAGGCGACCAACACGCTCTCCACCGACGAGCTGCGCGAACGTTTTCTCCTCACGGGTCTCTTCCAACCCGGCGCTGTCACCGCCCACTATACCGATCTCGATCGCATGATCGCGGGCGCGGCGCTGCCGACCACGGCACCGCTCACGCTACCGAGCGCGAAGGAAACCGGCACGGCGTTTTTCCTCGAGCGCCGTGAAATCGGCATCCTCAACGTCGGCGCTCCCGGCGCCGTGACCGTCGGCGGCAAGCGCTACGATCTCGAGACGCTCGACTGCCTCTACATTGGCCTCGGCGAGAAGGACGTTTCGTTCGAACCCGGCACCGCCGGCCAGCCGCAGTATTATTTCGTCAGCACACCCGCACACGCAAAGCATCCGACCGCCGTCGCGCGCCGCGCCGACCTCAAGACCGATCCGATCGGCGATGTCACGAAGGCCAACCGCCGCCGGATCAACAAGTGCATCTACCAGGACGGTATTAAGAGCTGCCAGCTCGTGCTCGGGTTCACTGAATTCGAACCCGGCTCGCTCTGGAACACGATGCCGCCGCATACGCACAGCCGCCGCACGGAGCTCTATCTCTACTTCGACGTCGGCGACAACATGGTCGTCCACCTCATGGGCGAGCCGAAGAAGACCCGCCACCTCGTCGTCCGCGATCGCGAAGTCGTGATGTCGCCCGCGTGGTCGATCCACTGCGGCGCGGGCACGGGCGCGTATCGCTTCGTGTGGGCGATGGGCGGCGACAACCAGGTCTTCGCCGACATGGACCAGGTGCCGATCGCCGAGCTGCGCTAAATCTTTCCGAGCCCGCCTGCACAGTGCGGGCTTTTCTTTTCCACTGAAACGGATTCGTGTCCGCATCGTCTGGCAGTCGCCAGGCTGCCAACGCTTCCACCGCACTTCTCTCCTCATTTCATGAAACCCCACTCCATTTCCTCCGCGCGCGCGCTGGTCGCCGTCGCGGTCACTTCCCTGCTTGGCGCCTGCGCCACAATGAGCCCCGATTCCGCGCCGACCTCATCCACCGCCGCTGCCGTCAGCTGGGATTCCGTCCCCGCCATCCTCGCGCGGATCAAGGCCCCGACGTTTCCCGCGAAGGATTTTCCGGTGACGGATTTTGGCGCGAAGGGCGATGGCACCACCGACAACACCGAGGCGATCGCCAAGGCCATCGCGGCCGCGAATGCCGCGGGCGGCGGGCGTGTCGTCGTGACCGGCGGCGTGTTCATCACCGGCGCCGTGCACCTCAAGAGCAACGTCAACCTCCACATCGCGGAGGGCGCCACGCTCAAGTTCAGCTCCGACATGAACAAATTCCTGCCGGTCGTGCGCGCGCGTTTTGAGGGCACCGAGTGCATGAACTACTCGCCGCTCATCTACGCGTTTGAGCAGGAGAACATCGCCGTCACCGGCAAGGGCACGCTCGACGGCTCTGCGTCGCCCGAAGTCTGGCGGCCGCTACAACGCCGCCAGGGCAACCCCGGTCCGGGCATGCTCGGCACCGCCGCCCTGATTGAAATGGGCGACAAGAATGTGCCCGTCGCGGAGCGCGTCTTCGGCCCCAAGGGCGTCCTTCGGCCCAACTTCCTCGTTCCCTACCTCTGCAAAAACATCCTCATCGAGGACGTGAAGATCATCAATTCGCCGATGTGGGAAATTAATCCCGTGCTCTGCACCAACGTCACCGTGCGCGGCGTGCACATCGACAGCCACGGCGGCAACAACGACGGCTGCGATCCCGACAGCAGCAAGGACGTGTTAATCGAGAACTGCCTCTTCGATACCGGCGACGACTGCATCGCGATCAAGTCGGGCAAGAACAACGACGGTCGCCGCGTCAACGTGCCCTCGGAAAACATCATCATCCGCAATTGCATCATGAAGGACGGCCACGGCGGCGTGGTGCTCGGCAGTGAGAACGCCGGCGGCGTGCGCAACGTCTTCGCGGAAAATTGCAAGATGGACAGCCCGCACCTCGAGCGCGCGCTCCGCCTGAAGACCAACTCCCTCCGCGGCGGCTTCCACGAAAACGTGTTCTTTCGTAATATCGAGATCGGCCAGGTCTCGCATTCGATCCTCACGATCGATCTCGTTTACGAGCGCAACACCTCCGGCCCATTCACGCCGAATGTGCAAAATATCCTGATGGAGAACGTCACCGCCAAGTCCGCCCCCCGCGTGCTCTCCATCGTTGGCACCGACAAATCAATCATCAAGAATGTGCGGATCGAAAACAGCACGTTCCGCGGCGTCGAAGGCGCCGACATCCTCGCGAACTCCGGCGACGTCACCTACAAGAACGTGACCATCGAACCCGCGAAGAAAGCGGCGGGGACGAATTGAGCGAGTAGGTCCGGTCGGTGACCGGACCATCGAATATTCAAACGCCTCCGGGTCCGGTCACCGACCGGACCTACTTCGGGCCTAGGCCGCCCGCGACGGGTTTTCGATCTCCTGCCGGATCGAATCGCGCAATTGCTGGCCGATGCGGAGCACGATGGCGCAAACCTTTTCGCGCACCACGGGATCGTGGGACGAGACGGGGCCACCGCGGCGTTCGCCTTCGAGCCAGGTCTCGTCCGCGATGATTTGACGAATCACCGGGAGCTGGCGGACGACGATCGGATCGGGCTGGGTCATGAGACGAAGAGATGAGCCAGCCGAGACCGACGACTGAGCACAATCATTTATCGGTGCGCACCCGGCGACTCCTAAAGGTTTTCGCGGCCCGGCCGCCGGCCTTTTTGTTTGGCGCGAACCGGTCGGCAGTTAGCTTCGAAAAATGAATCAACGCCTTCCCCTCGTCCGATTTCTTTTCGCCGCCGCCTGCCTGCTCGCTGTCACCGCCCGGCCGTTCGCCGCCGATCGCGCGGCGGTGCAGGAGCGCGCCGATCGTTTCCTGGAAATCCTCAACGCCGGCTACCAGGCGCTCACGCGCGTGCAGGCCGAGGCGCAGTGGGATGCCGCCACCGACGTCACGCCCGCGCACGACGCCGCCTCGGAAGTCGCCGGCAAGGCCTACGCCGCGTTCAACGGCAGCCCCGCCATCATCAACGAGGTCAAGGCGCTTCTGCTCAACCGGGCGCTGCTGAACGATCTCACCATTCGCCAACTCGAGCGCGCACTCATCAATGCCGCCGAGGGCCCGATGACCAACCCGAAGCTCACCGCCGATCGCATCGCCGCGGAAACGGCGCAGGCGTCGACGTTGAACAGCTTCGAATTCAAGCTCCGCGGCAAAACGATCACCGCGAACGAAATCGACAACACCCTCCGCGCGAGCACCGACCTGGCCGAACGGCAGGCGGTGTGGGAGGCGTCGAAAGAATCTGGCAAGGCGCTCAAGCCCGGCCTCGTGAAGCTCCGCGACCTGCGCAACGGCGTCGCGAAGGAGATGGGTTACTCCGACTATTACTCGCTGCAGGTCGCGCGCTACGGCATGACGACGGAGGAAATGGTGCGGATGAACGACGAGTTCCTGCGCGTGTTGCAGCCGCTCTACCTGCAGCTCCACACGTGGACGAAATACAAGCTCGCGGAAAAATTTAAGCAGCCTGTCCCGAAGCTCATCCCCGCGCACTGGATCAACAACCGCTGGTCGCAGGAATGGGCCGGCCTCTCCGAGGGCGCGGACCTCGATCCGTTTTTCAAGGGCCGCACGCCCGAGTGGATTGTGAAGACGGCCGAAAATTTCTACACCGGCCTGGGCTTCCCGAAAATCCCCGCGACCTTCTGGACCAAATCCGATCTCTATCCCGTGCCGGCCGGCAACCCGCGCAAGAAAAACACCCACGCCTCCGCGTGGCACATCGATCTCGGCGACGACATCCGCTCGCTCATGAGCGTCGAGTCGAACGCCCAGTGGTTCACGACCGCACACCACGAACTCGGCCACGTGTTCTACGACATGGGCTACACCCGCCCCGAGGTGCCTTCGCTGCTGCGCGACGGCGCGAATCCCGGTTTCCACGAAGGCTTCGGCGAGCTCACCGCGATGGCCGCCGGCCAGGCGCCTTACCTGAAATCGGTCGGCGTGCTCCCCGCCGATTTCAAGATCGATGAGACCGCGTTTCTCCTGGATGCGTCGCTCGATGGCGGCGTGCCGTTTATCTACTGGTCGTCCGGCGTGATGGCGCATTGGGAGGCTGACATCTACGCGAAAAATCTGCCGGTCGCCGAATGGAACGCCCGCTGGTGGCAATACGTCCGCGATTTCCAAGGCGTCGAACCGCCGGTCGCCCGCGGCGAGGAATTCTGCGACGCCGCCACGAAGACCCACATCAACGACGCGCCGGCCTACTACCACAACTACGCCTTCGCGCAGATTTTCAAATACCAGCTCAACGACTACATCGCGCGGAAGATCCTCAAGCAGCCGCCGCAGTCCTGCAATTATTCCAACAATCCGGCCGTCGGCGCGTTCATGAAATCGATCATGGAGAAGGGCGCGACGTCCGACTGGCGCAAGGTGCTCAAGGATGCCACGGGCGAGGACTTCTCGACGCGCGCGATGCTCGATTACTACGCGCCGCTCATGAAGTGGCTCGAAGAGCAAAACAAGGGCCGGCCGATCGGGTGGAAGTAAGCGCGCGTTTTCTTTCTAAACGGTGGGAGAGGCTTGATACCCCGACGTCGTGCGGTGATTGCCTGTCGGGGCAGATAGCCCCTCCCACCGCTTTAGCGATGGTTGCTCCTGCGCGTTTAGAGCATTAAGCGAAACTCAGCACCGAACGGATGCGTCCAGTCTCCCACCCCATGAGATCCCACAACGGTTCGGCAGCGGCATGGCTCATCGTTACCCTCGCAAGCGCGATCGTCGCGCACGCCCAGGTTTCCTACACGTTCTCCACGCTCGCCGGCACCGCCGGCACCGTGGTCAACAGCGTCGACGCCACCGGCTCCGCCGCTCAGTTCGACACGCCGCGCGGCGTCGCCGTCGACAGCAGCGGCACCGTCTACGTCGCCGACAGCACCAATCACACGATCCGGAAGATCACCGCGGCGGGCGTCGTCACGACCCTCGCCGGCACCGCCGGAAGTTCGGGCTCGGCCATCGGCACGGGTAGCGCTGCGCGCTTCAACGAGCCGTGGGGCCTCGCGGTCGACAGCGCCGGCATCGTCTACGTCGCCGACACCTCGAGTCACGCCATCCGGAAAATCACGCCGGCCGGCGTCGTTACCACCCTCGCCGGTGCGAACGGTCCCGGCAGCTCTGACGGCTCCGGCACCGCGGCGAAATTTTATGAACCGCGGGGCGTCGCCGTCGACAGCGCCGGCAACCTCTACGTCGCCGATTATTTCTACAGCATCGTGCGCAAGGTCACGGCAGCCGGTGTCGTCACGACCCTCGCCGGCACGGCGGGCGTGACCGGCAGCACCGACGCCACGGGTTCCGCGGCGCGCTTTCGCGATCTCAACGGGATCGCGGTCGACTCCGCGGGCAATGTCTACGTCACCGATACCAGCAATCGCACGGTCCGAAAAATCACTGCGGCCGGCGTGGTCACCACGTTTCTCGGCACCGCGGGGTCGAGCGGTTTTTCCGATGGCACCGGCGCCACGGCCCGCTTCGGCGAACCCCGCGGTCTCGCCATCGATAGCGCCGACAATCTCTACATCGCCGACTACGGCACCCAGACCATTCGCAAGGCCACGGCGGCGGGAGTCGTCACCACACTCGCGGGCACGGCGCCGCTCCCCGGCAGCACGGATGCCACCGGCGCCGCCGCGCGTTTCAACAGCCCTTCTGGCGTGGCGGTTGATAGCGCGGGCAACGTCTACGTCGCCGACGCCGAGAACGATACCATCCGCAAAATCACCGCTGCCGGCGTCGTCACCACGCTCGCGGGTCTCGCCGGTCGCAGCAGCAGCGCGGACGGCACCGGCGCCGCCGCCAAATTCGAAGATCCCTACGACGTGGCCGTCGACAGTGCGGGCAACAGCTACATCGTCGACAGCGGGGCGCACTGCATCCGCAAGGTCACGCCCGCCGGCGTCGTTACGACGCTCGCCGGTCTCGCCGGCACCTTCGGATCCGCGGACGGCACCGGCACCAGCGCCCGTTTCTACGCTCCGCTGGGCGCCGCCGTCGACAGCGCGGGCAATGTTTACGTGGCCGACAGCGGCAACCGCACCATTCGCAAAATCACCGCCGCTGGCGTCGTCACCACGTTGGCCGGCACCGCTGGTTCAGGCGGCAGCACGGACGGCACGGGCACCGCCGCGCGTTTCCAAGAGCCCCACGGCATCGCGGTGGATTCAAATGGCAACGTCTACGTCTCCGACTCCTCCCTCAGCAATCTCCGGAAAATTACCCCCGCGGGCGTCGTCACCACGCTGGCCGGTTCAGGCACCGCCGGCACGGCGGATGGCACGGGCACCGCCGCGCAATTCGCGGTGCCGTTCGGTATCACCGTCGATTCTGCGGGCAACATTTTCGTCTGCGATCACGGCAATCATTCCGTCCGCAAAGTCACACCCGCCGGCGTCGTCACCACCATCGCCGGCTTGAACGGCACCCTCGGCAGCGCCGACGGCACGACAACGACCTCGCGCCTCCGTTTTCCATCTGATGTCGCCGTGGATCCGACGGGCAACGTGTTCGTCGCCGACACCGACAATCAAGTCATCCGCATCATCACGCCGGCCGGGGTGGTCACCACCATCGCCGGCGGCACCGTCGGATCCGCCGATGGCGTGGGCACGGCGGCACAGTTCTACAATCCCAAGGGCCTCGCCGCCGACAGCAGCGGCAACCTCTACGTCGCCGATCGCAACAACCACACACTCCGCAAAGGCACCGTAACGGCCGCCGCGGTCGGGCCAACTTCGCGGCTCTCCAATCTCTCGGTGCTCACCACGCTGCCCGCCGGCGGGTTGCTGATCGTCGGCCTGACGATGGAAGGCGGCGCGCGCGAAGTCTTGCTGCGCGCCAGCGGCCCGGCCCTCATCCCGCTCGGCGTCGGCGGCACGATGGCGGACCCGAAGCTCGCGCTCTACAGCGGCTCGACGAAGGTCCTGGAAAACGACACGTGGTCATCCTCGCTCTCGACCACGTTCGCCAGCCTCGGCGCGTTTGCGTTTCCCGCGTCGAGCAAGGACGCCGCGTTTGTGCAATCGCTCAACGGCGGCTACACCGTGTGGGCCAACGGCACCGCGGGCGGCACCGTGCTCGTCGAAGCTTACGACCTCGGCAGCGCGATGACCCCGCGGCTCACGAATATTTCCGCGCGCAACTTCGTCGGCACGGGCAGTGACATTCTCGTCGCCGGTTTGACGGTCGCGGGCACCGGCACGAAACGCATCCTGATTCGCGCCGTCGGCCCCACTCTCGCGTCGGCCTTCGGTCTCACCACCGCCCTCAGCGATCCGAAGCTCGAACTCTACAACGCCGCCGGCGTGAAGATCGACGAGAACGACAACTGGGCCCCCGCGCTCTCGACGACGTTTAGCAGCGTCGGCGCGTTCGCGCTCGCGGCCAACAGCAAGGACGCCGCGTTCATCGCCACCGTGACGGCTGGCACGGGTTACACCGTGAAAGTCTCCGGCGTCGGCGGCCTCACAGGCGAGGCGCTCGTCGAGCTTTACGAATTGCCGTAGATCGCGGCAGGCGTCCTGCCTGCCATCCTCCGATCCGCGGCAGGCCCGGAAGCCGGCCGCTACCCATTACGCAGCGGACTAACTCGCCACGCGCGATCCGATCCGCTGCATTCATCTTCATGCCGCCATGGACCTCACTCCGACCCTACGCGATCCTCGCTGCGATCGCGGCGGTCGGCAGCGCGGCCGTGGTGGCGCTTATCGCGTTCAATCAGCGTCGGATGATCTATTTTCCGTCACACGACGCCGTGCAGACAACGCTCCGGCCGTGGATCGTGGACGGCCAAGTGATCGGTTACTGCCGGCCGGTGGAAAATCCGCGCACGGTCTGGCTGATGACGCACGGCAATGGCGGCCAGGCCGCGCATCGCAGTTACGTGCTACCCCGCCTGTCGGATCGCGACGCGCTCTACGTGCTCGAATATCCCGGCTACGGCCTGCGTCCCGGCCAGCCGTCGAGCGCGGCTTTCAACGCCGCCGCCGCCGAAGCGTATCAGATCCTGAAACGCGAATTCCCCCAAACTCCCGTTGGCGCGATCGGCGAATCGATCGGCAGCGGACCGGCGGCCTCGCTCGCCGCGTTGCCCCACCCGCCCGCGAAGATCGTGCTCGTGGTGCCGTTTGATTCGTTCGCAAGCGTGGCGGCGGGACATATGCCGTTCCTGCCCGTGCGACTCCTGCTCCGCGACCATTGGGATAATGTCGCCGCCCTCAAAGATTACGCCGGCCCGATCGATATTTTCGCCGCGCCAGCGGACGAAGTAATCCCGTTCAAGCACGCCCAGAACTTAGCCGCCCGCCTACCGCGCGCGAAACTGGTCGAGCTTCCGAGCGGACACAACGACTGGTCCGCCAGCACGCTGGTGCGCATCGAACGCTGAGTCCGACGCACCGCGCCCCACGTGACGCCGGCCGCTCAGTTGTCGTCGCGGCGCAGTCGTGGCGGCGTTTCGTTTTTCTTCGCCTTGATGATCACGGCGATCAGGACACCCAGGCTCAACAGGATGCCGAACGCGGAAACAAAGAGGAGGAGGCGCATGGGAATTTCCAGGTTGAGTTACTTGGCGGGAGAGGCGGTGCCACCTTGCATGGATTGCCGTAGGATCGTGCCGGTAAGCGCGTCCATCGCGCCGCTGCCGGGCGAAGTCACCATCACTTGCGGCGTGATCTGGACTTTACCTTCGACCACGAGGCGGAGGAGTTCGAGTTGGGCGACCTGCTCGCGGCCGAGCGTGTCGACCATCGACTTGTAAGCTTTCGCGCGGCCTTCACCGACGATGACCTGCGCCTCGGCCTCGCCCTTCGACTTCGCGACCTGTGCCTTTGCGTTCTCGCCGTCGATCCGCACGCGATATTCCGCCGCGGCGAGCTGGCGTTGCTGTTCGGCTTCTTCCTGCGCGCGCACAAAATTCGCGCGCGAAACCTCGGCCTGCTTTTGCTGCTCGTAGAGTTTCTGCTGGTTCACCGCGACCTCGCGATCGGTCTGCGTGGCGAGCAGCTTCTGCCCCGCCTCGTTGAGATCGAGGTGGATGTTGCCAACGTAGAGCCCGTCGCAGGTCACGCGATAACGGGCGAGTTCGGCCGTCATGCGCTGCATCGCGAGCACTTCGATTTCGCTCCGGCGGCTGACAAACTCGAGCGCGCCCATCGTCTCGGCCACGTTGCGGAAAATGGCGCGGACGACCGGCAGGACGATGCGCGCCTCGAGCATCTCGAGCTTGGCGTCTTCCTGATCGTCCTGCACCACGGCGTCGGGGTTGCCGAGCAACGCCACGAGATACGGCGCGTTTTTCGCCTCCACCGCACAGGCCACGCGCACGTCGACCGGGAACGAGAATCCATCCTTCGAGCGCACCACGACCGACCAATCCTCGTTGGCGCCACTGGCCGCCGCACCGGCACGCGCCGCCGCGCCGGCCGCGGTGCGTTGGGCGGCCGTGCGCGGAGCCGGGGCATTCCCGATCGGTCCTTGGTAAGTGTAGTTGCGCTGCGTCGTCTTCACGACCGTCGGGATGTAGGCGCGGGTGTTGAGATAATAACCACCGGGCAGCAGCGGCTCGGCCAGGACGCCGCGGAACCCGCGAGGAACGAGCGGCACGCCGTTGACGCTCTCCGCCGCGCCGGCCGCGGGCGTCCAGACCTGGCCCGTGTTGCTCTTGATCACCGCCACCGTGCCGGCATCCACCTGCAGCGCCGGCACCGGCGTGACCTCGTGCAGCGCGGTGTTAAAACGATAGGTGCCGGGCGTGAGCACGGTCGTCTGCGGACCGCGCCGTCCGCCTTGCGCGAGAAACTTCACCGGATCGAGCATGTCCTGCGCGCTCGTCCACGCCGGCGCGAACATCTCGTTTTCCGGCAGCGGCTGTCCGTCGCGCGCGGTCACGAACCCGGCCTGCCCCGGCTGCACCGTCGTGATCTTGTAGACGTTGACCGAGTAGACGAACGGCAGGTAGCCGAAATGCCAGCCGGGCCCGAGCATCTCGGCCTGCGGGCCCATTTCACCGTTGCGGGCGATCACCTGCCCCGTGGGCAACGGCTTGCCGAAGAACTGCCGGTGCAGGATTCCGACTTCGTCCTGATCGACCACGACCGACGAGCCCACGATCATTCCGAAAACGAAGAGCGACGCCGCGAGCGCGACCAGTGCCCCGCGACCGGCGGCCGGGAGCGTCAGCAAGAACGAGGCGCCCAGCGCGACAATCGCGAGCACCGTGAAGAAAAGGATCAAGGCCATGTTGAAGCGGGGTTGGAGAGGGGCTGCGGCGGGACACTCCGCAGCGAGCTAGTGACTAGTCCGGCAGTTGGGTGCAGTCCAGCGCAGAGGGCGTCATCGCATTTTCCTTGGCAACCTATCGCACCGCGCGACGTCCTTTGAGCAGAACCCCGATGAAGCCGATTCTTCTGCTCTGTCTCGCGTCCGCGTTGTTACTCCCGCGGGGCAGCGCTGCCGCTCCGGCGGTGCCGAAAGCGCCGGCCGCCCTCGTTCCCGCGAAGAAGCCGGCCAAATCAGAATGGGTGTTTTCCATTCTCCCGAAGTCCCTGCAGAAAAATCCGCGGGTCGAACTCACCGTCATCACCGAGATGACCGAGCTCGGAAGAAAACTGCCGCCCGCCTCGCCCGAGGCGCCGGCGTATTTCGTGGCGCAGTCGTCCGGCTTCCGGGCCTTGGGTCACTCCGTCGCCGGCGAACGCACCCTTAAGGAAGCGGAGGTCGAGCGGTTGCTCACCAAAGCCCTCGCCACGAGCGGATATTTGCCCGCCTCGCTGCCCGCGCATCCGCCGACGCTCATCATTCTCTACACGTGGGGCTCGCACAGCATGCTGGTCGAAGGCGACGCCGACAATCCCGCGCTCTCCGGCGAACAAGTCGCCCGCAACCTCCTCGATCGCGCCGCGCTCGTCGGCGGCGTGAAGTTCTCGCAGGACATGATGAAGCTTTTCGAGGAAGCCTCCGATCAGGCTTCGCTCAATCGGGTGCCGCCGCCCGATCCGAGCGGCGCCGTCCCGGCGATCGCGCCCATCCTCGGACCGGATCAGATGGCGTTTCTCAATCCCGTCTATCGCTTCCGGCAGGCTGATCCGAAAAACGACTTCCTCGTCGAGCAGTTCACCAACGACGTCTACTACGTCGTTGCCTCCGCCTACGATTACGCATCGGTCGCCTCAAAAACCAAGCGGCTCTACTGGCGCACACGAATGACGGTCGCGGCGCAAGGCGTCACCCAGGACCAGACGCTGCCTACGCTCATCACCTCCGCGGCGCCGTTCTTCGGCAAGGACATGACCGAGCCGGAAATCCTCACGAAGCGCGCCGTCCGCGACGGCCAGGTCGAGATCGGCACGGCGACCGTGGTCGACACGCCGCCGGCGACGGCCGCCGAACTCAAGGCCGGCAAGCCGTCCGCCAAGCCTTAAATTTTTTCGCGGGATGCGAAACGCGCGTTGCCTCGCGGCGTGTTCGCAATTTTGTTCGTGGGGATGCGATCCTCTCCCCTGCTCCCCTCGCTCGGCGCCCTCGTGTTTGCGTGCGCCGCTCTTGCTCAAGAAAAAGCCGCGCCTGCGCCGGCCGCCGCGCCGCCCGCTGAGCCGCCGCCCCAGATCGTGCCGATGGATCTGTTCGCCGTGCCGGACGATCTCGAGGTCACCGTCTGGGCGCGCTCGCCGATGTTTCGCAACCCCACCAATCTCGACGTCGACGCCCAGGGCCGCCTCTGGGTCACCGAAGGCGTCAACTACCGCCGCCACAACGGCCGCGACACCGCCGGCGATCGCGTGGTCGTCCTCGAGGACACCGATGGCGACGGCCGCGCCGACAAGTCCACCCCCTTCGTGCAGGAGCCGAGCTTCATCGCCCCGCTCGGCATGTCCGTCATCGGCAACCAAGTCATCGTCTCGCACGCACCCGACTTGATCGTTTACACGCGCGCCGATCCGAACGCCGTGAAATTCGATCCGAAGGTCGATCAGCGCGAAGTGCTGCTCACCGGCTTCAACGGCCAGAACCACGATCACTCGCTGCACTCGGTGACGTTCGGCCCCGACGGCAAATGGTATTTCAACCAGGGCAACTCCGGCGCGTATTTCACCGATCGCTCACGCAAGACGTTTCGCGTCGGCAGCAACTACGATCCGATCGGCAGCGGCGCCACGAAACTCTATAGCTGGCGTCCGCCGGAAATCTCCGGCGCGAAGAGCGACGACGGTCACGTCTACGTCGGCGGCTTTGCGATGCGGATGAATCCCGACGGCACGAACGTCGAGGTCATCGGTTCCGGTTTCCGCAACAGCTACGAGCAGACCATCACGTCGTTCGGCGACGTGTTTCAGAGCGACAACGACGACACGCCCGCGTGCCGCACTTCCTTCCTCCTCGAGTATGGCGCGGCTGGGTTCTTCTCCCGCGACGGCACGCGCACGTGGCAGGCCGATCGCCGGCCCGGCCAGAACATCATCACCGCCCAATGGCGCCAGGAAGATCCCGGCACGCTGCCCCCCGGCGACGTCTACGGCGCGGGTGCGCCGACCGGCATGTTCACCTACGAGGGCGATCTGCTCGGCGCGAAATATCGCGGCATGGTCGTGAACTGCGACGCCGCGCGCAACGTGCTCTTCGCTTACCTGCCGCAGCCCGACGGCGCCGGCTTCAAGCTCGACCGCTTCAGTCTCCTCACGACGAACAAGGAGCAGAAACTCGGCGGCATCGATTCGCTCCGCGGCCGGACCACCACGGATCTCAAGACGTGGTTCCGCCCGTCCGACGCCGTCGTCGGTCCCGATGGCGCGATCTACGTCGCCGACTGGTTCGATGCCCGTGCCGGCGGTCACCAGGACCTCGACGACACGATGAGTGGCGCGATCTATCGCATCGCCCCGAAGGGCTTCAAATCGGTCGTCCCGAAATTCGACCTCGCAACCACCGAAGGCCAGATCGCCGCGCTGAAGAGCCCGGCGGTCAATGTCCGTGCGGCCGGTTTCCTGAAGCTGCGCGCGCAAGGCGCCGCCTCGGTTGCACCGGTCGCCGCGTTGCTAAAGGACGGAAATCCTTACATCGCCGCCCGCGGCATCTGGCTGCTCGCGCAGCTCGGGCCCGAAGGCCTCGCGCAAGTGCGCCCGCTGCTCGCCTCGTCCGATCCGGCCGTGCGCGTGGTCGCGTTTCGCGCGCTGCGCCGCGCCGGCGACAATGTGCTCGGCCACATCGCCAAGCTCACCCGCGATCCCTCGGCCGCGGTGCGCCGCGAACTGGCGGTCGCGCTCCGCGACGTCCCGCTCGACTCCTCGCGCGGCCTCTTGCTCGAACTCGCCGCCGGCTACGACGGCAAGGATCGCACTTATCTCGAAGCGTTGGGCATCGGTTGCAGCGGCAAGGAAACCGCCATCGCCTCCGCCCTCGCCTCCGCGCAAACCGAAAAAGATCCGCTGAAGTGGTCTGCGTCCCATGCCAATCTCATGTGGCGGCTCACGCCGGCCAGCGCCGTGAATGATTTCGCCACGCGCGCCGCGGCGAAATCGCTCTCCGACTCCGATCGCCTCGCCGCGACGACCGCGATCGCGTTCGTCCCCACGCGCGAAGCGGCCAACGCGCTCCTCGATCTCGCGGCCAAATCCTCCGAGCCGGTCAAGGGCACAGCGCTCTGGTGGCTGCTCAACTACAAGAGCACGCGTTGGAGCAGCGCGGGCCTCGATGCCGAACTCAAGAGCCGCGGCCTCTACGATCCCGACACCGTGGTCCTCAACGAGAGCATTGTCCCCGTGGCTCCCGCGGCGAAACTCGCCGCCGCGGAAATCGCCGCGCTGACCGGCAATGCGAAACGCGGCGCCGATCTCGCGCAGAGCTGCCGGTTGTGTCACCGCGTCGGCGATCAGGGCATCGACTATGCCCCCAGCCTCGCGAGCGTCGGCAGCAAGCAGGCCACCGAAGCCCTGATCGTGTCGATCATCGATCCGTCGGCCGACATTGCGCACGGCTACGAGGGGACCGAACTCCTTCTGAACGACGGCAAAACGATCCAAGGATTGCTTCAATCGACAGGCAACCCGCTCGTGATTCAATCCACCGGCGGCGCGACGCAACTCGTGCCGACTTCGAAGGTAAAAACGCGCCGCGCGCTGGGCCGCTCGCTGATGCTCAGCGCCGAACAGCTCGGGATGTCGGCGCAGGATGTGGCCGACGTCGTCGCGTATTTGAAGACGCAGTGAGCTTTTTCGGCCGGGCGCTATCCGAGCGCCCGGTCGATCAGCACGGCCGCGATGAGCACACCATTGTGCAGCGCGTGCATTCCCGTGGTCATCCAGAGCCCGGCGTTAAACGACGTCTCGCGCCAGTGCACATACGTGAACGCGATGTAGAAGCCGGAAAATAATCCGGCCCCGATGCCCGTGCTCACGGAGACACCGAAATGCGCCAGCGCAAACAGCGCGTTTGACGCCGCCACCTGGGGCCAGAAGCCCCAACCGAGCGCCCGCGCGACGGCGACCGGAAACGACTGAAAGATGATCGTCTCAATGAACGGCGCGATCACCACCGCCGAAACGAATAGTTTCCCCGACCCCATCGCCTTCAGATCGGTGCGCTCCGGCAAATGGAAGATCAGCGCGAGCACCGAACTCACCACTAACGGCACGACCAACCCTTCGATCGAGATGCGCCAAAGGAACGGCCATCTTGCGCGTTGCCGGTAGGCCGCAAAGTGCGCCGATAAAAAACGCCCCGCGGCCCCCGTCGGCACGACTCCCTCGTCGTTAGCGCTCATTTACTTCAGCCGCTGCACGCGCAGATTCCGAAACGCGACCTCGCGGCCGAACAGCTTCGCGTCTTTCGTCGCGTGCACTTGCAGGCCGAAGAAGCCGCGCGGAATCGCGACCGGATCCTTGTCGGCGAAATCCGCCAGCAGGTGGCCGTTGAGCCACGTCTTGATCTGCGTGCCGCGGCACTCGATCCGCATCGTGTTCCAAGCGGGCGCCAGCTTGAGCTGATCGCCGTGCTGCTTGTTCCAGGCGTCGCGCAACGGACCGGATGATTCGTCGGGCGCGAGCCAGTTGTCCTTCCCGCGCCGGCCGTAACCGCCCTCCTCCTGCACGCCGCCCGTGAGCGCGCGAGGCGTGGGATCGATTTCGTATTGGAGGCCATAGACGCGCTTCACCTGAACGTCGGCCGGCCGGCTGTGGAAATTCACCCCGGAGTTGATGTTGGCTTCGCAACGAAACTCGGCCTCGAAAATGAAATCGGTAAACGTGTCGTCCGCTGTCGCGAGAAACGTGTTTTGGGTCTCACCTTCGGTCACGAGGCCCACGATCGCGCCGTCGCGCACTTCGAACTTCGCGTGACCTTGCACGAGTTTCCAGCCGTTGAGGGTCTTCCCGTCGAAAAGCGAAATCCACTTCGGCTCGTCCGCCGCCCCCGCGAAGTGCGCGGCCCACAGTCCGAGAATCAGCACAGGAACGCGAAGGGAGGGGACAGGAGGGAGAGCTTTCATCGCACGGAAATAGTTCGGCGACCGTCGTGCCGGGCGCGAGCCAATTGCTTCCCGGCCAATAGCGCGAGACCGGGCGCAGAGAAAATCTCTCCTGACAGCAGGTTGTCAGTCGTGTCTGCTAGGTTCGCGTTAATGAAACCCACCCGCTGTCCGTGGCCCCAAAACGAAATGAACATCGCCTACCACGATGCTGAGTGGGGCGTGCCGCAGCACGACGATCGCATGTTCTTCGAGTTGCTGACGCTCGAAGGCGCGCAAGCCGGCCTGAGCTGGTCCATCGTCCTCGCGAAGCGGGAGAGCTATCGGCAGGCCTTCGATGGTTTCGACGTGGAAAAAATCTCCCGCTACGGCGCGAAGAAATCCGCCGCGCTGCTCGCCAATCCCGGGATCGTGCGGAACCGCCTCAAGGTCGCCGCGACGATCCAAAACGCGAAGGCGTTCCTCGCGGTCCAAAAAGAGTTCGGCAGCTTCGATCGCTACATCTGGCAGTTCGTCGGCGGACGCCCGATCGTGAATCGCCGGCGCGTGATGAAGGAAGTGCCGGCGCGCACGCCCGAGAGCGACGCGATGAGCAAGGACCTGCTGAAACGCGGCTTCAAATTCGTCGGCTCGACGATTTGCTACGCATTCATGCAAGCAACCGGAATGGTCAACGACCACCTCGTGACGTGCCCGCGTCACGCGGCGTGCGCGAAACTGAAATAAGCTGACGCAGTCGCGCCCCGTCCTCGGTCGCGCGCGATGAACCGCCCACTCCGGCGAAGCCGTTGAGGAACGCCGCAAGGTAGAGCGAGTGTGGACCGGGCTTGCGCGCTTTCGAGCGCGCTGATGCGACGGCGGCGCTCACTTCGGGCCTTCCTTTGGCAGCGGCAGCGACGCCTGGCCGAACGCGTAACGCCAGCCTGTCGGCGTGCGCACATAGGTGTCGCTGAACCACAGCCGGTAATCGAGCGGCTTGCCGTCCGCCATGCCTTTGATCCAAAGCAGCGCAGTGACGACAGCGGTGTCGCCCCACACGCGCACGGTCTGCGTGCCGGGATCTTCGACTTGATGTTCGTAAACGACGGTCTTCTTCCGCGCGCTCTCCAACAATTCGGCGCGCGTGTAAACGCGGCCGCGGCCGGTCACCAAAATAAAATCGTCCGCGAGGATCTTCGCCATCGTGGCGTCGTCGTTTCGCTCTACGGCGGCCTGATACTGCGTGTCGAGCGCCGCCACGGTTTTGGCGTCGTCGCTGGGCGTCGCGTAACCGCGGAGCGTGATCGCCAGTGCGAGGCCGGCGAGCGTGCGGCTCAGTTTTCCGGCGGGGTGGATCGCGGAGGGCGTTTGCATGCCCCACCTTAACACCCGGTGCTGACAGCACTATGTCAGGAGGTTTTTGCCGCGTGTTGGCGCACGACTCGGTCGGCCTCGGCCCGGACGAGTTCGCGCAACTTTGCCGGCGCGATCGCCTCGGCGTCGGCCCCAAAACTGAGCAACCACCGCGCGAGCCACTCGAGCGAAAACGAATAAAGCGAAAACTCCGCACCGCCGTCACGCTGCGATTCCTCGACGAGCGTCGCGTAGCTCTCGGTGCGCGCGCGTTGCTGGGCGCGCTGCGAGAGCCAGATGCGTGTCGGCACCGCATCGCGCCGATCGACCTCGCGATCGAGGTGACGCGACAACGAGAAATCCGGCCGCACCGGAAACACCTCGCCGAGCACCTCGAGTTGCTGGATCCGATCGATCCGAAAATGGCGGAAATCTTTTCGCAGCCGGCACCACGCGACAAGATACCACGCGCCGCCGTAAAACACGACGCCGAGCGGCTCGACGTTGCGCGCCGTGTCGTCGCCGCGCGAGCCCGTGCGATACGTCATCCGCAACACACGGCGCTGCACCACACCCACCTGCACGGGCCGCAGCCACGGTTGCGCCGCCGGATCAGGCGTCGCGCTGCCGGGCCGGCCCAGGACCACCGTTTGCCGCGCGAGTCGCTCGACCTGCTCCTGCCGATCGCGCGGGAGGACGGCGCGAAGTTTGTCGAGCGCCGCACCCATCGGCGCGCTGAGCGAGGCATCGGTAAATTGTTTCACCATTTCGCCACCGACGAAAAGCGCTGCGACTTCATCGGCCGTCAGCATCACGGGCGGCAGGTGATAACCTTTCACGAGACTGTAGCCGACGCCTGCCTCGCCCGCGATCGGCACACCGGCTTCACCGAGCGCCGCCATGTCGCGATAGACCGTGCGCACACTCACCTCGTAGCGCTGCGCCATTTCCTCCGCGCGGACCAAGCGCCGCCCTTGCAGGTGCATTACCATCGCGACGAGCCGGTCCGTGCGGTTCATGGCGAGAGCTTGGGCGCGGGAGCGCGATCGCCAAACTGATTTTGTTTTTCGTGACCGCCATTTGGCTTGAGCGTCCGCGCGCGGCCTGCCGCACTCTCGCCCACCCCATGACCCCGTCCGCCGCGCCGCGCGAAGCGACCCGCCTTAGCGAACTGTCCCCCCGCCAGTGGAAATCCGGCATCGCCGCCTGGCTCGGCTGGTTTTTCGACGGCCTCGAACTTCACCTCTACACACTGGTCGCGCTGCCGCTGGTGATGCAGCTGCTGCACACGACCAACAGCGCCGATCCGGCGATCAAGGAAAAGAGCGCCTACATCCAGGCGGCATTTCTCGTGGGTTGGGCGCTCGGCGGCGCGTTCTTCGGCCGGCTCGGCGATCTCATCGGGCGCAGCCGGGCACTGACGCTCACCATCGTCACCTACGCGCTCTGCACCGGGCTCTGCTCCTTCGCGCAGACGTGGTGGCAACTCATGCTTTTCCGTTTCATCGCCGCACTCGGTATCGGTGGCGAATGGGCCGTTGGCGCTTCGTTGCTTTCAGAAACGTGGCCCAAGGCCTGGCGCCCGTGGATGGCCGCCGTCCTCCAGACCGGCGTCAATCTGGGCGTGCTCGGCGGCGCCGTGTTCGTCGGCCTCCTCATGACTTACACGCCGGCCGGCTCCGAACGCTGGGTCTTCCTCGTTGGCGTGCTCCCGGCCGTTCTCGTCTTCTGGATTCGCCGGCACGTGCCGGAACCCGAGACTTGGCAACGCGCCGAGGCGTCCGTGCATCACAAAAATCCCGGCGCCCTGGAACTGTTCCGCGGGCGAATCGTTTCCACCACGCTGCGCACCACGCTCGTCTGCGCGCTCGGACTTTCCGGTTGGTGGTTGTTTCTCTTCTGGCAGACTCAACACCTGCGCAAGGTGCTCGCCGATGCCCATACGCCGACCGCAGAAATCACCGGCTTGGTTTCCGCTGCGTTCTTCACGTTTAACTTCGCGTCGGTTTTCGGCAACTTCGGCGCCGGCTGGCTCGCGAAGAAACTCGGCAACCGCCGCGCAATTATCCTCATGTTTTTCGGCCTCGCCGGTGGGATCTTCGGCGCTTATGTCGTGCCGCGCGGCTTCTCCGCACTCGCATGGTTCTGGCTGCCGATCGGCGGATTCTTCGGCGGCGTCTTCGGGCTCTTCACGATGTATCTGCCCCCGCTCTTCCCGACGCTTCTCCGCACCACGGGCGCCGGCTTCTGTTACAACATCGGCCGCATCGCCGCCGCCGTCGCCGCGATCGTGTTCGGAATTCTCGCGCCGGTCGGGGACATGCGCGGAGCCCTGCTTTGGGTCAGCACCATCGCCGCCGCCGCCGCCATCGCTTCGTTCTGGTTGCCCGAGCGGACGCACGAAAACGAAGCGACGTGAACGGCCGGTATGGCATGGTTGCCATACTTTATTCTTGCGATATGGCATCGATGCCATATCGGTGAAGGCAGCATGAAAATGACGATGCATATCGACGAGGATACCTTGAGCGAGGTGATGAAGCTCACCGGTGCGCCGAGTAAAACCGCGGCCGTCGAGATGGCGCTCAAGGAAGTCGCGCGCAAAGCTAAGCTCAAGGCACTGCTGAAACGCGGGCTCGGGCTGAAGCCGGAAGAATTGAAGAAGACCTTCCCGCCGGGCTACCTCGAGACCTACCGAGCCATGCCGGGAGTTGATTTCGCCGTCGCCGAGCAGCAAGCATCGTATGGCAAACGTCGTCCTCGTCGATAGCAGCTTCTTCATCGACCGCCACCGCGCTGGAATCGATCCGTTTCTGGAACTGGTGGCGGCCGATCTATGGGAGCCGGTGACGTGCGGCGTCGTCATGCTCGAAGTTTTGCGCGGCACCCGCACCGATCGGGAGTATCGCGACTATCGCGATACCTTCGAAGTAATGACCTGCGTGCCCACGACGAGCCACCTTTGGATCTCCGCCACCGATCTGCTGCGTAAACTCGCGCGCCAAGGCTTCACGATTCCCGTGCAGGACGCGCTCATCGCGGCCAGCGCGCTTTCCATCGATGCGCCCGTTCTGACTTTCGACGCGCATTTCAAATTGATCCCCAAACTCACTGTGCTCGACTCGCTCCCCTAAACTGACCGATGGCCAAGCTCTATTTCTACTACTCGGCGATGAACGCCGGTAAAAGCACGGTGCTCCTCCAGTCGAGCTACAACTACCGCGAACGCGGCATGCGCACGCTTCTCTTCACCCCGGCGATCGACACGCGCTACGGCACCGGCCGGATCGAATCGCGCATCGGGCTCAGCTCCGGCGCCATTTCACTCGCCGTCGGTGACAATCTCCTCAAACGCGTCAGCTCCGAGCATGCCACCCAACCCGTCTCGTGCGTGCTGATCGATGAGGCGCAGTTTCTCACGCCCGAGCAGGTCTGGCAGGCCAGCGAGGTCGCCGACGCGCTCGACATTCCCGTGCTCTGCTACGGGCTGCGAACGGATTTTCAGGCCAAGCTTTTTCCCGGCAGCGCCGCACTGCTCGGTTTCGCCGACACGCTCACCGAACTCAAAACGATCTGCCACTGCGGCCGGAAGGCCACGATGAATCTCCGCGTGGACGAGCAGGGCCACGCTGTCCGCCAGGGTGCGCAGGTCGAAATCGGCGGCAACGATCGCTACGTCGCGGTCTGTCGCAAACACTTCAAGGAGTCGCTCAAGATCACGGTCGAATCGCGCGCGCCATTTCCCACCAGCTAGATGACGCAGGTTCGGCATTTCGTCATGAAGCGCCTTCTCTCATCAACGCTTCGCGCGCTCGCCCTGACCTTTCCCGTCTCCGTCCTCGCCATGAATTCCCACCTGATTTTTCTCGGCACCTACACGCGCAACGGCAGCGAGGGCATCTACGCGGTGCAACTCGACGACGCCACCGGCGCGCTCAGCACACCGATCCTCGCCGCCAAGTCGCCCAACCCCGCGTGGATCACGTTCTCGCCCGACAAAAAATTCCTCTACGCGATCCACGAGTCGGCCGCGCAGGCTGTCGGCTTCAGGGTCGATGCGGCCAACGCGAAGCTCACGCCGCTGCCCGCCGCCGCCACGCCCAGCGCCAACGCTCCCAGCCATCTCGCGGTCGACGCCACCGGCCGCGTGCTGCTCGCCGCAAACTACCGCGAGGGTCGCGCGGAGGCGATTCCGATCAAATCCGACGGCACGCTTGGCACGCCGACGTTCGTCCAACACGCCGGCACCGGCCCCCACAAGACGCGCCAGGAAAAACCCCACGTCCACTCCGCCACGCTCTCGCCCGACAACCGCTTCGCGATCTTCTGCGACCTAGGGACTGACAAGATCCACACCTACGCGCTCGATCCCGCGGCTGCCACGCTCACGCCGGGCAACCCGGCGTTCGTCGCCGCCGCGCCCGGCGCCGGCCCGCGGCATTTCAAGTTCAGCGCCGATGGCAAGCACGCCTACGCGATCAACGAGCTGGACTGCACCATCGCGGCTTACGACTACACCGCCGCGACCGGTGCCCTCACCCCGCGCCAAACGATCTCCACGCTGCCGTCCAGTTACGACAATTCCTCCGGCGCGAACACCACTGCCGAGGTCCGCGTGCATCCCAACGGTAAATTCCTCTACGGTTCGAATCGCGGCCACGACAGCCTCGCGAGCTTTGCCATCGATGCCGCGACCGGGAAGCTCACGCCAATCGAGATCGTGTCCTCGGGTGGAAAAGTCCCACGCAATTTCGCGTTCTCGCCCGACGGCAAGTGGCTGGTGTGCGCCCATCAGGATTCCGCCAATCTCACGGTATTCCGCGTGGACGCCGCGACTGGCCGCCTAACGCGCGTCCCCGGCGAGGCCACTGTGCCGATGTGCGTGTGCGTGTTGTTCTTTAACTGAGCATTGCAAGGCGGAGTCGCCGACGCCGCCGGGCATCCGTCGCATTACTGCGGCTTCTGCTCCGTGGTCACAATCTGCGTATCTCTAATCACATTTTGTCCGCGCGCGTCGCCTCGTTGACTCGGCGCCGTTCGGCGGACACCTTCCCTGCTCTCATGGTTAGCCCCAACACCCCCGAAACCCCGGGTGGCGCCTCGAGCGCTTCCGGCCTTCCCCGTTCAATTCAAGACGTCGTTATCCGACTCGCTGGAAACTCGCAGGACGGCATTCAGTCCGTCGGTGGTTTCCTCGCCCGCCTCGCCGGGCGGTCGGATCAGGACATCATGACCTACATGACGATCCCGTCCACCATCTCGGGCGGGCCATCGATCTTCCAGGTGCGCATGGGCACCGGCGACATCCTGTCGGCGGGCGACCGCGCCGACATGCTCGTGGCGTTTTATCAACACAGCTACGACGCCCACATCAGTTCGCTCCGCCCCGGTGGCGTCCTCGTCTACGACAGCGATCACGTCACGCCCGTGGCCGACGACAACCGGTTCACCAACGTCGCCGTCCCGATCACGACCGCGACGGTCGAAGCGGTGGGCGGCACGTCGAAAGACAAGGGCAAGAACATCTTCATCCTCGGCTTCATCGCGCGCATCTTCGACCTCGATGTGCCGAAGCTCGCTACGCTCATCAAGGAGCGGTTCGGCGGGAAGGACGAAAGCATCGTCCGCAACTCGATGCTCGCGTTCGACGCCGGCTACGCCTGGCCGCAGAACAAGCTTCGCGATCTGTTTTTCCGTTTTGAGGCCGCCGACCAAGCCGGTGCCGCTCCTTCCGGTCGCCCGCAAATCACGCTCGATGGCAACACCGCCATCGCCTACGGCCTCCTCGCCGGCGGCGTCCGCCACGGCGCGGGTTATCCCATCACCCCGTGGTCCTCGATCATGGAAACGCTGCGCGTCGAGTTGCCGAAATACGGCGGCATCTTCGTCCAGTGCGAAGACGAGATCGCCGCAATCTCCACCGCGCTCGGTTTCAGCTTCACGGGCCAGCTCGCGATCACCGGCAGCGCGGGCCCCGGCCTTTCCCTCAAGATGGAAGCCCTCGGTTGGGCCACGATGTCCGAGATGCCGCTGATCGTCGTCAACGTCCAACGCGGCGGCCCGTCCACCGGCATGCCGACCAATGTCGAGCAATCCGACCTGATGCAGGCCATCTACGGCTCGCACGGCGACACGCAGCGCGTCGTCCTCGCGCCGAAAAATGTCGAGGACTGCTTCTACATCGCGATCGAGGCCACGCGCATCGCGCGCGAATATTCGACGCCCGTCCTGATTCTCACCGACATGGGCCTGTCGAGCCGCATCGAAGCGTTCGACGAACCCGATCTTCCGAAGCTCATGGTCGATCCGAAGCCGGACCTTTCCGATCGCCCCGCCGACTTCAAACCTTACCCGCTCGATCGCATCACGCGCCACGCGCCCGCCGGTTCGAAGGTTCTCTCCGGAAAATATCCGACCGCCACCGGCCTCGAACACGACGAACTCGGCCATCCCACCGGCAGCCCGAAGCTGCACATGCAGATGACCGCCAAGCGCCGCGATAAAATCAAACAACTCGGCGCGTCGCTGCCCGCCCCCGAGCTCAGCGGCGACTCTGCTGGTGAAGTTCTCGTCGTCACGTGGGGTTCCAGTTGGGGCCCGGGCCGCGAAGCGTTGGGCCGCATCCGTGCGGTCGGCGTCAAAGCCGGCCACATGCACCTGCGCCACATTCACCCCTTGCCCAACGGCCTCGAGCAGACGTTCGCACGCTTCCACAAAATCGTGGTCGCCGAGCTTAACGACGAAGGCCTCTACGGTTTCGGCCAGCTCGCGATGATGCTCCGCGCGCGCTACGCGAATCCCGCGATCGTCAGCATCACCAAGACCGACGGCCTCACCTTCAAGGTCAGCGAGATCGTCGCCGGTGTCGCCAAGCACATCGAAAGCGCCGATCTCAACGCTTCGCTCGGGACCGCCCGCAAGAGCGCCCTCGCCACCCGTTGAGCCCCCGACCCAAAACCCAACTCAAAATTTAAAATCCCCATGTCTGCCACCGCTCTCGCTACCCCTCCCCCGGCGCCCGGCGCACCGCTTACGAAAAAGGCCCTCGTCGCCGATCACCCCACGTGGTGTCCCGGCTGCGGCGACTTCGCCGTGCTCGCGTCGTTCTATCGCGTGCTTGAGAAGCTGCAATATCCGCACGAGAAAATCGTCACGTTCGCCGGCATCGGCTGCTCGTCGCGCTTCCCCTACTTCGTCAACACCCACGGCGGCCACTTCATCCACGGGCGCGCGCTCCCGTTCGCCGCGGGCATCAGCCTCGGCAACGACGATCTGCACGTCTTCGTGTTCGGCGGTGACGGCGACGGCTTTTCGATCGGCGGCAACCATCTCGTCCACACCGCACGCAAGAACCCGCGCATCACCTACGTGATCATGGACAACTCGGTCTACGGCCTGACGAAAAAGCAGACCTCGCCCACCTCGCCGATCGGTTTCAAATCCAAGACCGATCCGTGGGGCGCGATCGATCAACCGATCAACCCGATGCGCACGCTTCTCAACAGCGGCGCCACGTTCGTCGCGCGCAGCCATGCGACGCAGGTCAATCACATGACCGAGATGATGCTCCGGGCCGCGAAACACGACGGCTTCTCGGTCGTCGAGATCCTGTCCGAGTGCGTCGAGTTTTTCGAGGGCGCCTTCGACGCCGCCGTGCCACGCAAAGGCGGCAACTGGACCTTGATCGACGAAAAGAAAAACGATGGCTCGCCCGAAGACGCGAATCGCCACGACACGGCCGACGAGGTCGCCGCGTTTAAGCTCTCCCAACACGCCTGGCCCGGCGCCTTTGGTGTTTTCTACGAAAACAAGACGCGGAAGACCAAGAACGCGCTCGAGGCGGAAATCATCGCGAAGGCACGGGAGAAAACCAAGAACGCCTCCGACCTCGCCGTCCTGCAAGCGACGTTTTCACGACTACGGTAACGTTTCGGTGGCGTGCGGCCTCCACGTGGCCGCGCGTCGGCGATCGATCCGGGAGGTTCCTCACGATCCTCCGTGGGCAAACCCCTCGGCAGAACTAGGGAAGATTTCCAAGCACCGCCATTGGGATTGCGCACGGCAAAGCCGATTCCAACGTGGTTGTCGGCATGCTCGCTGCTGGCAGGCCTTCGATCGATCCGATGCCCACCCACTTACCTGCTCCCACCATTCTGATCGCCGAGGACGACCCGAACGATCTGGTGCTGTTGCAGATGAGCCTCGCGGCGGCGGGCGCCACGCATCCGACGAAAATTTTCGGCAACGGCGCCGAAGTCATCCAGTTTCTACGCGACCATTGCGTGACCGCAGAGCGCGCGGACGCGATTGGACCCCGCCTGCTCTTCCTCGACCTTCACCTTCCACAGATTGACGGGTGCGGAGTGATCGCGTGGATCCGCCGGCAGAAAGTGCTCACCGAGCTACGCATCGTGGTCGTTTCAGGCTCGAGTGATTCGTTGGACGTGAAACGCGCCGAGGCGTTGGGCGCGAGCCGGATCTTGACGAAACCGCCGGCCGTCGACGCCCTGCGCGCCGAACTCGCTCAACTCGCCAACTTCGCGCCGCTCCAACCGCCACCTGGCCCTTCCGGGTTTTCGCGCGGGGGGGACGCCACCGAGTAGGTCCAAGGACTAGCGCCGGCGCACTGCGATCTGGTTTTCGATGCGGACTCCGCGTGCGGTGTCGGCCGCGGCACGCTCGAGCTCGGTTCGCTCTTGTTCCGTATCGACCAAGCCGCGGAGAATAATGTGACGGCCGTCCACTGCGACGTCCACGCGGCCCCGTGCCCACGAGCGATCCAGCGCTTGCTGCACCGCCATGGCCGCAGACTCCGTTTCGTTCGGTTGGTTGGGCGCGACATAACCACGGCGCTCGCGCTGCGGATCGTCGCGACGGATCACGTCATCACGGCGGAACTGTGATTGGTCGTTGGGTTGGAAATCTTCCCGATTCAAGCGCGACATCCAGGTGCCGGATTCATTCGTGCCGAGATGTTCGAACGGCACGACGTAGCGTTCCTCCGAGCCGGTGAAGGCACGGTCGGAGGAGAAGACGACCGCGGATTCATGGCGCGTCACGTCGACCACGACGTCTTCGATGCGCCCCACCCGTCCGTTGCCCGAGCGGATCGACTGGCCGCGAAAGGTCGTGGCGCGCACCAGTTCAGCATTCCCCCGCCCGTCATAGACGTCGCGTTGCGAAAGGCCGAGCTGCCGGGCGAGTCGCTGTTGATGATCGACATCGATCGTCACGCGTCCGCCCAACTGCGATTCCTCCATGGTTCCCACGCGATCCCACTGCGCATGATCGAGGCGAAGGACCAGGGCGTCGCGGGTCGCGCCGGTGAACGCGCTGATCGGCACGATGCGGTAGGTCATCCCGTGCGCCCCGCCGCCGCTGGGGAGGATGGCGAAGTGCACCCGGCCCGTCTGCGGATCGACGAGAAAATCGGTGATGGTGCTGAGTTCCTCGCCGTTGGCGGAGCGCACGGGGCGGCCCGCCAGGCGGGTCATGCCGAACGATTCGGAATTGGCGTTCAGGCGATGCACGCGACCGCGCGCCGAGCGCGGACCCGCACCGTCCTGTTCCCAGACCGGACTGTTGGCGATCGCGATGGGTTGGGCCGCGGCAAACGTTCCGCTGAGAACCAGCAGTGCGGCGCCCGCGACAAAGGGGGTGGCAAATCGAAGAGTTTTCATGGCAAGCGAGGTTGCCACTTTGGAAAGCTGCCCAGCGCAGAGTGCCCCTGTTCTTCCCATCGGCGGAAGCCCGCGGAGTTCCGGGTAAAATCTCCGATGGCGGTGGCATTCCTCGGTGTAGCCGCTTGAGTTGCAAAGCGCGGGGCACCGGCCACGCTGACGGCTCCTCAATGGCCGACTTCCTCGACGAAACCAGACCCGAAAAACTCGAACGCGCCTTTCTCGTTGGCGTCCAGACTTCCGACATGCGCGACGACGAGGGGGCTGAACTTCTCCTCGAGTTGAAAGAACTCGTCGAAAACCTCCGCCTCACCGTCACGCGCTGCGAACTCGTCAACTTGCGCCGACCCACGCCGTCGCTGCTGCTCGGCAGCGGCAAGGCCGCCGAGCTCGTCGCCCAAGCGAAAGCCGATGGCGCCGACGTGATCGTGTTCGACGAGGAACTGTCGCCCGCGCAGCAGCGCAACTGGGAAGAGCTCTCCGGCCTCGCCGTGATCGATCGGCAGGAAGTGATCCTCGAAATTTTTTCCGATCGCGCGCACACCCGCGAGGCCACGCTGCAAGTCGCGCTCGCGCGCATGGAGTATTCCCTGCCGCGGCTCACGCGGGCGTGGACGCACTTGTCGCGTCAACGCGGCAAAGGCTCGATGGGTGGCGAAGGTGAAACCCAGCTCGAAAACGATCGCCGCACGGTTCGCGATCGCATCACGCACTTGAAGGCGGAGCTCGCCGGCGTCGTGAAGCAGCGCGGCGTGCAGCGCACCAAGCGGCAGCGCGTGCCGGTCCCCACCGCCGCAATCGTCGGCTACACGAATGCCGGCAAGTCCACGCTGCTCAATACGCTCACCGGTGCGCAGGTGCTCGCCGCGGACAAGCTCTTCGCGACGCTCGATCCGACCACGCGCCAGCTCGTGTTACGCGGCAACCAAAAGCTCCTCGTAACGGACACCGTCGGCTTCATCCGCCGGTTGCCCCACGGGCTCGTCGAGGCCTTCAAGGCCACGCTCGAGGAAGTGGTCGTGGCGGATTTTCTCATTCACGTGCTCGACGTCACCAACCCGAATTTCGAGCAACATCATGCGACGACGCTCGCGGTCCTCGCGGAGCTCGGCGCCGTCGACAAGACCATCGTCACGGTCTTCAACAAAACCGATGCCTCCGATTCGCTGATGCGTCGCCGCGCGCGCCAGCTCGTGCCAGATGCGCTCTTCGTCAGCGCCCACACCAAGGCCGGACTCGACACCCTCGAAACGCGCTGCCTCGAGTTGATCGCCGATGCGCTCGGCGAAACGAACCTGCTCATCCCGCATGATCGCTACGATGTGATCGCGCGTCTGCACAAACTCGGCCACATCCACGAACAGGAACACGAGGATGCCGGCGTGCGGATCAAGGGACGGTTCCCCGCGTCACAGGCTGGTTTCTTTGCGCCGTTTGTGCTGCCTGAAAAACGAAAATAACGCGGCACCCCGGGCAAAGCCCGGCGGACAAACCATCATGGGTTACGAGGAGACCGCGCGCGAATCCGATCGCGACTTCGGCGCCGGCGGCGTGACAGGTTTCGGTGGGGGCAGGAGATTTTGAGAGTCGTCGAGGGGTCCGGGCACCAAGCCCAGCCGCACCGCATGCATCGTGAGCTGCGCGATCGAGTGGTGGCCGGTTTTCGCGGCGACGTTCGAGCGCACGTTGTTCACGGTCTTCGCACTCACATTCAACCGCGCCGCGATTTCGCGCGTCGTGAAGCCCTCGGCGATAAATCCCAGCACTTCCCGCTCGCGGTCGGAAAGGGACTTGTCGTTCGCGGGTTTCCTCCGAACGAGGTCGTCGACGATGCGAGCCACCGCCGGTCCGAAATACACATGGCCCGACGCGACCGCGCGGATCGCTTCGGTGAGCTGGGCCATCGTCACATTTTTTTCCACAAAACCCTTGGCGCCGCCCAAGAGGGCTTCGCGCACGGCATGCGCATTCGTCGTGGCCGAAAACACGAGCACCTCAGTGAGCCGAGCTTCGAGTTTCAGGTCGGCCAGAAGCTCCGCGCCGGTGCCACCGGGAAACATCCAGTCGAGCACCACGATGTCCGGCCGCAATTCCCCCGCCAGTCGCTTCGCCTCTTCCAGCGTGCCGGCTTGCCCGACCATTTCGAATTCCGGCAGTGACTTTATCAACACGCCGACCATCTGACGGATAGCCGCGTGATCTTCGACAACCAGCACCCGATAACGCTTGGCGGGGAATGGAATGACGTTGGGGTCCATGAACCCAACTATAGGGTATTCACCCCGGAAGATTAATAGGTAGTTAACGCTGCACAACTACCTAGACGGCTACGTAAGTTCCGGAATCCAAGTCACCTTTGAGCGCGCACCCGATAGGGTGCCCCACTGGCCATTTTCAGCTAACCTTAGGCTGCTCCCCGGTGCGACATCAAGCCGCGGACCTCCATTGTGCCATCGAGCCGTTTCGTCAGATCGATCGGATCGCCGACGTTCACCGTGCCGGGCTCAACCTGGTAAGCCCACACTTCGAAATTCGAAAGTTGCGGCGCACCATACGCCGTCGCGAACGCGCCATCGATCGCGTCCCACCCGCATGCCACTTTTATCCGCCCGATGCGCGGCACGTTGAAGCGCGCATCATAGGTATACCAACGCTCACTGAGGAAGACTTCGGCGTAAGCGTGAAAATCCATCGGCGACCCCGGATCGAGATAGCCGATGTCCGGCAAATGTCCGACGACGTAACGCGCGGGGATGTTGAGCGCGCGCGCCAGCGCGACCGTGAGATGGGCAAAGTCACGACAGACACCATAACCGCGCTGCAACACATCCCACGCCGAAAGATCCGGGCGGCCCGAGCCGAATCGATATTCGATGTTGGCGTGCAACCAGTCACAGATCGCCTGCACTTGCGGCTGGCCGCTTTCGATGCGTCCGAAACGCTGCCACGCGAAATCGAGCAGCTTGTCGGAATCGCAGTAGCGGCTCGGCATGGTATAGCGCAGGATTTCGGGCGGCAGTTCGGCCGGTGAAGCCGCTCGCCCGAGCGGAAAGTCGCGATTGTCCGGGTCGGGCGACACCGCGAAGATGGCATCGTGCCGAATCTCGTGGCGGCCGGGGGGCAGCAGCAGGCGGTAAACAATATTGCCGTGAAGATCCTCGAACTCTTCGGCCGGCAAATTCACGCCGAAGACGAGCTGTTCGGCCTGCAACGCCTGCCGCGGATCGCGCCGGGGTTTGAGGTTGAGCAGCAACGGCACCGGTCGGGGCGTTTCATAAACGAAACTGCACCCCACCCGCACCGAAAGACTTTCTCGAGGAAGCAAATGTTTGGGCATGGAGGGTCGATCGCGGACCGAAATCCGACGACAGCATGACCCGAATGGTTCGCCGTTGCCGCGGTTTGTTCCCGGCAGGCTGAACCGATCGGAATTCTTCTGTTCCAATCTCGGCGAGTGCGTTGACGCGCCAAACGGCGCGCCCACTCTTAAAAATCGCCGATGACACTCCTGCACATTCGCCACGAGACTTCCTATTCCTACACCCGTCGGGTGCGGTTCGGCGCGCATCGCCTCGTGATTCGTCCGCGGGAGGGCCACGATCTGCGCGTCGAGTCGATGAAACTCACCTCGTCCCCCACCGCGGAAGTGACGTGGACGCGCGATGTTTTCGGCAACTCGATCGCCACGCTGGAGTTTGAGCGCGCCGCCAAGGAGCTGCGCATTACGAGCGATGTGCTCGTGACTCGCACCCTTCCCTACCAACACCGCAAACACGACACCACGCCGACCCCGTGGCCGCCGGTCTACGACCCATTGGAAATCGCCGTCGTCTCCGCCTATCAACAACTCTCGTATCCGGCCGATGCCGGCGCCGTCGGCCGGTGGTTGCGGACGCACTGCGTGAAGCGTCCCAACGATGTGGAGCAAGTGGTCCGCCAGCTCAACTCCTGCATCCACGCGCAGATTCGCTACGTCCGCCGCGAAGAAAAAGGCGTGCTCACGCCCGCCGAGACGATCAAGCGGGGCGTCGGCTCGTGCCGGGATTTTGCGACGCTCCTCCTCGACGCCGCGCGCAGCCTCAACATCGCGGCCCGTTTCGCCAGTGGCTATCTCGAGTGTTCCGCCGCCGAGGCCGGCTACGCCTCCACGCATGCCTGGGTCGAAATCTATCTCCCGGGCCACGGCTGGCGCGGCTATGATCCGACGCTCGGCCGCGAAACCACCCAAGCCCACGTCGCCACCGGTCTCAGCAATCACCCGCGCGGCGTGATGCCCGTAACCGGATCGTTTTACGGGCCCAGCTCGGCGTTTCGGGCCATGACCGTCGCCGTGCAGTTAAGAACGAACGCGCCCACGCCCCCGTTGCCGGAAGCGGCCATCTTGCCGGTGGCGCGACCCCGCAAGGTCGCTCGCAAATCACGCGCGCGTTAACCGCGTTCGCGGGCCGTGCCGCGCGTCAAGCAGCGTCGTAGATCTGGACGCGCGTCCAAAACGTTTTGCACGCGTCGATGAACGCGAGGTGGATCGGATCGATTTGGTAGGCGTCGTGCGCGGCGACGTCCTTGCAGATCACGGTCAGAGCGACCGAATAGGAGTCGTCGATGATCGGACGCTTCTGGGTCGCGGCGGGCGTCCCGACGTAAATCTTTTCGACGGACTTAATGCCGCCGAGCGATTCGACGCCGCGGCGAAAATCCGCGCGCTGCGCGGGCGTAAGTTCAGGTTTCAGCCAGAAGTAGACGGTGTGGACGAGCATGGGGAAAAAGTGGGATTGAGTGGGGTGAATTATTTCTTCCGCGGCAAGGCGCGCGTGTCGTTCACCGAGATGCCACCGTCGACGAGCAGCAATTGCCCCGTGACGTAGGCGCTGGCATCGCTCGACAAAAACACGATCGTGCCGTCGAGATCCTGCTCGGGGCGGCCGGGGCGGCGGAGCGGAATCTTGTCCACGAGATAGGACACCCATTCCGGGTCCTCATAGAGGATACCGTTCTGCTTGGTCTTGAACCAGCCGGGCGCGAGGCAGTTCACCGTGATGCCACTCGGGCCCCATTCGGCGGCGAGGCTCATCGTCATTTGCCGAATGCCACCGCGACTCGAGCAGTAGGGACCGAGCCCCGCGTAACCCGCCACGCTCGTGACCGAGCCAATGTTGATCATGCGACCGCGGCCAACGGCGATCATGTGTTTCGCGACCGCTTGCGCGACGAAGAACGGCCCGCGGAGATTCGTGTCGAGGATCGTGTTCCAATCGTCCCATGTGACGTCGACGGCGGGCTTGCGGATATTGCAACCGGCGTTGTTGACGAGGATGTCGATCCTGCCGAAGTGCGCGTGGATGAGAAACACCGCCTCCTGGATGCTCTCGTGCGATCGCACATCGAGCGCGACGGCATAGCAGCGCCGGCCGAGCGCTTCGACGGCCTGCTGCGTTTCATGCAGCGACGCCAGCGTGCGACTCGTGATCGCGACGTCCGCGCCCGCGCGCGCCAGCGCCAGGGCGAACTGCTTGCCGAGCCCCCGGCTCGCGCCGGTGACGAAGGCCACTTTGCCGGTAAGATCAAACAGGGTGGTGCTCATGGTTGCAGAATTACTTTCATCAAACCGCCCGCCCCTTTCTCGCTCAACTTTTTAAACCACTCCTCGCCCTCCGCGAGCGGCGCGACCGCACTGATCAGCGGATCGACGCGAATCACGCCGCGAGCGATGAGATCGAGGCAGAGCGGATATTCGCCCGATTGGGCGCAACTCCCGATCACGTTGAGTTCGCGCGTGACGACGAGTTGGAGAGGAAAATCGGTTTTCGGCGCGAGGTTGCCCACGAGCACGGCCGTGCCGCCCTTCTTCAACACCCGCAGCGCAAGATCGAGCGTCGGCGAGACGCCCACGACTTCGAACGATAGATCCGCACCGCGCCCCTCCGTCAGTTTTTGAATCGCGGCCACCGGATCGCCCGAGTCCGACCGGAGCGAATGGTGCGCGCCCAATTCGACGGCGAGTGCGAGCTTCTTGTCGTCGATGTCGACCGCAATGATGTTGCCACACCCCGCCCAGCGCAGCGCCTGCACGACAAGCAGGCCGATCATGCCGGTGCCGATCACGACCGCCGTATCGGTGGCGGCGACTTTGCCGCGCTGCACCGCATGAACCGCGATCGAAACGGGCTCGGCCATCGCCGCGCGCTCATAAGTGAGCGCCGCCGGCAGCGGAAAGAGCAGGCGCGCGGGCAGCGTCACATACTCGGCAAACGCGCCATGCTGGCGGTAGTCGCCCGGGGAGACGCCGATCACGCGGCGATTGTCGCAGAGATTGGTTTGCCCCGACTTGCACCACGCGCACTCGCCGCAATGGATCATCGAATCGAAGGTCACGCGATCGCCCTCCCGCCACTTCGTCACGCGCGGGCCCACGCTCGCGATCTCGCCCGAGGCTTCGTGGCCCATGATGAGCGGCGGCTGGCGGCGGCCCGTGCTGCCATCCCAGCCGTGGATGTCGCTGCCGCAGACGCCGCACGCGCGCACCCGCACGAGCACTTCGTCCGCCGCCGGCACGGGCGCGGGAAATTCCTGAAAATCCAGTTTGGAGTAACGATTGAGAACGAGGGCCTTCATGGGTGAGAAAGGAAAAGAAACATCACGCGGACGCGGCGTCGAGTTTCGCGAGTTCGTCGCCGACATTAAAATTCATCGGGACGTCGGGATCCGGCGAGGGCATGGCGGAAAGCAGCAGCCGGGTATAAGCATGCTGTGGCGCCGAAAAAATCTGCTTGGTTGGCGCCAGCTCGACGATGCGCCCCTGCCGCATGACGGCCACGCGATCGCAAAAATTGCGGACGACATCCAGGTTGTGCGCGACGAAGAGATAGGTGAGGCGCAATTCGCGTTGCAGCTCCTGCAGGAGGTTGAGCACCTGCGCCTGCACCGAAACGTCGAGCGCGCTCGTCGCCTCGTCGCACACCAGCAGCGACGGCCGCATGATCAACGCGCGCGCGATCGCGACGCGCTGCCGCTGTCCGCCGCTGAACGCGTGCGGGTAACGCGCCCGTTGCGCCGGCTCGAGGCCGACCCGGCGCAGCATGTCGCACACGCGATCGTCGAGCTCCGCCCCGCGCGCCAGCCGGTGAATCACCAGGGGCTCGCCCACGATCTCGGCCACGGTCATCCGCGGGTTGAGCGACGAAAACGGATCCTGAAACACCATTTGCGCGTGCGGCCGCAGCGCCTTGAGTTCGCGCTCGGGCAGCGCCGCCAGATCGACGGTCCGGCCATCTGGCAACCGCAAGATGACCTCGCCCGCCGTGGGCGTTTGCGCGCGAAGGATGCAGCGTGCGACCGTCGTCTTGCCGCAACCGCTCTCGCCCACTAACCCGAACGACTCACCCGCCGCGAGTTCGAAGGTGACACCCTCCACCGCGCGCACCACCTCGCCAGCGCTCCGGCGAAACCCGCGACCACCGGTAACATAGTGCTTCGTCAACCCGCGAACCGACAGCAAGGGCACGGGAGAGGTCATGCGACGGGCGCGCGGCGCGAGGGCAGCGCATTGAGCAGCGCGCGGGTGTGGGCGTGCTGCGGATTCTTCAACACCTGGCGCACCGGCCCGAACTCGACGATTTCACCGCGATGCATCACCGCCACGTCGTCGGCCATTTGCGCAACGACCCCGAAGTCATGCGCGATCAACAACACCGCACAACCGAGCTCCCGCTGGAGATTTTTGATCAGGCCGAGGATCTGCGCCTGCGTCGTGACGTCGAGTGCCGTGGTCGGTTCGTCGGCGATCAACAGCTCCGGCTGGCACACGAGCGCCATCGCGATGATCACCCGTTGCCTCAGCCCGCCCGAAAGCTCGTGGGGAAATTGATCGTAGCGGGCCGCCGCGTTGGCGATGCCGACCTTCGCCAGCATGTCGATCGTCAGACGACGCGCGGCCGCGGGGCTCACATCCTGATGCGTGAGGATCGCCTCGGCCACCTGGCTGCCCACGGTGTGCACCGGTGACAACGCCGCCATCGGCTCCTGGAAAATCATGCTCACGATCCGTCCGCGCACGCGGTAAAGCAGGCCGGAGTGTTCGTCGAGTTGCGCGACGTCGATGTCCCCATCGCGCCGCGACCGCAGCAGGATTCGTCCGCCGATGATCCGGCCGGGCGACTGCACGATGCGCAGAAGCGCATTGGCCGTCACGCTCTTGCCGGCGCCGGATTCACCGACGAGTGCCAGCGTGCGCCCACGTTGGATGGAAAACGAAATGTTCTGCACCGCTCCCACCACGCCGTCCGGCGTGAAGAACGAAACGCGGAGATTCGAAACCTCCAAAAGCGGCGACGGATTTGGGCTCATGCTTGCGCGTAGGGATCCGCCGCGTCGCGGAGGCCGTCACCGAGGAAGTTGAAGCAGAGCACGGTGAGCACGATGAGCACGACCGGCATCAGGAGCCACGGATAATTCGCGACCGTCTGGATGCTGAGGCAGTCCTGCAGCATGACGCCCCAACTCACGATCGGCGCATGGAGCCCGAGCCCAAGGAAAGACAGCGACGTTTCGCCGAGGATCATCGCGGGCACACTCATCGTGAGCACGACGATGATGTGGCTCGTGAAACCTGGCAGCAGATGCCGAAACAAAATTCGCGCATGACTCGCGCCGAGCAGCCGCGCCGCCGTCGCATAGTCCTCCTCGCGCAACGCAAGGATTTTTCCGCGCACGACGCGCGCGAGCCCGGTCCAGCCGAGCAGCGAAAGCACGATCGTGATCGCGAAATAAGTGGAGAGTGGCGACCACTCCGCCGGCAACACCGCACCGAATGCGAGCCAGAGCGGAATCTGCGGAAACGCGTTCACGATCTCGATCACCCGTTGGATAATTGTGTCGGTCAGGCCGCCGACGTAGCCCGACACCCCGCCGATCGTGAGGCCGAGCACAAAGGTCACCGCGATTGAAACGAGCCCGACCGAGAGGCTAATCCGCGAGCCGTAGACGAGCCGGCTGAAGATGTCTTCGCCGTATTTGTCGCCGCCGAGGAAATAGAAAGTCCCGGCCGCCGCCGCGTCACGCACGCCAAAAAAATGGCGGTCCCACGTGAACATCCCCCAGAAGCGATAGGCTTCGCCGCGCACGAAGAAGCCCAGGCGCACGGGGCGCGTCGCATCCTCGAGATACGTGCGCTTGAACGTCAATGGGTCGACCTCGCTCTTCATCGCGAACACGTGCCACCCGTGTGCGAGGGAAAAGCGCGGGAGCTGCGGCGGACAATAGGCGTGGTCGAGGTCGCGCCATTGCCGGGAATGCGGCGCAAAAAACTCCGCGCCCATCCCCAACCCATACAGCACGGCCAGCAGGAAAAGCGACGCGACGGCCAGCGTGTGCCGCGCAAACCGCCGCCGGATCAATGCCCACTGCGAAAGCGAGCCGGGCTCGAGGTCGGGCAAGGCGGGGCTGAATGCTGGGGTATCGGCGGCGGCAGCCATTCGTCCCCCGAGGAAAATGCC
>JADMIO011121648.1_pt1 | contig 64667 bp, 59 predicted proteins | sample 8958161 | NCBI WGS metagenome assembly JADMIO01 (sample SAMN16585339, study PRJNA669376) | soil metagenome | isolation source: Crop rotation soil | place: USA: Cullars Rotation, Alabama | collected 2011 | reverse complement strand
CGCGACTTCAAGTCACGTGAATTCCAAGCTTCGGATCCCACTGTGCTGGAAAGAGATGAAGGCGCTGGGCATCACCGCCCAGTTCGTGGGCGCCGACGGCATACAGTCCACCGAGCTGTTCAAGCTGGGCGGCGACGCCGTGGAAGGCACGCTGGCCTCCTTCCCCGGCCTGCCCATCGAGAAGATGGAGACGGGCAAGAGCTTCAACGACAAGTACAAGGCCAAGTACAACCAGGACGTGGTGCTGTACGCGCCGCAGGGCTACGACGCCTTCAACGTGTTCGTGGACGCCATGAAGCGCGCCAAGTCGGTGGAGCCGGCCAAGATACTGGAGCAAATGCCCACCACCGACTACAAGGGTATCACCGGCCCCATCAAGTTCGACGAAAAGGGCGACATCAAGGACGGCCCCATCACCATTTTCAAGGCCGCCGGCGGCAAGTGGGAAGCCGTGGCCACCATAGGCGGAGCCCCGGCCCCGGCCGCCGCACCAGCCGCTGCACCCGCACCAGCGCCCGCAGCGGATGCCGCCAAGGACGCGTCCAAAGATGCCGCAAAGGATGCAGCCAAGAAGTAATCGTCCAACTCGCAGGATGAGTGGAAGCGGCACCTTTGGGTGCCGTTTTCATTTACTCTCCATTCACTCAGGGGCTCGCAAGGGACGGGGTTTTGCCCCCTTCTCCCCCTAGGGGAGAAGGGCCGGGGATGAGGGGCGACATGGCACAGCCGCACGCAACATGCGATATCTGCAATAAGCACTAGCGGCAGAATCCCTTGGACATTTTCATCCAGCAGCTTATTAATGGAATAACGCTAGGCAGTGTCTATGCTCTGGTAGCCCTGGGTTACACCATGGTCTACGGCATCATCGGCCTGATCAACTTCGCCCACGGCGAACTGGTCATGGTGGGCGCGCTCACCTCGCTCACCATCATCAAGCTGCTGGCAGGCGCGGGCGTGGGCGTCCCCCCCGCGTTCATGCTGGTGGCGGGCGTCCTCGTGGCCATCCCGGTGTGCATGCTGCTCGCCTTCGTCATGGAGCGCGTGGCCTACCGGCCGCTGCGCCGCGCGCCGCGCCTGGCGCCGCTCATCACCGCCATCGGCGTGTCCATCGTGCTGCAGAACCTGGCCATGATGATCTGGGGGCGCGGCTATTTCAGCTTTCCACCCGTGCTGCGCGTCACCAACTACGACGTCATGGGCGCCACGCTCACCGACCAGCAGATCCTGATCGTGGTCATGGCCGCGGCGCTGATGGCCGGCCTGCTGTGGGTGGTGCACCGCACGCGCCTGGGCCTGGCCATGCGCGCCACGTCGCAGAACCTGCCCATCGCCGGCCTCATGGGCATAGACACCAACCGCATCATCGTGGCCGCTTTCGTCATGGGCGCGGCGCTGGCCGCCGTGGCCGGGCTGATGGTGTCCTCGTACTATGGCATCGCGCACTACTACATGGGCTTCATGCTGGGGCTCAAGGCCTTCACCGCGGCGGTGCTGGGCGGCATAGGCAACCTCGGCGGCGCCATGCTCGGAGGGTTGCTGCTCGGACTCATCGAGGCGCTGGGCGCGGGCTACATCGGCGACCTCACCGGCGGCGTGCTGGGCAGCAACTACCAGGATGTGTTCGCCTTCTTCGTGCTCATCGGCGTGCTCATCGTGCGCCCGGCAGGGCTGCTGGGCTCCAGCGCGGAGCGCTCGTAATGAACCATCCATTCACGGCGTCGCCGGCGCTGAAATGGGCGGGCATGCTGCTGGTGGCCGCGGCGCTGGCGGCGCTGCCCCTCGGCCTAGCGGCCGTGGGGCAGACCTGGGTGCGCGTGGTCAATCTGGCGCTGCTGTACATCATGCTGGCGCTGGGGCTCAACATCGTGGTGGGCTTCGCGGGGCTGCTGGACCTGGGCTACATCGCCTTCTACGCCGTGGGCGCCTACACCTTCGCGCTGCTGGGCTCGCCGCAGTTCGGCCTGCACTGGCCGTTCTGGGTGAGCCTGCCCATAGGCTTCGTGGTGGCGGCCGTGTTCGGCGTGCTGCTGGGCGCGCCCACGCTGAAATTGCGCGGCGACTACCTGGCCATCGTCACCCTGGGCTTCGGCGAAATCATCCGCATTTTCCTCAACAACCTCAACGCGCCGGTCAACATCACCAACGGTCCGCAGGGCATCAACCTGGTCGATCCGCTGAAAATCGGCAGCTTCTCCTTCGCCCGCAGCGAGGTCATTGCCGGGCTGTCGGTCACCGGCCCCATGAAGTACTACTACCCGCTGATGATACTGACCGTGCTCATCATCGGGCTCAACCTGCGCCTGCAGGACTCGCGCATCGGCCGCGCCTGGGAGGCCATACGCGAGGACGAGACCGCCGCCTCCGCCATGGGCATCAATACGCGCAACATCAAGCTGCTGGCCTTTGCCATGGGCGCCTCGTTCGGCGGGTTGGCGGGCGGGCTGTTCGCCTCCATACAGGGCTTCATCAGCCCGGAGAGCTTCAGCCTGCTGGAATCGGTGAGCGTCTTGTCCATGGTGGTGCTGGGCGGCATGGGCAACATCCCCGGCGTCATCCTCGGCGCGGTGCTGCTCACCGGCCTGCCCGAGTTCATACGCTTCACCGTGGTGCCGCTGCAGCAGTGGGTGTTCGGGCGCGTGGTGGTGGACCCCGAGGCCATACGCATGCTGGTGTTCGGCCTGGCGCTGATCGTGGTCATGCTGGTGCGGCCGGCCGGACTGTGGCCCTCGTCCATTCGCAAGCGCGAACTGGTGTCGCGCTGATGGACGTGGCGGCCGAACATGCTCCACTTCTATCCGCTCGCGGCGTGGGCAAGCGCTTTGGCGGCCTGCAGGCGCTGGCCGGGGTGGACCTCGACATCGAGCGCGGCGAAATCCGCGGCCTGATTGGCCCCAACGGCGCCGGCAAGACCACGTTCTTCAACGTGCTCACCGGGCTGTACCGCCCCAGCGCGGGCAGCATCGTGTTCGACGGCGCGCCGCTGCCCGCCGGCGTGCCGCACCGGGTGGCGGAACGCGGCATTGCGCGCACCTTCCAGAATATCCGCCTGTTCGCCAACATGAGCGCCGTGGAGAACGTCATGGTGGGCCGGCACGTGCGCACCCGCGCCGGCGTGCTGGGCGCGGTGCTGCGCGGCCCGGCCACGCGCGCCGAGGAGGCCGGCATCCACGCGCGCGCGCATGCGCTGCTGGAGCAGGTGGGCCTGGCCGCGCATGCCAACACCATCGCCAAGACCCTGTCCTACGGCGACCAGCGGCGGCTGGAAATCGCCCGCGCGCTGGCCACCGAGCCCAGGCTGCTGGCGCTGGACGAGCCGGCCGCGGGCATGAACGCCTCGGAGACCGCCGCGCTGCGCGCGCTGCTGGAATCCATACGCGAGCGCGGCATCACGCTGCTGCTCATCGAGCACGACATGCGCCTGGTCATGGGGCTGTGCGACCGCGTGCTGGTGCTGGACCACGGCGAGCGCATCGCCGAGGGCAAGCCGGCCGAGGTGCAGAACGACGCGGCGGTGATCGCGGCGTACCTCGGTGTTCCGGCCGATGCCGGCGCGGCCCAGGCATGAACCTGCTCGAAGTGCAGGCCCTGGAAGTGAGCTACGGCGGCATACGCGCCGTGAAGGGCGTGGACATGCAGGTGGCCGAGCGCGAGCTGGTGTGCCTGATCGGCGCCAACGGCGCGGGCAAGAGCAGCACGCTGCGCGCCATCTCGGGCCTGGTGCCGCCCGCGGGCGGCAGCGTGCGCTACCAGGGCAACGACACGGCGGGCACGCCCGCCTTCAGGCGCGCGCGCGCCGGCCTGGTGATGGTGCCCGAGGGGCGCGGCGTGTTCCCCCAGCTCTCCGTGGACGAGAACCTCGACGTGGGCGCCTATTCGCGCCGCGACGACAAACAGGCCGGGGACCGCAAGTGGGTGTTCGAACTGTTCCCGCGCCTGCTGGAGCGCCGCGCGCAGGCCGCGGGGACACTGTCGGGCGGCGAGCAGCAAATGCTGGCCATCGGCCGCGCGCTCATGAGCCGGCCAAAATTATTGTTGCTGGACGAACCGAGCATGGGCCTCGCGCCCATCGTGGTGCAAAAGATTTTCGAAGTCATACGCAGCATCAACGAGGCCGGCGTGACGATACTGCTGGTGGAGCAGAACGCGCGCGCGGCGCTGGAGCTGGCGAGCCGGGCGTACGTTATGGAAAGTGGCAGCATAGTGATGTCCGGCGAAGCGCGCACGTTGCTGAATGATGTGCGCGTAAGAGCCGCGTATCTGGGGGAGGCGGCTGGATAATCAGGGCTGCAATATACTGGCGTCACCAGGCCCGACAGGAGAACACTCGTGACCGCAGCCGCCATTCCATCTTCCCTTGCCCACCTTGGCCTGCCCCCTGTGTCGCATCTGGGCATAGTAGTGAATGACATGGAAAAGGCCCTGGCGCAGTACGGCCCGCTATTTGGCCCCTTCCACCGCGTCAAGTTCGAGAACCACGATTTCGACTACCGCGGCGGCCTGGCCGACTGCTCGCTGGACGTGGCCCTGGGCTACAGCGGCGACCTGGAAATCGAGATCACCCAGCCGCTGACGGGCAAGTGCCCGCATTTCGAATTCCTCGGCCGCGGCGGCGAGGGGCTGCACCACATGCAGTTCCGCTTCGACGCCGTCGATCCCTGGATAGCCAGGTTGCAGGCCGCGGGCTGGGAGAAAATCTGGGGCAAGCGCTCCAAGGATTTCACCTTCTTCTACATGGAAAAACCGGACTCGCCCGTGCTGCTGGAAATCATCGAGCCCCTGCCGCGCAGCCGCCACGGCGCGCACGTGGTGACTTAAAGGATTTGACCGTGCCCTTCTACATCGACCGCGACCGCAAGGTCACCATTCACTACGAGCACGCCGGAGAGGGTTTCCCGCTGCTGCTGCTGCCGCCGGGCGGGCTCACGGCCACCATCGACTACTGGGAAAAGACGGCCTTCAACGCCTTCGAGATATTCAAGCGCGGCTTCCATGCCATCGCCATCGACGAGTGCCACGCCGGCCAGTCATCCGGCCCGCTGGACATGGACGATCCCTGGGGCGCCTACGCGCGCGACCACATCGGGCTGATGAACCACCTGGGCATCGAGAAATTCCACGTGCTCGGCAGCTGCATCGGCAGCTCGCACGCGCTGCGCCTCATCCAGCTCGCGCCCGCGCGGGTGGCCTCGGCCGTGCTGGTGCAGCCCACGGGCATAGACGAAGAAAGCAAGAAAGTGCTGCACGGCTCGCGGCCCGAATGGGTGCAGCAGATGCTGGACAAGAACCCGCAGCTCGACCGCGCCGCGGTGGACAGATTCGGCGAGAAGATGTGGACGGGCGAGTTCGTGCTCAGCGTCACGCGCGAATGGGTGAAGACCTGCAAGACGCCGCTGTACGTGCTGCCGGGCATCGACGTCGCGCATCCCAACGCCATCGGCAAGAACATCGCGGCGCTGGCGCCCAATGCGCGCGCGCTGGAGCCGTGGAAGGCGCCGGCGGAAATCATTCCTCAGACCATCGTTAAAATCCGCCAGTTTCTGCGCGAGCACACGCCCACCTGAGATTGCCCAGGTGGGGGGGCTCGCGCCTTCGCCGCGAACCCTATCGTTCCGCCGGCTTGAGGCCCATCTTGGGGATGATGCCCTTCCACTGCGCCACTTCCGCGTCCAGCCGCGCCTGCGCCTCGCCGGCAGAGTAGTTGCCCACGGCGGTCTGGCTCAGCGCCGCCACGCGCTCCTTGAACCTGGGCCCGGCCATGCCCTTGTTCATGGCCTCGTTCAGCCGGTCCACCACGGGCGTGGGCACGGCCTTGCGCGCCACGATGCCGTTCCAGGACTTGAAGTTGACCTCGGTGACGGCGGGAAAACCCGACTCGATGAACGTGGGCACGTCGGGCAGGAAGGGCGAACGCGTCCTGGAAAACACCGCCAGCGCCAGCATGCGCTTCTCCTTGATCAGGCCGGCCGGACCCGACGGGGTGTCCACGGTGTAAGTGAGGCGTCCTTCGACCAGGTCGGGGTGCGCCGCCGCCGGCCCCTTGTAGGGCACGGCCGTGGCCTTGGCCCCCACGGACTGCAGGAAGTACAGCGCCGCCATGTCCACGGGCGTGCCCACGCCGATGGTGGCCCAGGTGAGCTCGTTGCCCTTGGGCCCCTTCAGCCGTTCCACCAGCTCCTTCACGCTCCTGATACCCGACCCGGCGCCGGTAATGAGGATGAGATCGTATTCCGTGCCGAAGCCCACCAGCTTGAACTCGGCCAGGGGATTGCCCGCGGTGGCCGGGTCGATGATGGGCAGCGTGACCAGGGCGGTCTGGCCGCCGAACAGCAGCGTGTAGCCGTCGGGCGCAGCGTCGCGCACCGCGCCCACGGCAATCTGCCCGCCCGCGCCCGGGCGGCCCTCCACCACCACGGACTGGCCGAGTTCACCGGTCATGGCCTCGGCGATGGCGCGCGCGGCGAGGTCGGTGGCGCCGCCGGGGCCGAACTGGGTGACCAGCTTCATGGGCTTGGAGGGGAACTTGTCCTGCGCCGCGGCGGGCGCGGCCAGCAGGCAGGAAAACGCAAGCGCAACTGCGCCGGCCAGCGGCCGGGTGAAGCGGTGCCCATCATGCATTCCTCACTCCTCGTGGTCTGTTTGTTTTGATCGCTGCGGAACCGGGTTCTTCTCCAACAGGACAGGTGGCGAAAGGGCGGGCGCCCGGTGCGGATTTCCCGTCCCGGCTACTTCTTCGCCAGGTCGGCCGCCGTGGTAAAGGAGTCGGCGAAAAATTCCGCTTCCGGCAGCTTGCACTGGGCGATGAAGTCCTTGCGCGCCGAGTCCACCATGATGGGCACGCCGCAGGCGTACACCTGGTGGCCCGACAGGTCGGGAAAGTCCTCCATGACCGCGCGGTGCACGAAGCCCGTGCGGCCGGTCCAATTGTCCTCGGGCAGGCCGTCGGAAATCACCGGCACGTACTTGATGTGCGCGTGCTCGATAGCCCAGCGCGCCGCCAGCTCGTGCATGTACAGGTCGTGCGGGCGGCGTCCGCCCCAGTACAGCACGGCGGGGCGCTTGATGCCCTTTTTGAAGCTGGACTCGATAATGGACTTGATGGGCGCGAAGCCCGTGCCGCTGGCCACGAACACAATGGGCTTGGCGCTTTCCTCGCGCAGGAAGAAGGTGCCCAGCGGCGCCTCGGCGCGCAGGATTTCGCGCTCCTTCATTTTGTTGAACACGTGGTCGGTGAAATTGCCGCCTGCCACCTGGCGCACGTGCAGTTCGATGGCGTCGGTGTCCTCGGGCGCGTTGCCCATGGAAAAGCTGCGCCGCGTGCCATCGCGCAGCAGCACGTCCAGGTACTGCCCGGCGTGGAACTGCAGCGTGTTGCCGGCGGGGAGCTGCAGCTTGAGCAGCATCACGTCAGGCGCGAGGCGCTGCATTTTCTGCACCCGCGTGGGCAGCTTGCGCACCTCGAATTCTCCGCCGATGCGCACTTCGCGCGGCGCGATGACGAGATCGGAGCGCGCCTTGGCCTGGCAGAACAGCGCGTAGCCGTCGGCCTTCTCGAAGTCGTTGAGCGCCTCCTCCGAGTACTCGCCGTAGTCGATCTGGCCCGACACCAGCTTGCCCTTGCAGCTCCCGCAGGCGCCGTCGCGGCAGCCGTAGGGAATGACGAAGCCCGCGGCCAGCGCGGACTTGAGTATGGATTGATCGGGCTCGGCCGTGAATTCGTGCGGCGTGCCCTGGATGCTGACCCTAAAAGCCATGGGGAAACTCTGAAAACTTGTGAAAATCGAGGTTCATTTCTAAAAAGTTTCCTCTGATGTGGGGGATTTACAAGGGGGGCGTCCCCTTGTTCAACCCCCTTCATGGAGCGGTTCCCAACCGGAGATAAGGGATAATAGAGGGGCCATGATATCCAATCGGCTCCTCATCGTGGGCGCGGGTGACGTTGCGCGGCGGGCGCTGCCCGCGCTGGCCGCGCGCCACGAAGTGCACGCCATGTTCCGTTCCGCGTCCCCGATGGCGGAATGGAAGGCGGCCGGCGCGCACGTTTTCACGGGCGACCTCGACCGGCCCGATTTCGCGCTTGCCGGCCTGCGCGACTGTCTCGCGCCCGACCTGCTGCTGCACTCGGCCCCGCCGCCGGCCGGGGGCGAAGGCGACCCGCGCACGCGTGCGCTGCTGGCCGCGCTGGATGCGCGGGGCGCCCGGCCGCGGCGCCTGGTGTACATCGGCACCAGCGGGGTCTACGGTGATTGCCATGGCGAGCGCGTGGACGAATCCCGGCCCGTCAATCCCGACACGCCGCGCGCGCGGCGGCGCGCCGATGCCGAGCGTGAGTTGCGCGAGTGGTGCACGGCACGCGGCACGGCCCTGGTGATACTGCGCGCGCCCGGCATCTACGCCGCCGACCGCCTGCCGCTGGCGCGGCTGCGCGCGGGCACGCCCGTGCTGGCACGGCCCGACGATCCCTACACCAACCACATCCACGCCGACGACCTGGCCGCCATTTGCGTGCGCGCGCTGGAGTCGGACGCGCCGCCCGGCACCTATAACGCCGGCGACGACAGCGAAATCCGCATGGGCGACTGGATGGACGCCGTTGCCGACCGTTTCGGCCTGCCTCGCCCGCCGCGCATCGCCCTGGCCGGCGCCGAGGAGAAGATTCCCGCGCCCATGCTGTCATTTCTGAACGAGTCGCGGCGACTGAGCAACACGAAATTAAAGGATCAATTGGGATATCGATTGCAATATCCGACAGTGCATGAGGGATTGGCCGCTGCCCAGGAGGATGTTGCAGCTTTCATGAGGCGCGCCGCTACCGCGGCGCGGGGGCAAGGCGCATCGTCCGGAGTGGACAAATCTACCGGCGCGTCAGCGCCGGGCCTGGTGAAATAGGCGCATAAGCGAAGCACATGAGCGAGCAAGTTCTTGTTGTGTTGACTAACCTGCCTGACCGCGCCAGCGCCGAATCCCTGGCTGGCAAGCTCATCGAGGGAAAGTACGCCGCCTGCGTGAACATTCTTGCGCCCTGCCGCTCGGTGTACCGCTGGAAGGGGGCCGTGCAGCACGACGAGGAGCACCCCGTGCTGATCAAGACCACGCGCGCCCGCTATGCGTTGCTCGAGGACGCCATACGCTCGGCGCACCCCTACGACCTGCCGGAAATCATCGCGCTGCCCGTGCAGGCCGGCCTGCACGAATACCTGGACTGGGTGGCGGGGGAGACCCGTCCGTGAATTTCCGCTCCACGCGCGCGGCCTGGCTGCTCATCGTTCTGGGCCTGCTGCTGTTCGCGGGGGCGGCACGCGCCATCGACCCGGCCGACCTGCTGGAGCCGGAGAAGGCCTTCCGCCTGTCGGCGCGCGCCGTGGCGCCCGACCTCATCGAAGTGCGCTACGACATCGCGCCCGGTTACTACCTGTACCGCGAGCGCTTCAAGTTCGAGAATGCGGACGCCAAGGCAACAGACGGAACGGAAGCGAAAGGCGCGCAAGGCAAGGCGCTTCCCGCCGCAAAGACCGGGAAGACTGACCCAGGACTGAAGCTGGGCGCGCCGCAATTCCCTCCCGGCGAGTCGCACGTGGATGCTTTCTTCGGCCGCATGGAAACCTACCGCAAGGCCGTGGCCGTGCGCATTCCAGTGATGGGAAATCCGGACCGCGTGCAACTCGCCGCCACCTCCCAGGGCTGCGCCGACGTGGGCGTGTGCTATCCGCCGAACACCCAGAAGGTCAGCGTGGACATGACGGTCTCGTCGCCCGCGGCGGGCGGCGGACTGCTGATGCCCATTCCGAATTCGTCGGTTGCCATTCCCGGTTACGGACCCGCGTCCCCCGTCGCTTCAGCCTCCTGGGCGGGCGGCAGCGACACCGATATCGCCGCCATGTTCGAGTCCAAGAACATCGCCCTTCTGCTGGCCAGCTTCTTCGGGTTTGGCCTCTTGCTGGCGTTCACTCCGTGCATGCTGCCCATGCTGCCCATTCTCTCCGGCATCATCGTGGGCGAGAGCGGCGCGGCGCAGCAGGGCGGCAAGCTGCGCGCGCTGGCGCTGTCCGCGGCCTACGTGCTGGGCATGGCCGCGGCCTATGCGCTGGCCGGCGTGGCGGCGGCGTACTCGGGCTCGCTGCTGGCGGCGGCGCTGCAGAACGCCTGGGTGCTGGGCGCGTTCGCGCTGGTGTTCGTGGTGCTGGCGCTGTCCATGTTCGGCGCCTACGAATTGCAACTGCCGGGGTTCATGCGCGAGCGCATCGACATGGCCAGCCGGCGCGTGCCCGGCGGGCGCGTGGCCTCGGTGGCGCTGATGGGCGTGCTGTCGGCCATCATCGTCAGCCCGTGCGTGGCCGCGCCGCTGGCCGGCGCCATGCTGTACATCGCCCAGTCGCGCGAGGTGTTCACGGGCGGCGCGGCGCTGTTCGTCATGGCGCTGGGCATGGGCGCGCCGCTGCTGGTGGTAGGCGTGTCCGAGGGCGCGCTGCTGCCGCGCGCGGGCGCGTGGATGGAGGCGGTGAAGCGGCTGTTCGGCTTCCTGCTGCTGGGCGTGGCCATCTGGATCGTCTCGCCCGTCATCCCGGTGGCGGCGCAGATGCTGGGGTGGGCGGCGCTGCTCATCGTGGGCGCCATGTTCATGCGCGCCATCGATCCCCTGCCGGCGGATGCGCCGGGTGTGGCGCGTGTGTTCAAGGCGGTGGGGGTGCTGGCGCTGCTCGCCGGCGTGGCCATGCTGGCCGGCATGCTGGCGGGCAGCCGTGATCCGCTGCGGCCGCTGGCGGGGGTGCTGGGGGCGTCGGCGGAGTTGCCTTCGGAGTTCAAGTTCGAGCGCGTGAAAAGCGTGGCCGAGCTGGATGCCCGCGTTGCCTCGGCGGGCCGGCCGGTGATGCTGGATTTCTATGCGGACTGGTGTGTGACCTGCAAGGAGATGGAGCGGTGGACTTTTTCGGATCCTTCCGTGAAGGCGCGGCTGGGGAATGTGCTGGTGCTGCAGGCGGATGTGACTGCCAATGACGCGGATGACAAGGCGCTGTTGAAGCGGTTCCGGTTGTTCGGGCCGCCTGGGATTGTGTTTTTTGATCGCGGGGGGCGGGAGGTGGGGAATGTTCGCGTGATCGGGTATGAGTCTGCGGAGAGGTTCGGCAGGGTGCTGGATGCGGTGTCGGCTCTTTAGGCCTGGCCGGCTTTGTCGCTGATAACTTGCTCTGGATTGGCGGTTGGGTTTCGCCCTCGCTGGGCGAGTTACTTTTCTTTTGCTTGTGCAAAAGAAAAGTAACCAAAAGAAAAGCACACCCCAGTCGTTGGTCGGGCAAAGCCCGACTGCCCTGCGCTGCTCGCGCGCTCCGGCGGCTCCCTAAACTCGGGAGCTGACGCTCCCTCAGACAACGGGAGCCGACGGCCCCGGAGCACGCTGCGCTGCTCGGCAACTCGTAGGGGCCCCGAAGTCAAAAGCCAAGGCGTCGCGTGCGGAGGCTCAGGCGCGAAATGCGCCTCCCATCGCTATCCGCGACTACGAAGTTTCGTCATTCCCGCTTTCGCGGGAATGACGGAGCTTTGTTTGACGGAGCTTTGCTCGGCACCGTGGCCCGTTTCAGGGCCAGGCCGCCGCACGAGACGCCTTTGACGTCGGGGCCCCTTGAGAGTTGCCGAGCAGCGCAGCGTGCTCCGGAGTAGTCGGCTCCCGTTGTCTGAGGGAGCGGAACGCGACCGAGTTTAGGGAGCCGCCGGAGCATGCGAGCAGCGCAGGGTAGTCGGGCTCCAGCCCGACCAACGAACGGGGTGTGCTTTTCTCTTGGGTACTTCTCTTTTGCACAAGCAAAAGAGAAGTACCTCGCCCAGCAGGGCGAAACCCAACGGTTAATCCAAAGAGAGGCAACAAGCGAGAGGCAACAAGCGAGAGGCAGCAAGCGAGAGGCAACGATCCCAACTATTTCCCCAACCACTTCGCCGCATCCAAAGCAAAGTAAGTCAATATCCCATCCGCCCCCGCCCGCTTGAACCCCAGCAGCGCCTCCATCACCACCTTCTCCTCCTCCAGCCACCCGTTCTGCACCGCGGCCTTCAGCATGGCGTACTCGCCGCTCACCTGGTACACGAAGGTAGGCGCCTTGAACTCATCCTTGATGCGCCGAACGATATCCAAGTACGGCATGCCGGGTTTGACCATGATCATGTCGGCGCCCTCCTCCAGGTCCAGACCCGCCTCCCACAGCGCCTCGTCGCTGTTGGCCGGATCCATCTGGTAGGTGAACTTGTTGCCCTTGCCCAGGGCCGATGCCGAGCCCACGGCGTCGCGGAACGGGCCGTAATAGCCCGAGGCGTACTTGGCTGAATAGGCCATGATGCGCGTGTTGATGTGGCCCTTGGCCTCCAGCGCTTCGCGGATCACGCCGATGCGCCCGTCCATCATGTCCGAGGGCGCGACGATGTCCACGCCGGCGTCGGCCTGCACCAGCGCCTGTTTTTTCAGCGCCTTGAGCGTCACGTCGTTGAGAATGTAGCCGCTGTCGTCGACAATGCCGTCCTGGCCGTGGCTGGTGAAAGGGTCGAGCGCCACGTCGGTCATGATGCCCAAGTCGGGGAAGCGCTTTTTCAGCGCCGCCACCACGCGGGGTATCAGCCCCTTAGGATTGGCCGACTCGCGGCCGTCGGCGGTTTTCAGCGCCGGCTCGATGGCCGGGAACAGCGCCATGACGGGAATGCCGGTCTTCATGCAGCGCTCGGCCACAGGCAGCAGCATGTCCAGGCTGTGGCGGGAAACCCCGGGCATGGAAGGGACTTGATGGGTCTTTTTCTTGCCCTCGATGACGAACACCGGGTAGATCAAATCATTGGTAGTGAGTACATGCTCACGCATCAGGCGGCGCGAAAAGTCATCGCGCCGCATGCGCCGCATCCGCACTGCGGGATAGCGTCCATAGACCTGCATGGCTTCCTTTCCGACCCGCGCCGACCGGCGGAATCTGTTTGGGCCAAAACCAATCCAGTTCCTGGACTAATTCGACCCCCGTGGCTGTTTGCACCACTGGAAGCGGTGCTTAGGCCTTGAATTGTAACCACTCGTTACCGCCGGAACCTTTTGCCGCAGGCTGAATCTATATTGCAGATGGTCGCAAGATCGTCTCCCGCTTCTCCTCCCTGAGCGGGGTGCCTTAGTCCCCTAAGGCATTTTCTCCCCGGGCTTCCAATCCCCTTTAGCCCGGGGTTTTTTATTCCCGGGCCTCGCGTACACGCGGGGCCTTTGTTTCTGGGCTGCCCTGTCCCGTCTATTGCTTCAAATGCCAGGGCTTGTGCGGGGATTTGGGTTTGGGTTTTTTGCCCGCGCGCTGCACGGCCGGCGGCTTTTTAGCCGGCTCCACGGCCATGCCCAGCCACCTTCCCAGCACGGCCTCGGCATCCTCTATGCCGGTTTTTTTCAGGCTGGAGAACAACTGCGCCGAGTGCTGCGCGTCCACCCCCGCCAACTCCTTTCTCACTGCGGCCAGCGTAGCCATGGCTTCGGAGCGCGACAGCTTGTCGGCCTTGGTGAGCAACACGTGCACGGGCTTGCCCGTGGGCTGGAACCAGTTCATCAACTCCAGGTCGAGGCCGGTCATGGGATGGCGACTATCCATCACCACCACCAGGCCCTTGAGCGACGCGCGGGTGCGCAGGTATTCACCCAGCACGCGCCCCCACGGCGCGCGTATGGCTTCGGGCACCTTGGCATAGCCGTATCCCGGCAGGTCCACCAGCGCGCGGCCCTGGCCCAGGCTGAAGTAGTTGATGAGTTGCGTGCGGCCCGGCGTCTTGCTCACGAAGGCCAGGCGGTTGTGGTCGGCCATGGCGTTGAGCGCACTGGACTTGCCGGCGTTGGAGCGCCCGGCGAAGGCCACTTCGCCCTCGCCCTCGGGCGGAAGATCGGGCAGTTCCCGGGCGCTGGTGAGAAAGGCCGCGTTGCGAAACAGGGAGGATGGCATGATGCCCGTGGAGCGCGCTTGCGCTTCGGCGCAGCTTTGGTGAAGACGGTGTGATCGGAGGGAGATTCCGGAGGGACACCATCCGCAGGGAAAATCGGAAGGCCTGGGGACTGTCCCTCGGCGCCGCGCCGCAATGCTACGCTGCGGTATCGTAGGCACGCTAAGCTGCGGTATAATAGCAGTTTTTCAGCAATGCCCCCGTTAATCCCCAGGGAGACCGCATGAAACGAGCGCTGGCGCTCGCCGCCATGGTATTGACCGCGTTTGCGTGGTCGCAAAGCGGCATCGCCGCCGAGGCCGTCCAAAACGCAAAGGCGGCAGACCCCGACAAGGGCAAGGCTATTGTCGATAAAGTGTGCGCCGCCTGTCATGGCGCGGACGGCAACAGTGTGGTTGGCACTTACCCGAAACTCGCCGGGCAGGTTCCCGAATACATCGAGAAGCAACTCGCCAATTTCAAGGCGCCTTCCGGCGGCAAGGCCGAGCGTCCCAGCCCGATCATGGCCGCCTATGCGGCGGCGCTGTCCGTTGACGACGCCCACAATCTCGCGGCGTATTTCGCCACGCAGAAGCCCAAGGCGGGGTCGGCCAAGAGCAAGGACACCCTTGCGCTGGGCCAGAAAATCTGGCGTGGCGGCGACGTGGCGCGCGGCATTCCGGCCTGCGCCTCCTGCCACGGCCCCGCCGGCGCCGGCCTGCCCGTGCAGTATCCGCGCCTGGCCGGCCAGCAGGCCGAGTACACCGAGGCGCAACTGCGCGCCTTCCGGGCGGGCGAACGCGCCAACGACGCGTCGAAAATGATGCGCACCGTGGCGGCCAAGCTCACCGACGCCGAGATCAAGGCAGTGGCCGACTATGCCGCGGGGCTGAAGTAGCCGGCCTGCTTTCAGAAGGCTGACCGGAAGCCGCTGTCATAACCCCGCAGGCGAGCGGAGCACAATTCGAAGCGCCACTTGAAAGCCCGTCCAAGCACGGGCTTTTTTGTTTCACCCGCCGGTGAATTTGATGGCAAAGTAACGGCGGTGCGATTTCACAGTGCGCTACAGTGAGCCCCTCATGCACGTGCAGGACCACGCCATGCCGTCGCCATCGGGAAAATCCCGTAACGAAGCGGTAACAAGGCCGGAATAGCCGGCGCCTCCCGGCTGTATACGCCATGGACACCCATCCCATCGTTCAGCATATACCGCGTCTGCGGCGCTATGCCCGGGCGCTGATCGGGGACCGCTATGCGGCGGACGACCTGGTTCAGGACACGCTGGAGCGGGCTTGGAACAAAATGCACCTGTGGCGGCCGGGCAGCGACATGCGCGCCTGGCTGTTCGCCATCATGCACAACGTATTCGTCAATCATGCACGCAGCCGCCGCTATGAAGTGGAAAGCAGCATGGAAGTGCTGCCCGTGCTGCCCGTGCGCGCCACGCAGGGCGACCACCTCGAACTCATGGACATGGACCGTGCGCTGCGCACGCTGCCCATCGAGCAGCGCGAGGTCATCCTGCTGATTGCGGTGGAACAGATGACCTACGGCGAGGTGGCGCACGCGCTGGACGTGCCCATCGGCACCGTCATGTCGCGCCTGTCGCGCGGTCGCGAGCGCCTGCGCCAGTTGTCGAGCGGCGGCGGGCCGTCGTACCCTTTGAAGGTGGTGAAGTAATGGCCGTCGGCGATTCCGAACTGCATGCCTACGCCGACGGCCTGCTCGAGCCCGCGCAGCAGGCCGAGATGGAGGCGCACCTGGCCGCGCATCCCGACGACGCGGAGCGCGTGCGCGGCTGGCGCGAGGTGAACGCGAGCCTGCGCCAGCTCTACAACCCGGTGCTGGACGAGCCCGTGCCCGAGCGCCTGGCGGCGGCGGTGCTGCGCGCGCGCGGACGCTGGACGGGGGGCTGGACGCGGCGGCCCTGGACCAGCTTCGCCGTAGCGGCGGGGCTGCTGCTGGTGGGCATTGCCGTGGGCTGGGTGGGGCACAGTTCGTTGTCGGGGGTGCCGCTGGCCGGCAACCCGGGCACGCCCGCGCTGGCTCGCCAGGCTGCCATGGCGCACGCCGTGTACAGCCCCGAGGTGCGCCATCCCGTGGAGATCTGGGCGCCGCAGGAAGACCACCTCGTGACCTGGCTGTCCAGGCGCCTCGGCACCAAGCTCAAGTGCCCCACGCTTACCACGCTGGGCTACGAGCTGGTGGGCGGGCGGCTGTTGTCAGGGCCCAACGGCCCCGTGGCGCAGTTCATGTTCCAGGACCCGCGCGGCACGCGCCTGACGCTGTACGTGAGCACCCAGCGGGGCGAGTCGCGCTCCACGGCCTTCCGCTTCAGCCAGGAGGACAAGGTGGCCGTGTTCTACTGGATAGACGGCACCTACGGCTACGCGCTGTCGGGCGAGATGAACCGCACGGAGCTGCTGCAGGCGGCCACGCTGGTGTACAAGCAGCTCAATCCCGAGTAGCGAACAAGACCGCAGGGCTTGTCCGCCCCGCAGCCATGCATGCGGTAAGGAAGCCGGGCGCGCAGCGACAAAGTCAAAAGCTTGATCATGCGGCTTTCATTTGCTCCCCGCGTTACTCCGAGGCCCTTGGTGCCGATTCGACCGCGCTCCGCGATCCGTTCTTCCGAAATCACTCCGCGCGAAATTTACCTGCGGCGGCGCGAATTCATGGCGGGCTTCGCGGCGCTGGCGGGTTCCGCGGCGCTGGCGGCTTGCGGAGACGGCAGTTCGCAATCGGCCGCTCCCGACGGCGCCAGGCTCTCGGGCTACGGCAAGAGCATGTTCAGCACTGAAGAAAAGCAGAATGCCCTGAAGGACATTGCCGGCTACAACAATTTCTACGAGTTCGGCACCGACAAGGGCGATCCCGCCCGGTACGCCGGCAAGCTGCGCACGCGTCCCTGGACCATCACCGTCAAGGGCGAGGTGAAAAAGCCGAAAACCTACGCCATCGACGACCTGCTCAAGTTTCCCCTCGAAGAGCGCGTGTACCGGCTGCGCTGCGTGGAGGCCTGGTCCATGGTCATTCCCTGGATAGGCTTCGAGTTCAACCGCATCATCAAGGACGTCGAACCCACCTCGCGCGCCAGGTTCGTGGAATTCGTGAGCGCCGTGCAGCCCGACACCATGCCGGGCGTGAAGCTGCCGTTCCTGGACTGGCCTTATACCGAAGGGCTGCGCATGGACGAGGCCCGCCACCCCCTCACCCTTCTCGCCGTGGGCCTGTACGGGCAGGTGCTGCCCAACCAGAACGGCGCGCCGGTGCGCCTCGTGGTGCCGTGGAAATACGGCTTCAAGAGCGCCAAGTCCATTGTGGAAATCCGCTTCGTGGAGGCGCAACCGAAAACCGCCTGGGAGAAAGCCAACGCCAACGAGTACGGCTTCTATTCCAACGTGAACCCCGAAGTGGACCATCCGCGCTGGAGCCAGCGCCGCGAACGCCGCCTGCCCGCCTTTTTTGCCAACCGCACCACGGAGCTGTTCAACGGCTACGGGGAGCAGGTGGCAAGCATGTACACCGGCATGGACCTGAAGCGCTACTTCTGAAATCCGAACGAACGCGCCCGTCCAGACTCAAGCGTGCCCTTCCTCTCAAGTCCTTCCCCGCGTGCCGTGACGGCGCTCAAGGTGGTGGTGTTCCTGGCCGCGTTCGTCCCGGCCGCGCATCTCGCCCATGCCGCTTTTTTCGATCCGGAATACCTCGGCGCCAACCCGGCTGAATTCATCACCCGGTCCCTGGGCGACTGGGCATTGCGCCTGCTGCTCATCACCCTGGCGGTCACCCCGCTGCGCCGCATCACGGGCTGGGCCTGGCTTGTCCGGCTGCGCCGCATGCTCGGCCTGTTCGCGTTTTTTTACGTGCTGCTGCATGCCTCCAGCTACGTGAGCTTCGACCAGGTGTTCGACCTGGGGGACATCGCACGGGACATCGCCAAGCGGCCCTTCATCACCGCAGGGTTTCTGGGCCTGCTGCTGCTCGCGCCGCTGGCCGTCACGTCCACGCGCGGCATGGTGCGCCGCCTGGGCGGGCGGCGCTGGCAGTTGCTGCACCGCCTGATCTATGCCATTGCGCCGCTGGCCGTGCTGCATTTCTGGTGGATGGTGAAGCGCGACCTCACCGAGCCCATCGTGTATGCCGCGATCCTTGCGCTGCTGCTGGGGGCGCGCCTGGCACGGCGCGGGCGGGATCCTGTCGGACCCCAGCCAAGCCCGGTCCGGGCGCACCCGGACCTGATATGACCACGTCATCGGGACAATCCCCCCTCAGCCACTTTTGGACGAACGTCAAAAACCGACTGTTCCAGTCGGATTTGCAGTCCGGCTGGATTTTTGATCACAAAATGTAAGTTCGGCCCGCAAATGCGCGGGAAGCGTTCATAATTCAAGGTTCTTGAAAGGAGAACCCTTGACCGTCTGCGCTCTTTCAAGTGGCTGTCAATTGTGGATCGTTAAAATGACAACGCAGCTCAATCCAACGCAGGGTCGGTTGCAGTAATCGGTCGTATTGCATTGCTGGGGGAGGACCAGTCCGATGAGCAAGCTTGGAACCGGAGCGCTGGTGGTGGCAGGTATTGCACTGGCGGCGGGCGGTTACTGGTACGGGCAGCAGCGCAACGCTGCGCAGCCCGTGGCGAACGCCAATGCTTCCAATGCGCCTTCGGGAACGGGTGGCGGTGCGCGCCCGGGCGGCAATGCCGGAGGTGGCGGTGGGCAGGGCGGCGGAGGTCCGGTGCTGGTGATGTCCACCAAGGTGGGCACGGCCGACATGCCGCAGATCATCAACACCGTGGGCAGCCTGCGCTCGGATGAATCCGTGACGCTGCGCCCCGAGGTGGCCGGCCGTATCGTCTCCATCAAGTTCCAGGAAGGCCAGCGGGTCACCAAGGGAGCCACGCTGGTGCAGCTCGACGCCACCACCAACCAGGCCGAGCTGCAGCAGGCGCGCACCGCCCTCGACATGGCCAAGTCCAAGTACGAGCGCGCCGTGGACCTCGCCAGCCGCAACTTCATTTCCGGCCAGGCGCGCGACGACGCCAAGGGCGCCTACGACCTGGCCAAGTCCTCGCTCGACCTGGTCGAGGCGCGCCTCGCCAAGACCCAGATCAAGGCGCCCTTCTCGGGCGTGATAGGCCTGCGCGTGGTGTCCGAAGGCGACTACGTCAAGGAAGGCACCGACCTGGTCAACCTGGAAGCCATCGATCCCATCAAGGTGGACTTCCGCGTGCCCGAAACCTTCCTGCGCGACGTGCAGGTGGGCCAGAGCGTGCAGATCACGCTGGATGCGCTGCCCGGCAAGACCTATGACGGCAAGGTGCTGGCGGTGAACCCGCTGCTCGACGCCACCGGCCGCGCACTGGTGGTGCGCGCGCAGGTGCGCAACCAGGACACCACGCTGCGCCCGGGCATGTTCGCGCGCGTGGTGCTGCTCACGCGCGCCAAGCGCGAGGCGCTGGTGCTGCCCGAGGAGGCATTGGTGCCCCAGGGCTCGGACAATTACGTGTTCCGCGTGGAGGACGGCAAGGCCGCGCGGGTCAAGGTGACCATAGGCCAGCGCCGCGACAGCAAGGTGGAAATCATCGACGGCGTGAGCAAGGACGACGTCATCGTCACCGCCGGGCAGGCCAAGCTGCGCGACGGTTCGCAGGTGAAGCTGGCCGGCGCCGACGCGCCCAAGGGCGCGCCCAAGGCGGCGACCAGCGACGCCAAGCCGGCGGCGCCCAGCTCCTAGCACCACGAACATGTCTCGCGAGAGCGGGATTCGTCCAGCGTTTACTCCCATCCTGACCCTTTGAGCCGGGGGCCAAGCCCCGGCATAGCGAGGTAGGCCATGACCCTCCCAGAGGTATGCATACGCCGGCCGGTGTTCGCCACGGTGCTGGCGCTCGCCATCCTGCTCATCGGTTTGATTTCGTACTCGCGCCTGTCGGTGCGCGAATACCCGCGCATCGACGAGCCGGTGATCAGCATCAGCACCACCTACCGCGGCGCCTCGTCCGAGGTGATCGAGTCGCGCGTCACCAAGATCCTGGAGAACTCGCTGTCCGGCATCGAGGGCGTGAAGCTCATGACCTCGCAGAGCCGCCCCGAGCGCAGCCTCATCAACATCAGCTTCCTGCTGTCGCGCAGCCCCGATTCGGCCGCCGCCGACGTGCGCGACAAGGTGTCGCGCGTGCGCGCGCAACTGCCGCTGGAAATCGACGAGCCCGTCATCGCCAAGGTGGAGGCCGATTCGCAGCCGGTGATCAACATCTCGGTCGAACAGGGCGGCCTTACCGCGCTCGAAGCCACCGACTACATCAACCGCTACATCAAGCCGCGGCTGTCGGTGCTGCCCGGCGCGGCCGACGTGCGCACCTTCGGGGAGCGCGTGACGTCCATGCGCGTGTTCCTCGACCGCGTGCGCCTGGCCGGGTACAAACTCACGGTGCAGGACGTCGAGGACGCGGTGCGCCGCCAGAACGCCGAAATCGCCGGCGGGCGCATCGAGTCCGTGTCGCGCGAGTTCACGGTGGTGACCGAGACCTCGGTGGGCACGCCCGAGGCCTTCGGCGAGATCATCGTGGCCAACGTGGCCGGATACCCGGTGCGCATACGCGACATCGCCGAGGTCAGGGTGGCCCCGGTCGACGAGCGCTCCGTGTCGCGCTTCAACGGCAAGCCCTCGCTCAACATCGGGGTGATCAAGCAGGCCGTGGCCAATCCGCTGGATCTGTCCAAGGCCGTGCAGGCCGAAGTGGTGAAGATCAACGAGAACCTGCCCAAGGGCATGAAGCTCATCGTCGCCTACGACACCTCCACCTTCATCGAGCGCTCCATCAAGTCGGTGTTCGAGACCATCGGCGAGGCCATCCTGCTGGTGGTGCTGGTGATCTTTTTCTTCCTGCGCAGCCTGCGCGCCACCATCATCCCCATCGTCACCATTCCGGTGTCGCTGGTCGGCGCCTTCGGCCTGATGTATTTCTTCGGCTTCACCATCAACACCCTGACGCTCCTCGCCATGGTGCTGGCCATCGGCCTGGTGGTGGACGACGCCATCGTGGTGCTGGAGAACATCTTCCGGCACATCGAGGAAGGCATGACCAAGGTGCAGGCCGCGCTGACCGGGTCCCGGGAAATCGCCTTCGCCGTCATCGCCATGACGCTGACGCTGGCTTCGGTGTTCGCGCCGCTGGCCTTCGCCACGGGGCGCACCGGGCGGCTGTTCATCGAGTTCGCGCTCACGCTGGCGGGCGCGGTCATGGTGTCGGGCTTCATGGCGCTCACCCTGACACCCATGATGTGCTCGCTGCTGCTGCGCCACGAAACCAAGCACTCCTGGATATACAACAAGATCGAGGCCGGATTCGAGGCCTTCATCGGCGGCTACCGCCGCCTGCTCACCGCGGCGCTGAAGGCGCGCTGGATCGTGGTGCTGGGCTGGTTCGCCACCATGGGGGTGGGCGTGGCGCTGTTCATGTCGCTGAAATCCGAACTCTCGCCCATCGAGGACCGCGGCCTCATCTTCGCCGCCGTCACCGCGCCGCAGGGCTCCACGCCCAAGTACACGGGCGACCAGATGGCGCCCATCGAGGAGTACTACAGCAAGATTCCCGAGGCCTTCGCCTACACGGCCATCGCCGGCTTCCCCACCGTGGTGGACGGCAATGCCGTGCTGCGCCTCAAGCCCTGGGAGGAGCGCAAGAAGTCGCAGCAGCAGATCGCGGAGGAGCTCCGCCCCAAGCTGGCCTCCATACCCGGCGCGCAGGTGTTCGCCATCAATCCGCCGTCGCTGGGCCAGCGCTTCCGCTCCACGCCCATCGAGTACGTGATCATGGCGCAGGTGCCCTATCCCGAACTGCAGCGCATCGTCGACCGCTTCCTGGAGGAGGCGCGCAAGTTCCCGGGGGCGCAGAACCTGCAGATCGACCTGCGGCTCAACACACCCGAAGTGCGGGTGCAGATCAACCGCGACAAGCTGGGCGACGTGGGCGTGAACGTGGACACCGTGGGCCGCACGCTGGAGACCATGCTGGGCGGCCGCCAGGTGACGCGCTTCAAGCGCGACGGCGAGCAGTACGACGTCATCATCCAGGTGGCGCCGGTGGACCGCTCAAGCCCCGCCGACATCAGCGACATCTACGTTCGCAGCCGCGCCAACACCATGATCCAGCTGGCCAACTTCGTGGACGTGCGGGAGGGCGTGGCGCCGCAGTCGCTCAACCACTTCCAGCGCCTGCGCGCGGTCAAGATCACCGGCACGCTGGCGCCGGGCTACACCATCGACGACGCGCTCAAGGCCTTCGACGCCGCGGCCAAGGTGACGCTGCCCACGACGGCGCAGACCGGCCTGGACGGCCAGTCGCTGGAGTTCCGCTCCTCGGGCTCGGAAATCTACTTCGTGTTCGTGGTGGCGCTGTTCTTCATCTACCTGGTGCTGTCGGCGCAGTTCGAGAGCTTCACCTCGCCCTTCGTCATCATGCTGTCGGTGCCGCTGTCCATGACGGGCGCGCTGTTCCTGCTGTGGCTCACCGGCGGCACGCTCAACATCTACAGCCAGGTGGGCCTGATCACGCTGGTCGGGCTGATCACCAAGCACGGCATCCTGATCGTGGAGTTCACCAACCAGCTGCGCGCCAAGGGCGAGGACATGATGGAGGCCATCGTCAACGCCGCCACCATGCGCCTGCGGCCCATTCTCATGACCACGGGCGCCATGGTGCTGGGCGCGACGCCGCTGGCGCTGGCCGCCGGCGCCGGCGCCGAGTCGCGCACCCAGATCGGCTGGGTGATCGTGGGGGGCATGTCCTTCGGCACGCTGCTCACGCTGTTCGTGGTGCCGGTGGCCTACTCGCTGCTGGCGCGCAAGGCGCACATCGAGGCGCACGGCATGGACGAAGTCCCCGCCGGCCATGCGCACGGAGCCCCGCCCGCGGGTGGCGGCATTCTCGGCCACGCCGTGCCGGAGAAGCGGGCTGACTAGCGCCCAGGGCATGCATTCCGCCGGCGCGCTGCCGCAAATGCGGCGCGCGGCGGCGCGGCTGTTCCTTCTGGCCGTGCTGTGCTGAGGCTGAGCGACCACCCGTAACTGGCTCGCTAGCCCGGTAGCTGGCGGACACGCTCCGAGAGCAAATCGAGGAGCGCACGCACGGCGGGAACCATTCCGCGCCGCGATGGGAAAACGGCATGCATGATCCCGACGTGAGCCTTGAGCGACGGCAGCAACCGGATGAGCGCGCCGCCCTCCAAATCCTTCGCAACGAGTAGACGCGGGATTAGAACCGCCCCAATCCCGTGCAGTGCCGCGTGCCGAAGAGTCAAGAGATCGTCCGTGCGCAGGCGGGGCGAGTGTGTCAGTTCGGCGGGCTCGCCGTCAGTGTCGAGGAAGCGCCAGGTCGAGCGCTCGTCGGCGCTCGCCATCGAAAGCGTCGGCATTCGTGCAATATCTTCGAGCGTTCGCGGCTCGCCATGCGCGGCGATCAATCCGGGACTGGCGACGAGGATCATCTCGTCGGGCCCGAACGCGCGCATGGCAAGATCGGAATCCTCGAGTGGTGGCTTGCGAACCCGCATGGCGATGTCGAGACCTTCGTCGACAACGTCGACGGCACGGTTGGTGGCGTCGAGCGAGATGCGCACTCGCGGATGCATGAGGAGGAAGCGCACGAGTATGTCGGTGACGCCGCCCTGCAACAGACCGGTGGGGCAGGACATGCGCACGACCCCCTGCGGCGATGAAAGAACCTGGCTCATGGCGTCCTTCGCCGCCTGCGCTTCATCGAGGAGCGCCACGCAATGGCGATGGAACGTCTTGCCCGCCTCGGTGAGAGAAAGACGCCGCGTCGTGCGGTTGATGAGGCGCACGCCGAGCTCGGCCTCCAGCGCGGCGATGCGGCGGCTGAGCTTCGAGGTCTGCAAACCCAATGCTTTCGCCGCTGCCGTATAAGAGCCGAAATCGACCACTTTGGCGAAGAAATAGAAGTTGTTGAGGTCTTGCGCTGGGATCATGGGTGGGAGCCTTTATTATTCTAATATCTACAAATATGTATTCTATTTAGTGACCTTTCCAGAAGATCATTCTATAGATAGGGTGTCTGCGTCAACATTAATAGGGACGCAGCCATGTCAAATAAACGTCGTAACTTTCTGGGAATGGCCGCCGCCGGCGCAATCGCGGCCCCCGTAGCGTCCGGCCTGGCCATTGCCCAAGCTGATCCCTCGCGCGGCGCGCCAACACCGACACGAACGGGCGCCACCGAAGCTCGCTCGGGGAGATCAGCGGCCGCGGGCCTTTCCGCCTTGCTGACCCCCGAGGAAAGCGTCGTTGTCCTCATCGATCACCAGCCGTTTCAGTTCGCCAACCTTCACAGTCACGAGCCGACGATGATCGTGAACAACGTGATCGGTCTCGCCAAGTTCGCCAAAGCCTTCAAAGTTCCGGTCATTCTGACCACCGTGCTCGAAGCGCGCGGCGGAAAACTCATCAAGGGTCTTCAGGACGTATTTCCAAATCAGAAGCCCATTGACCGGACCTTCATCAACTCATGGCAAGACAAGCGGATTGTGGACGCCGTGAAAGCAACCGGGCGCAAAAAGCTGATCCTGGCCGCGCTTTGGACCGAGATGTGTTTGGCGATGCCCGCCATTCAGGCCCTCGCCGATGGCTACGACGTGTATGTCGTCACCGACGCATCAGGTGGCGTGTCCCTGGAAGCGCACGACATGGCGGTTCGGAGAATGGTTCAAGCAGGGGCTGTTCCCATCACCTGGATCGCCCTGAGCGGCGAATGGCAACGCGATTGGGCGCGCGAGTCGACGATTGCGGATGCCGCCCAGATTCTGGGCGACCACGGCGGGGGAAGCGGCGTCGCCTTCGCCTGGGAGACTCAACTCCTGCAAGGTCCAAAGCCTTAACGCCCCGGGGCGGCTGACGCCACTTTTTAACACGAGGCAGCCATGTCTGAGACGATAGAGACCCTCCTTAAGCGCAATCTCCACGAGGTGTTCGGAGAGCGAGACGGCAGGAAAAGGCAACAGGCGATCGCCCAAATTTGGTCCGAAGACTGCGTATTCATCGATCATCGCGGGAAGAGCCATGGGCGAGATGAACTCGACCGCGCGGTCGCGGCATTGCATCAGCGCCTCCCGGACCGCGTTTTCAGCGAGCTTGGGCCTGTCGATGTACTCCCCGAAAGTGGGCGCTTGGCGTGGAGCTTTGGACCCCCAGGCCAGCAGGCTATCAAGGGTCTGGACGTTGCCGTGGTGCGAGACGGCCGCATTGCTCTGATGCTGACCTTCCTCGATGAGGTGCCGGCGAAGGTCTAATGTGCGGCCGGGAGCATGCTTTGCCGTGGGGGTAGCCGTTCCGTGGAACCTAAAACATCAGTGATCAAGCTTCGTCAAACCGAATTCCCGACCGCCCGGCGCCGCGCAAACATGTCACCAGACCTTCATGCCGCCGTCCACGACTATGTCGATACCGGTCACGTATGAACTCTCGTCCGACGCCAGGAAAAGCGCGACGTTTGCCACTTCTTCCGGCCTCCCGAGTCGTCCAAGCAACGTTCTGCCCAGCATCGCGCTCGCCCATTCGGGGTCCTTGAGCTGCTCTCGCGTCTGATTGGTTTCGATCAAACCAGGGGAGATGGAGTTGGCGCGGATTGCGTGCTCTCTTCCCTCCATGGCGAGCTGGCGTGTCATGCCGATGATTCCGGCCTTGGCCGTCGTGTGCGCCAGCGACGGAAGCGTCTTGAAGCTCAAAAGTCCATTGAGCGAGGCGGTGTTGACGACCACGCCGTGGCTGGCCTTCAGGTATGGCCATGCCGCGCGCGTGAGGAAAAAAACCAGATCGACTTCTTCGCGCAGATCGCTGCGCCATTCCTCATCCGTGATGTCCTCGATCCAGTTGAAGTAGGCCATGGCGGCGTTGTTGAACAGCACGTCGATGCCGCCATACGCGCCCACCGCAAAGTCGACCAGCTCCTTGCAACCTGACGGTTCGGTCAGGCGGCACGGCTGCAGGGAGATCATCGTTCCTCCCTGGGAACGAACCATCCCGGCAGTCGCTTCCGCGGCGGAGACGTTGACGTCGCAGCCGACGACCCGCGCGCCGTCTCGTGCAAATGCAATGGCAGCAGCACGGCCGATGCTCCCGCCCGTTCCCGTGATGATGCACACCTTGTTGGAAAGCCTCCCCGGCATCTAGCCGCGCTCCTTGACTTTTGACTTTTCGTCGTCGCTGACACCGACGTCGGCCTTCAGCTTCAGGACTTCGCCGAAGTACCAGTAGATAACGTCGCGCGCGTTGTTGGCCAGCGGCGAGGCCCAGTCGCGGAACAGCTCGGTTACCACGGCCAGCGCGGTGGTGGGTACGGCGCCGGCGTGCGCCAGGCGCTCGATGGATGTGCGGTGAGCCGTCTGCGACCGGCCGCCGACCGCATCGGTGACGTACATGACGTCGTAACCATCCTTGAGCGCCTGCACCACGGCGAACGCCAGGCAGATCTCGGTGTGAAGCCCGCCGACGATGAGCCGCTTTCTGCCTGTCTTCTGGACGGCTTCGCGGAACGGACGGTCCTCGAAGGCATTCATGGATGTCCGGTCGATGGGGTCCACACCCGGCAGGTCGGCGGCGATCGCCGGCTGGGTGGGGCTGTTGATGTGGTACGCCACGCCCACCGTCGATAGGACGATGGGCATCTTGAACGCCCTGGCGGTCCTGGCCAGAAGCCGCACGTTGAGTTCGGCCAGCTCCGCGTTTGTCTCGGACCGGATGGTCTCGAACATCTCCTTCTGATAGTCGATCAACACCAGCGCGCAGTCCTGGTCCGTCCAGACGCCCAGATCTTTCGTCATTGTCGCTTCTCCTCGTTCCAGCGGTGGCTAGCAGGTTCGCATTCCAGCGGTCATTTCCGGCGGGCGGCCTTGAGTGCGTCCGACCACCACAGCAGATCGTCGATCATCGCGCCGGCCGCCTGCTTGGACTCGCCCAGAGCCGCGGCGGCGTCCTTGCCCTGCAGATGGAGCAATAGAGTAGACATAGGGATATGCATCGCGAAGCGCAACGGCGCCATCTGCATCTCGCAGGCAATCAGGCGCAGGTGCTCGACACTGCGGGCCCCGCTGACCCCGCCATAGCCGACAAAGGTCGCCGGCTTGCGCCGCCACTCCGGGTTTACCCAGTCGATGGCGTTCTTCAGCACGCCCGGTATGCCATGGTTGTATTCGGGGGAGACGAATATAAAGGCGTCGGCTTCGCCTATTTGCGCCGTCCATCGCTGAACCACGGGATGCGTGTACGGGGCCTTGCCCGGTATGGACGGCGGGACGGCTTGATCGAAAAAGGGCATGGGATACTCCCGCAGATCGAGAAGCCTCGCCTCGACGTCCTTGCGGTCCTTGAGTTCGTCGAATACCAACTGCGCAACCTTTTCCGAAAACCGGCCTTCGCGCGTGCTGCCGACAATGATGGAAACAATGGTCATGAACTGCTCCCGTGCAATAGGACAAGCTGAACGATGTCGGGCTTGGCGGCGCCCGGCGGTTTCCCGACCAGACCCAGCGGGGGCTAAGCCGGTGCGCCAAGCTCCACGAACTCGAACACGGCGCCTTCCACGTCGCGAGCCACCATGTTTCTGCCGGCCGGAGTCGGGCTTGGCGCCTGAAGGATGGCTGCGCCCGCTGCGCGAAGATGCGCCTCGTAGTCCGTCAATGAATCGACAATGAACGTCGCCCGGACGCTCTTGAGCGGGGCTATCGCAGCTTCGTCCCCCGCGATGATGGCGACGCTTTCCAGCTTCGCGATGGTGATCCCGCGCCCCGGAATGGTGAACCGCTGCTGCACCGTTTCACCTGTGAGCGCTCCATATCGCGCAATGGCCGCTTCAATGTCTGTGGTGAACACGGGCACCGCCACACCGAGGAGTTTCATGATGTTCTTTCTCCCACCGTACTATTCACTTCGCCGCCGCCGGACATCGGCGCTCGGACTTGAGTTCGCTTGCGGCCTCTCGGAGAGGAAAACGCGCCCGTCGCCAATCTTCTGAAAGGCCGTGCCGGCCGCGGGCGCCTCAGGCGTTTTGGTGTGCCTTTGCATAGGGATAGATGGGCGGCGCCGAGGCCAGGGTTGGCGGCCATACCACCGCTTGAGTCTCCGCATTCCTGAAATTTGCCAGGTCGTTGCCCTTGATGTTCCGGTATTGCACCTGCAGGACGCGCGCCTCGGACCAGCCGCCGCCAGCTCCAAACCTGAATTCGCCCAGAATCGTCTTGAACAGGTGATCGCGCGTGTACTGTGCGAGCTTGACGTCATCCAGGGAGCCCGTCGCCTTGACCGCCTGTTCGACGACCTGCATTTGAGCGTAAGCCTGCGGGGCTACGTAGTAGCCCAACGGGTCGGCGCCTTCGGCCGCCGCGCGGGACTGGTATTCCGCAACCATTTCGCCGACACCGCCGTACATCATTTTCGGGACCGGCAACCAATACTCATAGTTGACCAGCCCATTCAGCAGCGGGCCCAGTTCCAACTTGACCGAGCCGTTTTGCGGTCCGATCATTGCGCCGCCGACAATTTTCGGCGCCAGTCCCACCTTGTCGATGGCCCGAAGAAGCGCCACCGAATCGTTCAGGTACGAGCACATGAACAGGATGTCCGGGTCGCGCTGCCTGAGCTCGGAGATCAGCGGTGCAAAGTCGGCCGTCGCAAGCGGATATCTGTTCTCCGTCAGGATGCGGAAGCCATGGCGGCTCGCGTGCTCCTTCGCGCCCGCCACGGGGCCAAGAGAGAACGGCGCGTCAGCGGCGAGGATCGCCATTGTTTCCGGCTTCGGAGACTGCGCGGCGGCGAGAGCGAAGAACCCCTCGGTGAGCGCCTCGGTGGGGCGCGGCCCCGTGGGAATCATCACGAAATAATTCTCATAGCTCAACGGCGCGTTCACTGCCAGCGCCATCAAGGCCACAAGGTATCGCTTGCGCTCGACAATCAGCGGCATGGCCGGCGCGACCGAGTTGTCGCCATAGCCGCCGACCACCAGGTCGACCTTTTCCTCGTCGAGAAGCTTCCGGTAGATTTCCGGAACGCGCTTGGGGTCGGTTCCGTCATCAATGCAGATCATGCGAACCGGCCGGCCAAGCAGTCCACCACGCCGGTTGACGTCCTGCTCCCACAGCCGGTGAGCCAGCCGGGCTGTTTTTCCGTTTGAGGCGAGAGGTCCGGTCAGCGAAAGGCAATAGCCGATTTTTATCGCTCTGGTAGTCATTGCGCCCTCGTCCTACTTGCCGAGAACGGCTTCGAGCTTTTGCAGTATTCCCAGTTGGGTCAGCACCACGGTGCCGGAGGGATAGCAGTTGAAGGACTCGATCTTGCCGTTTTTCAGGCGAAAAACATCGCAGCAAGGCGCGTTCATGCGCTTGCCGGTGGGCGGAATGGTTCCAAGCGGCAACTGCAACGGCCCCCTGTGCGTTCCCTGCAGCGCCAGTTCGACTACGACGATGTCCCCGATGGAGAAGAACCGATACAGCTCGCGGTGCATGTCGGGGAAAGCGGCCGCGTAAATCTCGACCGTCCGGCCGAGTTCGGATGCGCCCCGGTACGTGACCCCGATCGATTCGTCGGTGAAGGTCCCATCCTCGGTAAAACAATTCACCCACCCGGCTATGTCCTTGTTTTCCGCTATTTGATACGCCCTGCGGATGGTTGCCTCGTTGGCGGCTTCAGTCGAACTCATGCGAACTGCTCCTTCCAGGTTGGTGGGGCGTCGGGGACGCCTGCCGTTTCCAACGGCCGGGCTGAATCGTCCAGGCGCTCAAAGTGAGCCGATCCTGCCCTCACCAACGCAATTCCCGGTCCTGCTCTATACGGATGAATTAAAAGGGAATTACACTGATTTATATTGGCGATATTTCACCATTGGTGAAATGGTGGACAAAAAACGAGACGAGGCAGGAGGGGTAAACTTTTGCCGCTTGTTGCCGGCTTGTTGCCATTGGGAAAGGGGGGTTCATGACCTTGGAACTGCCAAAAGCAGAGCTTCGCGCCGTGGTCGATACCATGCCGGCGATCGTGTGGAGCGCCCTGCCGGACGGCTCCAATTCGTATGTAAACAGCCGGTTTGTCGAGTACTGCGGGATGCCGCCGGAGCAAATCGCGGGAACGGGCTGGCATGCGGCGACTCATCCCGACGATCTGGAACGGCATAACGCCAAGTGGCTGGCGTGCGTTGCCAGTGGCGAGCCCCTGGAGGACGAAGTGCGCTTCCGCCGGGCGGACGGGCAATACCGCTGGTATCTGCAGCGCGGCGTACCCTTGCGCGATGAGGCCGGCCGCATTGTCAAATGGTACGGCGTCCTGACCGACATCGAGGATAGAAAGCGCGCTGAAGACAAAATCCGCGAACAGGAGTTGGAACTGCGGCAGATAATGGACTTCGCTCCGGAGCTCATCGTCGTATTGGGACCCAAACTCGAACGTCTCTATGCCAATCGCGCGGCTCTCAATTACGCCGGCTTCACGCTTGAAGCGTGGCGGCAGGATGACGGTGAAGTCGTTCATCCAGACGACCGCGCGAGCCGGCACGGCCATGCCGGCCGGGACTCCGCCCATTCGGTGGAAAAGCGCTTGCGCAAGGCCGACGGAAGCTACCGGTGGTTTCTCGTTCGGCTCCACCCGGTCCGCGACGATAAGGGCCGGATCATTCGCTGGTATACGTTTCATACCGACATCGACGATCGCAAGCGCGCCGAGGAGAGGCTGCAGCAGGAGAACATCGCTCTTCGCGAGGAGATCGACAAGACCTCGATGTTCGAGGAGATCGTCGGCGCTTCACCCGCGCTCGGCGCGCTGCTCTCGCGCGTATCCAAGGTGGCCGGCAGCGATTCCACCGTTCTGATCACGGGCGAGACCGGGACCGGCAAGGAACTCGTCGCCCGCGCGATTCACAGGCGGTCCCGGCGGTCCTCGGCGGCGTTCGTGGCCATCAACTGCGCGGCCATTTCGCGCGAGCTGCTGGCCTCGGAACTGTTCGGCCATGAAAAAGGCGCCTTCACGGGGGCGACGCAGCGGCGGCTGGGCCGCTTCGAGTTGGCCGACGGCGGAACGATCTTCCTGGATGAAGTGGGCGAATTGCTGCCCGAGACCCAGGTCGCGCTGCTGCGGGTGCTGCAGGAACGGGTTTTCGAGCGTGTTGGAGGGACGCAACCCATAAGCGTCGATGTCCGTGTCATCGCCGCCACGAATCGTGACTTGAATGCGGCCGTAGACAGCGGGACATTCCGCGAGGACCTGTTTTACCGGCTGAACGTGTTTCCCCTGGAAGTGCCTCCGTTGCGGGAACGAAGGGAAGACATTCCGGTGCTGGTGGAGTACTTCATCAACCGTTATGCGCGGAGCGTGGGCAAGACGTTCCGGCGCATCAACAAGCGGACACTGGACCGGCTGCGGGCGTATCCATGGCCGGGAAATGTGCGCGAATTGCAGAACGTCATCGAGCGGTCGGTAATCCTGTGTGACAGCGGCGAATTTGCCGTCGACGAAAGCTGGCTGTCTCTGCGGCCGTCGTCCGAAGGCCGGCTGTCGCTCTTTGGCTCGCTGGCCGTCCATGAGAAAACGATCATTGAAGACGCCCTGCGCGCGAGCGGCGGACGGGTATTCGGGCAATCGGGTGCGGCAGAGCGGCTGGGCATCCCGCGGTCGACGCTCGAATCGAAAATCCGCGCGCTCAAGATCGACAAGGGCCGTTTCCGGCTGCGGACGGCGAAACCCTGACCAGGCCCCACCCGCGGCCGGCTCAGGGGAGCGGCCGTTCTCCAGCGTAAAGACTGCTGATGGATTCGCGCCGGCGTATCACCTGCGTCCGCGCGCCGTCCACCATCACCTCTGCCGGCCGCGCGCGCGAGTTGTAGTTGGAACTCATGGCCATGCCGTAGGCGCCCGCGGAGAACACCGCCAGCAGGTCGCCCTCCTCCAGCGCCAGCGCGCGCTTCTTGCCCAGGAAGTCCGCCGTCTCACACACCGGCCCGACCACGTCGTAGCGCCGTTTTTTGCCTGGCCGCGGCTGAACGGGCTGGATGTCGTGCCAGGCCGAGTACAGCGCCGGGCGCAGCAGGTCGTTCATGCCCGCGTCCACAATGGCGAAGTTGTGGCCGTCCCCTTGCTTGAGGTATTCCACCCGCGTGAGCAGCACGCCGGCGTTGCCCACCAGTGCGCGGCCCGGCTCGAACAGCACGCGCAGTTTCCGCCGGGCGAGTTTTTTGAACAGCGCGCCGAGGTATTCACCCGGCGTGGGCGGCTCTTCGTTGCGGTAGCGTATGCCCAGCCCGCCGCCCAGGTCGAGGTGGTGAAGCCGGATGCCGGCGCGCGCCAGCCGGTCCACCAGCTCCAGCACGCGATCCAGCGCTTCCAGGAAGGGCGCGGTCTCGGTAAGCTGCGAGCCGATGTGGCAATCGATGCCGGCCACCTCGATGCCGGGCAGGCGCGCCGCGGCGCGGTACACCTCCAGCGCCTGCTCGTGCGGTATGCCGAACTTGTTCTCGCGCAGGCCGGTGGAAATGTAGGGGTGGGTCCTGGCGTCCACGTCGGGGTTGACGCGCACCGACACGCGCGCCGTCCTGCGGCCTGCCACGGCGATTTGCGACACGCGCCGCAGTTCGGACTCGGATTCGACGTTGAAGCACAATATGCCGGCCTTGAGGGCGGCGCGGATTTCGTCCGCGCCCTTGCCCACGCCCGAGAACACCACCTTTTTGGGGTTGCCTCCCGCGGCCAGCACGCGCGCCAGCTCCCCGCCCGAAACAATGTCGAAGCCCGCGCCCAGCCGGGCGAACAGATTCAGTATGGCCAGGTTGGAATTGGCCTTCATGGCATAGCAGACCAGCGCGTCGCGCCCGGCGCAGGCGTCGGCGAAGGCGCGGTAGGCGGCGGTGAGCGCGGCGCGCGAATACACGTAGCAGGGCGTGCCGTATTTGCGCGCGATGGCGTCCAGCGGCACCGACTCGGCGTGCAGCACGCCGCCGCGCAGGGCGAACGCGTCCATAATGCTATTTGCGCGTGCTGTCCGCCGGGGCGGCGGAGGGCGCGGCGGGAGACGTCGGGGCAGGCGAGGCGGCCGGCGGCGTGGAAGGCGGCAGGTACAGCGGCCCCTTGGTGCCGCAGCCCTGCAGGGCCAGCACCAGAGGTACGCAACACAGCGCCAGGAAAGCAGCGGACTTGCACATCACGATTGGAAGGGCCTCGAAAGAGCGCGAAATGGTAGCACGGGCATGAGCACCGACCTGAACGAGAACGACTTCAACGCGCTGGCGGAACGCACGCTTGCGGCCGTCATGGCCGCCTTCGATGCCAGCGGCGCGGACTGCGAACCGGAATTGAAGGCGGGGGGTGTGCTGGAAGTCGAGTTCGAAAACGGCAGCAAGATGATCGTCAACCGCCACAGCGCGGCGCGCGAAATATGGGTGGCGGCAAAATCAGGGGGCTTTCACTTCAAACACGAAAGCGGACGCTGGGTGGACACGCGCAGCGGGGAGGAACTGTTCAAGGCTTTGTCGAAACTGGCAAGCGAGCAGGCCGGCGAAGCAGTGGAGTTGAACCAATAGATAGAGCGGCTTGGTACTCATTTATTGGTGGTTTCCCTCTCCCCAACCCCTCTCCCAGGGGAGAGGGGCTTTAGATCTCGCGTGGTCTTGATTTTCTTCCCTCTCCCTGGGGGAGAGGGACCGAGGGAGAGGGCGACACCAAAAGTATTGTCTGACCCGCTCTATTTTTTAGAAAAGTTGACTTCGTGTTTCTTCGCTAGTGCGCGCCGTGGCTTCGGTCGCTGCGCCCTCGGGCGGCAAAGTCTCCCTCAGGAAAAACTCCGGCTTTCCGCCATCCGCCACCTGCTGCCCGGCCTCGTTGATGCGCACCGTCACGACGCCGTCGGGCATGGGCATGGAGGCTTCCGGCACGCCCTTGAGCGCCTTGGCCATGTAGCCCATCCAGATGGGCAGCGTGGTGACGCCGCCGGTTTCGCTGTTGCCCAGCTTGCGCGGCTGGTCGAAGCCCACCCAGGCAATGCCCACCAGCGTGGACTGGTAGCCGTTGAACCAGGCGTCCACGAAGTCGTTGGTGGTGCCGGTCTTGCCGGCGAGGTCCTGGCGGCCCAGCGACATGGCGCGCGCCGCCGTGCCGTAGCGCACCACGTCGTGCATCAGGCTGTCCATGAGAAAGGCGTTGCGCGCGTCGATGACGCGCAGGCTCTCGTCGCCGGCGTGCGGCGGCTGGGCCTGCGCCAGCACCGTGCCGTGGTCGTCCACGATCTTGGACACCAGGTAGGGCTCCAGCTTGTAGCCGCCGTTGGCGAACACGCCGTAGGCGCGCGCCATCTGCCACAGCGTGACCGACCCCGCGCCGAGGGCCATGGTGAGGTAGGGCGGGTGCTTGTCGGCGTCGAAGCCGAAGCGCGTGATGTAGTCCTGCGCGTACTGCGGGCCGATGGCCTGCAGCACGCGTATGGACACCATGTTCTTGGACTTGGCCAGGGCCGTGCGCAGGCGCATGGGTCCCTCGTACTTGCCGTCGTAATTGTGCGGCTCCCACACCTGCCCGCCGGTGAGGAAGGGGTCCACCACCACCGGCGCGTCGTTGATCACCGTGGCCGGGGTGAAGCCCTTTTCCAGGGCCGCGGAATAGATGAAGGGCTTGAACCCCGAGCCCGGCTGGCGCCATGCCTGGGTGACGTGGTTGTACTTGTTGCGGTTGAAGTCGAAGCCGCCCACCAGGGCGTGGATGGCGCCGTCCCGGGGATCCACCGACACGAACCCCGACTCCACCTCGGGAAGCTGCAGGATCTGCCAGTTGCCCTTGTCGTCTTTGGCCAGGCGCACGATGGCGCCGCGGCGTATGCGCTTGTTGGGCGCGGCCTTCTCGTCCAGCGCGCGTGCCGCGAATTTCAGCCCGTCGCCCGCCACCGTCACGGTGTCTCCGCCGCGGCGGAACACCTTCACCGCCCGGGCGGTGGCCTCCAGTACCACGCCGGCCTGCAGGTCGTCGCTGTCCGAGTAGTCGGACAGCGCGTCGTCGTAGTCCTCCTCGTTGTCGCCGGCCAGTTCGGCATAGCCCTCGGGGCCGCGGTAGCCATGGCGCTTGTCGTAGTCCAGCACGCCGCGCCGCAGGGACTTGTAGGCCGCGTCCTGGTCGGCCTTCAGCACCGTGGTGTACACCCGGAAGCCGCGGGTGTACACGTCCTTGGGATAGCGCTCGTAGAGCATCTGCCGCACCATCTCGGCCACATACTCGGCGTGCACCTCGTAGTCGCCGGTGTCGCGCCGGACGGCCAGCGGCTGTTTTTGCGCCTCGGCGTAGGCGGCGTTGTCCAGGTAGCCCAGTTCGTTCATGCGCCGCAGCACATAGAGCTGGCGCAGCTTGGCGCGCTTGGGGTTGACCACCGGGTTGAAGGACGACGGTGCCTTGGGCAGCCCGGCCAGCATGGCCGCCTCGGCCGGCGACAACTGCGCCAGGCTCTTGCCGAAATAGGTTTGCGCCGCCGCCGCGAAGCCGTAGGCGCGCTGGCCCAGGTAGATCTGGTTGATGTACAACTCCAGTATCTGCGCCTTGGACAGGCTGCGCTCGATGCGGAAGGCCAGCAGCACCTCGTAGAGCTTGCGGGTGACGGTTTTTTCCGTGGACAGGAAAAAATTCCTCGCCACCTGCATTGTGATGGTCGACGCTCCCTGGAACTTGCCGCCGCCTATGACGTTGGAGTAGGCTGCGCGGGCGACGCCCATGTAGTCCACGCCGGAGTGCTGGTAAAAACGCTCGTCTTCGGCGGAAATAATGGCGTTTTTGACCACATCCGGGACGGAATTGATGCCGACCACCGAACGGCGCTCCTCGCCGAATTCGCCGATCAGGGCGCCGTCGGCGGTATAGATGCGCAAGGGGACCTTGGGCTGGTAGTCCGTCAGCGACTCAATGGACGGCAGGTTGGGGTAGGCCAGCAACAACACGAAGCCCAGCAGCGCGAGGCCGACGACGGCCAGGCCCGCCAGCAGCAGGGCCGGAAAAGTGAACCAGCGAAGTGACATCGGGGACGGTGGGCTCCGGGTAATGGGCTGCAGGATTGGACCGGACTGGCGACAGACAGCGCCCAGCCGCGGACGTTCACACCATTATAGGTGGAAGGGGTGCGCCCCCGGCTGCGGAAGGCCGGAAGGGGTGAGAAATAATTGCTTTACAGGGTGCGGGGTTGTTGCTAGGATTTAACGTGGATTATACTCTGTGCCCCGTAACAGGCCATAGTTGAAAGGGAATTTGGGTTTGGCACTCAATTTCGACATCTTCAAACCTAAGACGCCGCCCTTGTTCGGGATGGACATCAGTTCGTCCTCCGTCAAGATGGTGGAAATGGTCGACGCCGGCAAGGGTGCAGTACGGGTGGAGCGCTATGCCATCGAGCCGCTCACCAAGGACGCCGTCCTGGACGGCAACATCGCCAATCTGGAAGCGGTGGTGGATGCCGTCACCCGCGGCTGGAAGAAAATGGCCACCCGCACCAAGAACGTGGCCATGGCCGTGCCCAGCGCCGCGGTGATCACCAAGAAGATCGTCGTTCCGGCCAGCCTGCGCGAGGAAGAACTCGAAGTGCAGGTGGAGTCCGAAGCCAACCAGTACATCCCCTTCGCCCTGGAGGAGGTCAACCTGGACTTCCAGGTGGTCGGGCCGGCGCCTTCCAACCCCGACGAGGTGGAAGTGCTGATCGCCGCCTCGCGCAAGGAAAAGGTCGAGGACCGCGTGGCCGTGGCCGAGGCCGCCGGCCTCAAGGCCATCTGCATGGACGTGGAGTCCTACGCCACCCAGACCTCGTTCGAGCTGATCAAGAAGCAGTTCGCCAACGAGGGCGCCGAGCAGAACATCGTGCTGGTGGACGTCGGCGCCAACGTCATGAACATCACCGTGCTGCGCAACGACCAGTCGGTGTACACGCGCGAGCAGCCCTTCGGCGGCGCGCAGCTCACCCAGGACATCATGCGCCAGTACGGCATGAGCCAGGAGGAGGCCGAGGCGGCCAAGCGCTCGGGCGGGCTGCCCGACAACTTCGAGGCCGAGGTGCTGCGCCCCTTCATGGAAAACGCCGCGCTGGAAATCCAGCGCGCCATGCAGTTCTTCTTCACCTCCACGCCCTACAACTCGGTGGAGCACATCCTGCTCACCGGCGGCTCGGCGGTCATACCGGGCCTCGACGAAGTGGTGACCACGCGCACCCAGGTCAACACCCTGGTGGCCAATCCCTTCGCCAGCATGACCATTTCGCCGCGCATCCAGCTCGCCCGCCTGGTGCAGGACGCGCCCTCGCTCATGGTGGCCTGCGGCCTGGCCATGCGGAGGTTCGACTCATGATCCGCATCAACCTGCTGCCGCACCGCGCCGAGCGCCGCAAGGCGCAGCAAAAGCACCTGGGCATACTGGCCGGGTTGACGGCCGCGCTGGCGGTGGTCATCGTGGTGCTCGTGCACGGCGTGATCGCCGGCTACATCGCCAACCAGAACGGCCGCAACGAGTTCCTGAAAAAGGAAGTGGCGGACCTGGACAAGCAGATCGAGGAAATCAAGAAACTCAAGGACGATATTTCCGCGCTGCTGGCGCGCAAGCAGGTGATCGAGCGTCTGCAGTCCGACCGCGCCCAGTCGGTGTACCTGCTCTCGGAACTGGTGCGCCAGGTGCCCGACGGCGTGTATCTCAAATCGGTGAAGCAGACCGGCCTCAAGGTCAACGTGTCGGGCTACGCCCAGTCCAACGCGCGCGTGTCCACGCTGATGCGCAACGTGGCCGCCTCGCCCTACCTCGAAAACCCCGACCTGGTGGAAATCAAGGCTGCCACCGTGAACAACAAGCGCCTGTCGGAGTTCACCATGAACCTGAACCTCAAGCCCGCGCAGACCGACGACAAGGCCGGCGCGGCCAAGGCCGGCGCCGCGGCCAAGAAAGGTTGAGGGAAGCCATGGCTGCATTTGTCGATCAGTTCCGAAATCTCGGCAAGGACCCAGGGGCGTGGCCGCCGCTGCCCAAGTTCCTGGGGCTGGTGGCGGTGTTCGTGGTGCTGCTGGGCGCCGCGTACTGGTTCGATTGGTCCGACCAGCTTGCCGAGGTGGACGCCGGGCGCAAGCAGGAGGAGACCCTCAAGGACGATTACGTCAAGAAGAAGCAGCAGGCCGTGAACCTGGACCTGTACAAGCAGCAGTTGCGCGAAATCGACAGTTCCTTCGGCGCGCTGCTGAAGCAGCTCCCCAACAAGTCGCAGATGGACGCGCTGCTGGTGGACATCAACCAAGCCGGCCTGGGGCGCGGCCTGGCTTTCGACCTGTTCAAGCCCGCGCCTTCCGAGACCATGCGCGATTTCTACGCCGAGCTGCCCATCCAGATCCGGGTCAACGGCAGCTACCACGACATGGGCCAGTTCGCCAGCGACATCGGCCAACTGTCGCGCATCGTGACGCTCAACGACCTCTCCCTGGCGACCAGCAAGGACGGCATCACCATGGATGCCACCGCCAAGACCTTCCGCTACCTCGACGACGACGAGGTGGCCGCCCAGCGCAAGGCCGCCGCGGCGGCCAAGGCCGGCAAGAAGGGTTGACGCCATGACACGCGCCGCCATCATCTTGTCCCTGTCCCTGCCGCTCGCGCTTGGCGCCTGCATGGAGGGCGAGCACAGCGACCTCCAGCAGGAACTCAACAACATGACCAAGGACCTGCGGGGCAAGATCGACCCGCTGCCCGTGGTCAAGCCCTACGAGCCCGTTCCCTACACGGCCTTCGACCAGGCGGACCCGTTCGGGCCGCAGAAAATCGACCTGGTGGCCAAGGCGAACAACAGCGGCAACAGCGGGCTCAAGCCCGACACCAACCGGCCCAAAGAGCCGCTCGAGGCCTATCCGCTGGAGACGCTCAAGATGGTGGGCGTGCTGCAGCAGAACAAGCAGACCTTCGCCCTGGTGCGCGCGGACGCCAACCTGTACCGCGTCAAGGTGGGCAACTATTTGGGCCAGAACTTCGGGCTCGTCACCGGGATTTCGGACAACGAAGTCAAGGTGCGTGAGCTGGTTCAGGATGCCGGCGGCGATTGGGCCGAAAGGCAAAGCACGCTGCAACTGCAGGACGCAGGGAGTGGGAAATGACAAAACACCTTATGCATAAATTCATGCTGGCGCTCGTTCTGACATGCGCCGCGCTGGCCCTCGCGGGGCTCACCGGTGTGGCGCGCGCGCAGGCGCAGAACAGCATCGAGGCCGTCGACGTGGTCCAGCAGCCGGGGCAGATCCAGGTGCGGCTCACCATGAAGCAGGCGCTCTCCGCCGTGCCCACCAGCTTCACGGTGGCCAACCCCACGCGCATCGCGGTCGATTTCCCGCGCACCAGCAACAACCTGGGCCGCAGCAGCCAGGACGTGAACCAGGGCGAACTGCGCTCCATGAACCTGGTGCAGGTGGGCGACCGCACCCGCGTCGTGCTCAACCTGCGCAACATGCTGCAGTACCAGACGCGCCTGGAAGGCAACGTGGTGGTGCTGGCGCTCAACTCCACCGCCGCCGCCGCCCAGGCCGCCTCGCGCTTCGCCGAGGGCACGCCGGACGGGGGCCACGCCGTGCGCGACATCAATTTCCGCCGCGGCCGCCAGGGCGAGGGCCGCGTGGTGGTCGACCTCACCGACTCCTCCACCGGCATCGACATCCGCCAGCAGGGCCAGAACCTGGTGGTGGATTTCCTGCGCACACAGCTTCCGGACAACCTGCGCAAGCGCTTCGACGTGACCGATTTCGGCACGCCGGTGCAGGCCATGAACGCCTTTACCCAGGGCGAGGGCGTGCGCATGGTCATCGAGCCCAAGGGCCTGTGGGAATACAACGCCTACCAGACCGACACCCAGTTCGTGGTGGAGGTGAAGCCGGTGCAGTACGACCCCAACAAGCTGGTGCAGGGCACGCGCAGCGGCTACACGGGCGAGAAGCTGTCGCTCAACTTCCAGAACGTCGAAGTGCGCAGCGTGCTCAACGTCATCGCCGACTTCACCGACCTCAACATCATCACCAGCGACACCGTCCAGGGCAACCTCACGCTGCGCCTCAAGGACGTGCCCTGGGACCAGGCGCTCGACCTCATCCTGCAGACCCGCGGGCTGGACATGCGCAAGAACGGCAACGTCATCTGGATCGCGCCGCGCGACGAGCTGGCCACCAAGGAAAAGCTCAACCTCGAATCCAAGCAGCAGATCGGCGAGCTCGAGCCGCTGACCACCGAGAGCTATGCCCTCAACTACGCCAAGGCGGCCGACGTGGCGGGGCTGCTGTCCAACGACAAGCAGCGCATACTTTCCAAGCGCGGCAGCGCGGTGGTGGACACGCGCACCAACATGCTGTTCGTGCAGGACGTGCCCAGCCGGCTGGAGGAGGTGCGGAAGCTGCTTGCCAAGATCGACGTGGCGGTGCGCCAGGTGCTGATCGAGGCGCGCATTGTCGATGCCACCGACACCTTCAGCAAGAACCTCGGCGTGCGCCTGGGCTACAACCAGCAAACGCTGACCCGCACCGGCCCCTACCTCACCACCACCGGCGGCAGCCTCAGCCCGACCTCCCAGAACATCGGCCTGGTGACCGGCACCCCCGTGTTCAACTCCACGCCGGGCGCGGAATCCATGCAGAACGTGAACCTGCCCGCCAGCGGCCTGGGCGGGTTCGGCGCGGCGGCGCTGTCCTTCATCCTGTTCAACCGCGACGCCACCAAGTACCTGTCGCTGGAGCTGACCGCGCTCGAGTCCGACGGCAAGGGCAAGATCATTTCCAGCCCGCGCGTCATGACCGCCGACAATGTCGAGGCGCTGATCGAGCAGGGTTCGGAAGTGCCCTACCAGTCGGCCACCTCCAGCGGCGCCACCTCGGTGTCCTTCCGCAAGGCGGCGCTGTCGCTGCGCGTGAAGCCGCAGATCACGCCCGACGGCAACGTCATGATGGACCTGGACGTGAACAAGGACTCCATCGGCGACATCCTGATCGCCGGCGCCACCATCAACACCAACCACGTCAAGACCAACGTGCTGGTGGAAAACGGCGGCACCGTGGTCATCGGCGGCATCTACACCCAGACCGTGAACAACACGGTCACCAAGGTGCCGCTGTTCGGCGATCTCCCCGTGGTGGGCAACCTGTTCAAGAACAACGCGCGCACCGACCAGAAGCGCGAGCTGCTGATTTTCATCACCCCGCGGCTGGTGTCGGACAGCGTGGGCCAGCGCTGACCACGCCGCCTTCCCGCAAAGCCGCCTCCGGGCGGCTTTTGCTTTTTTACCGGGCGCCGCCACGGGCGGACGGCGCACCCGCCGCTGCTAAAATAGCCCGGTGACCAAGCAGAGCAACATCTTCCTCGTCGGCATGCCGGGAGCCGGAAAAACCACGGTGGGCCGGGCGCTGGCGCGCCGGCTGGGCAGGGATTTCCACGACTCGGACCACGAAATCGAGCTGCGCACGGGCGTGCGGATCCCGGTCATTTTCGAAATCGAGGGCGAGCCCGGTTTCCGCAAGCGCGAGGCCGAGGCCATTGCGCGCATGACCGGCATGGACAACGTGGTGCTGGCCACGGGCGGCGGCGCCATACTCGACGCGGAGAACCGGCGCCACCTGGGCGAGCGCGGCGTGGTGGTGTACCTGCACGCCCAGCCTCGCGAGCTGTGGCACCGCACGCGGCGCGACAAGACGCGGCCCCTGCTGCAGGGCGCGGATCCGCGCGTGCGCCTGGAGGAGTTGTACGCCGTGCGCGACCCGCTGTATCGCGCAATCGCCGACATCGTCATCGACACCGGGCGGCAGAGCGCCGGGGCGCTGCTGGGCGAACTCATTCCGCGCCTGGAGAAGACATGCGGACTGTCGGCGTAGCGCTGGGCGAGCGCAGCTATCCCATCCACGTCGGCAGCGGGCTGCTGGCGCGGGCCGACCTCGTGCTGCCGCTGCTGGCGCAAAAGCGCGTGGCCGTGGTGACCAACACCACGGTCGCGCCCCTCTACCTAGACCGCGTGACCCAGGCCCTGTCCGCGGCCGGCGTGCAGGCGCTGCCCATCGTGCTGCCCGACGGCGAGCAGTACAAGGACTGGCAGACGCTCAACGGCATTTTCGACGCCCTGATCGCCAACCGCTGCGAGCGGCGCACCACGCTCATCGCCCTGGGCGGGGGGGTGGTGGGCGACATCACGGGCTTCGCCGCCGCCACCTGGCAGCGCGGCGCGCCCTTCATCCAGATACCGACCACGCTGCTGGCGCAGGTGGACTCGTCGGTGGGGGGCAAGACCGCCATCAACCATCCCCAGGGCAAGAACATGATCGGCGCCTTCTACCAGCCGCGCCTGGTGCTGGCCGACCTGGACACGCTGAAGACGCTGCCCGCGCGCGAGCTGCGCGCCGGCCTGGCCGAGGTCATCAAGTACGGCCTCATCCGCGATGCGGCGTTTTTCGACTGGATAGAGGCGCATATCGATGAACTGCTGGTGCTGGAACCCGCGGCCCTGGAGCACGCCGTGGTGCGCTGCTGCGAAATGAAGGCCGCCATCGTGGCCGAGGACGAGCGCGAGCAGGACGTGCGCGCCCTGCTCAACTTCGGCCACACCTTCGGCCACGCCATCGAAGCGGGGCTGGGCTATGGCGAATGGCTGCACGGCGAAGCCATCGCCGCGGGCATGGTGATGGCTGCGGACCTGTCGCAGCGCCTGGGCACCCTCACTGGCGCGGACGTCCAGCGCATAGTCAGCCTGCTGGAGCGCACCGGCTTGCCGGTCGCGGGTCCGGCCTTCGCCTCGGAGCGCTACATCGACCTGATGAGCGTGGACAAGAAAGTCCGCGACGGCACCCTGCAATTCATCGTCCTGGACCGCATCGGCGACGCCCGCGTGCGCTCCGACATTCCCCAGGCGCTGGTCAAGGAAACTCTGTCCACGCGCGCCACCGCCCAAACCGCGGCCCCTACCGGGCTGAAAGCCCGGGCCTCATAAGGCTTTGTCTGGCGGCTACTTACGAGAAGGGTATGGGGCGGGGGTCGGGCGGCTACGCCTCCGCCCTACATCTCCCTCCCGATTCCGTGTAAAGTCCTCGGAAATTGCCGCAACGCAACACCAAGCTAAGCGCTTGAAGCGGCAGGCTTTCACAGGTAGACTTGCAAGTTCGCCCTGCGTTTTCCGCGTCCGCCCTGACCGCGGTACCGCGGGGAAGTTGCCGCCTGAAATCAGCCGTTGAATCTGTTATCGCGACGAGGTAGCGCATGGAACACACGGGTCTCCCCCACAAGCAGGGTCTGTACGATCCGGCCAACGAGCACGACGCCTGCGGCGTGGGCTTCGTGGCGCACATCAAGGGCCGGAAAAGCCATTCCATTGTCGAACAGGGCCTGCAGATCCTGCGCAACCTCACCCACCGCGGCGCCACCGGCGCCGATCCGCTGGCGGGCGATGGCGCCGGGATACTGGTGCAGATGCCTGACGCCTTCTTTCGCGAGGAAATGGCCGGGCAGGGCGTGAAGCTGCCGCCGCCGGGCGAATACGGCGTGGGCATGGCGTTCCTGCCCCAGGAACCGGCCAGCCGCCTGGCCTGCGAATACGAAATCGAGCGCGCCATCAAGGATGAGGGGCAGGTGCTGCTGGGCTGGCGAGACGTGCCGCGCGACAACTCGGGCCTGGGCGAATCGGTGAAGCGCATCGAGCCGGTGATCCGGCAGGTGTTCATCGGGCGCGGCGTCAACGTCACCGTCACCGATGCGCTGGAGCGCAAGCTCTACATCATCCGCAAGAGCGCGGGCCATGCCATACAGGCGCTGCAACTGGCGCACGGCAAGGAGTTTTACGTGCCGTCCATGTCGGCGCGCACCATCGTCTACAAGGGCATGCTGCTGGCCGACCAGGTGGGCCGCTACTACCTCGACCTGCAGGACGTGCGCTTCCAGTCCGCATTGGCGCTGGTGCACCAGCGCTTTTCCACCAACACCTTCCCCACGTGGGACCTGTCGCACCCCTTCCGCATGATCGCGCACAACGGCGAGATCAACACCCTGCGCGGCAACGTCAACTGGATACGCGCCCGCCAGGGCGCCATTTCCAGCCCGGTGCTGGGCGCCGACCTGCAGAAGCTCTGGCCCCTCATTTACGACGGACAGTCCGACTCGGCCTCGTTCGACAACGCCCTGGAGCTGCTCACCATGAGCGGCTATTCCATGGCGCACGCCGTGATGATGATGATTCCCGAGGCGTGGGAAGGCCACACCCTGATGGACGCCAACCGGCGCGCCTTCTACGAGTACCACGCCGCCATGATGGAGCCGTGGGACGGCCCGGCCGCCATGGCCTTCTCGGACGGCCGCCAGATCGGCGCCACGCTGGACCGCAACGGCCTGCGGCCGGCGCGCTACATCGTCACCGACGACGACCTGGTCATCATGGCCTCGGAGGCGGGCGTGCTGCCCATTCCGGAGGAACGCATCGTCAAGAAGTGGCGCCTGCAGCCCGGCAAGATGTTCCTGGTGGACCTGGAGCGCGGGCGCATCGTCGACGACAAGGAAATCAAGGACGCGCTGTCCTCGGCCAAGCCCTACGCCGAGTGGATCGACCGCATCCGCGTCAAGCTGGACGACGTGGAGTCCGACAAGCTGCAGCCCGAGCGCAGCGCGGTATCGCTGCTCGACCGCCAGCAGGCCTTCGGCTACACGCAGGAGGACCTGAAGTTCATCATGGCCCCCATGGCCGAGAAGGGCGAGGAGCCGGTGGGCTCCATGGGCAACGACTCGCCGCTGGCGGTGCTGTCGACCAAGAACAAGACGCTGTACAACTACTTCAAGCAGTTGTTCGCGCAGGTCACCAATCCGCCCATCGATCCCATACGCGAGGAAATGGTGACCTCGGTGGTGTCCTTCATCGGCCCCAAGCCCAACCTGCTGGGCATCGATGAAATGAACCCGCCCATCCGGCTGGAAGTGAGCCAGCCCGTGCTGGACTTCTACGAAATGGAGAAGATCCGCCACATCGAGCGCTATACCGGCGGCAAGTTCAAGTCCTACGAAGTGGACATCTGCTACCCCGTGGCCTGGGGCAGGGACGCCATCGAGGCGCGCCTGGCGTCGCTGGCCGCGCAGGCCGAGGACGCGGTGCGCTCGGGCTACAGCATCCTGGTCATTTCCGACCGGCGCGTGTCCGCCGACAGCGTGGCCATCCCCGCGCTGCTGGCGCTGTCGGCCATCCACCAGCAGCTGGTGAGCAAGGGCCTGCGCACCAGCGCCGGCCTGGTGGTGGAGACGGGCTCGGCGCGCGAAGTGCACCACTTCGCCCTGCTGGGCGGCTACGGCGCCGAGGCCGTGCATCCCTATCTCGCCATGGAGACGCTGCTCGCCCTGGGTGGAGCGGACGCCAAGAAGGCCATCAAGAATTACGTCAAGGGCGTGGGCAAGGGACTGCGCAAGGTCATGTCGAAGATGGGCATTTCCACCTACATGTCCTATACCGGCGCGCAGATATTCGAGGCCGTGGGGCTGGCCAATTCGCTGGTGGACAAATATTTCGTCGGCACCGCCTCGCGCATCGGCGGCATCGACGTGTTCGACGTGGCCGAGGAAGCCCTGCGCACGCACAGGGAGGCGTTCAGCGCCGACCCGGTGCTGGCCAATGCCCTGGACGCGGGCGGCGAATACGCCTTCCGCATCCGCGGCGAGGAGCACATGTGGACGCCGGACGCCATCGCCAAGCTGCAGCAGGCGACCAGGGCCAACAACGCCCAGACCTACCGCGAATACGCGGCCATCATCAACGACCAGTCGGCGCGTCAGATGACCTTCCGCGGCCTGTTCGAGTTCCGCTTCGACCAGGTCAAGCCCGTTCCCATCGAGGAAGTCGAACCCGCCGCCGAAATCGTCAAGCGCTTCTCCACCGGCGCCATGTCGCTGGGCTCCATTTCCACCGAGGCGCACACCACCCTCGCCATCGCCATGAACCGCATCGGCGGCCGCTCCAACACCGGCGAGGGTGGCGAGGACCGCAAGCGCTTTGCGCCCGTCAAGGCCGGAGAGACGCTGGCCTCGCGCCTGGGCCGCGGCCGCATCGAATCCGACATCGTGCTCAAGGAAGGCGATTCGCTCAAGTCCAAGATCAAGCAGGTGGCCTCGGGCCGCTTCGGCGTGACCGCCGAATACCTGGCTTCGGCGGAAATGATCCAGATCAAGATGGCGCAGGGCGCCAAGCCCGGCGAGGGCGGACAGTTGCCCGGCGGAAAAGTCTCGGAGTACATCGCCGAACTGCGCTGCTCCACGCCCGGCGTGGAGCTGATTTCACCGCCGCCGCACCACGACATCTATTCCATCGAGGACCTGGCGCAGCTCATCCACGACCTGAAGAACGCCAACTCGGCCGCGGCGATTTCGGTGAAGCTGGTGTCCGAAACCGGCGTGGGCACGGTGGCCGCGGGCGTGGCCAAGGCCAAGGCCGACCACGTCACCATTTCCGGCCACGACGGCGGCACGGGCGCCGCGCCGCTGTCCTCGCTCAAGCATGCCGGCACGTCCTGGGAACTGGGCCTGGCGGAAACGCAGCAGACCCTGGTGCTCAACCGCCTGCGCAGCCGCATCGCCGTGCAGGTGGACGGCCAGATCAAGACCGGGCGCGACGTGGTGATCGGCGCGCTGCTGGGCGCCGATGAATTCGGCTTCGCCACCGCGCCGCTGGTGGTGGAAGGCTGCATCATGATGCGCAAGTGCCACCTCAACACCTGCCCCGTGGGCGTGGCCACGCAGGACCCCGTGCTGCGCAGGAAATTCACCGGCAAGCCCGAGCACGTCATCAACTACTTCTTCTTCGTGGCCGAAGAGGCGCGCCAGATCATGGCGCAACTGGGCGTGCGCACGCTCGCCGAACTGATCGGGCGCTCCGACCTGCTGGAAATGAAAAAGGGCATCGAGCACTGGAAGGCGCGCGGCCTGGACTACAGCAACATTTTCTACCAGCCGCAGGTCGGCCCCGAGGTGGGCAAGCGCCACACCGAGGCGCAGAACCATGGCCTTGCCAAGGCGCTGGACCACCGCCTGATCGAGCTGGCCGCGCCCGCGCTGGAGCGGCGCGAAAAGGTCAGCATCGACATGCCCATACGCAACATCAACCGCACCGTGGGCACCATGCTCTCCAGCGAGGTGGCGCGGCGCTACGGCAACGAAGGCCTGCCCGACGACACCATCCACGTGCGCTTCGCGGGCTCGGCGGGCCAGAGCTTCGGCGCGTTTCTCTCGCGCGGCATTACGCTGGACATCATCGGTGAAGTGAACGACTACGCCGGCAAGGGCCTGTCGGGCGGGCGCATCAGCGTGCAGCCCTCGCCCAAGTTCCGCGGCGACCCGGTGGAGAACATCGTCACCGGCAACACCGCCCTGTACGGCGCCATCGCGGGCGAAGCCTACTTCCGCGGTGTGGCCGGCGAGCGCTTCGCGGTGCGCAATTCCGGCGCGCAGGCCGTGGTGGAGGGCGTGGGTGACCACGGCGGCGAATACATGACCGGCGGCACCATCGTCGTGCTGGGCGTCACCGGGCGCAACTTCGCCGCCGGCATGTCGGGCGGCATCGCCTACGTGCTGGATGTCGACGGCCAGTTCATCAAGCGCTGCAACACCGCCATGGTGGCGCTGGAGCCCCTGCTCACCGAGTCCGAGCAGCAGGGCAAGCTGTCGCGGGACCTGTGGCACATGGGCGAGGCCGATGAGGTGGTGCTGCGCCACCTGGTCGAAAACCACGCCACGAACACCGGCAGCGCGCTGGCGCGCGACATCCTGGCGCGCTGGTCGCACTACCGCTCGCATTTCGTGAAGGTGTTCCCCCACGAATACCGGCGCGCGCTGGGCGAACTGGCCGCGGCCGGCAAGAAAGCGGCGGCCTAGGTCCGGCTCTCGGCACGGCAATAATCCACGCAGCGATCATTCAGGGGCGTCACGCGTCACGGCAATGGGAAAAATCACCGGTTTCATGGAATACCAGCGGCTCGCGGAGGCCACCGAGCCGAAGGAATCGCGCAAAAAGCACTACCGCGAGTTCGTCGCCCATCTTTCCGATGAGGAAGCGAAAATCCAGGGCGCGCGCTGCATGGACTGCGGCATACCGTTCTGCCAGACCGGCTGCCCGGTGAACAACATCATCCCGGACTTCAACGACCTGGTGTACAAGCAGGACTGGCGCAACGCCTTCGACACGCTCAACTCCACCAACAACTTCCCCGAGTTCACGGGCCGTGTCTGCCCGGCGCCCTGCGAGGAGGCTTGCACGCTGCGCATCAACGACGACCCGGTGGGCATCAAGTCCATCGAGCATGCCATCATCGACCGCGCCTGGGAAGGCGGCTGGGTGGTGCCGCAGGCGGCGGCGCAGAAAACCGGCAAGCGCGTGGCCGTGGTGGGCTCGGGCCCGGCGGGCCTGGCCTGCGCCCAGCAACTGGCGCGCGCCGGGCATGCCGTGACCCTGTTCGAGAAGAACGACCGCGTCGGCGGGCTGCTGCGCTACGGCATTCCCGACTTCAAGATGGAGAAGTCGCACATCGACCGGCGCGTGGAGCAGATGCGGGCCGAAGGCGTGGAGTTCAAGACCAACCATGTCGTCGGCAAGGCGCCGGTGGGCGCGGGCAACGGCGCCGCCACGATGCTGGACGCGGCCACCATCACCGACGAGTTCGACGCCGTGGTGCTGGCGGGCGGCGCCGAGCATTCGCGCGACCTGCCCATTCCGGGGCGCGAGCTGGACGGCGTGCATTTCGCCATGAACTTCCTGCCGCTGCAGAACCGCCGCGTGGCGGGCGACCAGGGCGTGCCCGAACTTGACGCCCGTGGCAAGCACGTGGTGGTCATCGGCGGCGGCGACACGGGCTCGGACTGCGTGGGCACGTCCAACCGCCATGGCGCGGCCTCGGTCACGCAGATCGAGGTCATGCCCAAACCGGCCGACCCCGCCAACAACCCGGTGTGGCCGTACTGGCCCATGCGGCTGCGTACCTCGTCTTCGCACGAAGAGGGCGCCAGGCGCGACTGGGCCATCTCGACCAAGGAGTTCCTGGGCGGGGAAGGAGAAATGCGCGGCAAACTCAAGGGGCTGAAGGCGGCATACGTCGAGTGGAAAGACGGCAAGATGGTGGAAGTCCCCGGCAGCGAGTTCACCCTGCCCGCCGACCTCGTCCTGCTGGCCATGGGCTTCGTCCACCCGTACCAGTCGGTGCTCGAGGCCTTCGGCGTGGAAAAGGACGCGCGCGGCAACGCCAAGGCGGGCACCGAGGGCCCGGGCTGCTACGCCACCTCGTCGCCCAAGGTTTTCGCCGCCGGCGACATGCGCCGCGGCCAGTCGCTGGTGGTGTGGGCCATACGCGAAGGACGGCAATGCGCGCGCGCCGTGGACGAGTACCTGATGGGTTCGTCGGTCCTGCCGCGGTAGCGAATCACCGGCGCGGTGCCCCGAACCCCTTCCCGCGGAGCGGGAAGCCCCACCAACAATCGATAAACTGATTGATAAACTGGCGCTGTATCCAAGCCGTGGTTACATTGCAGCCGTGATTGCTTCGCTGGATCGGCAATGTGCTATCCGGACTGTTGCCGCATTGCACAAATAACCGCACCCCTCTTGATAGAATCGCGCCCATGAGCCTTAACGTCGTCATCCTCGCGGCCGGGCAGGGCAAACGCATGCGCTCCGACCTGCCCAAGGTGCTGCATCCGCTGGCGGGCCGCCCTCTGCTGGGGCACGTGCTCAGCGCGGCCAGGGCGCTGCGGCCCCAATCCATTTGCGTGGTGTACGGTCACGGCGGCGAAGCGGTACGGGATGCCTTCAAATCCGATGCTCAACTGGCCTGGGCCAAGCAGGAACCGCAGTTCGGCACCGGCCATGCCGTCATGCAGGCCGTGGAGCACCTGCGCGACGACGCGCCCACGCTGGTGCTGTACGGCGACGTGCCGCTCACGCGCGTGGACACGCTGCGCCGGCTGGTCGAGGCCGCGGGCAAGGGCCTGGGCATACTCACCGTGGAGCTGGCAGACGCCACGGGCTACGGCCGCATCGTGCGCGGCAGGAATGGGCGGGTACAGCGCATCGTCGAGCACAAGGACGCCGGCGCCGCCGACCGCGACATTCGCGAGATCAACACCGGCATCATGGTCATCCCGACATTGCGGCTGAAGGACTGGCTGAAGCGCCTGGGCAACGACAATGCACAGAAGGAGTATTACCTCACCGACGTGGTGGCGCTGGCCGTGGCCGACGAGGTGCCCATCGCCACGGCGCAACCCGGCGCCGAGTGGGAGACGCTGGGCGTGAACAGCCGCGCGCAACTGGCCGGGCTGGAGCGCATCCACCAGCGCGAAACGGCGCTGGCGCTGATGGAGGCGGGCGTGACCCTGGCCGATCCGGCGCGCATCGACGTGCGCGGCGCGCTCACCGCCGGGCGCGACTGCGCCATCGACGTGAACTGCGTGTTCGAGGGCGAGGTGGCGCTGGGCGACCGCGTGAGCATCGGCCCCCATTGCGTGCTGAAAAACGTGCGCATCGCCTCGGGCACGCGCATCGAGGCCTTTTGCCACATGGAAGACGCCGAGATCGGCGCCGACTGCCGCATCGGCCCCTACGCGCGGCTGCGTCCCGCCGCCGTGCTGGCCGAGGAGGTGCACATCGGCAATTTCGTCGAGGTCAAGGCCAGCCGCATCGGGCCGCGCTCCAAGGCCAACCATCTCTCCTACGTGGGCGATGCCACCGTCGGCCGCGACTGCAACATCGGCGCCGGCACCATCACCTGCAACTACGACGGCGCGAACAAACATAAAACCATCATCGAGGACGAGGTGCACATCGGCTCCGACACCCAGCTCGTCGCGCCGGTCACCGTGGGGCGCGGCTCCACCAGCGCGGCCGGCGCGACCATTTACAAGGACGTGCCGCCCGGCGGGCTGGTGCTGACCAAGGCCGAGCAGATATTCAAGCCGGGCTGGCAGCGGCCGGTGAAAAAGAAGGGTTGAGGGTGCAACGAACAAGTGGCGCATTTTCGAAAGATGCGGCCTCTTGCATATCCCCCACTTCAGAGGAAACGCATGGACCCATTTCGCACAAACGACACTTATTCGGCGTTTCCTTAAGACATGTGCGGCATCGTCGGCGCCATCGCCAAACGCAACGTCGTTCCCATCCTGCTGGAAGGGCTCAAGCGGCTGGAATACCGCGGCTACGACTCGGCCGGCATCGCCGTTCTCAATGGTGAATTGAAGCGCGTGCGCTCCACGGGGCGCGTGGCGGAACTGGAAAAGCTCACGCAAAGCCAGGGCCTGCAGGGCGACATCGGCATCGCGCACACGCGCTGGGCCACGCACGGCGTGCCCTCGGAGAAGAACGCCCATCCCCATGTGTCCAGCGGGGTGTCCGTGGTGCACAACGGCATCATCGAGAACCACGAGGAGATGCGCAAAAAGCTGCGCGCCAAGGGCTACACCTTCTCCTCGGACACCGACACCGAGGTCATCGCGCACCTGGTGCATTCCAACCTGCAGGGCGGTGCCGACCTGTTCGACGCGGTGAGGAAGAGCGTGGCCGAGCTGGTGGGCGCCTACGCCATCGCCGTGGTGTCCGACGCCGACCGCGAGCGCCTGGTGGTGGCGCGCCACGGCGCGCCGCTGCTGCTGGGCCTGGGCGAGGGCGAGAACTTCGCCGCCTCCGACACCTCGGCGCTCATCCAGGTGACGCAGCGCGTGGTGTACCTGGAAGACGGCGATGTGGCCGAAATCACGCTCTCGGGCGTGAAAATCGCCGACGCCAAGGGCGGCATCATCCAGCGCCCCGTGCACACCTCGCAACTGTCGGCCTCGGCGGTGGAACTGGGCCAGTACCGGCACTACATGCAGAAGGAAATCTTCGAGCAGCCCATGGCCGTGGCCAACACGCTCGAAATGGTGACCGGCGCGCAGTCCATCTCGCCGCAACTCTTCGGCGCCGAGTCCGAGGCCGTGTTCCGCGACATCGACAATGTGCTCATCCTGGCCTGCGGCACCAGCTTCCACGCCGGCATGGTGGCGCGCTACTGGCTCGAAGGCGTGGCCGGCATACGCTGCAACGTGGAAATCGCCAGCGAATACCGCTACCGCGAATCGGTGCCCAATCCGAACACCCTGGTGGTGACCATTTCGCAGTCGGGCGAAACGGCCGACACCCTGGCCGCGCTGCAGCACGCCAGGTCCATCGGCAACAAGTACTCGCTGTCCATTTGCAACGTGCCCGAATCGGCGCTGGTGCGCGCCTCGGACCTGCGCTTCCTCACCCGTGCCGGTCCGGAAATCGGCGTGGCCTCCACCAAGGCCTTCACCACCCAGCTCGCCGCGCTGGCCCTGCTCACCATGGTGGTCGCCAAGCTGCGCGGCCGGCTGCCGCGCGAGCGCGAGGAGGAGCTGCTGCATGCGCTGCGCCACCTGCCCGTGGCGCTGCAAAGCGTGCTGCACGTCGAGCCGCAGATACGCATGTGGGCCGAGAAGTTCACCCAGCGCGAGCACGCGCTGTTCCTGGGCCGCGGCATCCACTACCCCATCGCCATGGAAGGCGCCCTCAAGCTCAAGGAAATCTCGTACATCCACGCCGAGGCCTATGCCGCCGGCGAACTCAAGCACGGCCCGCTGGCGCTGGTGGACAAGAACATGCCCGTGGTGGCCATCGCCCCCAAGGACGCGCTGATCGAGAAGCTCAAGTCCAACCTGCAGGAGGTGAAGGCGCGCGGCGGCGAGCTGCACGTCATCGCCGACCAGGACACCAAGCTCACCGATGGCGACGGGCTGCATGTCATCCGCATGCCGGACCATGCGGGATTGCTGTCACCCATACTGCATACCATTCCGCTGCAGTTGCTGGCCTACCATGCTGCGCTGGAGCGTGGGAATGATGTGGACAAGCCTAGAAACCTGGCCAAATCGGTGACTGTCGAATAAAAACTATAATGTCCGTTCGTGGGCTACCGCTTTGTCTGCGGTGGTCGAATCAAGCTCCTTTTCTTTCCGGGTCCGCCCTCTCCCCAACCCCTCTCCCCCAGGGAGGGGAATGTGTGATTTCACGTACCCAAAAGCCAGGAGGGGAGATTAATCCTGAAAAAGGCTTCCCGTCTGTCCTATCTGGCCGGAACCGTATAGACCTTCAACTAAAGTCTCACAGCGCTTTGTGTTTTTTGACAAGTTGGCAAGATACTCATCCTTGTGATTTTGATCGATATATCTGGAAATGTCGGCAAACGCTGTTTTAGTCGCTTCCACGACAGCGGCAAGGCACTCATCCTCCCTTGAATAGTTATACCGCAGCGATCTAACCGACGTATCTTGGAACACTAGATGCAAAATCAAACGATTTAGGTGAATCGCAATGAGATCCGCCTTTGGCGCATCGGTCGTTTTGAGGAGTTGCAATTCATTATCGACGGCACGCATGATTTTTACGGAACGCCATACAGATTCCCCGGCGGTCTTCTCATTGAAAATTTCTGTATAAGGGGGCGACTGGGTGTCAGCCCACAATTGGCCTAGATTGCGCTTAGTCTGGACAGCAAGCGAAATTGAAATGCCGCAAGCTATGGCTTGCGTTGCTTCAACTATGTCGCACCCTTCGTTGCCCTTTGGGGAAATCTCCCCTTGCTTATAGGCATATCTTCTTTTATCCAGAGCAAACTCTGTGGCGAGCCTATGCTGGCAGGGGTCCATAGCGGCAAATTCTCTATACCCGACAGCATTCTGAAGGTTGGCAGCGCGCGTGATCAGACGGCCAAATTCTGGCGGGCAGTACTGCAAGGAAATTATTCTTATTTGAACCCAAGCATTCCGGCCGCTTTCTTCCTGAATCGGACTTCCCGGCACAAGCTTCCATTTGTGGCCGATTGTGCCAACAGTCTGCGCTCCATTCACGACGCTTGCGCCATCACAAGTAAACAGCCCAATCGAACGCCCCGGAGAACCAACAGGCGATTTGCCCAAGGAGTCACAGATGATCGTAATGCCATTGTTGAAATACCAAAAGTAATCCGGATCTGTGCCGAGTGTGTTGCTTAGGGCATTGTTTACGTCTGAACTGGGGTAAAAGAGTCGGAGATTTTCCGTGAAAAGTGTATTGCCATGCTCAGCCCACCATTGAGCGATCTCGTTTACATGTAGCCGACCGTAATAAGCCAAAAATGGTTTGTCGATTACACCCCAATCTGTCAGGGCAATTGAAAGTTTTATTTTTTGAGACTTTGATTCAGAAGTTATTAGTTTGTATATACCCGCCTGATCAAAATGCTTACTTTCGGCGGTTGGGACCGGGGTATTTAATTCGCTTACCAGGTCATCGATTATTCGTGTTGCATGGGGTGCAGTCGGCTGTGTGGCCGTATGAGCGGTGATGATGATGAACTTCAGGGCGCGTTCGGAATATACGGCTGCCTTAATTTCAGCTTCTTTTGCCTTGATCTTGTCGTTGAACCTGTCAATCCTGAGACTCAGAATGTCCAGTATGCCTTGTGCAAGTTTCCCGGTGTCCTCTGAGGTAATTGGCGTCGAGCCGTCTTTGCTCCAATGGCTTTGAACTATGAGCAGTGCGTCAGAAACTTGATCAAAGTAAATTGCGTCGATACCGTTATCGTGAAAACCATCAGTAACAGCAGCGGCCGCTATTGCGACATCCACTTTGGCGAGTGATTTGATGCACAGAGCAGCCAATGCCCGAGACAGGAAAGCGCCACGCCTTTGGTCCGCCGGCCTTGCTGCCCAGTCCGTCATATCAATTAGGCCGTCGAACTGCTTTTCTAGCAGTCCTTCGGTCCTAGTTATCAGCACTGGGGTCATTTTCATTTGTGAAGATCTTGGCTGTTTTCCAGCTCCAATTGACCGATCAGTTCATGGTAGTGCCGGATCCGACTTTCCGCCAAAGACTTGATGGCGATGGGCCAATCCCTGGGTGCGGCGCGATATGCCTTTGATTTATTGGGTAATCTTGCCTGCCGTATCGATGCAACAGACACTCCAAGTTCGCTTGCAAGATCCTCATGGGTGACTCGGTGAAAGAGTCCATCGGTAGCTTTTTTGAAGTCCATTTGTATGCAGTATGCTTGACAAAGACGCTGTGAGTGTATATCCTAGTGCATACACAGTCAACATCGAAACGATCATGAACAACTCCAATCTCTCCGCCCCGTACTTCCACTACGAAGACGCCGCTTATGAGTTCGTGGAAGCGAAGCTCTGGCCGCATGGCCCGGTTTGCCCAAAGTGCGGCCTGATCGGGCAGCACTACAAGCTCAAGGGCAAGTCCACCCGCATTGGCGTATACAAGTGCAGCGCGTGCCGCAAGCCGTTCACCGTCAAGGTCGGGACGATTTTCGAGGACAGCCATATCCAGATGAACGTATGGCTGCAAGCCATTTTCTTGATCGGTAGCAGCAAGAAGGGCATCAGCAGCAATCAACTGCACCGCATGCTCGGAATCACGCTCAAGAGCGCGTGGTTCATGTCGCATCGCATCCGTGAAGCCATGAAAGACCTGGGCTGCATGCTTGGCGGCGCTGAAGTGGTGATCGAAGCCGATGAAACCTACGTGGGCGGCAAGGAACGCAACAAGCACGCTTCCAAGCGCACCAAGGGCGCGAATGGTGGCGTAGGTAAGCAGATGGTGTTCTCGCTGGTGGAACGCGGCGGCAAGGTCCGTAGCCTGCACCTGCCAAGCGTCAACGCGGATAACCTGCGTCCCATCCTGAATGAGCAAATCAAGGACGCCAAGCAAACCCGCCTGATGACGGATGGCGAAGGCCAGTATCGCCTAGTTGCGCCGATGTTCAAGAGCCATGACGTTGTGAATCACGGCGCTGGTGAGTACGTGCGTGGTGATGCCTACACGAACACCATTGAAGGCTACTTCTCAATTCTCAAGCGTGGGATTATCGGTACGTTCCACCATGTCAGCCCGCAGCACCTGCAACGGTACGCGACTGAATTTGACTTCCGGTATAACAATCGGAAGGCGCTTGGCGTGAACGACAATGAGCGGGCAGAACGCCTGCTGCTGGGCGTGAAGGGCAAGCGGTTAACGTATCAAACGACTGCTAAGTGAATATGGCTACAGACGAAAAGCGAAAGAGGCGAAGGCCGGACAACCCGGCTCAATCCCGAAAGTTCATCGAATCGGCGAAAGCCCTTGGATTGGACAAGCCTGGGAAGACTTTAGACGCCGCCATGGACAAGGTAATAAAGCCGAAGTCCAAGCGTGGCCGCAGCTAGACCTTTTCCCCGATGAGTGACTTCTCTTTTTTTGGGAGTTGGGTACGTGAAATCACACATTCCCCCCAGGGAGAGGGGCTTATGTCATGAATTTCGCCGCTTCCGCTACGCTCCAGGCCGCTCCCGCGCCCGAACTGATCGAAGATCCCGCCTTCGTTGTGCGGCCCGAGTACATCGATCCCAACGATCACATGAACGTCGGGTACTACTCGGTACTGTTCGACGTCGCGCTGGAGCGCTTCCTCGGCGGACATGGGCTCGATACTGAGTCTCTCGGACGGGCAGGGCTCGATCGCTTTACAGCCTATTCGCATGTGGTCTACAAACGCGAACTGCTCGAAGGCGATCACGTGCGCTTCGACATGCAGGTGCGCGGCCTGAGCGGCTCCGCGCTGCACCTGGTCATGCACATGTACAACGCGCGCGAGGGCTGGCTGGCGGCGAGTTGCGAGCAACTGCTGCGCTGTGTGCGCAAAGGCACGGAAGAAACCCGCCGGTGGCCCGACGAGGGCCACCGCAAGCTGGAGGCCCTGATGGAAGCACACCGGGCGCTGCCCATGCCACAGGACGCGGGCCGCCGCATCGCCATACGCGACGGCCACCCGCCCGGCGTGCTGAGCATGCCCGAGGCGGTGAAGGCCAACCCGCTCGGCCTGCCGGAGGACATCAGCGCATTTCTGCGCGATTTCGATTACTCGGATTTCACCGTCCGGCCTGAATACTGCGACGCGGACGGCAACATCGTGGCGGGCTTCTACGTCGTGCTGGTGGATCTCATCATGAGACAGCTCGCGGGCGACGTGCTGGGCATGGGGTTCACCACCATGATGCGGACCGGCAAAACCGGCTTCGTGGCCGAGTCGCACCTGGCGCAAATGGCGAAACTGCATGCCGGCGATCCCGTGCGCTTCGAGTTCAAGCTGCTGGGGCTGGGCGAGAAGGTGAACCACATCATGGTCACGGTGCGCCATGCGCGCGGCGGCCGCGTGGCTGCCGTGCTGGAGCAGCTCAACATGTGCATTGACCTGGCCACGCGGCGGCCATCGCCCTTCCATCCGGACGTTCGTGCGCGCCTGGAGCAGACGCTGGCGCAGCAGCGCGACATCCCCGACCCCATGCCGCCCGGCCAGGCCGTCGCCCTGGACGCTTGAGCCAAAACAAGAATTCATATTCGTATTCCCCGGAGGAAACCATGCCCATGCCCGGAAACATCCGCATCATCGACACCATGCTCGACCTGCCCGCCCCCAAGGAAGTGGCGCTGAAGGACCGCTTCGCCCATCTCAAGGACACGGAGAGCAAGGAAGGCGCGTTCAAGCACCCCGCCGGCTACATGTACAAGGAGACACCCGAGGGCCGCGAGCGCGGCGCCGATCCGGTGGGCGACACGCTGCGCGAGATGGACAAGTACAACATCGAGACCGCGCTCATCACCGTGTCCAATTTCGAGGACGAGGCGGTGAACACCGCCCTGAAGAAGCACCGCGACCGCTTCGCCGGCTGCCTGTACCTCGATCCCAACGACGGCATGGAAGCGGTGCGCAAGATGGTGCGCGCGCACGCCGAGCTGGGCATCGCCGCCGCCTGCTTCTTTCCCTGCGGGCCCAACCCGCAGGTGCCCATCAACGACAAGCGCGCCTACCCGATTTACTCCAAGTGCATCGAGCTGGACATCGCCTGCTTCGTGAATGCCGGCATACCCGGCCCGCGCCTGCCCTACGAGGCCCAGTACGTGGGCCTGGCCGACGAGGTGTGCTGGTTCTTTCCCGACCTGCGCCTGGTGTTCCGCCACGGCTGCGAGCCGTGGACCGACCTGGCCGTGAAGCTGCTGCTCAAGTGGCCCAACCTGTACTACAGCACCAGCGCCTTCGCGCCCAAGTACTATCCCAGGGACATCATCGACTTCGCCAACAGCCGCGGCGCGGACAAGGTGATCTACGGCGGCTACTACCCCTCGGGCCTGACGCTGGATCGCATATTCCGCGAAATGCAGGACGTGCCCTTCAAGGAAGCGGTGTGGCCCAAGTTCCTGCGCGACAACGCGCGCCGCGTGCTCAAACTGGACGCCAGGCAGGCGGATTCGTGACCGAAGACGAAAAAAGAGCGTTGTACGAACGCCTCGCGTTGCGCGAGTCGTTCCCGCTGTGGGTGACCGAGAGCATCCGCTACGTGGACATGGACACCCAGGGCCGGGTCAACAACGCCTACTATTCCACCTATTTTGAAATGGGCCGGGTGGCCACGCGGCCCGCGCTTGCCATGCTGCCCGGCCATGCCATGCCGGTGATCGCCGAGCAGACCGTGCGCTACCGCATGCCGCTCGCCTATCCGGCGCGCATCGACATCGGCACGGGCATCGCGCGCATCGGCCGCAGTTCCTACGACGTGGGGCATTGCGTCTTTCTCGGCGAGGGCTGCGCCGCCACCGGAATTCTGATTTACGTGCTGGTGGATGCGAATACCGGCAAGGCCATGCCGTTGCCCGAAGCCTTTCGCACCAAACTTGAGGAAATCAGGCTGCGCTGATGGACACACCGAGATCGAGCACCAAGCCGGTACCGGCCGGCTTTCAGGCCATGAACTTCCAGGGCGAGTTCGACCAGGCCATTGCGCCGCTGTATTTCAAGCGCAATGGGGTGGAAATCACCCTGGGGCTGCGCGTCGAGTCGCGGCACTGCAATTATTCGCAAATACTGCACGGCGGCGCGCTGGCGTCCTTCGTGGACGTGGCCATGGGCTCGGCCACGCGCGCGGCCAGCCGCGGCACGCTGCGCATCGTCACCTCGTCCCTGGCCATCGACTACCTGGGCAGCGCGGTGGCGGGCGACTGGGTGGAGGCCACGGGGCGCGTGCTGCGGCAGGGCAAACGGCTGGTGGTGGTGGAATGCCTGGTGTACAAGGGTACGGATGTGGGCAAACCCGAGTTGATCGCGCGCACCAACGGCACCTACGCCCCCATCGACAGGCCCGGTATGGGACCCAACAACGAACTTTTCGCGGATCCGGCCGGCTGACCTGGCCGAGGAGGAGCACATGGCAAACACACCGCTACCAGAAATACCCCAGCAACTGCGCGAGGACATGGCCGCGCGCTACAACGCCACGCACACCGAGCCCGTGGAACTGGGCCGCGTGCGCGACTACCTGCTGGCCATGGACGAGCCGGCCGGCATCGGTCCGGGCGATGCGGTGCCGCCGCTGTTCCTGCTCACCTTCGGGCGTACGCGCCGCCCGCAGCCTTCCAAGGGCACGGCGGTGAAGGCGGGCGATGAATACCGCTTCCTCGCGCCGGTGCGCGTGGGCGACACGCTGACGCTCACCCAGCGCCTGGCCGACATCCAGGTGAAGGAGGGCAGGAACGGGCCCATGTACCTCATCATCGGCGAAGGCACGTTCACCAACCAGCGCGGCGAGACCGTGGCCACGCAGCGCGTCAAGACCTTCCGTTGGGGGCAATGATGGCGGATTTCCATGCCGTTAAGGTGGGCGACGAGCTGCCGCCGCTGGTCAAGGGTCCCGTGACGCGCCAGCACCTCGTGGAATGGTGCGCGGCCGAGAACGACTACTACTACCTGCACTACGACGAGCGCGTGGCCGACAGGATGAAGCTGCCCGGGACGCCCATACAGGGCACCTACAAGCTTGCGCTCATGGGCCAGTTGATTGCGCGCTGGCTGGACGGGCGCGGCACCCTGCGTGGCCTGGAAGGCGCCTACCGCGGCCTGAGCCTGGAGGGCGACACGCTCACCTGCGGGGGCCGCATCACGCGCCGCGCCGAGGAAAAGGGCGAAGGCATCATCGAGCTCGAGCTGTGGTGCGAAAACAGCGACGGCACGCGCTCCACGACTGGCACGGCCACCGTGGCCCTGCCCCTGAACAAGTAGCCGGGAAGGCGCCGTGACCTCCGCTGCGCAATCATCCGCGGACCCGTCCAAAGGTCCTCTTTCCGGTTATGTGGTGCTGGATTTCAGCACCCTGCTGCCGGGTCCTTTGGCCGGGCTGATATTCGCCGAAGCCGGCGCCGAGGTGATCAAGATCGAGAAGCCGGGCGGCGAGGGCATGCGCGACGCGCCCGGCGAATTCGCCATGCTCAACCGCGGCAAGCGCAGCATCGAAATCGACCTCAAGGCTGCGGGCGCCTTCGAGCGCCTGCGCCCGCTCATCCAGCGCGCCGACGTGGTGCTGGAGCAGTTCCGCCCCGGCGTGATGAAGCGCCTGGGCTTCGGCTACGAGGCGCTGGCGGCGGTGAACCCGCGCCTGGTGTACTGCTCCATCAACGGCTACGGGTCCACCGGCCCGCACGCCATGCGCGCCGGGCACGACATGAATTACCTGGCCGAGACCGGCATCATGCGCCAGACCGCGGGCAGCGACGGTGCGCCCGTCATGCCCATGGCGCCGCTGGCCGACCTGGGCGGCGGCACGGTGCCGGCGGTGATCAACGTGCTGCTGGCGCTGCTGCAGCGCGAGCGCACGGGGCGCGGCTGCGAAATCGAAATCGCCATGTTCGACCACATTTTCGCCTTCATGTACCCGGCCTTTGCCTGCCGCTTCGGCAACGGCCGCTGGCCCCAGCCGGGCAATGCGCGCGACACCGGCGCCGCGCCGAGCTACAGCATTTACCGCACCCGCGACGGGCGTTACCTCACGCTGGGCGCCAGCGAGCCCAAATTCTGGGAGGCATTCTGCGAGGCCGTGTCGCTGCCGCCCGCGCTGCGCCACAGGGATCGTGATCCCGAGGCCACGCGCGCCGGCATCGCCGGCATCATCGCCACGCGCGACGGCGCGGAGTGGATGCGGCATTTCCAGGCGTACGACTTTCCCGCCGCGCTGGTGCTGAGTTTCGAGGAGGCGCTGAGCCAGCCGCATTTCCTGGCGCGCAACCTGCTCAAGCGGCGCGTGAGCGCCGATGGCAAGGAAATCACCGCGCTGCCCGTGCCGCTGGCCGCCAACCTGCGCACGGCCGACCTGGTGCGGACTTCTCCAACGCTGGGCGAGGGCAATGCGCTGCTGGACGCGGCCGAGCGCAAATAAGCGATCCGCCGCCGAGCGCTAAACGCTGATCTCGTACCCGCCGTTCACCGATAGGGTCTGGCCGGTGATGTAGCTGGCCGCGTCGGAGAGCATGAAGACCACGGGCTTGGACACTTCCTCCACGCTGGCCCAGCGCCCCAGCGGAATCTGCGCCAGGTAGTTGTCGCGGAATTTTTCGCCGCGTATGGTCTCGGTCATCTGCGTTTCCACGATGCCGAAGCAGATGGCGTTGCAGCGTATGTTGAAGCGCGCCCACTCGCGCGCGGCCGACATGGCCATGCCCAGAAGCCCAGCCTTGGCCGCGCCGTAGTTGATCTGCCCCACCGAGCCGCGCCGGCCGCCGTCCGAGGAGATGTTCACGATGGCGCCGGGATTCTTGTCGCCGGCCTTGGCGCGCGCGATCATGTGGCGGCCCACGGCCTGCAGGAAGAAGAACGAGCCGTTGAGGTGCACGTTCAGCACCGACTGCCAGGCCTCGGTGGACATCTTGTCGATCATGGCCGTGCGCGTGATGCCGGCGTTGTTCACCAGGCCGTGCACGGCGCCGAAGCGCTGCACCGCCTGCTCCACCACCCTGGTGGCCAGCGCGGGATCGGACACGTCGCCCTGCACGCCCAGCACCCGGTTCTTGTCGTGGCCGGCGATGAACTCCTGCAGCGTGGCCTCGTTGAATTCCACCACCCCGACGTTGGCGCCCAGCGCCAGGCAGGTCTCGGCAATGCCCTTGCCGATGCCCTGGCCCGCGCCGGTGACGATGATGGTCCTGCCCTCCAGGGTCATGGGGTTCAGCATGCGATTCTCCTCGGGGAAATTGCGAAGTTTAACGCGAATCAAATATCAACTCGCGCAGCGCGGCAGACGGAATTTCGCCCCCGAGGGGCGCGGCAGGGTATAGTTTTTCCCGGCCCGGAGCGCGTTTTCCGGGAGGGAATTCAAGGAGGAAGCCATGCCACGCAATGTCCTGGACGAAGCGCACGTCCACCCTGCCATACGCGAGCGCCTCGCCGGCTACAACGCCGACATCCTGCGCGAAGTGCAGGCCGCCATTGCCGCCAACGACATCGTGGTGGTGGGCATGCGCCAGAATCCCTTCCCGAAAAAGGCGCGCAAACTGCTCGAGGTCGGCGGCTTCAAGCACCACTACCTGGAATACGGCAGCTACCTCAGCGACTGGCGCCGCCGCCTGGCGCTGAAAATGTGGACGGGCTGGCCCACCTTTCCGCAGATTTTCGTCAAGGGTGTGCTGATCGGCGGCTATTCCGACCTGGAAAAGCTGGTCGAAAAGGGCGAACTCAAGCCCTAGGGAAGGCCCGGACTCGCCCTCGCGACGCCATCAAGCGCCTTTGGCTTTCTTCCGGGCGGGGGCGGCGCGGGTGGTGGCCCGCGCCGTGTTCAGCGCCACGGCGGCGCGAATCAGCGCTTTAAGCGCAGTCGCGTCGATCTTGTCGCCCTCATGAAAATCGATGGCGCGCCGGGTGTTGCCGTCCAGGCTGGAATTGAAAAGGCGTGAAGGGTCGTCGAGCGAGGCGCCCCTGGCGAAGGTCATTTTCACGACCGACTTGTACGTCTCGCCGGTGCTGATGATTCCGGCGTGCGACCATACCGGAACCCCTCGCCACTTCCACTCCTCGACCACTTCGGGGTCGGCCTGCCTGATGAGCGCCCGGATGCGGGCCAGCATGTCGCCGCGCCAATCGCCCAGTTCCTTGATCCTGGCGTCTATCAGCCGGGAGGGGGAATCCCCTTCCGTTTCCTTGGCCGGGCCGCTTGGCGTTTTCTTCATGCGATACCAAAGTTTCCTTGTTTAAAGAAACTCTGTACAAAATGAAAATCCGGCTTCATGTCCAAAGAGCTTCCGCTGAAGTGGGGGATTTACAAGGGGGCGCAGTTTCAAAATGCGCCCCTTGTTCAAGACCATTCTCAGGCCAACTCGAACAGCCCCGCGGCGCCCATGCCCTTGCCGATGCACATGGTGACCACGGCGTACTTGGCCTTGCGGCGCCTGCCTTCGATGAGGGCATGGCCGGTGAGGCGCGCGCCGCTCATGCCGTAGGGGTGGCCCACGGCGATGGCGCCGCCGTTCACGTTCAGGCGGTCGTCGGGAATGCCCAGCTTGTCGCGGCAGTACAGCACCTGCACGGCGAAGGCCTCGTTGAGCTCCCAGATGCCGATGTCTTCCACCTTGAGCCCGGCCTTCTTCAGCAGCTTGGGCACGGCGTACACCGGGCCGATGCCCATTTCGCCGGGCTCGCAGCCGGCCACGGCGAAGCCGCGGAAAATGCCCAGGGGAGCAAGGCCGCGCTTCTCGGCCAGCCTGGCATTCATGACCACGCAGGCCGAGGAGCCGTCGGAGAACTGGCTGGCGTTGCCGGCGGTGACCGTGCCGCCTTCCACCACGGGCTTGAGCCCCACGATGCCCTCGTAGGTGGTCTCGGCGCGAATGCCCTCGTCCGAGGCCAGGGTCACGTCGGCCATGCTGGTCGCGCCCGTGGCCTTGTCGGTCTTCTGCGCCCTGACCTTGATGGGCACGATCTCGTCGTTGAACTTGCCCGCCGCCACCGCGGCCGCGGCGCGCTGCTGGCTGCGCGCGCCGTAGCGGTCCTGCGCCTCGCGGCCCACGCCGTAGGTCTTGGCCACGTATTCGGCGGTCTGGATCATGTTCCAGTAGGCCGTCGGCATGGCCTTGGCCAAGTCCTCGTCCTTGGACATGAAGGTGTTCATGTTGTTCTGCACCAGGGAAATCGACTCCAGCCCGCCCGCCACGAACACGTCGCCCTCGCCCACCATGACGCGCTGCGCGGCCAGCGCGATGGCCTGCAGGCCCGAGGAGCAGTAGCGGTTCACCGTCATGCCCGACACCGACACCGGCAGCCCGGCCTTGAGCGCGGCCATGCGGCCGATGTTCTGCCCGGTGGCGCCTTCGGGAAAGGCGCAGCCCAGCACCACGTCCTCGATTTCGCCCGGTTCGACCTTGGCCCGCTCCATGGCGGCGCGGATGACATGCGCCCCGAGCACGTTGCCGTGGGTCATGTTGAGGGCGCCGCGGAAGGATTTGGCGAGGCCCGTGCGGGCGGTGGATACGATGACGGCATCGGTCATGACGGAGGCTCCTTTAGTAAAATGGTGCGTTTTCGCGATGGGACCGCCAATTTACAGCGGATTGGCGGGAAGAGCACGATCACGCAATTCCTGCGCATTTACCGTGCGGGACCGGGACGGGGTTGGCTTTGCATACGGATCGCCGCGGCGACAACAGGCTTTGCCCATGGCGGCGTTGCCGACAGATCCGCTGGCCCCACAATCTTCCCCTTTTCCATATGCAACACCAGTACGGGTTCGGGCGTTTTTCCGGCGGCCGGGTCGGCCTCAGCGCTGTTGTCGTAAACGCGTAGCGCCGCCAGTGCCGGCAACAGCTCTTTCCAGCACATTGGGATCCTAAGCTTAGAATTCCACGTGGACAAGTTGTCGCG
>JADMIO011475766.1_pt1 | contig 64668 bp, 60 predicted proteins | sample 8958161 | NCBI WGS metagenome assembly JADMIO01 (sample SAMN16585339, study PRJNA669376) | soil metagenome | isolation source: Crop rotation soil | place: USA: Cullars Rotation, Alabama | collected 2011 | reverse complement strand
GACAACTTGTCCACGTGGAATTCTAAGCTTAGGATCCCAATGTGCTGGAAAGTCGAGCCACGCGCCGAGCGAGAAGTCGCGCGTGCCCTCGCTGGTCCAGAGCGTCGCGAGCGTCGCCTGCAGCTTCAGCAGCGTGAAGTTCTCCTCCCAGGTCGGGAACACGTCGGTGCGACGGCCGAGCGGGATGTTCACCGGATCGCGCGACACCACCGGGAACAGTCCCTCCGCCTCGACTCCTTCGATCGCCGGACGTCCGGGCGCGATCAGCTGCAGGTAGCCGCGCAGCGTGTGCTCGACGTGCTCGAGCACCACCGCGACGTCGTGCTGGCGCAGGAACGCGAGCGCGCCGCGTGACTCGAGTGCGAAGAACGCGCGCGACGCGGCCGGGTGCTCGGCCTCGAGCTCGATCCCCTTCCGCACGAAGGCGCGCAGCATGTCGTCGAAGCCGAGCGCCTCGCCGACGCGCAGCACCGTGCGCACGAAGCGCGGCACCGCGCTCGGCACGCGCTCGGCGATCTGCTGCGCGAGCCCGAGCACGTGCTCACGCGCAGCGGGCGGCACGCGACGCAGCACCGGACCCGCGACGTCGAGCGCATCGGCGACCTCGTCACCGCTGCTGGCGAGCGGACCGAGCGTGCGCAGCAGTGCGAGGCGCTGCTCCTTCGGGACGCGCGCGAGCGACGCGGCGACCGTGCCGAGCAGCGCGACCGCGCGCTCCCGCGGCGCGACCCGCGCAACCAGCAGGATCGCGGCCGCGAGCTCGTCGTCGTCGAGCTCCGCGTCGTCGGCGAGCCGGCTCGCGACGTCGATCATGCGCCGCGAGCCGAACGCCAGGCTCTCGACCGCGGTCGCCCACGCATCGATGACGTTGCCGCCGCGCGTTGCGAGCGTCGCGCCGGCGGCGCTCGCGAAGCGCTGCACGATCGGATCGCCGCCGTGCCGACGCGCGAGCCGGGCGACGGCTTCGCCCGCTGCCGGCAGCGCGGGCGTGACGGCAGCGGCCGCGCGCGGGAGGACGGCCAGCGCGGCTGCGGCCAGCGCGGAGGCGGCACGCACCGAGTGCGCGCCGACGGACTCGAGTGCTGCGGTCCAGGCGTCGAGACCAGCCGCGCCGGTCGCGATCAGATCGGCGGGCGAGAGCTGCAGCAGCGCCTGGCTCGCCTCGCGACCCGCACCCTCGACGGCGATCGCGCGTCGTACGGCATCGGCGTACACGTCCAGCAAGGCAGCCGGTGCCGCCAGGCACAGCCGCGCCGCCGCATCGCGCAGGCGAGCCGCGAACCCGGGGCTCACGGTCTGCAGCTCGGCGGCGAGGCTCTCGAGCGGGTCGGTGTGCGCGGCGCGGGTCATCGTGTCGCAGCACAGTAGAACCCGCGTCGGGCTCGCTCAACGCGTGGCGCTCGGGAGATGGGGCCGACGTCCCGGCAGCAGCCCGCCGCGGATCTCGCCGAGGTAGGCGTCGAGGGTGGCACCGAGCTCCGCCTCGGGGACCTGGCCCGCTGCGGCAAGCGTGGCGACGTTGCGCATGTCGGCGCGCATCTGCTCGTGCGTCGTATTGCTGCGGAAGTCGAGCGTCGCCTCGTCGGCGACGAGGGCACTCATCCAGCCGAGCGCGCGTCCGCCCGAGCGGCACTCCTTCGCGTGGTCGGGATCCGACGTCTGCAGCGCGTGACACGTCTCGAGCAGAGCGAGCTGGATGCGCGCCACGCGGGTGCGACATTCGGCTCGCGCGACGCGCCGCCGCGCGAGGATCTCCGGGGCGAGCACCAGCTGCACGACGTCGCCCATCGCGTTGTGCTCGCAGTGATCGCCGATCCAGGCGGCGTCGCGCGCGAGCGTCGCGGCGAAGGTTGCGCGTGCGTCGTCGAGCGCCGGTGGTGATGCGAACGTGAAGACAGACATCCACTCGCCGCCGCCGTACACCTGCAGCCAGCCGCGTGCGGCGAATGCCTGCAGCACCTCGTCGTCGGGGGGCAGGGCCAGCACGTACACCTTGTCGCCGGCAGGGATGTCGAACGCCGGGTCGGGCTGCGGCTGCACCTCGACCCAGTGGCCGCGCTCGGCCTCGATCTTGCGCCACGCGGCGAGCCCGCTCGGAACGTAGACCGCATAGCCGTGCACGATCCGGCCCTGGTCGACGTCGGGCGGCAGCACCTGCGCGATGCGGCGCAGCTCGGTCCAGTCGAGCATGCGCGGGAAGCGCGCCATCAGCCACAGCGCCTCCGCGCCGAGCGCCGGTGGTCCGAGCGGGAACACGGTCGCGAGCAGGACGAGCCCGGCGGTCGCGCCCGTTGTCAAGTACGGCCGGCGCAGGCGCTCGAGCCAGCCGGCAATCGCGACGCCGCCGAGTGTTGCACCGGCGAGCGTACCCTGCAGCAGGAAGCGGCTCGCGTCCTGCAGGAGCCAGGCGAGCGACGCGAGCCCCCAGGCAACGAGGAACGTGCGCCGCCCGCGCACGGCCGCGACCAGTCCGACGAGCCAGAACGCGAGCAGCAACGGATCGATCATCCACGCGCTGTCGCCCTTGCGCCCGAGGTACCAGGGCAGGCCGCGCAGGAAGTGGATCCAGTACGGCGCCGTCAAGCACGTGACGCCGACCGCGACCCGTAGCAGCGCGCCGAAGCGGCGTTGTGCGAGCGCTGCGACGAAGAGGCCGAACGGTGCGGTCAAGAACCCGCCGAGGTGCGTGTAGCAGGCGAGCGACGCGAGCAGCGTCGCGGCGACCAGGCGGCCGCGCAGGAACGCGTCGATGGCCCACGGCGTCAAGACGAAGAGCCAGCCCGAGGGAAGGTTCACCGAGAACGAGGCCGATGCGAACGCGCTGCCGGTGAACGCCGCGACGGCGAGCAGGGCAGCGCGCTCGCCGCCCTCGCGGCGCGCGAAGTGCAGCACGGTCGCGACCGCGCCGAGCCAGCCGAGGAGTGCGATGATCGCGTTGGCGCGCACGTAGTCGTCGCCGGTCCCGCCGAGCAGGCGGCCGAGCACGCCGACCGCGACGTGCACCGCAGGTCCCTGGAGGTTCGGACGATGCGCTGGCGCGTAGTGGATGTCGTCCCACCAGTAGCTGCCGTGCTCGCCGTACTGGCGCGCCAGCGCGACGTGGTACGCGGAGTCGACGCTGACGCGGTAGTCGCCGAGCGACGCCGCGAGGAGCAGCAGATGCAGTGCGACGATCGCGCCGGTGGCGAGGCGGATCACCGCTTCTTCTCGCTGCGCCGCTCGGGCATGAGGCCCGCGACCAGGAAGTCGATGGTCGCCTCGCGGGCGAGCGCGTCGTCGACCGGTGCGGTGTCACGATCGCGCAGCCGGTGGCGCGCGAACCAGGTGATGGCCTCGAGGATGAGGCGGGCCGCGATCGCGGTGTCGGGTACGCGGCGCAGCTGTCCGGAGCGAATGCGGCGCTCGAGCCACCGCGTCAGACGTGCCAGCAGGTCGCGGCGCATCTCGACGTAGAACGCCGGGATCAGCTCCGGCAGATCGAGCGCGGAGCGTTCGATGAGCGCCGTGCCGGCCTGCGTCCGTGCGACCAGGTCGTAGAGCTCGCCGAGCACCTCGCTGCACTCGCGGCGCACGTCGCGCGGCCGCGCGCGACTGGAGGCAGCGCCGAGACAAGGCAGCGCGGCTTCGGACGCCAGGCGCTCGCGCAGCCGTGCGATCGTCGCGCCGGGACGTGGTGTTCGTACGGGCAGCTCCGGTGCCGCCGCGGGTGCACCGGTGAAGGCGCGATCGATCAGCAGGTGGAACAGCGCCTCCTTGCTCTCGACATAGCCGTAGAGCGCCCCGGCGGACACGCCCATCTCCCGTGCGACGTCGGCCATCTGCGTGCGCCGGTAGCCCTTGTCGATGAACACGCGGGTGGCGCAGTCGAGCAGCTGGCCGAGGCGTCCCGCGGGGCGTTTCCGTGCCATGCCGGTGAGTAAATAACTGAATCGTTCATTCAGTCAACGCAGAAACTGCCATGCGGGGAGCGGCGCCACGCGCTAGAGCACGCAGCGGAGGGTCGATCGACGATGATTCTCGGACTGCTGGTGCTGGGGCTCGTGATCGGAACGATCAGCGGAATGGTCGGAGTGGGCGGCGGCATCTTCCTCGTGCCCGCACTGCACTACCTTTTCAAGTTCTCGCAGCACGAGGCGCAGGGCACGTCGATCGCGGTTCTGGTGCCGCCGATCGGCATCTTCGCGGCCCTCGAATACTACCGGCACGGTCACGTGCGCCTGCCGGTGGTGGCATGGCTCGCCGGCGGCTTTCTGGTCGGCGCGCTCGTCGGTGCGATCCTCGCGAACCAGGTCGACGAGAACGTCCTGCGGCGCGTGTTCGCGACCTTCATGCTGTTCATCGCGCTGCAGATGCTGTTCTCGGCGAAGGAGCTGCACTGGCGCACCGTGCTGCCGACGGCGGCGGCGACCGGTGTGGTCTCGGTGCTGGCGTGGATCGATCGGCGATGGGGTGTGGGGCGTGCGATCCGGGCACGGATGGTGCGCTGGATCCACCGTCGGCGGCCGCCGCGGCACCTCGACGAGAAGGTGGAATACCATATTTGACGCGAGTGGGCGCCGCCCCCTCGCGGTGCCGGGCGGACGGTCACTCGCTCGGGGCTTCTCGAGTTGCTTGACGCGGGCGGCGATCGACGCCTCAGTGGGTATTCAGCGCCATCAGGCCGCCGTCGACGAGCAGGTACGTCCCAGTGATGAACGACGCCGCCGGCAGCACGAGGCTCAGGATCGCGTGCGCGACCTCCTCGGGCTCGCCGTAGCGCTTCATCGGCACGTTGCGCCGCGCCCACTTCTGCTTGGCTTCCTCGGGGATCGGCGCGGTCATGCCGGTGCGGATCGGGCCGGGGCAGATCGCGTTCACGGTGATGCCCTTCAGCGCGACCTCGACGGCGAGCGCGCGCGTCAAGCCGATCACGGCGTGCTTGCTCGCGGTGTAGGGGCTGATCAGCGGCGTCGCTCCGAGGCCCTCGGTCGAGGCGATGTTCACCACGCGGCCGGCGCCGCAGGCCTCGAGGTACGGCAGCGCGGCGCGGATCGTCCGCATCATGCCGTTGAGATTGACGTCGAAGGTCTTCTGCCATGCAGCATCGTCGCCGAACGCGGCCGGGATGCTCACCCCGGCGCAGTTGACGAGGATGTCGATGCCGCCGAGCGCCGCCGCGACCTCCGCGACTACATGGCGAACGCTAGCGTCGTCGGTGACGTCCATCTGCCAGGGGCGGACGTCGCCAGCCGTTGTACCGACCTCGGCGGCGAGCGTCTCGAGAGCAGGCAATGTGACGTCGGTCGCGGCGACCTGCGCCCCTTCGCTTCCAAGCAGCAGCGCGGTCGCGCGGCCGATGCCGCTCGCGGCTCCGGTCACCAGCGCGCGGCGCCCGCGGATCGATCTTTTGTCGTCCATGTCCCCTCCTCAAGTCGGCCTGTGCCACCGTCGATAGCGCACGGGGTCCGCCGATTCCTGCGGCGGAAGGAGGGCACAGATGGACAGACTCCCGAAGAAGATCGTCATTCTCGCACTCGTCATGCTCGGTCTGGCGACGCTGCTGGTCGCGGCGCCGTCGCGCGCGCAGGAGATCCCGCAGCCGATCTCGAGGCCGTGCAAGCACCCGTGTCCCAACAAGATCAAGTTCGCGAACGCGCCGCGCCTCGACTCGATCGAGCTGCACGCGCGCATCGTGCCGATCAGCAGCATCGACCCGGCGAGCGAGCCGGTCACGGTCGAGCTGTCGGACCCGAACGGCGTGCTCTTCACCGCCACGCTGAACCCCGGCGACATCAAGACGACCAACGGCGGCAAGCGCTGGCTCTACCGCAATCCCGCGGCGAAGACGGCGGGTGGCATCTACCGCCTGTCGATCGCGCCACGCCACGACGTGAACGAGGGCTACCGCGTCGACGTCCTGGCGTACGGTGACCTGTCGGCGGCAACCGATCCGAACATCTCGACGTTCATCGTCGTCGGCGGCGACTCGTTCTTCGACAACGGCCCGTGGACGCCGCACAAGAACGGCTGGATGCGCGACTTCACGCCGTGACCTGTGGCGCGCCGCGGACGAGCACCGTCCGCGGCGCGCTCAGCTCGGCGGAAAGAGCGCGCTGACCAGCTCGCCGACCGAGCGGATCATCTCCGCGTCGTCGGTGAGCGAGTTGGTGACCGCGACGGTGCACGCGCGCCGCGGCGTCAAGCCACGCGCGACCAGCTGTCCCGCGTAGACCAGCAGCCGCGTGCTGACGCCCTCGCCGAGCCCGGCGCCGCGCAGCGTGCGGATCTTCTCGCCCAGAGTCGCGAGCAGCAGCGCGGTCTCGAGGTCGACGCCGCTCTCGTGACGGATGATCTCCGCTTCGCGGTCGCGCGGCGGGTAGTCGAACTCGAGGCTCACGAAGCGCTGCCGCGTCGAGTGCTTCAGGTCCTTGAGCACGCTCTGGTAGCCGGGGTTGTACGAGATGACGAGCAGGAAGTCGTCGTGTGCTTCCAGCGTCTCGCCGCGCTTGTCGACCGGCAGGATGCGCCGATGGTCGGTCAGCGGGTGGATGAGGACGATGGTGTCCTTGCGCGCCTCGACGACCTCGTCGAGATAACAAATCGAGCCGCCACGCACGGCCTGCGTGAGCGGGCCGTCGATCCACACCGTGTCGTTGCCCTGGATGAGGTAGCGTCCGACCAGGTCGGAGCCGGTGAGGTCCTCGTGGCAGGCGACGGTGATCAGCGATGGTCGCGCGTCGCCGGCCGAGCGCTTCAAAATGCGCTGCGCCATGTACTCGACGAAGCGGGTCTTGCCGCAGCCGGTCGGGCCCTTCAGCAGCACCGGCAGACGGCAGGCATACGCCTGCTCGAAGACGTCGACCTCGTCGCGGATCGGCAGGTAGAAGGGCGCGTCGGCGCTCGGCTCGGTGGTTGCCGCCATGCGATCGGTGCTTCGTTCAGTGGATGCCGGGCGCGGCGGCGATCGCGGTCGGCTCGACGCCGAGGCTGCGAATGGCGCGCTCCCAGAGGTCGTCCGGTGGCGTCGTGAAGACCATGTCGAGGTCGAGCGGCGCATTGAGCCACGCGGCGGACGCGAGCTCCTGGTCGAGCTGGCCCGGACCCCAGCCCGAGTAGCCGAGGAAGAGACGGCTCCGGTCCGGCTCGCAGTCGCGCTGATCGCCGTCGAGCACACGGCGCAGCACCGTGGGCGAGCTCGACATGACGAGCCCCGTGCAGACCTCGAGCGTGCCAGAGTCGGGCGTGCCCTCGCGGCACAGGAGCCAGCCGCGCTCCTGGCTGACGGGCCCGCCCTCCCACACCGTGAGAGGAGTCTCGGTCGTGAGCGGCGGATCGAGCGCCAGCAGCTCCTTCGCGCTCACGTGCACCGGGCGGTTGACGATGAAGCCGAGCGCCCCCTCGTCGTTGTGCCGACACAGAAGCACCACGGCCCGATTGAAGTTCGGGTCGTCCAGCTGCGGCATCGCGAGCAGCAGGCTGGGTGCAAGTCCTTCGTCCGGCATGGGGGAATCCTCCCTGGCGACGGGCCCACCGTAGCCGGTCGTCTGGCTATGGACAACGGCGCAGGTCTGCTCGACGAGTCCGGAGCCGCTGTCTAAGACACAGACCCGGATGTCGTCCGAGACGCGCGTCGAGCGCGCCAATCTGTGGGTCGTGTGCGCGGCGCAGTTCCTGACGCTCGCCGGCATGACCGCAATCCTGCCGCTGATCCCGCTCTATCTGCAGCACATCGGCGTCACCGAGCGCGACGCCGTGCGCTACTGGACCGGCATCCTGGGCTCGGCGCCATTCATCGTCGCGGTGTTCGCGACCCCGATCTGGGGGTCGTTCGCCGACAAGGTCGGGCACAAGCCGATGGTGGTGCGCTCGGTGTTCGGCATCGCCATCGCGACCGTCGGCATGGGCTTCGCCAGCACGCCGCTGTCGCTGCTCGGCTGGCGCGCGCTGCAGGGCGCGGTGAGCGGCGTCTTCCCGGCGGCCGTCGCGCTGCTTTCGTCGAGCACGCCGGCGGCGCGCGTCGGGCGGTCGCTCGCGATCCTGCAGAGCGCGCGTGCCGCCGGCAGCCTGTGCGGTCCGCTGATCGGCGGGGTGCTCGCCGACCTGCTCGGCATGCGGCTGCTGTTCTTCGGCGTCGGTGCCTTGGCGACGGTGACGGCGCTGCTGTGTGCGTTCGTGCTGCACGAGCCGCGCGACGACGCGGCCGCGAGCGATGGCGGTGCGGCGCGGGTGAGCCAGTGGGACCTCCTCGCCGACCGCCCGACGCTCGGCATGCTCGCGCTGCTGGTGCTGTTCCAGGTGATGATCATGGCGTCGTGGCCGTCGCTCGCGCTGTTCGTCGAGAAGATCGGCGTGCCGCGCGACTCGGTCGCGACCACGACCGGCATGGTCATCTTCGTCGCCGGTGTGCCGGCGATGTTCATCAGCACCGCGTGGGCGCGGCTCGGCACGCGCTTCGGCGTCGAGCCGATGATGCTGCTGTCACTCGTGCTCTCGGGTACGTCGTACGCCGCGGTGGGCTGGCTCGTGCACCGCGTGGAGACGCTGTTTGTGCTGCGGCTCCTGTCCGGCGTGTCGCTCGCGGGCTTCGTGCCGCTCTCGTTCCACTGGCTCGGCATGCGCGCGCCGGAGAGCGCGCGCGGACGCATGGCGGGCCTCGCGTCGACCGCGATGATGGTCGGCAACGTGATCGGTCCGCTGCTCGGTGGCTGGCTCGCGGTCCACCTCGATCTCGCGGCGACGTTCTACGTCCCCGGCGCGGCCCTCGCGGTGATCGGCCTCGCATTCGCCGCGGTGAGCGCCGCGCGCGCTGCCTGATCGCGCGGCGGTCCGCACGGCAAGCGCTGCGCGTCAAGCGCAGAACGGCGCGATTTTCGCGCTGCCCGCGTTGAATCGGCCACCGGGCTCTTCCATCCTGCCGCTCGACGGGGGGAACGACGGATGCAGTACGGGACACGTCGGCAGGGCATGCGGTCATGGTGTGGTGAGCGCTTGGTGAGGCGCGCGTGGCGCCGGGACGTCCTGTCCCGCGCCGTCGGGGCGCTGGCCGCGCTCGGCGCGTCGCTCGCTGTCGCGCGCGGTGCGACCGCCGCCGACTACTGGGTGAGCAACGGCGGCAGCGACGCGGCGAACGGGCTGTCGCAGGCGACCGCGTGGGCCACCCTGGTCCATGCCGCCGATCAGGTCGGTCCCGGCGACACCGTGCACGTGCTCGACGGCACCTATCGCGGCTTCTACCTCGAGACGTCCGGTACCTCGTCGGCACCGATCACGTTCCGCGCCGAGGGCTCGAACGTCCGCATCACGCAGGACAATCCGACCACGCCCGATGGCATCAACCTCGAGGGTGCGTCGTGGGTCGTGATCGACGGCTTCGAGGTGAACGATCGCACCCGCGCCGGGATCCGCGCGGTGCTCGCCGATCACGTCACGGTGCGCAACTGCCGCCTCGGCCACAACGGCCGCTGGGGGATCTTGACGGGCTACGTCGACGACTTCACCGCCGAGGGCAACGAGGCGCACCACTCGGTCGCCGAGCACGGCATCTACGTCTCGAACAGCTGCGACCGCCCGATCGTGCGCAACAACGTCGTCTACTCGAACCACGGCAACGGCCTGCACTTCAACGGCGATGCGGAGCTCGGCGGCGGCGACGGCCTGATCGAGAACGCGCTCGTCGAGGGCAACGTCATCTTCGACAACGGCAGCGGCGGCGGCTCGGGCATCAACATGGACGGCGGCCAGAACGGCGTGATCCGCAACAACCTGCTGTACGGCAACCACTCGAGCGGCATCAGCCTGTACCGCATCGATGGTGCGGCCGGTGCGAAGAACAACCTGGTGATCAACAACACCATCGTGCAGGCGAGCGACGCGCGCTGGGCGATCAACATCCGCGACGGCTCGACCGGCAACACCGTGCGCAACAACATTCTCTGGAACGCGCACCCGTCCCGCGGCGTGATCGCGATCGATGCGGCGAGCCGCAGCGGCTTCTCGTCCGACTACAACAGCGTGATGAGCCGCTTCAGCAGCGACGGCGATTCGACCGTGATCTCGCTCGCCAGCTGGCAGGGCCTCGGCTACGACACGCACTCGTTCATCGCCACGCCGGCCGACAACTTCGTCGCGCCGGGCAGCGATTTCCACCTGCTGCCGACCAGTCCCGCGGTCGACGCCGGGACGTCAAGCAATGCTCCCGCCACCGATCTCGACGGTGAGCCGCGTCCGGCGGGCGCCGGAGTGGACATCGGGGCGTACGAGCTGCAGCTGCTGTCGTGCGGCAACGGCCAGCTCGATCCAGGCGAGGAGTGCGAGGACGACGCCGACTGCGGCGGCGGCGCCACCTGTGGGGGCTGCGCGTGCCACGCGGCGCTCGCGTGCAGCAGCGGCATCAGCGCGACGAAGCCGATGCTGGTCATGCGCGCCGCGCCGACCGCGGTGACGTTCGCGGGCCAGGCGATCATCCCGAAGCCGTGGACCGGCATCGATCCGCCCGCGAACGGCGTGCGCATCGTGATCGACGACGCGACCGGCGACACGGCGCTCGACGTGACGCTGCCGGGCGGCGCCGCGTGGACCACGAATGCCGCCGGAACGCGCTGGGTCTACCGTGATCCGGCCGGTGTCGTCGCCGGCATCCGGCGCGTCATGGTGAGCGACAAGTCGACGATGACGAGCGGCCTCGTCGCGTGGCGCGTCAGCGGACGTGCGGGAGCGCTCGCGTTGCCCGACGTCGGCAGCGTGCGCAGCGCGATCGTGCTCGGCGACGCGTCCGAATGCGCGCTGACGCAGTGGAACGGCCCGACGGGCGCGCAGCCGCGCTGTGTCGGCGGGACGAGTCGCGTCAAGTGCAAGTAGCTCCTTCGTAGCTGGGAACGCTCGGATCGCCGCACGCATCAGCGCGCGGCCGACGCCCTCGTTGCACCGGCCCGGCCGCCGCGGCGGCCGAAGAACGAGCCGTCGCCGAGGCTGATGCCGCTCACGTAGTGGTGTGCCGCGAGGCACGCGGCGACGCGTCCTGCGGCGTAGAGGCCGGGAATGGCGTCGCCGGACACGCCGAGCACGCGTGCGTCGACGTCCGTCGCGAGCCCGCCCAGGGTGAAGGTCGCGTAGATCGCGCCGTGCTCGACGTTCAGATCGATCGCGCCGAGTCCGCTCGCCGGCGGCGCCCCCAGCGGACGCAGGAACGGCGCGCGCTTGTGGAAGTGCGGGTCCGCGCCGCGCGCCGCGTGCTCGTTGTACTCGCGAATGGTCGCCGCGAGACGCTCCGGTGGTAGCCCGCACTCGACCGCCAGCTCCTCGGCCGTCGGCGCACCCCACTGCGGGCGCAGCCCGACCAGGTTCGGCTCGTCGATCACGTCGTCGACGATCATGAGCACGTCGCCGTCCTGCTCGGTGAGCGCGGCGAGGCCGATGCGGCCGGTGTAGGTGTCCTCGTTGATGAAGCGCTCGCCACGACGGTTCACCAGGATGCCGCGCGCGAGGCGGTGCGGCGGGCCGAGGGGGAGCGCGCACTCGAAGGAGTCCATGCGCGTCACGGTGCCGCCCGCGCCGACGCCGAGCCGGATGCCGGTGCCGTCGTTGTCGGGCACGCCGAGACGCCACACGTCGCGCGGACGGTGCGCGAGCGGGCAGTGCTGCGCGACGAGGTCCCGTGCATGGATGAAGCCGCCGCTCGCCAGCACGACACCGCCGCGCGCGCGGATCGCGGTGCGCGCGCCATCGATCGTCGCGATCACGCCGATCACGCTGCCGCCGTCCGTCACCAGACGCTCGACGCGCGCATCGGTGATCACCCGTGCGCCCGAGCGTGCGACGCGCTCGGCGAGCGTGCGCATGAGGAAGTTGCCCGCGCTGTCGATCCACTGCGGCTTGTGACCGCGCGGCACCGGCGGCGTGAGCTCGTCGAACGGGAAGCCGTCCTCGCCGCCGGAGAACAGCAGTCCGGCGTCGTCTGCCGACTCGCGATTCGGCTCGTCGCAGAATGCCGCGCGGAACGGCAGTCCGAGGCCGACCAGCCAGTCGAAGTGCTCGACCGAGCCCGTGCAGTACGCCGCGAGCCGGTCCTCGTCGACGCCCGGACCCAGCGCCGCGGCGAGGAAGCGGTGCATCGCGTCCGCCGAGTCGGCGAAGCCGCACGCGCGCTGCACGGCCGTGCCGCCGCCGAGGTAGAGCACCCCGCCCGACATCGCCGACGTCCCGCCCGCTCCACCGGCACACTCGAGCGCGACCACCTCGGCACCGGACTCGCGCGCGCCGAGCGCGGCACAGCAGCCGGCGATGCCGAGCCCGACCACGACGACGTCGGTCGTGCTCGCGAACTGCACCTCGTGCGCGTGAACCGCGGCGACGGCGTCCATGGTCGCGCTTTATCGCGCGTCGTGCGGATGCCGCGCAATCGGGGCGTCGATCGCGCGGCTGTGATCCGCTCGCTTGCGTGACGGTCGTCCCTCGTGCTGAGCACGATGCACACGACCGAGGAGGGACGACGATGCCGCGCTACCCCCGCGAGGAGATCCTGGCCGCATTCGAGCGCCACAACGAGGCGCGCGACACCGCGTCACGCACCGGCGACTGGAACGTCTGGGCGGCGATGTTCACCGAGGACGCGCACTACGTCGAGCACGCGTACGGCGAGATGCACGGTCGCGAGGCGATCCGCGACTGGATCGTCAAGGTGATGGCGCCGTTCCCGCGCATGACCTTTCCGCAGGACTGGTGGGTGATCGACGAGGAGCGCGGTGCCGTCGTGTTCCAGTGTCAGAACCAGTTCCCGGAGCCTCTCCAGGCGGATGGTACGCCGTTCCAGTTCCCCAACTGGACACGGCTGGTCTACGGCGGCAACGGCCTGTGGGCCTCGGAGGAGGACATCTACAACCCGGCGCGCGATGCGCCGCGCGTGTTCAAGGGCTGGCTCGACGCCGGCGGAAAGCTCGAGTCCCGCGAGCAAGTGGGCATGATCCACAAGTAGAAGCGACCGGGCCACGCGCGCGACGAACGCGTAGCAACCCGCCGCACGAGCCCGCGTCGAACCCCGCGCGCGTAGCGCGCGGCCGAGCGGGAGCGAGCGCGGGGAGTGGGGTTCGAGTAGGCGGCTGTCGCCGCCTACCGCTTGACGTCTCGCTGGCGCTCGACGTTGCGTCAAGCTTCGCTTGACGGGGCGAGGGGGAGCGTGCCCCCTCGTGGCGACATTGCGCCGCGGATGCAGGCGGCGAGCTCGTCGCGGCGGCGATCGTGATCGCGCTCGGACGGTGTGGTCGCGAGCGGCCACACGGGCTCGAGCAGCACCATCGACAGCAGGTTGCGCGCGGCATGCCCGACGCTCACGGCGCGGATCACGCCCGCGGCCTGCGCGCGTGCAAGCCAGCTCCAGAGCACGGTCGCGCCCTGGCCGGCGCGGGCACCGGCGAGCTCGGGCTCGAGCAGCAGGCGCAGCGCGCAGCGCGCCTCCGCACGCTCGTCCGCGTAATGGTCGGACAGCGCGACCAGCACGTCGGCGAGACGGTCGAGAGACGGTGGATCGTCCGCGGCGAGCGGCTCGAGCCGGGTGCGCAGACCCTCCGAGACGCGCCCGAGCACCACCGCCATGATGTCGCGCTTGCCCGGGAAGTGGTGGAACAGGCTCGAGTTGTGCAGGCCGACGCGCGCACCGACGGTACGCAGCGTGAGGGCGCTGGGTCCGCCCTCGGCGAGCAGCTCGGTGGCGCAGCGCAGGATGCGCTCGCGCGGCGACTCCGGCGGCCTTCGCGGCGCCTTCGCTCTGACGGCACCCGTCCCCACTCCCATCCCGACCTCCGCGTCATGCGCGCAAAGCGCTTGCTTGCGCCGCCCGACGGTCCCTCCGTAGCGCGCTCGGGGCCGGTCGATCAAGCGAATGCGGTGGCATCCCGCACCGGTGCGCCGATCAGCAAGCGCTTGGCGCGGCTCGCGAATCACGCCAACCCCCTTGAATTTGCCGGCCGGAGTGGAGTCCAACCTCGGGTCAGGACGTCGCCGCGGGAGCGCGCCACGAGCACAGCGAGCAGCAGCGAAACGCATCAAGAAGCACGCTTCGACGCTGCAGCTGCGACCGGCGCACGCGTCGAGGCGGTCGCTGCGGCCGGCGTGCGCCGCTCCGTGGTTCGGCGGAGCCTGCGCGTCGAGGGCATCGTGATGGTCGTCCTCACCGTCTCGCTGGTGCTCGGCTTCACCCAGTGGGTCAACACGACGCTGTCGCAGCGCGCGCTCGAGCACGACGCCAGCGATCGTGCGCTGCTCGCGGCCCGCGTCGTCGACTCGCTGTGGGACGCGCACGACTGGCGCGGGCTCGCGGCGATCCTCGGGGCGCTGGTCGGTAACCACCGCGAGATCGTCGACGTGGACGTGCTGACCGTCGACGCGAGCGGCAGCGCTACGGTGGTCTCGACGAGTGGTGCACGTCGCGAGGCACAGCATCGCGACACGCGCGCGCTGGAGGTGCCGATCCGTCGCGATGGCAACGTGGTCGGCGAGGTACGCACCGAGATCTCGCTCGCCCCGGCGCGCGCTCTAGGTGGTCAGCTGACGCGCATCGACCTGTCGCTGCTGGTGGTGTCGGTGGTCGCGCTGTGCGCAGCACTCGCCGCCTTCTTCTCGCGGCGCGTCGACCGGCCGATCCGCGATCTGGTGGGCGCGATGCGCGCCGCGGAGGGCGGTGGCCTCGCGGTTCGCGCGCCGGCGCAGAGCACCGCCGAGTTCGACTACCTGGTCGCGAGCTTCAACCGCATGCTGGCGCGCGTCGAGAACCTGGCCGCGAGCCTGGAATCGCGCGTGCGCCGTGCGACGCTCGACCTCGCGACGCGCAACCGCGAGCTGCGCGAGGCCAACGCGCACCTGCGCGCGGCCCAGCTCGAGGCGGCACGTAGCGAGCGCTTCGCGGCGCTCGGCGAGGTCGCAGCCACGCTCGCGCACGAGCTCGGCACGCCGCTGAACTCGGTCCTGGGCTACGCGCAGATGCTGCGCCGCGCGGGGCTCGCGGCCGAGCACGACGCCAAGCTCGAGATCGTCGAGTCGCAGGTGCGTCGCATGATCGAGATCATGCGCAACCTGCTCGACCGTACCGCCGACAGCGGCGCGCGCCGCAGCATGGTCGCGATGCCGGCGCTGATCGGCGACGCGGTGGAGATCGTCAAGAGCAGAGTCGAGAGTGCAGGGATCAATCTGACGTGGGACGTCGCCGACGACGTGCCGCCGCTGCCCGGCGATCCGGTCGCGCTGCGCCAGATGCTGGTCAACCTGCTGGTCAACGCCGTCGACGCGCTGCCGCCGTTCGGCACGATCCGCGTGTCGGCGGCGCTGGTCGCCGCGGCGGACGGCCGTGCGGTCGAGATCGCGGTCGCCGACGACGGTCCGGGCATCGCGCCCGATCACGTCGCGCGCATCTTCGAGCCGTTCTTCACCACCAAGTCTCCGGACCGCGGCACCGGCCTCGGTCTCGCGATCGTGCAGCGGGTGGCGCGCGCCCACCGCGGCTCGGTCGCCGTCGAGAGCGCGCCCGGCGCGGGAACCACGATGCGCGTCCGCCTACCCCTGGAGCACCCGTGAACACCATCCTGGTCGTCGACGACGACGCCGTCACCTGCGGTCTCCTCGCCGACATCCTGTGCGACGAAGCGACCTGCGTGCTCGGCGAGACCGATCCGCAGCGCGTGCTGTCGCGGCTGCGCGAGGCACCGGTGGATCTGGTGATCACCGACGTCAACATGCCGCAGCTCGATGGCTTGACGCTGCTCGCGCGGCTGCGCAGCGAGCATCCGGAGCTGCCGGTGATCGTGATGACCGCGTTCGGCTCGATCGACACCGCGGTGCGCGCGATCAACGCCGGCGCGATCGACTACGTGAGCAAGCCGATGGACGTCGACGAGGTGCGCGCCAACGTGCGTCGCGCGCTCGACCGGCGGCACGGGGAGGAGCGCGTCGCACTGCCGGCGTCGGCGCCGAGCGCGCTCGACGACGTCGTCGGACGCTCTCCCGCGATGGTCTCGGTGTACCGCACGATCGCGCGCGTCGCGCCGACCGCGGCGACGGTGCTGGTGCTCGGCGAGAGCGGTACGGGCAAGGAGCTGATCGCGCGCGCGATCCACGAGCACGGCCCGCGGAGCGGCCGGCGCTTCGTCGCCGTCGACTGCGCCGCACTCGGCGACGCGCTGCTCGAGAGCGAGCTCTTCGGACACGTGCGCGGTGCGTTCACCGGTGCCGTGGGCGCGTCGCCCGGGCTCTTCGTCGAGGCCGACGGCGGCACCATCTTTCTCGACGAGATCGGCGACGTCTCGCCGGCGATGCAGTCGCGCCTCCTGCGCGTGCTGCAGGAGCGCGAGGTACGTCCGGTGGGCGGCACGCGGTGGACGCCGGTCGACGTGCGCGTCGTCGCGGCGACGCACCGCGACCTCGCTGCCGAGGTCGCTGCCGGACGCTTCCGGCAGGACCTCTACTACCGCCTGCAGGTGGTGACCGTCGTGCTGCCGCCGCTGCGCGAGCGCCGGGAGGACATCCCGCTGCTGATCGATCGGCTGCTGGCGCGCGCCGCGCGCGAGACCGGCAAGCAGCTGCGCGGCGTCTCGGACACCGCGCTCGAGCTGCTGCTCGCGCATCGCTGGCCGGGCAACGTGCGCGAGCTCGGGCACGTGATCGAGCGCGCCGTGGTGCTGGCGCGGCACGACGTGCTCACCGCCGACGACTTCCCGATGCTGCTCGACGACGCCGCGCCGGCACACCGGGCGGACGTCGACGCGCTGGGGTCGGACGCTCCGCGTCCGACGCTCGAGGAGCTGAAGCGCCGCTACGTGCTCGAGATCCTCGACGAGCAAGGCGGCAACGTGAGCCGAGCCGCGGCCGTGCTCGGCATCGATCGGCGCTCGCTGCACCGCATGCTGCATCGCTTCGGACGCAGCGCACGGGCGCGGGCAGGTGGTAACGTCGCGACGGGCGGCGACGTGCAGGACGATCCATTGGCGTGAGCCGTCCTCCACCTGACCGCGCCCGGCGTTGGTGGGCCGGACGCGTGGCGCTCAGAGGGCGCGCAAGTGTCCGGCCTTCCTGGGAGGACCGCTGCTGCGCCGCAGTGCGGTGCGCACCGAGCTGAGCAGCTCGTCCATCGCGAAAGGCTTGGCGATCACGGCGGCGGCGCCGAGCTCGAATGCCTCGACCCGTAGCGTCGTGTCGGCGAAGGCCGACATGAGGATCACCGGCGTCGCCCAGTATGCGCAGCGCAGCACGCCGAGCACGTCGACGCCGGTCATGCCGGGCATGCGCACGTCGCTGATGATCAGCGAGATCGGCGGCCGCGCGGGCTCGCCCCAGGCGATCGCCGCCTCGATGCGGTCGAGCAGCTCGAGCCCGTTGCCGGCCTCGACGACCGCGTGACCCGCCTCGCGCAGCGAGTGCGCGATCAAGCCGCGAAGCTCGGTGTCGTCCTCGGCGAGCAGGATGGGCGCGTCCGCGGTCGCGACGCCGAGCGCGGCGTCGGGCACCATGGCGCTGGCTCGTACGATTCGGCTCGGTTCCATCTGTCGTCTCCTTCGCGTGCGTCGCGGGTCGGGCGGCGCTCAGTGCAGCGATCGTGCCGTCGCTGCGCACGGTGCCGCGCCAGAAGCCGCCGAGCGCGGCATCGCCCACGGTGGGACCTTTTGCCTCGCCACGAGACCATCTGTCCCGGACCGGACGGCGGTCGCGCGTGGCGTCGCGCGCGCGGCGGCGTGCAGGACGCAGGGCGATGCCGCGGCATCGCCCTTGCTCCACCGTCAGCGCGCGAGCGAAGGAGGCTCGTCGATCATGAGAACGAACAAGACGGGACTGATCGTTCTGGGATTGCTGCTGGCAGCATCGCCCGCGCTGGCATCGAAGCAAGGGGCGTCGTGCGACAAGATCCGCGCGGCCCTCGACGGCGGCAAGACCGAGAAGCAGGTGGCGAAGTCGATGAAGACCTCGGTGAGCCACGTCAAGCACTGCGCGGCACAGCAGGCGAACGCGTCGGGGAGCGCCGCCAAGTAGCGGGGAGGGGCGGAGAGGAGGCCGTGGACACGCTCGCTGCGTGCCGCGAGCCGCGAGAGCGCCGGGCGGGTCGCCCACAACCCCGTCCGGCGTTCTTCGTTTCGCCCGCGCGGATGACGCCTGGGCAGCGCTTCAGCCGCGCGGGCGGAACTTCGGCAGCGTCACCTCGTCACTTGCGTCGGTGAAGGTAACCTCGACCGGCAGCCCGACGTGCAGCGTGTCGCGCGTGCAGCCGATCACGTTGGTCACCACGTGCGGACCTTCCTCGAGCGCGACGGTCACCACCGCGTAGGGAACCTCCGCCGCGAAGCCTGGGTGGTAGACCTGGTGCATCCAGTAGAAGCTGAACACCTCGCCGCGTCCCGATACCGGCACCCACTCGGCGTCGCGCGACCAGCAGTGGCTGCACAGCTCGCGCGGCGGAAAGCGCAGCAGGCCGCAGCCGCCGCAGCGCTGGACCACGAGCTGGCGAGCTTTCGCTGCGGCGAAGAACGGCGCCAGCTCGGGTGTGACGCGCGGGACGGGCTTCGGGATCGCTTCCATCGCTCGGTGCTTTCTCGAGGTCAGCTCGCGTGGGGCGAGAGCAGCAGCGTCGCGTGCGTCGACAGCACGCCACCGTTGCCGCTCACCAGGCCGAGATCGTTGCGAGGTACTTGACGGGCGCCGCCCTGGCCGCGGCACTGGATCACCGCCTCGCCGATCGGCGTCATGCCCCACATGTAGAAGGACGACAGCTGCCCGCCTCCGGTGTTCACCGGCAAGCTGCCGCCCGGCGCGATGCGTCCGTCCGCGACGAACGGACCGCCTTCGCCCTTCTTGCAGAAGCCGTAGTCTTCGAGCGTGTTCAGGACCGTGAAGGTGTAGCAGTCGTACAGCTCGCAGAACGTCACGTCGGCGAGGCTCGCGCCCGCCATCGCGAACGCGGTCTTCGCCGCCAGCGGCGCGCCGGACGTCAGCGTCTCGAGCGGATCGCCGCCGGGATGACCCTGCGCCATGCCGTGAATGTACGTCGGTGGTTGACGCAGCGCGCGTGCGCGCTCGGCGGTGGTCACGATCACCGCCAGGCCACCGTTCGAGACCAAGCAGCAGTCGAGCAGGTGGAACGGCTCCGCCACCCAGCGCGACGCGTGGTACTGCTCGAGCGTGAGCGGCGTGCCGGCGAACTGTGCCTGCGGGTTGCCCTGCGCCCACGCACGCTCCGCCACCGCGATCGCGCCGAGCTGGTCGTGCGTCGTGCCGAAGCGGTGCATGTGACGCTGCGCGAGCATCGCGTAGAGACCGTTCACACCGAACGCGCCGTACGCCGCGGTGAGATCGCCCGCGAAGGCGTACGCACCCGACGACCCCGAGCCGCCACCGCCGTTCGCGCCCTTCGGCTTCGGCGGCTTCAACGGCGCGTCCGAGAACACGCAGGCGACCGCGTTGGCGAGCCCCGCGTCGACCGCGAGGGCCGCCTGCTGGATCATCGCACCCGCCGTCGCACCGCCCGCGTTCATCGCGGCGGTGAGCCTGATGTCGCGCAGCCCCATCGCCTGCTGCACGGCGAACGAGCCCATGGTCGCGGCACCGCCCCAGCTCATGCCGGGGTTGACGAGCAGGCCGTCGAGGTCGTCGGCTTTCATGCCGGCGTCGTCGAGGGCGAGGCGGATCGCTTCGACGGCGAAGCCCACCGCGCTCGGTCCGTACACCTTGCCCTGCTCGGTGATGCCCAAGCCGGCGATCGCGGTCTTTGCCCGGAGCGAAGCCATGTGCGCGTTCTTACGGGAGCGATGCGTTCGTTCTCAAGCTGCACGTCTTTCCGGCGTGTGTCGCGCCGGTCGCGCGTGCGGTCGCGCACCGCCGCTCGGGTTCACGGGTCCGGCGAGCTGCGCTCGCCGACCCGCTCACGCCTTCGGCACTCGCTGCGGTGCGCGACCGCACGCGCGACCTTCGCCGTACCGGCGCGGAGGCATCCGTGAACGCCGGCCGGCTGCCGCGGGAGGCGACGTCGCCGCTCCGGTTTCGGGATTTCAAGTTGATGTGGGGGGGTTTCTTCGTCTCGCAGATCGGGACGCAGATGCAGGTGGTGGCGGTGGCTTGGCAGGTCTACCAGCTCACCGGCGATCCCCTCGCGCTCGGCGCGATCGGGCTCGCGCGGGTGGTACCGGTGATCGTGCTCGGCGTGTTCGGCGGCGTGTTCGCCGACGTCGTCGATCGCCGCCGGCTGCTGCTCGGTACGCAGACGGCGATGATGCTGTGCTCGCTCGGGCTCTGGTGGCTCACCGACAGCGACCGGGTGACGATGCCGCTGCTGTACCTGTTCTGTGTGCTCGCCGGCAGCGCGACGGCGCTGAGCAATCCCGCTCGTCAAGCGATGATTCCGACGCTGGTGTCGGAGGCGGCGCTGCCGCGCGCGCTCGGGCTCAGCGTCTCGTCGTGGCAGCTCGCGACGGTGCTCGGTCCGACGCTCGGCGGCTTCGTGCTCGGAGCTTCGGGTGCGGCCGTGGTCTACCTCCTCGACGCCGCCTCGTTCGTCGCGATGATCATCGCGCTGCTGCTGATCCGCAAGCGCGGCAAGGCGGCACCCACGACGACGATCGGTCTCGACGCGCTCGCCGAGGGCTTCCGCTTTCTGTGGCAGACGCCGATCCTGCTCGGGCTGATGCTGGCCGACTTCCTCGGCACGTTCTTCGCGGGCGCGATGCTGCTGATGCCGGTCTTCGCGAACGAGCTGCTGCACGTCGGACCGCAGGGCCTCGGGCTGCTCTTCGCCGCACCGGCCGCGGGGTCGGCGCTGGTCGCGCTGTCGATTGCGCTGGTCGGCCCGCCTCCGCTGAGCGGCGCGACGGTGCTGATCTGCATCGGCCTCTACGGCCTCTCGACGGCCGCGTTCGGCATGACCAGCTCGTTCGTCTTCGCGCTGCTGTTCCTCGCGCTCGGTGGTGCTGCCGACGGGGCCAGCACCGTGGTGCGGCAGACGCTGCGCCAGCTCTTGACGCCCGACCATCTGCGCGGCCGCATGACCGGCGTGACGATGATCTTCTTCATGGGCGGACCGCAGCTCGGCGAGCTCGAGGCCGGCGCGGTGGCGCGCTTCGCCGGCGTGCAGACCTCGGTGATCCTCGGCGGGCTGCTGTGCACGGCGTCGGCAGCGGTGCTGTCGCTCGTCCTGCCCGGGCTGCGTCGCTACCATCTGCACGGATCCGAGCAATGAGCCGCACCCCGCCGAGCCGCCTCCGCGTGAGCATCGAGCTGCCCGTGCACGGCGTCACGGTGGCGCAGGTGCGCGAGCTGGCGCGCGCGGCGGAGGATGCGGGGCTCGACGGCATCTGGATTCCCGATCACCTGGTGCCGCTGCGCGCCGGTGCGCCGCCGCCGCTCGAGTGCTGGACGCTGCTCGCAGCCCTCGCGGGAGCGACGTCGCGCGTGCGCGTCGGACCGCTCGTTCTCGTGCTGCCGCTGCGCGATCCCGGCCTGCTCGCCCTGCAGGCGCGCACGCTCGCCGCGGCGGCAACGGGTCGCTTCGTGCTCGGCGTCGGCCTCGGCGGCTTCACCTACCGCCGCGCCGCCGCGACCCTCGGGATCGCCACACACGATCTCGCGGCGCGCGGCGACGCGCTCGCGGACGCGCTCGGTCGTCTGCGTGCGACGGCTGGCGAGGGCGGCGTCACACCGCCCGCGCTCTGGGTTGGCGGCCGGTCGCGCGCCGCGCTCGAGGCGGCGGCGCGTGCAGCGGACGGCTGGAACTGCCCGTTCGTCGCGGAGATCGAGCAGCGTCTCGGCGAGCTCGACGCGGCGTGTACGGCACTGCGGCGCGATCCGCGCACGGTGGCACGATCGGTCTATGCGCTCGCCGCGATCGCACCCACCGAGGAAGAGGCGCGCCGCCGTGCGGCGAGCGCCGGTGCGATGGCGAAGCTCTTCGGCGACGTCGAGCGCGAGCACGTGTTCGGCGCGCCCGAGCGTGCCGCCGAGCGCCTGCGCGCGCTCGCCGCGCTCGGGCTCGAGGAGGTCGCGCTGCACCTCACCGGCAGCCACGACGAGCGCCTCGACACGATCGCGCTCCTCGGCACCGCGGTCCTGCCGCTGCTGGGGTAACCGGACACCGCGCGCGCAGCGCGCGGCCGAGCGAACGCGAGAGCGGGAGTGGGGCCCCATCGAGCTTTGCTTGATGGGGCGAGGGGTCGCGTGACCCCTCGTGGAACTACCCGAGTAGCCAGAGCCAGAGCGCGGCGATGGCGAGCGTCGCGAGGGTCACCGGCACGCCGACGCGTGCATGCGTCCGCCAGTCGATCGCGATGCCGAGCCGCGCGCCCTGCTCGACGACGATGATGTTGGCGATGCTGCCGACGATGATGAAGTTGCCGGCGAGCGTGCTCGCGAGCGCCAGCACCGCGCCCGCCTGCGGGTGCGTCGCCGCCGGCAGGAGCAGCATCACCGCGGGCACGTTGGACACCAGGTTCGACAGCACCACCGTGAGCGCGAACAGCCAGCCCGGCGCGCGCAGGTCGATGCCGTGTCCCGCGACGGCGGCGAGCGCGCGCGCCGGCGCTCCGGTTGCCGCGAACGTATGATTGACGACGAACAGCCCGATGAACAGCAGCAGGAGCTGACCGTCGAGCCCGCCCAGCGTGTCGCGCGACGCCGTGCGGCGGCTGATCAGCAGCACCCCGGCCGCACCGAGGGCGACGATCTCGCGCGGCAAGGACGTCACCAGAAAGAGCACGATCACGAGGCCGAGGACGACGAGGCCCTTGGTCGTCTGCCAGCGATCGAAGCGGATGCCCTGCGCGACCGGGACGGGCGTCGTGCCGGCCCAGCGGCCGCGCACGGCGGCGCACACGACCCACCACACCACGCCGAGCCCGAGCACGGTCGGCACCAGCGAGTCGCGCAGGTAGCCGACGAAGGACAGCTGCAGCGCCTGCCCGATCAGCATGTTCTGCGGGTTGCCGATCAGCGTCGCTGCCGAGCCGACGTTCGCCGCACAGGCGAGCGCGAGCAGGAACGGCTTCGGATCGAGCGCGCGGCGCGCGCACACCTCGACCAGCACGGGCGCCATGGCGAGGCACACGATGTCGTTCACGAGCAGCGCCGAGAGCAGCCCCGCCACGGCGATCAGCACCGCGAGCAGTGCCTCGGGCGAGGCCTCGTGGCGCGCGAGCTGCCGGGTCACCAGCGCATAGAAGCCGGCCAGGCGGAGCTGCGCCGACACCACCATCAGCCCGACCAGCAGCGCGATCGTCGGCACGTCGATCGCACGCCAGGCGGCGTCGAGGCCGATCCGGCCGCTCGCCAGGAGCACGATCGCGCCCAGGACGGCGATGCCGGTGCGGTCGATTGCGAGACGCGGCAGGCCGCCGAGGACCATGCCCGCGTAGACGAGCACGAAGACCGCCACCACCAGCGCATCCACGCCCTGCCGCTAGCACGCACGCAAGCCGGACGCGCGGTGACGCGAAGGGCTTTCCTCCGGCGGCGAGTTGTTCTTTGATCGTCGGATGTCGACGGATCGGACGACGGGAGGGCGAATGCAGCGCGTAGAGCTTTGGTTTGCGGTAGCGATGTTCTTGACGGCAGCCGCCGGCACGGCGGGCGCCGCCGTGGTGGTCGTCACCGAGAGCGAGACGCCGGCGCCGGCGCCGGGTGCGGCGAAGCCGGCGGCGGCCGCCAAGCCGCAGTACCGGGGCACGATGTACGTCGACGGCGATCGCGTGCGCATCGAGGGTACGAACGCCACCAAGGACGGCGACATGGAGGCGATCGTGCTGTTCCGGCCGCAGCCGGAGTCGTTCGTGTACCTCGACGCCGGCGAGAAGAGCTACACCGAGATGACGCGCGACGACGTCAAGCGCGTCGGTGCGGCGATCGACACCGCGCGCAAGCAGATGCAGGCCCAGCTCGCGAAGATGCCTCCCGAGCAGCGCAAGGTCATCGAGCAAGCCATGGCCGGCATGGGGACCGAAGCGCTGCTGAAGCCGCAGGCCCCGAAGACGCCGCTCGAACCCGCCAAGGCGGTCGCGAACGGCAGCACCGACAAGGTCGCCGATCGCGCGTGCAAGGGCTACGACGTCACGCGCGGCGGCAAGAAGATCGCCGAAGCGTGCGTCGCGCCGTGGTCCGACGTCGGCATGTCGGCGAAGGACGTCGACGGCCTGCGCAAGATGACCACCTTCCAGCAGCAGATGCTCTCCGAGGTGAACTTCGAGGGGTTGCAGGCGGCGCCGGGTGCCGAGGCGTTCGAGGTCATCGACCAGATCAACGGCTTCCCGCTGCGCGTCAAGACCGGCATGAACGGCAAGCGCCCGATGTCGATGAAGGTGGTGAAGATCGAGCGCAAGGACGTCGATCCGAAGCTGTTCCAGGTCCCGCAGGGCTGGACGAAGAAGGAGTTCGCGGCCGAGGAGGATTGACGCGCGCTCGACCCCTCGCGAGCCTGCTGCCCGATCGGGCTGCAGTTGCTCGCGGTCTTGGCAGCACCGGCCGCGGCGCGGCCGTGAAGACCAGGATTCACGCGTGCTTTCGCCCGCGGCTCGTTGGCGCGTCGCTTGCGATGCACGGCGTGCCGCGGCTGCAGCTGCATCGCTCGCGTCGCAGCATCCGTCGGGCCGGCGTCGCGTGAAGGGGTGGGGGGCACCACGTTCGCGTGGCGCCGGCTCGGGGGCGCGGGTCGCAAGAGATCGTGATAGGGGCCGGCCATGCGCGTGACACTCGACTGGCTCGGCGTGTCGACCTTTCGTCTCGTGGTCGGCGAGCTGACGATCTTTCTCGACGCCTACATCGACCGCGTGCCGGCGGCGCCGCCGGTCGGCATGACGGTGGCGGACGTCACACGCGCGGATTTCGTGCTCGTCGGCCACTCGCACTTCGACCACCTGTGGGGTGCGGAGCGCATCGCGCGACGGACGGGTGCGACGGTCATCGGCTCGCACGAGACCGTCCGCCTGCTGCACGACAAGGACGGAATTCCCGAGCGGCAGCTGCTCGCGGTGGCGGGCGGCGAGCCGATCGAGCTCGGTGCGGGCGTTCGCGTCCGTGTGTTCCCGAGCCTGCACTCGTGCATCTGGGCGACCATGGCCGGCGCCGCCGACGATCCGTGCCTCGGCGATCTCGGCATCGCGCACCAGGAGCGCGCGCTACGCGTGGCGCGCGGCATGGAGATGCTGCACTCGGGCGCGCTCGGTGCCGACGTCGCGGCGCACATGCACGAGAGTGACCGACTGCCGCGCGGCGAGGGTGGGGCGCTCGCCTACCTGATCGAGACGCCTGCGGGCTCGATCCTGTGGAAGGACAGCTCGGGCCATTGGAGCGGGATCCTGCGCGATCTTCGCCCCGACCTGGCGCTGCTGGCCGCGGTCGGCCGCGGCAACGTCGACGGCGAGCCGGTGCAGGGCACGCTGGCCGGCTTCCTCGCGTCGGAGGTGGAGCTGCTGCGCCCGAAGAGCGTCGTGCTGTGTCACCACGACGACTGGATGCCGCCGCTGACCAAGCCGCTCGACGTCGCGCCGATCCGCCACGAGCTCGCGCGTCGCACGCCGGGCGCGCGGCTCGTGGAGATGGGCTACCTCGAGGGTCGGACGTTCCTCGGCTGACGGGCGTCGAGCCGCGTCACGCGACGCCGCTCCAGAGGACGATGGTGCCGAAGGCGGTCATGCGATGGTCGCGCTCCCGCACGTCGCGGAAGCCCGCCTGCGCGATGACCTGCGGCATGCGTCCCGAGAAGTTGTCGTCGGTGCGCGAGTGGCCGTCGAAGTAGCGGAACGGTGCCGACACCAGCGACATCAGGACATTGTGCGGCGGTCCGAAGTCGAGCACGTGCAGCTCGCCACCGGGCTTGAGGGCGCCGTGCAGCGTGCGCAGCGCCGACACTTTCTCCTCGCTGGTCAGGTGGTGCAGGACGAGGCTCGTCAGCACGCGATCGATCGACGCCGGAGCGAGCCCGACCTCCTGTACGAGGCCCTGGCGCAGCTCGACCTCGACGCCGGCGGCTTCGATCTTCGCGCGCGCGATGCCGAGGATCTTCGCGTCGACGTCGACGCCGATGACGTTTGCCGCGGGCTGGGTCTGCTTGATCGTCACCGCGAGCGTGCCGGTGCCGCAGCCGAGGTCGACCACCGTCATGCCGGGTGCGATCCGCGCCTGGTCGACGAGCTGCTGCTTGACGGCGCGCTCGTTGAGCGTGAGCGCGACCATGGTGTCGTAGAGCGGCGTCAGGAAGTCGTAGCCCATTGCGGGCACGAATCCGTGGCGGTGCGTCTTGTCGGTGGCGTTCATGCGCGTCGTCCTCCGTCTGTCGGAGAGCCCTATACCGCCCTGGGGTATCAGTCGAGCGTGCCGCTTCGCACAGCGTGGAAAATGCGCCGACGGTAGCGATCTCGTTGACAAATTACCCGGTAGGGGTATCGAGAGAGACGTGAACGCAGCGACCAAGAAGGCCTGTGCTGCACGCCTCGGCCGGATCGAGGGGCAGGTGCGTGGCATCGCGCGCATGCTCGACGAGGATCGCTACTGCATCGACGTCATCACGCAGATCCAGGCGGTGAAGGCGGCGCTGAAGCGCGTCGAGGAGGAGATGCTGCGCGACCACGTCTCGCACTGCGTCGACGAGGCGATCCGCAGCGGCGACGCGAAGCAGCAACGGCAGAAGGTCGCCGAGCTGATGCAGGTGCTGGGCCGCCGCAGCGCGTGAGCGCGCGCGTCAGTCGACGGACGGCTCGTCGGCGATGGGTGGCAGGATGGACGCCACCGGCACCCGCACCTCGGGAAGTGCGGCGAGCGAAACCACCTCCTCGGGTTCTGCCGTGCGGCGGCTCGTGTACAGGCGCAGCCGCTGATCGGGGTCTCGCAGGATCTCGAGCGCGTGGTCGCGCAGGTTCACGATCCAGTACTCGGGGATCCCGGCTGCAGCATAGATCGCCGCCTTGGTGAGACGGTCCTGCGGAAGCGATGTCACCGCCACCTCGACCACGAGGAGCGCGCTCGTCGGGTGGTGCTGCAGATAATCGAGGTGCGACCCGGGAACGACCGCGACGTCCGGTTCCGGGACCGATCGGGAACCCAGCGGAAGTGACGACTGCGACCGCAAGGTCGCGCGGTCGCCGACGAGCTCTCCGAGACGATGCGCGACCAATGAAACGTAGCCGGCGTGCGGCGCGCTTTGCGGTGGCATGGCGACGATGACCCCCTCCAGCAGCTCGACGCGGTCGTCGGGTTGGAGCACGCCTTCGTCCACGAGCGCGAAGTAGCGCTCCGCGGTGAACAGCGGCTCCGGCTGGGGGGCCTGCGCCATGCGCGCGACGCTACCATCGTGCTCGCACGGAGGATAGATGCAGGGGCGTCAAGTCGTACGGCGATCCGACGGAGGGTGCGTGATGAAGGCGATTCGCGTCGAGAAGCACGGCGGTCCCGAGGTGCTCGAGCTGAAGGACGTGCCGGAGCCGCAACCCGCGGCGGGGCAGGTGCGGATCCGCGTGCACGCGGCGGGTGTCAATCCGGTCGAGACGTACATCCGTGCTGGCCAGCAGGGCTACGCGGCGCCGCTGCCGTACACGCCCGGCGGCGACGCCGCCGGTGTGATCGAGGCGGTCGGTGATGGCGTCACCGCCGTTCGTGCCGGCGATCGCGTGTTCACCAGCCGCGCCTTCACCGGATCGTACGCCGAGCAGGCTCTGGCTCAGGCGAGCGACGTCTACCCGCTGCCCGAGCACGTGACTTTCTCGGCCGGCGCCGCGATCGGCATCCCGTGGGCGACTGCGTATCGCGGCCTCTTCCAGCGCGCCCGCATCCTGCCGGACGAGACGCTGCTGGTGCACGGCGCGAGCGGCGGCGTCGGGTCTGCGGCGGTGCAGCTCGCGCGCGCGGCCGGCGTCACGGTGATCGGCACCGGTGGCAGCGACGACGGCCGGCAGCGCGTCAAGGATCTGGGTGCGCACCACGTGCTCGACCATCATGCGCCCGACTACTTGACGCGCGTCCGCGAGCTCACCGGCGGTCGCGGCGTCGACGTCATCCTCGAGATGCTCGCCAACGTGAACCTGGTGAAGGACTTCGAGGCGCTGGCACGCTATGGGCGCATCGTGGTGATCGGCAGCCGCGGGGCGCTCGAGTTCGAGCCGCGCCTGACGATGCGCATCGACGCGTCGATCCTCGGCATGTCGCTGGTCAACGCGTCCACAGACGAGCTGCGCCGCGCCTACGTCGCGATCGGCGCCGGCCTCGACAATGGCTCGCTCCGTCCGCTGATCGGACGCGAGCTGGGGCTCGGCGAGGCGGCGCGCGCGCATCGCGAGGTGATGGAGCCGGGGTCGGCGGGCAAGATCGTTCTCGTTCCCTGAGCCGAACGCGATGGAGTTGCTCGTCAACGTCGACGTGCCCGACCTGGCACGCGCGATCGCGTTCTACTGCGACGGCCTCGGCTTGACGTTCGTCCGCCGCCTGTTCGGCGGTACGGTCGCCGAGCTCGCGGGCACGTCGGCGCGCTTCTTCTTGCTGGAGAAGGCCTCCGGTACGACGCCGGCAGCGACGGTCACGACGCCGCGCGACTACGTGCGGCACTGGACGCCGGTCCACCTCGAGCTCGCCGTGGACGACGTCGACGCGGCCGTGCGACGTGCTCGAGCCGCCGGTGCGACGTGCGAGAGCGAGGTGCAGAGCCACGTGTGGGGACGCATCGCCGTGCTCGCCGACCCGTTCGGCAACGGCTTCTGCCTGATCCAGTTCCAGAACCGGGGCTACGACGAAGTCGAGGAGGGACCAACGTGAGCGCATCCGTCAAGATCATCGGTAGCTACATCTCGCCCTACGTGCGCAAGGTGCTCGCGGTGCTGGTCGCGAAGGACATCGCGTACGAGATCGATCCCATCGTGCCGTTCCTGGGCGACGATCGCTTCGCGGCGCTGAGCCCGCTGCGCCGCATCCCGGTGCTGATCGACGATCGCGTCACGCTCTGCGACTCGTCGGTCATCTGCCAGTACCTCGAGGACCGCCATCCCGAGCCGGCGCTCTATCCCGCCGACGTTGCGGATCGTGCGCGCGCGCGCTGGCTCGAGGAGTTCGCCGACACGCGCATGGGCGACGTGTTCATCTGGCGCTACTTCAATCAGCTGGTGATCCGGAAGTTCGTCTGGGGCGAGGAGCCCGATCACGAGCTGGTCGAGAAGACGCTCGCCGAGGACGTGCCCGAGGTGCTCGACTATCTCGAGAGCCACGCGCCGGTGGACGGCTTCGCGTTCGGTGCGCTGTCGATCGCGGACATCGCGGTGGCGTCGTTCTTCCGCAACGCGGCGTTCGCGCGCTTCGCGATCGATGCGGCGCGCTGGCCGCGGACCGCGGCATGGATCGAGCGGGTGCACGCGTCGCCGCCGTTCGCGGCGCTGCGCCCGCTCGAGGACTGCATGATCACGACGCCGATCGCACAGGCGCGGGACGCGCTCGCGAAGCTCGGCGCGCCGGTGATGCGCGAGAGCTATGGCACGACCACGCCGCGGCGCGGGGTGATGCCGGTTTGACGGCCGATCCGGCGCCGGACGCGGCCGCGGACGCGCGGCCTGCGTCGAGCGCGACCGCCAGTGCTGTCGCGGACGACGGCACGATCGGCGACGACACGTGGGTGTCGGCGATGTCCGCCGTACCCGAGAAGCAGCCGCCCTCGCGCGTATGGCTCGGCGTGCTGCTCTGGATCGCGGGCATGCTCGGCGTCGCGGCGTTCGCCATGCTGCCGCTGCCGGAGTCGGTCGCCACCGAGGCGTTGCGCGTCCCGCTGTGGCTCGTGCAGGCGATCGGGCTCGTGCAGAGCGGCCTGCTGCTCGCGCTCGCGGTTGCCCTCGGCACGCGGCTCGCGCCCGCGGTCGGGCTCGACGCGCCCGCGTTCGAGGCGATGGTCGCGCGCACCGGCATGTGGCGGGCGCTGCGCCCCCAGCTCGCACCGGGGCTCGCCGGCGCGCTCGCGGGCGGCCTCGTGCTGCTGCTGTTCCGCCAGCGTGCGCCGTCCGCGGTGGAGAGTGTGGTCGCGAACGGCTTCGACCCGTCGCTGCTGGTGCGAGTGCTCTACGGCGGCATCACCGAGGAGCTGCTGCTGCGCTGGGGTGTGATGACGCTGCTGCTCTGGATCGTCGCACGCGGCGCACGCCGGCGCGGCGAGCGTCCGGGGCGTGTTGCTGCGGCGGTGGCCATCGTGGGCAGTGCATTGCTGTTCGGCCTCGGCCACCTGCCGACGATCGTCGCCTACGGCGGCACACTGACGCCCGAGGTCGTCGCGTGGACGCTGGTCGGCAACGGGCTCTTCGGCATCGTCGTCGGCGTCCTGTTCCGGCGCTACGGTCTCGAGGCGGCGATGCTCGCGCACGGCCTCGCGCACGTGCTCGCCTTCGTTGCTTGACTGGTGAGGGCGACGTTCACGGCTCCGGGACGAAGCGCCATGCGTCGCCGTGTGCCACGACCCTTCCGGCCGGACGCGTCGGAAAGTGCGTGCCGACGAAGAGCGCACCCGTCGTCGCAGCGCGCGCGAGCAGCTCCCCTCGCGTGGCGCGCGCGAGCTCGACGTCCTCGTCACCGTTCTCCGCCCAGCCCGGCTCCGCGCACTGCACCGGGTGGTGCAGGAAGTCGCCGGTGATCAGCGCCGTCGCACCGTCCGACTCGACCCACAGCGACACGTGACCCGGCGTGTGGCCCGGGCTCGGCGCGAGGCGCAGGCCGTCGCCGAGGTCGGCGTCTTCCGCGACGACGTCGGCGAGCCCGGCGGCGAGCACCGGCGCGATCGACTGCTCGTGCACGTGATTGATCCCTGGATTGCCGCCGGCCTCGCACCAGGCGAGCTCGCGCGCGCTGTACAGGTGTCGCGCGCGGGTGAAGGTGGGGACCCAGCGATCGCCGTCGAGATGCGTGTCCCAGCCGACGTGATCCGCGTGCAGGTGCGTGTGCACCACCGTGTCGATGCGCTCGGGCGCGAAGCCGGCCTCGGCGAAGCGCTCGAGGAACGGCCACTGGCGCTGGTTCCAGAACTCGAGGTCGAGCGTCTTGCCGTTGCCGACGCACGGGTCGACCAGCACGCGACGCTTGCCGATCTCGACCACGAGGGCCTGCACGCGCAGCGCGATGCGTCCCTTCGCGTCGGCGAAGTCCGGCACCAGCCACGTGTGACGCGCGACGTCGGCCGCGGTCGCGGCGGGAAAGAACATCTCCGGCGGGATGCGCTCGAGCTGCTCCTCGAGAATGCTGGTGATCGTGCAGCGACCGACGGTCCAGCGCTGGATCGACATGGGTGGCACCTCCTGTCGCGGGCGAGATTGACGCATTCGCGCCGGCAGCGCTACGCCAGAGGAAGAATGGACCGCTCGACGAGCGACAGCGCTTCGCAGCCGATCGTACGGCGTGCGACCGCGGACGACCTGCCGACGATCGTGGCGCTGCTGCGCGACGACGCGCTCGGTGCGACGCGCGAGCGCGCCGCCGACGCGGGCGACGAGGATGCTGCGCTCGCGCCGTACCGCGACGCGTTCGCCGAGATCGAGCGTGATCCGCAGCACGAGGTGCTGGTGCTGGACGCGGGTGGAGTGGTCGTCGGCGTGCTGCAGCTGACGTTTCTGCGCTGTCTCACCCACGAGGGTGGCCGTCGCGCGCAGATCGAGGGCGTGCGCGTCGATCGTGCGCGTCGCGGCGGCGGACTCGGCCGGGTGCTGCTGGCGGAGGCGGTGCGGCGCGCGCGCGAGCGCGGCTGCCATCTCGTCCAGCTCACGACGGACCGGCGCCGCCCCGAGGCGCTCGTGTTCTACGAGCGGCTCGGCTTCGTCGCGACGCACCACGGCCTCAAGCTCGACCTCGGCCGCTGAACGCGCGCAGCGCCCGGCGCCTGCCCGGCAGCTCACGCGCGGATTCTCGCGAATCGTGTTGACGGCGAACTTACAGGTCTGTAAGTCTGGCGCCGCGACCATGGCGAACACCAGCGAAGACGTCCGGCCGGCGCGCGGCGACGACACGCGCCGCCGCATCCTCGAGGCCGCGATGGCGCTCTACGCGCGCCGCGGCGTGAAGGGCACGGGCCTCGCGGCGATCGGTCAGGCCGCCGGCGTCACGCATGCCGGAGTGCTCTACCACTTCGGCTCGTCGCGCAAGCTGCTGCTCGCGGTGCTCGACGAGCGCGATCGCCGCTTCTGGCGCGAGACCGCCGCCGACTGGGAGGGTCGCAGCGGACTCGATTCGCTCCGCCAGATGCCGCGCCTGGCGCGCTGGAACCGCGACAACTGGGAGCTGGCCAAGCTGTACACGGTGCTCGAGGCGGAGAACCTGGACGAAGACGACGAGGCGCACCGTTACTTCGTCGAGCGTCGCCGCCGCGTCCGTGGACGCGTGCAGCGCGCGATCGAGGAGGGGCAGCGGAGCGGCGAGATCCGCGCCGACGTCGATCCGATCGTCAAGGCCGACGAGGCGGTGGCGTTCATGGACGGCGCGCAGCTGAACGCGATGCTCGATCCCAGGGTCGACCTGGTGGCGATCTTCGAGAGCTATGCCGAGGCGCTGGTCGGGCAGATCGCGACGCGCAAGCCGCGCGCAAAGCGGCCGCTCGATCGCCCGCGCAAGCGCGCTGGCAAGGCACCACGATGAAGCGACGCACGGCGGCGATCGCGGCGGCTCTGCTCGCATGCTTGACGGTGACCGCTTGCAGCGACGGCGGTAGCGGCCCGAGTCGCATCGGCGAGGTGCGCGAGGAGCTGCTCACCGATTCGTCGACCATGATGGGCTGGATCGGCGAGATCACCGCGCAGGGCATCCGCCGCCCCGGCTACGCGGCCGACGACTGGACCGAGCAGCGGGCAGCCGAGCAGTTCCGCGACCTCGGCCTCGAGGACGTGACGCTCGATCCGGTCGACGTCAAGCGCTTCGAGCCGCTGTCGTGCACGCTGGAGGTCTGGCATCCCGACACGCCGTCCGACCGCACGACGATCCCGTGCTTCCCCGCACCGTTCGCCGCCGCAGCGGACGTCGAATCGGATCTCACCTTCGCGACCTTCGAGGGTGGCGAGGACTTGACGGGGCGCATCGCCGTCAATCGCGATCCGCTGCTCGTCCTGCCGCAGACCGTCTTCACCGCGTTCGCCACCTGGTACAACGATCCGACCGGGGAGATCCCGACGCACGTGCAGACCCTGCCGTTCGGCGGGCGTCTCAACGGTGCGCTCGATCCCGCAGTGGAGGAGGGTGCGAGCGGCTACATCGGCATCCTCACCATGCCGTGGGAGACCGACAAGTACTATGTTCCCTACGACGCCGTGGAGCGTCCGATCCCCGCGGTGTGGCTGAGCCCCGGCAACGGCGCGCGGCTCGAGGACTTCGTCGCGGAGCGTCCGACGCGTGCGCGGCTCGCGGTCGAGAGCACGCTCGCGCCGGCCGTGTCGCACAACGTGACCGGTGTGCTGCGTGGCGCGTCCGACGAGTGGATCGTGATCGGCTCGCACCATGACGGCCCGTGGGCGTCGGCGGTCGAGGACGCGAGCGGCAGCGCGATGGTGATGGCGCAGGCGCGCTACTGGTCGCGCGTGCCGACCGGCGAGCGGCCGTTCAACCTGCTGTTCCTGCTGAACGGCGGGCACATGTCGGGCGGCGCGGGCCTGCACCACTTCGTCGACACGCATCAAGATTTCCTCGCGAACGACGTCGTCCTCGAGATCCACCTAGAGCACGCGGCGCGCGAAGCGAAGGGCGTCGACGGCGTGCTGGTCGCGACCGACGCACCCGAGTGGCGCTGGTGGTTCACGAGCTTCATCCCGCCGCTCGAGGAGCTGGTCGCGGACACGATCTGCAAGGAGCGCCTCGAGCGCTCGCTGATCATGCCGCCCGAGGGCTTCCCGCCCGGCAGCGAGCATCCGCCGACCGACGCCGCGTTCTTCCACCCGATCACGCCGATCGTCAGCTTCTTGACGGCACCGGTCTACCTGTTCGACGCCGCCGACACGCTCGACAAGATCCACGAGCCGAGCCTCGTGCCGCTGACGCGCGCGGCGGTGCGCATCATCGAAGGGCTGCGCGGCCAGACGGCGGCCGGCCTGCGCGCGCAGACCTACGTGCCGCCGCGCGCACAGCCGATCGCGCCGTGCGCGGCGCGGAGCTGAGGGCCGCACGTACCAGCGCTCGCATCGATCGGAGATCTCATGAAGTCGCTTCACCTCGTCGCCCTGGTCGCCGTCGTCGCAGTGTTCAGCGCGTGCTCTGACGGCAACGACGGCCCCGGTACATGTTCCGGCAAGACCGGCGTCGCCGGCACACGCGAGATCACGATCACGTCCGGCGGCCTCGAGCGCACGTTCCAGCTCGACGTGCCCGCGTCGGCGCTCACGGGCCAGCCCGTGCCGCTGGTGCTCGTCTACCACGGCGTGTTCTCGACCGGGCCGGAGATCCAGGCAAACACAGAGTTCCCCGCGAAGGCAGCGGCGGAGGGCTTCATCACCGCGGCCGGCGACGGCATCGGCAAGTCGTGGAACGCGGGTGTGTGCTGCCAGCCGGCGCAGGGTGAGAACGTCGACGACGTCGGCTTCACGCGGGACATGGTGGCGACGATCGAGAGCGAGTACTGCATCGATCCGCAGCGCGTCTACGCGACCGGCTTCTCGAACGGCGCCGCGATGGTGTTCCGGCTGTTCTGCGAGGCGGCGGATCTCTTTGCCGCGTACGCGCCGGTCGGTGGCTCGCTGGCGCTGTTCCCGTGCGAGCCGTCGCAGCCGCGGCCGATGCAGATCACCAACATGATCTCGGACCCGGTGGTGAATTATCAACTCGGCGTGTTCTCGTTCGCCGAGCAGCTGAAGCACAACGCGTGCAGCGAGGCGCGCGAATCCGCGCAGCTCGCGCCAACCGCGAGCTGCGAGATCGCGCCCGAGTGCGCCGACGATGCGAGCACCGAGTTCTGCTCGGTGTCGGACCTCGGGCATCGCTGGCCGGGTGGGACGCTGAACCCCGATGGTCCGTTCTTCGCGACCGACGCGACGTGGGACTTCCTGTCGGACTTCGCTAGCTGAGGTGAGCTGAGCTGCGCGTACCGCGCCTTCGGTGACCTCGCCGAAGACGAGATCGTCGCTCAGCGGTGCATCGGGATCCTCGGGCCTGCGAGGCTCGTGCACCGACCCACCGTCGGACCGAGACGCGCGGGTCCGCGTGTGGCCGGAAACTGCACGGTGCAGCTGCGTCCGGTGCCCGTCGGCCCGACGATCTGCGCCACGTCGAGCCCGAGCACCGCGAACGCGAAGCCCTCGCCGGGCGCCGCCCGACCTCCCGCGACGACGAGCTGTCCCGGCGCGCGCAGGCGCAGCGCGCGGACGTCGAACGTCGTGTCCGCATCGCCGATGCCGATCGTCCACAGCAGCGTGCCGTCGCTGCCGCGCAGGCCAGCGAGCCATGTCCGGCCCGGCACCTCGCGCGCCGCGACGACGAGATCGCCGCTCGCATCGACCACCGCCGCGACGACCTCGACGTTCGCGCCGCGGTCGTCGAGCGCGCGACGCCAGACGGTCGCACCGGTGGCACCGTCGAGCTTTGCTGCCGCCGCCTGATGGGTCAGCGGCACGCCCGCGCTTGCGTCGGTGGTGCTGTTGCCGGCGGCGAGCACGTCGCCATGGCCGTCGACCTCGAGCGCGCTGCTCTCGCCCCAGAGATCGGCGCTCTGCCAGCGCTCGGTGCCGGACGTGCCGTCGATCTTCAGCACCATCCCGAGTGCGAATAGGTTGCCGGTGTCACGCCGGGTCGCGACGAGCGGATCGCCGGCGCCGTCGACCGTCAAGAGCTCGGGCTGCAGGGTGGTCGCGCTGCGATGGTGCCAGAGCTCGGCGCCGCTCGTGCCGTCGTACTTGACGAGCAGGGTCTCGCGCAGCTTCGCGGAGCCCTCGCCGACGGCCAGCACGTCGTCCGACGGGTCGACCGCGACCGACAGCGAGGCCCGAGCCGCGATTGCGGCGTCCCACTGCTGCGCGCCCGAGGTGCCCGACAGCTTCTTCACCACCATGACGTCTTCGAACGAGCCGGCGATGGTGCGTGCGTCGTCGCCGACGACGAGCACGTCGCCGGCTTCGTCGACCGCGAACGGTCGCGCCAGCGGAAGGTAGGTCGGGAGCAAGGGATTCACGTTGCGAGCCCACGCGACGCTGCCGTCGGCACCGGCGAGCTTGACGATCAATCCGATGAAGTTGCCCGACAGCGCGATCGCGTCGCCGTGCCCGTCAATCTCGACGCGCTCGCCAATTGCATCGGAGGACAGCCCACCGTCGAAGCGTTTCGGGCGTTCCTGCTCGTTGCGCCAGCGCGTGGCGCCGGTGCGGCCGTCGAGCTTCCGCACGGCAAAGTCGATCGCCTCGATGCCGGACCACGTCTTCCCGACCGCGATCACGTCACCGCGGGTATCGACCGCCGCGTCGTACGCGACCTCGTCGAGCCAGAGGCCGCGCGTGTCGGTCGGCAGCCGTGCGCTGTCGTCGTCGAGCCATGCCTGATCGCCGGCCGTGGTCGAGAGCAGTGCCACGAAGGCATCGCTGAAGGCGCCGGGGCGTCCCACGCCGCCGACCACGACGGCATTCGTGCCGTCGACCAGCAGATCGAAGGCACCGGCGTGCGCGCTCGGGGTGCCGGCGAACGTGTGGCGCCAGCGCTCGCCGCCGCGCGCACCGTCGAACGCTGCGACCAGCGGACGCGAGAAGGCGCCGGGGTCGACGATGCTCGCCGCGACCACGACGTCGCCTGCGTCGTCGATCCCGACACCCGCCGCGCGATCGGTGATGCGGCTTGGACCACTGACGTCGGCGGACTCGATGGTGCCCTGCCAGCGCCGGGCGCCGCTCGCGGCGTCGAGTACGGTCACGAGAACGGCGTGCTCGCCGCCAACGAGCGGCGCGTCCGCCGCCACTGCGATCGTCTCGCCGCGCAGCGCCAGGTGAGCCGCGTACGAATCGATCGCCGGCGCGGCGTCGCCGACGCGCGTGCGCCAGATCGCGGTACCGTTGCCACCGGCTCGCTTCGCGACCTCGCCGCCGCTCGTGATCACGACGTCGCCGTCGTCGTCGAACGCAACACCGGCCGTGACCCCCATGCCGTCGGCGCGCCAGCGCTCGTGCCCGTCCGTGCCGTCGAGTGCCAGCAGAAGTGGCAGCGGCAGCGGATCGCGCTCGGCGTCGACGTCGTACAGCACGCCGTGCACCACGACGTTGCCCGACGCGTCGATCGCGACCGCGTCCGCGCGATTGCGCGCGTCGTCTTCGCTGTTGCTGGGGCCACGCAGCTCGCGTCGCCACAACGCGGTGCCCGTGGTGCCGGAGAGCTTGGTGACGAAGAGATCGCTCGGGACGCGATCGTCGGTGCCGTCGCCGCCGGCGACCACGACGTCGCCCGCGGGATCGACGGCGATCGTGTGCGTGGTCGAGTTGCGCTCGCCGGGTCGTGCGACGTTCTGGCGCCACAGCACGGCTCCCGAGCTGCCGTCGAGCTTCAGAACCTCGAGCGCCGTGCCGCCGGTCCGGGAGCGTGCAACGAAGGCGTCTCCGGTCGCGTCGACGCGCACGACTTCGCTGCCGAGCGAGGACCGCGGGTTGAACACCCAGGTCTCGTCGTCACCGCAGTCGTCGAGCTCGGTGCGCCAGTCGACGGCACCGGTGCTCTCCACCAGGCGCGCGACGATCAGGCTGCACGCAAACTCGTAGTCCCCCACGTTCGGGTGCATATGCGTGCCGGCGACGATCAGGCCGCCGTTCGCCTGGCGCGCGACGCTGGCGAAGTACTCGGTATCGAAGACCGACGGGAAGAAGACCGGCGCCGTGCTCGCATCCCAGGCTCGGGCCGGCCCGGCGATGCCGAGGAAGCCGAGCACGACGACGAGACGCCGGACCCGCGCGCGGACGCACGTCGTCCGTGACGGATTGAAATCGAGCATGGGGTGCACCCTCACTGGTTCGAGCCGCTTGCCGGGCGGCACGGGTGCGCGGCGTCCGCGCAAAATTCGTTCCGGACGCGATGCTGCTGCGCGTGGGGTTTGCGCGGTCGCGACCGTGCGTCGCTGCAAGGGCTGGAGGGCCTGCGAGAATTTCAGCTTGCCGCGTCGTGCGACGTGCGGCCGTTCCGGCTGCTCCTCGTCACTCGAACGTGGCGTCGTAGACGCTCCACCAGTAGTCGCACTCGGTGCGGCGGAAGCCGCTGGTGACCGTGATCGGCACGTCGAGGTCGAGGCGCTGGTCGGACGCGTCGTCGTAGCGCGGCCACACGACCGCGCCGTCGCCGTTCGGATCGCCGTCGCGCGCGAGCCGCGACCAGTAGCCCTGGATCGACTCGGTGAGCGCCGCGTCGTCCGCGGTCGGCGGCGGTGGCGAGCCGAAGACGTACGCGATCTCGGCGCCGTGCAGCGCGCGCAGGTCGAGCGGCTGCAGCTCCGGGATCTGCACCCAGCGGCCGAAGTTGTAGAGGTAGACCGTGCCGCCCGCGGCGGCGACGCGGCGCGCGCTGTCGTAGGTGCCGCAGACCAGGCCGCTGTCGCCGACGACGCGCTCGAGCGCGTCCTGCGCGCTGCCGTACTTCGCCGGCGGATAGAGTGCTGCGATCTCCTCGGCCCGATCGCCGTAGCGCGCGTGCAGCGCCTCGACGTACTCCGCGTCGCTCGTCACCGGCGGGAGGCCGAGGAAGGTGATCGTGCCCTCGTCCGCATTCGAGCCGAGGATGTAGGGCACGTCGTTGAAGTCGCCGGCCGCGAGCAGCGCGCGCGGCTGGTCCGGCAGGAAGCCGCCGTCGACCGTCGGTCCGACCGCGACGCCGCTGTCGAGCAGCGCGCCGACCGGTGCGGCGCGCAGGCATGCGAGCTGAGCCGCGGAGCCGGCCGATGCGCCGCAGCCGACGACGCTCGCGATCTGCTGTGCGATGTCGGCGCCCTCGGCGGCCGTGTCTTGACGCGTCGTGCAGCCACCGCTCTCGCTGATCGCACGGTGGAACAGTCCACGGCTTCCCGGCGAGACCACCTGGAAGCAGACGTCGGCCGAGCCAGCCGACTCGCCGAAGATCGTGACGTTGTCCGGATCGCCGCCGAACGCGGTGATGTTGCTCTTGACCCAGGCGAGTGCGGCGCGCTGGTCGAGCAGGCCCTGGTTGCCGGCGTACGGCGCGTCGGGATCCTCGGTGGCGAGGGCAGGGTGGGCGAAGAAGCCGAACTTGCCGAGACGGTAGTTCGTCGTGACGACGATCACGTCGCGGCGCTCGGTCAGCAGCTGGCCGTCGAAGATCAGGCCGCCGAGGCCGAGCGGGATGATGTCCCCCGTCGAGCCGAACTCGTTGCCGCCGCCGTGGAACCAGACCATGACCGGCAGCGGTCCCGCGGGCGCGGGGTCCGGCGTCCAGACGTTCAGGTAGAGGCAGTCCTCGTTCTCGCTCGGCGTGCCGAGCGTCGACGGGCGCTGTGGGCACGCGCTGCTGAACGCCTTGGTCGCGAGCGTGCCGCTCCACTTCGCCGGTGGCTGCGGTGCGCGCCAGCGCAGATCGCCGATCGGTGGGGCGGCGAACGGGATGCCGAGGAAGCGTCGCGTGCCGCCGGCGATCTCGCCTTCGATGGTGCCGTCGGCGAGCTCGATCGTGGTGCCTTGCTGGATCGGCTGCGCGGGTGATCCTGCGTCGGAGCACGCGCTCGCGGTGAGGACGGACATCGCGAGCAGGAGGAAGACGGGCCGGCGTCGCTGCGTTCGCATCGCCCGGCACTACGCCGTGCGGGGGCGGAGCGTCAATGCGGATACGTGCCGCGCTGCGGCGGTCAGTCGTGCCGCGTGCTCGCGCGCTGCTCGCGCAGCAGGCGGTGGTGCAGCTCCATCGACACCAGGCGCGCGAGCAGGATCGACGGGAAGAGCTGCCCGACCAGCGCCTCCAGCACCGCCATCATCTCCGTGGTCGCGATCGTCGGCGTGATGTCGCCGTAGCCCATCGTCGTGAGCGTCACGAAGCTGAAGTAGAGGAAGCGCCCCTCCGACTCCGGATCGTTCGCCAGCATCGGATTGGCGAACGCGTACGCGTCGTGGCGCAGCAGGTAGACCAGGTTGTAGCCGAACGACCACGCGACGCCGATCAGCAGGTAGGCCGCGATCGCGCCCTCGATCTGGTGTCGCCGTACCTCGGTCGCGCGGAACACCTCGGCGAGCACGTACGCGGCGAGCGCCGCGCAGTAGAGGATCGCGACGCCGTTGTGCAGCACGCGCAGGAAGATTCCCTGCGTGCCCCACGCGACCCAGCCGACGGCGATCGTGATCGCCGCGAGGACGGCAATCGTCCCGCCGCCACGGTGCGTCGTCGCGGCGACGCCGGAGGCGAGGACGAGTGTGAGCATGAACTCGACGGCCGCGTCGGCCTGGGGAACTCGCCGACCACGGGGCGTCCGATGAAGATGAACGCCATGAGGAGGGCGAGGAGGATCTCGAGCCAGCGCTCGGGGGAAAGGCCGAGGGCCCACCAGGGGCGGGGGTGGGGCGCGTGGTCCATGGCAGGTGGGACATCGGCGGGGTCGTCCTGCGGGGTTAGGGGGCTGCGAGCCGGGGTTCGGTCTGTGCGGGTGGTCCGGTTTCGGGTCGGGCCTGTGGGGCCAGTCCGGCAGTTGTCGCGGGGTCGGTTCCGTTGGCGCGTTGCTCTGGGTACTGCGCGTCTTCCTCGGGCAGCGTCGTTGAGTCGTCGGGCGCGCGGTCTCCCGTCGTGACGTGCGATGCTTTCGAGCGGGCACTTAGGACCGTCTGGACGTCTCGGATCTAGCCCGCCGCTGTCAACGGCTGGGTTGACCATGGTCGCCAGAATCCAGCACTTGACGATGCGTCGATTGGCGGGATACCGACGTCAGCGATGCTGTGCCTCTGCACCCGCCGAAGGAGCGGCGCGACGAACATCTTCTACAGCGAGGAGCGCTGCCTATCGCGACGGGTTCAAGTACGTCGCGTGCGAGATTGGGTACTGCAGAGAGTACTTGCGGTGTTTCGGATTATCCGTCGGTCAGTCGTTATGCGGCGAGACCGGAATGATACGGGTCTGTCGACTAGGCGTTGGGCGGCGTCGGCTTCGGAATTCCGGTGAGAAGGGGCCTTTCGGCAATGCGGCGGGATATGGCGATCGCGGAGGGCGCATAGACGTGGTGCGTTTGGCAGAAGCGCTGCTGGCTCATCGTCCCCGCGAAGCGAGCGGCTCGTCCTCCGCTAACCGCTTCGAATTTCAGCGCACGTGGGCTCTCTGTCACCTGTTGCAACTTCACGAGTCGAATCAAAACTACGTGCTGATCCTTGAGTTCCATGACGATGTCCTTGTTCTCGATGATGAGGTGGACCCACAGGGGGCTGAATTCTTCCAGGTAAAGACTCGGAGGGATGGCCACTGGAGCAAACGGGACCTGCTGAGCGCGGCCAGGCCCGCTACGAAGAAGGGGGCGAGGAATACCGGCAAAGCCGGGCAAGGCGAGTCAGAGCGAAAGCCCGAGACACCGCGCTCGATTCTCGGCAAGCTTCTTGAGCACTGTCGGCATTTCCTCCCCCAAGTAAGGAGCCTTAACGTTGTGTCCAACGTTAGGTTCAAGATCCCCCTCGCAAATCTTCCGGCGAGTACCGACCGTGAGAGATTCTCTATGGGTGAGTTACGGGAGGAATCCCTGCGCGAGGTCAAGGAGGCAATCAGGACGGAACTCGAATTCGACGAGGAACTGCCCTGGGAGAGGGTGTACCTGGTCGCCTCTGGCCTCAGCATTACAGAGCACGAGAAGTACGGGGCTGGAGAGCTTACGGAGTTCCTGGACCGTCGCCGTCCTGGAGGCCGGTTCGCCGTCCAACCCCTCTTCCGAACTCTGTGCGGAGAGCTCTCGCGGCGCGCGACAAACGAGTGGCAGCCGGTTTCGTTCGGCGAACTGTGTCAGAAAAAGGGCATTCGCCGCGTCGACCTGGAGCACTTCTTGCGGGTCGCCGAGAACCAGCTCGATCCGGAGGAGCAACTACGATCCGTGAAGCTGCAGCTCATGCAGGAGGGACATGTGTACCGCGACGTGATCGAGATCGAAGCTGGGTGGCGTCGCTACGACATCGACAGGATCGATCAAGCCGACATGATCGTGCAGAACTTCAAGGAGCAAGTTATTTCTATCGTTAAGGAGGTAAGGAGCTCGACAAGCTGGCGGACGCTCCGCGAGTTCCTCGCCGATGCCCGGCGCGCGTTCGTTCGCCGCTATGGGCAGCCGGTCGCTCCGTTCAGCGCGAAATACCTCGAAGGAGCTCTCCTGCATGAATTCAAGAGCCACGAAGCTAGGGAACTTCCGTCGTCTGATTCGCAACCTCCGGCGGGGGCGCCATGACGCACTTCTTCTTCAAGGAGATCCTTCTCGCATCGTTCCGCGAGAAGAAGGCGCGAAGAGTCCGGTTCGACCCGCAGGTGACGATAGTCAGAGGAAATAACGAGACGGGAAAATCGTCACTCCTCAAAAGCATCTTCCGTACATTTGGAGCCGAACCAGCCAAGGTGCACTCCGCCTGGATTGACGCCGATGTTAGGACTGTCGTCCGCTTCGAGGTCGGCGGGGCCGAGTTCGCGCTTCTGCGGCATGGCAATTCGTATGCCGCGTTCGATGGGCGCGGGACGTTGGCAGGCCGATTTCAGGGCGTCACCAGCGACCTTGCCCCATTCCTTGCGCGACTCTTCGGCTTTGGTCTTAAGCTTCCGAACCGAGCGGGGGCCTCCATTCCGCTGCCACCAGCCTACTACTTCCTTCCCTTCTACATGGACCAGGACGCCAGCTGGGGGAATGCGTGGGCTGGCTTCTCCAAGCTTGAGCAATTCCCCAACTGGAGACGCGGCGTCATCGAGTATCATGCTGGAATTCGGGGAAATGACTTCTACGAAGCGCAGGCCGCGAAGCTCGAGGCCGAGGGCGAGCTGAACAAGGTCCGCCGTAAGCGTGAAGGCCTCCAAGAGGTCTATGGTAGGCTTAGCGAACGATTCCTTGCCGCTCAGTTTGCCGTCGACTTTTCCGCGTACAAGGCGGAGGTCGATGAACTCCTCACGCAGTGCGACAGGCTACGCGAACGCGAGGAGCGATTCAAGGTGCGCATCTCGGAGCTTCGCAACCAACGTCAGTCTCTTAAGACACAACTCGACATCACGATCCATGCCCGGGAGGAATCCCGGAAGGACTATGAGCACGCGAGCGCTTACGCCGATGAGGACGTGGCATGCCCGACGTGCGGTGCCCAGTATGCGAACTCCTTTGCCGAGCGGTTCTCTATTGCAGTCGACGAGGATCACTGCGCTAGCCTCGCGCTCACGCTCACCGAGGAGCTAGCTGACATCGACGCGAAGATCGTCATCGAGCTCGAGGAATCCAACAGGGTAACGCAGGACCTTAGCACGATCGAGCGTCTTCTCGCGAAACGGGAAGGCGAGATCGCGCTTGGAGATATCATTCATCAAGAAGGGCGGAAGGAGCTCCGCCAAGTCATGGCGGAGGACATCGGCGACCTCGAGACCGAGGAGGGGCGCCACTCCGTCATCATCGATCAAGCCGAAGAGCGCATGAAGCAGCTCGACAGCAGAGATCGACGTAAGCAGGTGAATGGGTACTACGAAGAGAGAATGCGTTTCTTCTTGAATCAACTCGACGTACACAGCGTGCAGGACAAGGCGATTGCGAAGGTGGACGCCGCCATCCGCGATACTGGGAGCGAACTGCCGCGGGCTCTACTCGCACACCAGATGGCCTTCTTCCACGTCGTTGCGAGGTTCGGCTCCGCCGCCCTCGCCCCGCTTGTAATCGACTCGCCCAACCAGCAGGACCAGGATGATCGACACCTCGATCGCGTTCTTAGGTTCATCAAGGACCAGCGTCCCGCGAACACACAGCTTGTGCTCGGCCTCGTTGACACGGCTGGTGTGGACTTTGGCGGCACAGAAATCCGGCTGGACCGGAAGTACAGCCTTCTCTTGGAGAATGAGTTCGCTGAGGTCGGCGGGGAGGTTCAGCAGCTCGTCGACGCCGCGCTAGAGACGGCTAGATAGCGTGCAGCGCTGGCTGTCAAAGGGAGTGAGCCTGTTGGGAAACCAGGGTCGAGGGCTCTTGTTGAAAGGTTTGTGACTCCGGCTGATTCCAGGGTCCACTCGCTTTGCGCCGCCCAACAGGCGGCTGAGCCGCCGAGCGTTAGGCCGGAGCGCGGATGCGGATGAGTGTCGATGATGAGCGAGTGGCTTCGATCGAGAAAGAGATCCACCGACGGCTCACCGAGGTACTCCCGTTGGTCGTCGTCGATGGGCGGTCGCTCTTCACCAATCGAGACTTCAATCCACACGGTCTCTTGCCGGCGCACTACGGATACGAGCCTGATGAACTTCTCGATCAGTGCCGGGAGGCGGAGAGCCTGAGAAGGCGACAGGGGATACGCGCCGACGCGGCACCATCGGCGCTTGATCTCGGCGCCTGCGCGGAAGCCGCGGACTTGGACAACCATCACCGGCTCGGGCCGCGACGGCTGGCGGCGCGGCTTCTCGAGGCTCTCCGTGATGTCTGACCGGGCACTGGGGCCCGGCGGAGCGAACGTCGTCACGACTGCCCACCGCCAGCTGGCCGGCGGCCCATCGCCCGGTCTTTGGCGATGGGTTCGACGGAATCGGCGATGAAGCTCCCGAATGGCGACGGCGCGCTCGTCGATCCCGCGAAGGTTCGCGACTACCTTCTCTCGCCCGAGCCCCGGTGGGTAGGTTCAAGGCGGCGTTTTTCGCGAGGACGGATACGGGAGGGGCGATTGGGGAAGGCTCACGTCTGATCTGCGCGAGATCGCGAAGACAGGCGACGCGACCCCGGGATCGGGGAATCAGTTCGGCCGGAAGTACGAGGTCCGTGGTACGCTTCTCGACGGCGGCCATCGTGCCGTTGAGGTCATCACCGTTTGGATCGTTCTCGCGAACGAGACGACTCCGTTCGTGACGGCGTACCCGAGGTGAACGCGATGAAGTTCAAAGAGCTGGAGACGGTTGTTCTCGAGCGCGACCTGCCCGGAGAAGGATTGCGCCGTGGCGATCTCGGCGCCGTCGTGCACGTGTACGGTTCCGACGAGCTCGAGGTTGAGTTCGTGACAGCATCCGGACGCACGCAGGCGCTGGTGACTCTTCGTGAGGAGGATGTTCGTCCGGTAGGTGACGGAGATCTCATCGCGGTTCGCACGGTCGCACGCGGTGCCGCCTGACTCTCGATGCGGCGGGCGCACGCGGTAGGCGACGATCAACGAAGGACGGTGCGCGCGGGCCGCTGATCGCGAGCGTTGGAGCCCCCACAAACTCACCGCCCCACATGCGTGCCCCAAGCGTTTCGAGTTGCAGTCACCGCGGACGTTGGAGTTGACGCCCGAGCGCGATGCATGGATGACGAAGCTCAGAAAGACCGCTCGCGATCCAAGTTGCCGCGCGTAGCGATCGCCGGCGGTCTCGTCGCGTTCTTCATCACATCCGGTGTGGTGTCTTGGTCCACGCCAGACGGAAACCTCGTGGTCACTCTGGTGCCGGCGTTCGCAGCTGGCCTTGCTGTGTTTGGCCTGGTTCTTTGGGGCGTCCGTCGTCGTGAGTAGGTGTGACCAGCCCGGCGCGGAATCAGAGATGTTTGCCAACCTGTCGCATCTGCTGCCGGTGACAGCGAAGGCGGCCGATTGTGGAGTCACGCTGCTGCGCGGTGAGCGCGGCACCGAGAAGTGGTTCGTGGTTCTTTTATGAGCGGCGTGATCGGCACCATCGTCGAGCAGCGTTGATCGAGGGAGCGGCGTGTTTTCATTCGACAAGGCCAACGTGCTCGTGGTCGGCGCCGCAAGCGGTATCGGTCGCGCCTTGACGCTCGAGGCCGTCCGCCGCGGCGCACGCGTCGCGGTCGCGGACCTCGACGAAGCCGGCGCCGCCCAGACCGCAGCCCTCATCAACGAAGCGGGCGGAAGCGCGATCGCCGTGCACTGCGACGTGACCGACGAGCCCTCGCTCGCGACAGCCGTATCAGCCGCCGAGGACTTCCTCGGCACGATCGACGTCTCGCTCAACGCGGTCGGCGTCCTCCTCAGCGGCAACCCCGAAGACATCCCCATCACCGAGTGGGAGCGGATCTTCCAGGTCAACGTCTTCGGCGCAGCACGCCTCAACGCGCTCGTCCTGCCGAAGATGCTCGCGCGCGGGCAGGGCTACATCGTCAGCACGGCGTCCGTCGCGGGACTGCATCCCTTCGCCATCACCCGCATCCCGTACGCGGCGTCGAAGGCGGCGCTGATCTCGATGTCGGAGAACCTCGCGATCTACCTGAAGCCGAAGGGGATCCGCGTGACCTGCCTCTGTCCGGGCCCGACGATCACCACGATCGCCGGGAAGGCGAGCTCGTGGAGCGAAGGCGTCCCGCTGCTCGGCCCGGGGCGCGCCTACGCGCTCATGACGGCGGAGCGCACCGCGCAGGTGTTCTGTGACGGCATGGAAGCGGAGCGCGTGATCGTCCTGGCGCAGGAGAGCGTGTCGCTGGACTACATGCAGCGCTTCGCCGCATCGCCCGACAACTTCATCTACGAGCGCATCGGCCAGTACGCCTGCGGCGACGACGGCCTGCCGAAGTTCGACTTCTCGGACCCGGAGATCGCCGAGGCGCTGCGGAAGACCGGACGGCACGGCTGATCTACCGATCTGCCGTCGGCGCGAGCGTGTAGCGTGTGCGGTAGAAGTGCTTCGCCTCGACGAAGCTAGCTCCGATGCTTCGCACCGCGAGACGCTCCATGATCGCGGCGCGGAACTGGTCGAACGTTTCGAGCATCGGACGAGCCGACGAGCACCGCGATCGGCGAATCGTCGCTGCACGACTGAACGTGGCATCTCTGACGAATCACTCGCATGACGAACCCGTACAGAATTCTGAACGCGCGACCGCACGACGTGAGCTCGCTCGCCGACATCGAGCGCGCCGCCGCCATGCTCCTCGTGGACCACGTCCCGGCCTCGATCCTGGACGAGGCCACGAGCGAGCACGAGCTCCAGGAGGCCCAGGCCGACGGCCGGTTGTGGGTCGCGCTGTCCGACGATACGCCGGTCGGCTTCGCCCACGCCAAGATCCTCGGTGGGGTGGCGCATCTGGCGGAGATCGACGTTCATCCCGATCACGGGCGTCGCGGGCTCGGAACCAGGCTGGTCGCAGCGGTGTGCGACTGGGCCTCGCGATCCGGCCACGCGGCGGTGACGCTGACGACCTTCCGCGACGTGCCGTGGAACATGCCCTTCTACGCCCGCATGGGCTTCGAGGAGATCCCGCCGCGAGAGCTGAGCGCCGACCTCTTGGCGGTGCTCGAGGACGAGGCGCGGCGAGGCCTGGACCCCGCACGGAGGGTGGCCATGCGACGCCGAAGTGTGGTTTGACTGGGCCCCCGAGGATCTCTCATGCGCAGCACGCTTCGATCCATCGATCCGACCGCCGCTCCGGGCGCGTTCGCCCGCGCCTACGCCGCTCTGGCCACGACCGGACTGGCGCGCTTCATCTCGCGGCACGTCAGCTGGAAGCTCGATCCGCTGCTGCTGCGGATCTCGGGCGGCCGCTTCGCGACGACGCTCGTCTTCCCGACCGCGGTCCTCGAGACGACGGGCGCGAAGTCAGGCAAGCGACGGCGCAACGCGATCATCTACTTCCACGACGACGACGTGGTCATCGTGGTCGCGTCGAACGCGGGAAGCCCGCGGCACCCGGGCTGGTACCACAACCTGCTGGCGAACCCGGAGGTCACCTTCGGCGGCATTCCCATGCATGCGACCGTCGTCGAGGACGAGGATCGATGTCAGCGCCTGTGGGAGCGCGCCGATCGCGTCTTCCCTGCCTTCGCCACCTATCGACGCGACGCCGCCAGGACGCAGCGCAGGATCCCCCTGGTGCAGCTCGCGCCGCGCGGTGTCGCGGAGCCGACGCCGTAAGGCGGCGAGCTGGAGGTTCCATGAGCTGGACTCACCGCAAGCCTCAGGTCTGCGTCCTCGGCAGCGCCGAACCCGGCTCGCGTGCGTACGAGCTCGCGGCTGAAGCAGGCGAGGAGCTGGCGAGGCTCGGCGTCACGCTCGTCAGCGGCTGCGGCAGTCCCGCGACGAGAGTTGCCGCAGAGCGTGCCATTCAAGCGAGCGGCTTGGTTCTCAGCATCGTGCCCCCAGACCAGATGCCACCCGCGGACTGGCCCGCCACGGTCGTTCTCCCGTGCGGCATGGGTGACGCGCGTAACCTCCTGATGGCCCTCGCCGGCGATGCCTGCATCGTCATCGGCGGGCGCGCTGGCACCAAGTCGGAGGTCCACCTGGCCTGGCTTCACCGACGACCACTGCTGCCGCTGGTCGGCTGTGGCGGCTGGTCCGACGAGCTGCCGGCCAATCCACCGGACGAGCGAGCAAGCTCCGAGATCCTGCCGTGGAGCTCGATCGCCGAGCTGCGAGCGAATCTTCGCAGGCTTGGACTGGTCCCGGATTCAGCTTGAGCATCGACGCGATCGCCTCGAGCTGAAGGCGACGCGCCGCAGCATCACGAGCTGCCTTGACGCCGAAAACCCGGGCGCGCAGAAGCGACCTCTCCGAAGGCACCGACGCGAAGCCGGCGCGCGAGGCTGCGCGGCGCGTGCGACGGCTCGCGTCGCAACGTGCGTGCTCTCCGACGATCGACCAACCCGGTACTGCCGCGCGTTCGTTCGAGCCCGCCACCACGGTACGATCCGCCTCGTGCCCCCCTCGCCGAGCCGCGCGCGCCGATGATGGACGCACCCACCACCGTCGCGACCGGCCTCGCGCGCCGCCAGGCCGAAGACGTGATCGTCCTCCTCGCCGCCATGGGCATCGCCGCCGTCAGCGACCGCAGCGACGACGGCACCTGGCACGTCGACGTCGCCAACACCGCCGACGCAGAACAGGCGCGACGACTTATCGCCGAAGAGTACCCACGCGGCTTCGCGTTCCCCTCGGTCGAGGAAGCCGCCGCAGCAGAGCGAGCAAGCCGCCGCCCGACACTCCCCCCAGCAAGCCTCTGGCTCCGCCGCGACAGCTGGTCAGTCGCGGTCGCGGCCCTCGCCTGCATCGCCTGGTTCGTCCACATGCAGTCCGGCGGCCCACTGACCCGAGCAAGACTCCTCGACCTCGGCGCGATCACCTGGGACCAGGTCTGGGTCGGCGACTGGTGGCGCCTCGCGAGCGCGATCTTCGTCCACTTCGACGGCGCGCACCTGGTCGCCAACATGATCACGCTGCTGCTGGTTGGCCCGCCGCTGGCGAGCCTGCTGGGCCCGTGGCGCTTCCTGCTGATCTTCCTCTTGACGGGGGTCGCGGGCAACCTCGCGAGCCACGTGCTCGCACCGTCGGCGAGCCTGAAGGCGGGCGCGTCGGGATCGATCTCGGGCGTGCTGGGCGCGCTCGGCGGCACGGGCCTCGATCCGGGCTGGGGCAGCCGCTACGCGCGCTGGCAGGTGCTGGGCGCGCTGTTCGCGATCTATGCGCTGCTGGTCGGCGCGGGTCCGGACTCGGACCACGTCGCGCACCTGGGCGGGCTGATCGCCGGGATCGTGCTCGGCGCGCTCCTCACGCCGCCGCAGCCCGCGCCGTCGGACGATCCGCCGCGCTACGCCGCGGACTCGACGATCAGCACGAGGCAGCCCTCCTCGGAGTAGGGCGGGTCGTGGTGCGTGCCTGCCGCGGCGCGGTGGTAGTCGCCGGCGTGGCACAGGGTGCCGCCGACGACGAGGCTGCCGCTCAGGATGTACGAGTGCTCGACGCGGCGGTGCTCGTGCGCCGGGATCGTCCCGCCGGGCGCGACGCGCAGCACGTACGACGACCCTTCGGCCGAGCGCGCCAGCACGCGCAGCTGGATGCCGGGTCCCATGTCCTTCCACGACGCCTCGGGCTCGAGCGCGAACAGCAGCTCGGGCAGCGGCGGGCGCGGGGCGCGTGGAGGAGGATCCGCGGACACCGCGGCGGCGGATCCCGACGACACACCAGCACCAGCAGCCGCACGGCCCGCAGCACCAATGGCCTCCGTGGCGACCCGCGCGAGCAGCCGCTCCCGCACCGACGCCCGCGGCGCAACGGCCGGCGCCGCGAGCAGCAGCTCCGCGACGACCGCGCGCACCGCCGCGACCTCGTCGCGCAGCGCGGGAGAAACGGCCATGCGCTGCTCGAACTCCGCGCGGGCGTCGTCCGGCAGCGTGCCCAGAACGTACGAAGCGACGCGTGAAGCGTCCATCGTGGTCGGACGCTTCACGATGCAAGTCCTCCCTGCGCCAGCAGCACGTCGCGCAGACGGCCCATGCCGAGCCGGATTCGTGTCTTTACGGTACCCAAGGGGGCACCGAGGGTATCGGCGATCTCGTTGTGCGACAGGCCGGCGAAGAACGCGAGCTCGATGGCCTCGCGCTGCTCGCGGCTCAACCGCTCCATCGCACTGCGGACGAAGCGGCTGCGCTGGACCAAGCTCGACGTCTCCTCGGGTCCGGGCTCGGCGGCCGCGGCCTTGAGCCCGAGCTCGAACGGCGCCGTCTGCCGTCGATCGGTCGCGCCGGAGCGCAAACGATCGATGGCGCGGCTCCGGGCGATGGTCAGCAGCCAGGCGAGCGGGCTGCCGCGGCTCGCGTCGTACGAAGCGGCCGAGCGCCACACCTGCAGGAAGACGTCGCCGGTGATCTCCTCGGCGGTGTCGCGGTCGCCGAGGATGCGCAGCGCGAGACCGTTCACCTGCGCGGCGGTCGCGTCGTAGAGACTCGCCAGCGCACCTTGGTCGCCGCGCGCACAGCGGGCGATCAGGGCGGCGGGCTCGGCATCGGGTTCGGTCGTCACGCAGGCGGCTTCGGCGGATCCCACCAGGTTCCTTCCCTCACGCCCCACTACGAGATCCCCCGCGAACTGGATTGCAGATTTTTGCCCCATCAGGCGAATGCCGGCATCACCCGCTCGACGAAGAGCCGCAGCCCGTCGAGGTCGAACGGGGCCCGCATCGCCAGGATGACCCAGTCGGCGCCGGACCGGCGGTAAGTCTCGATCTGCTCGATCACCCGCTCGGGGGTGCCGACCAGCATCCCGGGCCGCAGCACCGGCAGCACCTTGCCGAACTGCGCGGCGAGCTGCTCCTCGAGCCGCGGCAGGTCGGCCTCGGACTCGGCGATCGCGGGACCGAGGTTCACGGTGCGCAGGATCGCCCGCGGGTCGCGGCCCTCGCGCTCGCACCAGCGGTCGAGGACCTCGTTCTTGCGGGCGAACTCCTCGGGCGGCACGAACGGGATGTTCCAGCCGTCGGCCCAGCGCGCGACCATGCGCAGCAGGCGCTTCTCGCCGCCGCCGCCGATCCACAGCCGCGGCCGCTTCTGCACCGGCCGCGGCGACGACCAGGCCTGCTCGAGCTGGTAGTGGCGGCCGAGGAACGTCGTCTGTTCGGCGTCGAACAGGCTGCGCACGATCTGCACCGCCTCCTCGAGCTGGTCGAGCCGCTCGGCGATGGGCAGGAACGGGATGCCGTGCGCGGCGAACTCCTGCTGGTGCCAGCCGGCGCCGAGGCCGCATTCCATGCGACCGCCGCTGACGTGATCGATGGTGATCAGCGACTTGGCGAGCACCGCGGGGTGCCGATAGGGGACGCAGTAGACCAGGCATCCGACACGGACGTTGCGCGTCTCGGCCGCGAGCGCGGTGTGCGCGGCGACGGCCTCGAGGCACGGCCCGTCGTGGCCGCTGAACTGGGCCGGGTAGAAGTGGTCCCAGATCGAGACCCACTCGAAGCCGTTGCCGTCGGCGAAGCGCCACAGCTCGCGAAGCTGGTCGATCGTGCACAGCTGCGGACCGGTGTGGATCCCGAACTTCATGTGCGGCGTCCCCCTCCAGCGCGGCATGACCTCTGCCGATAGTCTGTCGTGAAATCAGGGGGGCGTTTCGTACGCAAGGACGCGTGGACCGCGCTCGCCCTCGTGCTCGCGGTCGGCTGGTTCTTCGCGCCATTGCTGCGCGGCGAGGCGATCGTCGCCGAGCCGGACGCGCTCGCGGCCCTGCTGCCGCTGAAGATGTTTCTCGCGCGCTGCTTCGCCGCCGGCGAGTGGCCGCTGTGGAACCCGGACGCCGCTCTCGGCAAGCCGTTTCTGCCCGACCTGCTCGCGGGTGCGCTCTACCCGCCGAACCTGCTGCTCGCGATCCCGCCGTTCGTCCGCGGCCTGAACCTGCTGTTCGTCGGCCACTACCTGTTCACCGCGCTCGGCGCGCTGCTCTGGCTGCGCGCGGCGGGGCTGCCGCGGCTGGCGGCGCTGCTCGGCGCACTCGTCTGGACCTTCGGCGGGACGATGATCTCGATGGGCAACGTCCTGAACCAGCTCCTGTCGGCGGCGTGGCTGCCGTGGGTGCTGTGGGCGTGGCTCCGGCCGCATGCGCTGGGCACGAAGATCGCGCTGTCGACGCTCGCGATGGCGCTGGCGCTCATGGCCGGTGGACCGGAGATGGTGCTGGTCGCCGCGGCCGCGCTCGTGCTGACCAGCCGCCACCCGGCGAGCCTCGTCGTGCCGCCGCTCGCATTCGCGGTAGCGGCGGTCGAGCTGCTGCCGTTTTTTCACTACTTGATGGAGACCTGGCGCGGCGCGCAGGGGATCGACGCCTCGACCGCGATGCGCTACTCGATCCCGCCCGCGGACCTCGTGCAGCTCGCGCGCGAGGCGTGGCAGCCGTCGCCCGAGCGCTTCATGCCGCAGATCTATGTCGGTCCGGGCGTGCTCGCTCTGGCGCTGGTGGGGCTCGTCACCGCGCGTCGTACGATGATCGCGTTCTGGGGCGTGATCGCGGTCGGCTCGATCCTGGTCGTGCTCGGCTCGTACACGCCGGTCTATCCGTTCCTGTACGCGCACCTGCCGCTGTCGAACCTGCTGCGCTATCCGGAGAAGCTGTTCCTCGGCGTGCACGCGCTGATCGCCGCCGGCGCAGCGTTCGGTGCGGCGGCGATCGTCACGGGCTTCTCGCGCTTCGCGACGACGCCACTCGTGCGGCGCGCGTCGGCGGTGCTCGCCGTGCTGCTGTGCGTGATCGTGTTCGGCGACCTGGCGCGTGCGAATCGCAGCGCGCTGTACGCGCCGCGGCCGGAGGTCGTGCTCGATCCGCCGGCGTCGGCGCGGGCGATCCTCGCGGACGAGTTCGCGCGCCGTGCGGCCGACGCCGAGTCCGGTGCTGCAGCGAACGTCGCCCACGCGCCGCGCGTCTACACCAACGAGCGCGGCCGACCGATCCCGCGCTCGCTGCCCGCCGCAGTCGCGCTCGATCGCAACCTGCCGTGGGGTGCGGTCGGCGAGCTGTACGGACTCGCCAACGTCAACGCGCCGAGCTCGCTGAACCTCGTCAAGCACGAGTGGCTGCAGCAGGCACTGGGCGGCATGCCGCGCGCGACCGCGCTGGCGGCGCTGGCGGCGCTCGGCACGCGCTACGTGACCAGCTGGGTCGCGCTCGACGAGGCGCCCGACGCGAGCCGCGTGCCGGTTCCGGACGAGATCATCGGCGTCAAGCTCTACGCGCTCGCCGACGTGCAGCCGCGCGCGTTCGTCACCCGTCGCGTGCGCGCGGCGGATGATGCGCATCAGGCGCTCGAACGTTTCGTCGCCGCCGACGGCGGTCGGCACGGTGGCCTCGCGCTGGTGCGGCGCGGCGATCTGCCACCGGCGGCATTCGCGGACGATGGAAGCAGCGCGGACATCCCGGCGGTGCCGGGCGCGAGCGCAGCCGGCACGGCGCAGGAAACCGCGCGCGTCGTCGCCGACCGCGGCCACGCGATCGAGCTCGACGCGACGCTGCAGCGACCGGGCCTGCTCGTCGTCAACGACACCATGCTGGCCGGCTGGACCGCGACCGTCGACGGCGATCCCGCGCCGCTCGTCGAGGTGAACGGCCTCGTGCGCGGCGTGTGGCTCGACGCCGGATCGCACCGCGTGGCGATGCGCTACGTGCCGCCGGGACTGCTCACGGGCGGCATCGTCTCATTCGCGGCCCTGCTCGTCACCGGCGGACTCGCATGGCTCGGTCGGCGCCGAACGCTGCGCGCGCTCGCGTTCGACGTGGCGCCGCCGCTGGTCCGCGCCGAGCGCTGACCACGCGCTGCTCGCCAGCTCAGCGCGCGAGCGCAGCAGACGCCGGCGAGCCGCGCCCGCGTCGCCGCTCCGCCGGCGCCACCTGCTCCGGCAGATCCGTGGCCACCCTGAAGCTCGGAAAGTACGACCCGACGCATTCCCCCGCGCATACCGCGAAGTCGGCGAGGCCGCGCCACGCACAGACCTCCGGCTCCGGCGGCGGCATCCAGCCGGTCGCCTCGCCGTGCGCGAGGCGCCAGTTCGCCCACGCGGCCGAGAAGCGCAGCGAGAGCGCCGCCCAGTCGCGCGCCGAGTGGCTCGAGTCGCGCAGCACGTGGAGGATGGTGCGGCGCGTGAGCGGACCTGGCGCGCGAGCATGCCGATCGTTTCCGGCGCGTCGTAGGCGTACGCCTCGATCATGAAGCCGTGCTCGTCCTGCGAGCCGATCGCGCTCAGGATCGCGACGTCGCCCGCGCGCACGTCCTTGACGTCGCGTCCGACCTCGACCACGCGCACCGTGCAGGCATTACCGAGCACGACCGGATCCTCGTTGCGCTCGCGCACACGTCGACCGGATCGCGCAGCAGAGCGTGCGTCATGTTGCCCTCCCAGCAGCCGTAGAGCGGCTCGGCGAGGAACTGTCGTCGCGCAGGTCGCGCAGCGCGATGGTCTCGAGTGCGAGGCGTGCCGGTCCGGTCTCGCCGGGTCGCGCGCGGTGCAGCACCCAGACCTCGGTCGCGATCGACATCGTCGTCCTACAGGCCGAATGCGCGCGTGAAGGCGCGCAGGTCGTCGTCGCGGTGGTCCGTGTCTGCGTCGTCGCTGCAGGTCTCGGTGAGGAAGCGGCGCAGCGCCGGTTCGATGCTCGGCGTGTCGCGCAGGAACGCGCCGTGGCCGAGCGGGTTCGAGATCGTCTCGTGTCGGCTCGCGACGCCGTTCTCGCGCAGGGCAGCGTGGATCTCGGCGATCTCCGCTTCCGGGTAGCGCCAGTCCTGAGCGAAGCCGAGCAGCAGCGCGCGACCGTGATATCCGGCCAGCGCCGCGGCGAGGCTCGGGCGGCCGCGCGACAGGTCGAAGTAGTCGTTGGCGCGCGCGAGGTAGAGCAGGGCGTTCGCGTCGAGCTGGACGTTCTGCGGCGCGCCCAGGCGAAGCAGCAGCCGCTCGACGTCGAACTCGGGCGCGAAGTCGAAGCCGAGCTTGCGCGGCTGGGCCATCTCCGGCCCGAGCTGCCGCTGCAGCAGGTCACGGTCCTGCCAAAACAGCGCGCCGAACATCGTCAAGAGCCCGATTCCGTCGCTCGGCGGCGCGCCGTCGTAGTAGTCGCCGCCGTTCCAGCGCGGGTCGCGACGGATCGCCTCGCGCCCGATCAACGACAGCGCGACCGTGTGCACCGACGCGCGCGGCGTGGCGCTGATCACGATCGCATTCGCGAGCCGCTCGGGGTGGCTCGACATCCACTGCAGGACCTGCGCGCCGCCAAAGCAGCCGCCGGCGATCGCGTGGAACTTGCCGATGCCGAGGCGATCGGCGAGCCGCGCCTGGACGTGCACGATGTCGGCGATGGTCACGACGGGGAAGTCGCCGCCATAGCGGCGGCCGGTGGTCGGATCGATCGAGCCGGCGCCGGTGCTGCCGTGCGACCCGGCGAGACAGTTCGACGACACGACGTGGAAGCGCCGGGTGTCGAACGCCTTGCCAGGGCCGATCAGCGTGTCCCACCAGCCGGCGCGCGGGTCGGTCTCGCCGTGCCGGCCGGCCGCGTGGTGATCGGAGGTGTAGGCGTGGCAGATGAGCACCGCGTTGCCCGCATCGGGCGCGAGCTCGCCGTAGGTCTCGTACGCGACCTCGAACGACGGCAGCGTGCGGCCGCACTCCAGCGGCAGCGGCTCGTCGAAGCGCGCGACTTGGCTCTTGACGATCACGACATCTCCTCAGGCGGCCTGGACGGGCTCGTCGAGCGCGTCGGCGTCGAGCGCGTCGGCATCCGCAGGCGTGCGGCCGGCGCGGTAGAGCCACGAGCCACCGGGGAACTCGATGCCCGGCGCGTAGGCCTCGGGCTGGTCGAGGACGAGCGAGAGCAGGCGTCCGTCGAGGCGCACGCCGACCAGGCCGAGCACGACCACGGCTGCGCACAGCCCGCTCTCCAGCGTCCGATCAACCCGGCCTCCATCCGGTCCGCTCGACCTCGCAAGGTCTTTCGGCGAACGGCGGCGATGCCTTAGGCAGCTCTGGCGCGAATGGCGGTATTCCTTCCGCGCGCGAGGCGCGCGGCCGAGCGCGAGCGAGCGCGGGGAGTGGGGCCCCGCGCGGCTTTGCCGCGTGGGGCGAGGGGTCGCGTGACCGCTCGTTTCAATGTGCGGCGGCGCGCAGCTCCGCGAGCTCGGCCTGTGCTGCCGTATCGTCCGGATCGAAGGTCGTCGCCTGCTCGAGGAGGTCGATCGCGTCGTCGTCCCAGCCGCGCCAGTGCGCGACGCGCGCCTGCCGCCGCATGCGGCGGATCTCGTTCTGCTCGACCGCTTGCGCGTTGTCGCGCGCGCGCTGGGCTCCCGCGGGGTCGCCGGTCTGCTCGCGCGCGCGCGCGAGCAGCAGCCAGCCGCCCTGCCAGCGCGGGCGCGTGTCGTGGAGGTAGCCCTCGAGGACCGGGATCGCGTCGGCCGGACGGCCGGCCGCGAGCAGCAGCTCGGCCTGCGCCTGCGGCAGCGTCCGGTCGTAGGTCGCCTGCGACGTGCCGAGCAGGGCCACGTACGCGTCGAGCGCCTCCGCGTCGCGGCCGAGCCCGCGTAGCGCACGCGCCTTGATGTCGAGCGCGCGCGGGTCATCCGGGGCGACCGTGAGCGCGTGGTTCGCGTCGTCGAGCGCCGCCTGGAACTGCTCGCCCTCGACCCGCAGCTCGGCGCGGATCAGGCGCGGCTCGAGTGCATCGGGTGCCGCCGTCACCGGCTGCTCGATGGTCTCCAGCTGGTTCTCGAGGGTCAGCTCGCTGTCGAGCGAGCGGCCCAGCAGCAGGGCCGCCGCGACCGTGTGCGGTGTGGCGCCGCCCTTCGCCGCCACCGCGAGCAGCGCCGACGCGACCGTCGGATCGTGTCGCGTCCGCAGATACGACAGCGCGAGCGCACCGATGCGATCCGCGTCCAGCGGCTCGCCGACCTGTCGCAGCAGCGGCAGGACGCCCTGCTTGAACTCTGCGAACGCCTGCCAGTTGGGCTCCAGCGTGTCGTCGCCCTGCATCGCGCCGAGCAGCCACGGTGTCGCGAGCTCGATGTGCAGGTTGTCGTCGCGATTGACCAGTGAAGCGCGCTTCGCGAGCGCGTCGATGTCGGCCGGCAGCAGGCGCAGCAGGCTCCACAGATCGGTCGTCGAGAAGTTGCCGATGCGGCGCAGATCGTCCTTGACGGCGGGCGACAGCGTCTCCCAGTGCGGCAGATCGTTGCGGCCGAGCGGCTCCTGCGTCGCGAGCACCAGCAGATCCGGCTCCTGCTCGCCGTACGAGAACGCGTAGACGTAGCCGAACTCGGCGCGCAGCGCGGCGAGGATGGAGTACAGATCCTCGGGCGGCATGGCGTACAGCTGCACCCACTGCAGCAGCCGGCCGTGCGGACGCAGCGCCTCGCGCGCGATCCGGAAAAACTCGCGCGTGAACAGGTTGGAGACGCCGCTCATCCACGGGTTCGACGGCTCGGAGATGATCACGTCGTACGTGCCCGGGCTCGCCGCGAGGTGCGCGCGGCCGTCGTCGAGCACGACGTGCACGCGTGGGTCGTCGAGCGGGCGTCCGTTGGCGTCGTCGAAGAAGCGCTCCGCCTCGAGGATCGCCGGCTCGATCTCGATGACGTCGATGTGCTTGACGGGATGCCGCGCGACCGAGCCTGCGGTCACACCCGAAGCGTAGCCGATCACGCCGATCCGTTCCGGTGTCGGGCCGAAGAGCAGCGGCAGCTCGCCGAGCAGGATCTGCGTCGACATGTCACCGCCGGTGGACGCATCGGCCTTGCCGTTGACGCGCAGCTCGCGGACGCTCTCCATGCGATGCACCGAGACGGTGCTGTTCATGCCGTCGCGGTAGAACAGCACCTCGCTCGCCGGCACGCCGTCGAGCGGCACGTCCTGGATGTCGAAGTCGAGCACCAGCTCGGGCCCACGATACGATCCGCGCGTGAGCGCCGTCGCATCGAACGGTAGCTTGACGACGAGCAGGACGATGGCACCGGCGAGCGGCAGCATGGCCGCCGCGCGCGCGGCAGCACCGAGCTCGCGCTGCGCGAGCAGGACCAGTGCCGCGCTCAGCAGGTTGATCGCGGCGGCGAGCGCCAGCGTGTCGCGCAGCCCGAGCGTCGGGATCAGCACGAAGCCCGCCAGGAAGGCCCCCACCGCACAGCCCAGCGTGTTGGCGAAGTAGACGCGTCCGACCGCCGCGCCGGCATCGCTGCCGGTCGCCGCGACGAGGCGCGTCAAGAGCGGAAACAGTGCGCCGAGCAGCAGCGTCGCCGGCAGCTGCACGACCACGCACAGCGCGACCTGCAGCAGCACCAGCCGCGTGCCGATCGGTCCGCTGCGGCGCAGCAGGCCGAGGAACACCTCGGGCAGCATCGGCAGCACCAGCGTCACGGCGAGCGACGCGACGCCGAGCGCGCCGAGCCCTGCGACCAGCAGCACGGCGGGCCGTCGGGTACGATCGACGATGCCGCGTACGGCCAGGCTGCCGAGCGCGATGCCGGCGAGGAACGCGCCGAGCATCGCCGAGAAGGCATAGATCGACGAGCCCAGCACCAGCGCGAGCGCGCGCGTCCAGCACACCTCGTAGACCAGCGCCGTGAAGCCGACCAGCGCGTAGGCGACCAGCAGCACGCCGATCGGCGGCACGTCGAGGAGCGGTTTCACCAGCATGGTGCTCGGTGCGGCGACGGCAGCGGGCGCGGCCTCCGCCTCGGTGGCAATGCTCTGCTCGCGCGTCGCACGTCCGAGGAGCAGCAGCGCCACGATCCCGACCGCGACGTCGAGCAGCGCGCCGACCACGTTCGAGCGCCAGAGCCCGAGCGACGGGAAGAGCACGAAGGCGGTCGCGAACACCCCGGCGACCGCGCCCAGCGTGTTGATGCCGTAGAGGAGGCCGGTGCGCGCGCCGATCGCCGGATCGTCGCGCGTCACCGCCGCGACCACGATCGGCAAGGTCGCGCCCATCAGGATCGTCGGCACCAGCAGCACCAGCAGCGCCACCACGAAGCGGCCCAGCACCAGACCCCACGGTCCGAGGTCGAGCACCAGCGCACGTGCGAGCGGTGGCAAGGCGGCGAGCAGGAACGGCACCGCGAGCGCTACGAGCCCGATCGCGATCTCGATCGCGCCGTAGGTGCCGATGCCGTTTCGCAGCCGGCGTGCGATACGGCCGCCGATGAGCCCGCCGATGCCGAGCCCGAGCATGTAGGCGACGAGGATGGTGCTCGCGGCGAGCGTCGTCGATCCGAAGATCAGACGCAGCTGCCGCGTCCAGACCACCTCGAGGATCAGGCTACCGAAGCCGGAGAGGAAGAAGCACAGGCAGAGGAGCGGCAGGGAGCGGCGCGTCACCGCGCGCACGCTAGCACCGGGTGCGGGTGCTGGACGAACGCGAAGTAGCGGTGCCGCTGCTCAGCGCGCCGCGCGCGTCCGGTGCGGCTGGCTGCGGGCGCCGCTCAGCGCGCTGCGTCGGGTGGCGCGGTGTCGGCTGGGTCCGGCGGACGTCGCAGCCAGCGCAGCGTGATCACCACGCCGATCGCGGCGAGGCCGAGCGCGATCGGACGCAGGTGGTGGAACACCGCCGAGAGCTGCGTCACGTGACGCTCGAACAGGAACGCGCCGCCGCCCCAGAACGCGACCCAGATCACCGCACCGCCGAGGTTCCAGGCGAAGAACGTGACCAGGTCCATGTTGAGCGCCCCGGCGGCGATGCCGGCGAGCTGGCGCAGACCGTCCACGAAGCGACCGAAGCCGACCACCATGCCACCGCGCCGCTCGAACAGGCTCTCCATGCGCGCGAGTCGCTGCGGCGAGGCGATGCGCTCGAGCACCGGACGTCCGCCGAGGCGGCCGAGTGCGTAGCCGGTGAGGTTGCCGCCAGCCGCGGCGCACACCGCGGTCGCGAGCACGAGGCCGAGCCACAGCTCGCCGCGCGCTGCGAGCAGCGCCGCGGCGATCAGCAGCGTCTGACCGGGGGCGGGGATGCCGCAGCCCTCGGCGAAGATCGCGACGAACACCGCGAGGTAGCCCCAGCGCTGGAGCAGCGGCTGCACGCTCTCGAGATGGTGCGTCAGCGAGGACATCCGGCAGCGCTTATGCGTCGCGCGCTGCGGCGAGTCCAACGCGCCGCCGCACGGCGCTCGCCGGACGGTTCGCCACGCTACCGGCGCGCCGGTGCGCGGGGCGGAAATGAGGCATTGACACGATGACCGTCCCCTGTGCTAGTCGGGCGCGAAAATGGGCAGCCTCCACGCGAGCGACGACGCCCTGTACGCGTGCCTGTTTCCGAGCGAGCAGGCGCCCGCGGTGGCGCGGCTCATCGTCGCGCACCAGGACAAGGAGGCCGGCATCCTGCGCGAGTGGAAGGCGCGCTGTGCGGCGAGCTTCGGCGCGCACGAGGCGGTGTCGCAGGAAGTCTTCGACGAGATCTACGTGCCGAGCCTGCACCAGGCGCACGTGCACCTCGCGATGCAGGACGCGCCCGGCTTCGTGCGCTTCGCGCGCGAGCTCGGCGATCGCTTGACCGTGGCGCGCGTGCCGTTCGTCGCCTTCGTGCGCTACCTGCACTTCCTCAAGCAGAGCTACCTCGCGGTCCTGCCGCTCGACGAGAGCATGGCGCGCGAGGCGCACGATCTGATCGACACGGTGCACACGCGGCTCGTGAGCGTGGTCGCCGATCGCTACTTCGAGCCGCGCGACGAGCGCGACGGGATCCGCACGCGCACCGTCGGCGAGGAACCGCCCGCAGCGTGGCACGGCATGGTCGGTCGCTCGGTCACGATGCAGCGGCTGTACGAGCGCATTGCACGCGTCGCGGCGGCGACCTCGCCGGTCCTGATCCTGGGCGAGACCGGCACCGGCAAGGAGCTCGTGGCGCGCGCGATCCACGCGGCCGGGCCGCGACGCGAGGGACCGTTCATCGCGGTCAACTGCGCCGCGCTGCCGCGCGAGCTCATCGAGAGCGAGCTGTTCGGCTATCGTCGCGGCGCGTTCAGCGGTGCGATCACCGAGTGCCTCGGCCTGTTCCGCGCCGCGCACGGCGGCATCCTGCTGCTCGACGAGGTGACCGAGATGGCGCCCGAGCTGCAGGCGAAGCTGCTGCGCGTGCTGCAGGATCGCACCGTGCGACCGGTGGGCTCGGTGCAGGAGGTGCCGATCGACGTGCGCGTCGTCGCGTCGACCAATCGCGATCCCGACGGCGCGATGGCGGCCGGCGTGCTGCGTCCCGACCTGTACTACCGGCTGTCGTCGAGCTCGATCCACGTGCCGCCGCTGCGCGGCCGGCTCGAGGACGTGCCGCTGCTCGCCGAGCACTGCCTCGCGCACGTCGCCGAGCAGCAGCCCGACGATCGCCGCGTGTCGTACCGCCTGTCGGCGGCGGCGCTCGCCACGCTGCAGTCGCAGCACTGGCCGGGCAACGTGCGCGAGCTGTTCAACGTCCTCGAGGACGCGTGCGCCATGTGCAGCGGCGACGAGATCGACGCGGTCGACCTGTCGTGCGGTCGCGCACTCACACACGTGCCCAGCATCGGCGGCACGGGTGCGACCATGCCGACCCTCGCGGCCGCGGAGCGCGCGCTGATCGAGCGCACGATCGCGCTGCACCGCGGCAACAAGCTGAAGGCCGCGCGACAGCTCGGCATCTCGCGCACCAAGCTCTACGCGAAGCTCGCGAAGTACGGGCTGGTGTAGCCGCTCAGTCCTCGCGGCCTCGCAGCGCGCGCGAGTGCAGCTGTCCTGATCGAGGACACTGCGACTGTCTCGGGTGTCGTCGATCTCGACACCGCGTGCCGCGCGTCACGCCCTGCGACCGCGCGAAGACGCGGGCTCGTTCGCGGCACGCGTCGTGCTCCACGCGCCGCGGCCGCCTCGCATGGGAGGTGCGGCAGCCGCTCACAAAAATCGTGGAGCAGAACGTCGTGGTCTTCTCGTCGGATCAGGTGGTGCGCGGTCAGGTCGAAGCCGCGGTCGCTGCGAAGCCCGGTGCGCGCACCGTGTTCGTCAGCGCCGACGACGGCAAGACCTGGCGGCCGCTGAGCGGCGATCGCGTGGTGGTGATCGACGACGAGGGAGTCGTCGATGCCGACGCGTTGGTGCGCGAGGTCAAGGCGCGCAACGCGCAGACGCTCGTCGTCTACCTCGCCGCTCGGCACAGCCTCGGCGTCGAGCGCAAGGCGCGCCAGGCGGGAGCGAGCTGGTACGCGATCAAGCCGGCACCGGGACGCGACCTCGAGCGCGTCATCACGACGCTGCTGCGCACGTGAGCGATCGAGCACGCACCGGGAGAGCGCCCGCGCGCACGCTCCCGAACACGGAAAGGGGGGAGCCATGAAGATCGTCCGTAGCGTCCTGGCCGGCGTCCTCGCGGTCGGGCTCTGGGCGGGGGGTGCGCTGGCGCAGCCGTCGTTCGTCGAGTTCGAGACCGTCGCGGTCCGGCCGATGGCCCTGTCGACCAGCGGCAGCGAGCTGTACGTCGTCAACACGCCCGACAACCAGCTCGAGATCCTGAACGTCGGCACGGGCGGCGTGTCGTGGAAAACGTCGGTGCCGGTCGGCATGGAGCCGGTCGCGGTCGCGGTGCGGCCGGGCACCAGCGAGGTCTGGGTGCTGAACCACCTGTCGGACAGCGTGAGCATCGTCGATGCGTCGACCAGCCCGCCGCGCGTCGTGCGCACGTTGCTGGTCGGTGACGAGCCGCGCGACATCGTGTTCGCGGGTGTGCCGAAGAACCGTGCGTTCATCACCACCGCCCACCGCGGCCAGAACAACTCGGTCAACCCGCAGCTCACCACGCCGGGCGTCGGCCGCGCCGACGTGTGGGTGTTCGACGCGACCAACCTGGGCACGACGCTCGGCGGCACGCCGCTGCGCATCATCACGCTGTTCGGCGATACGCCGCGCGCGCTCGCGGCCAACGCGGCCGGCACCGAGGTGTACGCGGCGGTGTTCTACTCCGGCAACCGTACGACCTCGATCAGCGAGGGCGTGGTGTGCGACGGCGGCGCGTCCGCCGGCTCGTGCCGCGTGCCGATCCTGATCGGCACGCAGTATCCGGGCGGTCTGCCGGCACCGAATGCGACGGTCGGCGGCGAGCCGGGCCCGGAGGTCGGGCTCATCGTCAAGTACAACGGCAGCAACTGGGTCGATCAGCTCGGCCGCAACTGGAACAACGCCGTCAAGTTCAACCTGCCCGACAAGGACGTGTTCGTGATCGACGCCGACGCGGCGACGCCGGCCGAGATCCGCTCGCTGTCGGGGGTCGGCACGACGATCTTCAACATCGCCGTGAACCCGGTGAGCGGCAAGCTCTACGTCGCGAACACCGACGCACGGAACGAGGTGCGCTTCGAGGGGCCGGGCACGATCGGCAGCACCGTGCAGGGACACCTCGCCGAGTCGCGCATCACGGTGATCTCGGGCACCACGGTCACGCCGCGCCACCTGAACAAGCACATCAACTACAATGTACGGCCGGCGCCGGCCGGCACGGCCGACAAGAGCCTCGCCACGCCGGACAGCATCGCGGTGTCGAGCAACGGTCAGAAGATCTACGTCGCCGCCTTCGGCTCGCAGAAGGTCGGCGTGTTCGACGCGACGCAGCTCGAGAACAACACCTTCACGCCGAGCGCCGCGAGCCACATCCCGCTGACTGGCGGTGGCCCGGCGGGCATCCTGCTGAACGAGGCGCGCAACCACCTCTACGTCTACACGCGCTTCGACAACGCGGTGAAGGTGATCGATCTCACCAGCTGGGCGCAGGTGCGCTCGGTGTCGCTGGCGAACCCCGAGCCGGCGAGCGTGCTCGCCGGACGCCAGTTCCTCTACGACGCGCGCAACACGTCGAGCAACGGCGAAGCGGCGTGCGCGAGCTGCCACATCTTCGGCGACCTCGACCAGCTCGCGTGGGATCTCGGCAATCCGGACGAGGTGACGATCAACAACCCGATGCCGATCAAGCTCGAGATCGGCGCCACCGACGACACCTTCATCGACTTCCACCCGCTGAAGGGACCCATGACCACGCAGAGCCTGCGCGGCATGAACAACAGTGGCTCGATGCACTGGCGCGGCGATCGCACCGGCGGCAACGATACCGGTGGCTCCGCGTTCGACGAGGACGCCGCGTTCAAGAAGTTCAACCCGGCGTTCGTCGGCCTGCTCGGCAACGCCACGCAGCTCACCGCGGGTCAGATGCAGCAGTTCACCGACTTCATCCTGCAGGTGACCTATCCGCCGAACCCGATCCGCAACCTCGACAACTCGCTGACCTCGGATCAGCAGGCGGGTCGCAACTTCATGACCGGATCACGGCGCGCCGACGGCTTGCCGATCGACCTGATCGTGACGCTCGGCTTCAACTGTGTCGGCTGCCACACGCTCGATCCGTCACAGGCTTTCCAGCACAGTGGGATCCGAAGCTTGGAATTCACGTGACTTGAAGTCG
>JADMIO010897329.1_pt1 | contig 64671 bp, 48 predicted proteins | sample 8958161 | NCBI WGS metagenome assembly JADMIO01 (sample SAMN16585339, study PRJNA669376) | soil metagenome | isolation source: Crop rotation soil | place: USA: Cullars Rotation, Alabama | collected 2011 | reverse complement strand
TCCCTAGCCCTCTCCCCCGGGGCGGGGGCGAGGGGACAAAACAATAACGTGTGCCGCGTAAAGATCATGATGTCCCGTATTCGCCCAACCGCATTCACGCTGATCGAATTGCTCGTCGTGATGGCGATCATCGCGCTGCTCGCGGCGTTGTTGTTGCCGGCGGTACAGCAGATTCGCGAGGCGGCGCGGCGGACGCAGTGCATCAACAATCTCACGCAGATCGGTCTCGCGTTGCACAACTACCAGATGGCCTTCGAAACGCTACCGCCCGGCGTCAGCAATCCGACCGGACCCATTGCCAACCAGCCCGACGGCTATCACATGGGCTGGCTCACGCAGATTCTCCCGCACATCGATCAGCAGAACGCGTTCCGCAAGATCGACTTCCGCGAAGGCGCTTACGCCCCGGTCAATCAGGAGGTGTCAGCGCATCCCATCAGCATTCTGTTCTGCCCATCCAGTCCCTTCACCAGTCGCATCATCGCCGTGGGAAACGGCACGGCCGCCGTCAGCAGTTATGTCGGCATTCATCACGACGTCGAAGCGCCGATCGCCGAGAATCAGAACGGCGTCTTGTTCCTCAACAGCAGCGTCCGGTACGCCGACATCGCCGACGGCAGTTCCAACACCTTATTCGCTACGGAAATCTCGCCGCAGCGAAAGCCGCAAAACGTGCATCTCGGTTGGATGTCCGGCACGCCGGGCACGCTGCGGAACGCCGTGGTGGAAGTTCCCGCCCAACCGGGCCAGGCGAAACCCGCGGGACCGCAATACGAGTTGCACGGAAGCTGGGAAACCATTCCCCTCGATCCGCGCACGCAGTCTCTCAAAACCGACTACGTCGGCGGGCCGAGCAGCGATCATAGCAGTTTGTTCGTCACGCTGATGGGAGACGGTCGTGTGTGCGTCATGAGCGCCACCGTCAATCCGGCTCTGTTCCGCCGCCTCGCCCATCGGTGTGATGGCGAGTTGATCGATGATTTTTAATTCCGCATTCCCTATTCCGCAGGAAAGAAAGCCCTCTTATGTCCAGACCATCTCTCCGAAGCCGACGCGGTTTCACGCTGATCGAGTTACTGGTCGTGATCGCCATCATCGCGATCCTGATCGCGCTGTTGCTCCCCGCTGTGCAGCAGGCGCGCGAAGCCGCCCGGCGCACGCAATGCAAGAACAACATGATGCAGCTCGGCATCGCGCTGCATAATTACCAGATGGCGTTCGAGACGCTCCCCCCCGGCGTCTCCAATCCGACCGGGCCGGTCCTCAATTCGCCGAAAGGCTATCACATGGGCTGGATTACGCAGATCCTGCCGTACATCGAGCAGAGGAACGCGTACCAGAAGATCAACTTCTCGGAGAGCGTCTATGACAAGGCGAACCAACAGGTCCGGGCGCATATGATTTCGCTGCTGCAGTGTCCGTCGAGCAGTTCGAACTTTACCGGCATGGCGGCGGACGGCAGCCAGTTCGCGCTGAACGCCTACGCCGGTATTCATAATGACGTCGAAGCGCCGATCGACGTCAATCAGAACGGCGTGTTGTTCCTCAACAGCCGCGTCCGGTACGACGATGTTCCCGACGGGAGCTCGAATACGATCTACGTCGGCGAGTATACCGTCGATTTCAATCAAGCGGCGGGCCAGAACCTGGGCTGGATGTCCGGCACGCGAGGCACGCTGCGGAACGTCTGTCTCGCAGAGAAATCGACGACGGCGCCGGCACAACCTGCGGTGAACGCCGGCGATGACGCGGTGGGCGGCGAAACCGGCGAGCCGGCGCCGGCCGATGACCAGGCCCCCGCGGAACCGAAGCCCTTGCCGCCGTCGTTTCAATATTTTCTTCACACCCGCGAAGAGAAAATCCCCGTCGATCCGGACACGCAGTTGCAAGCCGCCGATTACGTCGGCGGACTCGGCAGCGCCCACGTCGGCGGCTGGCACAACCTGATGGGGGACGGCGCCGTCCGGTTCATCAGTCAGAACATCAATGTCACCACGTTGCGCTACCTGGCCAACCGGCATGACGGGGAACTGCTGACGGAGTATTGAAAAAAGTCCCCTCGCCCCCGCCCCGGGGGAGAGGGGCAGGGGAGAGGGGGCGAGCGCTTCACGAGCCTTGATCTCGGGAATGGATTTCGAGTCGGATGAAGATAGGCGAATTTCCTGAGAGGACGCCGGTTAGTCGTTTCCCCCTCTCCCTAGCCCTCTCCCCCGAGGCGGGGGCGAGGGGACCGGAGGAAGACCTTACAACCCGTCCGACAGCACCCACAGAATCGCGAAGGCCAGCGCCATGAAGGCGAGGATGTAGCAGAACCGCTTCAACGCGACGTGGACGATCTTCTCCGGCAGCTCGTACTGACTGGCGGTGTAGACCAGGCTGATGATCATCACCATCGGGATGAGATACCAGTTCACGTTGATCGATTGCGCGAGCTGCGAAAGCTCCATGACTTCACTTCCTCTGTGTCGCAGCAGCGGGGTTCGGTATTGCGGGAGCAGGGGGCGGAGCGGCGGTTGCGGGAACCGCCGGGTCCAGCGGCTTAGCGGCGGAGAGGGGCTTCTCGTCGCCGAAGCCCAGCGACGGACCCTGCACGCAGTCCCAGATCGCCAGCACGTTGAGCAACCCGGCAATCCAGGTGAAGACCAGCGCCAGTTCGAAATATTTGCCGAGCCGGCCCGTGATCTCCTGCAGCGCGACCGTCTCCGGCGGAACTTCGTACCAGTCCCACAGCGAGCGGGGAACTGTGCCGCGGAGCGAGAGATCGAGATTCGGATGATCGTCCGCCTGGCGCTCGACGCGAATTCGCAGCGCCCGGCCGGGACTCGCGCCGATCGGTCGGTCCATCTCGAAACCGTTGGCCAAATTCAGCGTGATCGGTTTTCCCTTCAACGTGCCGGTGAACGTTCCTTCCACCTCGCGGCCGCCCGGATCGTCGCCCGGGTGGAGCGAGATCGTGCCGACCACCGGGCCGTCGAGTCCTTCGTTGCCCGGCCCGCTCGATTCGATCGTTCCCTTGAACGAGGCCGTCAACGGGTCTTTCAAACTGAAGACGCTGCGATTGTCCTTGGCCTCCACTCGCCGGGACTGCAACAGGGCCGGCAGCGCCCAGATTCCCGTCGGGAACTGGGCCGCGTAGCTCAGGCTGATCTTCCGCCACCCTTGGGCGTTCGGCGGCACCTTGTGATGGACCGTCATTCCCTCGCCGAGACACATCCCCGTGAAAAACGCGGCGTGAATGCAGACGAGGTAAATCAGTCCTTTGAAGATCCGTCCCTGGTAGAGGTGGCCGGCGCCGGGGACGAGATACGCCAGGATCCCGGAAATCCAGGGGTTGGCTTCTTCCCACGGCTTGCGGCGTGATTCCGTAACAGACGCCATACGCAACGTTTCCTCTCGAGGAACAACAACCTCTCCGCCGGCCGCGATCTTCCGCCGGTCATGCGAGAACGTTGCAGCTTATCAGACGGATCACAAAACGGCCAGATTGGCTGCGAAAGGGGCAGTTGGATGAGTGTCCATCGAGGAAGCCCGATTCGCAAGCGAGGAATGCATTTCGCATGGTTCAGCCAATTCGTCGAATCGCTATCGCGATTTCTCCACCGCATTCAACGGCTCCGCGGCATCGGCGGGTGCCGGCTCCGTCTGCCGCGCCGGGCTGAACGCCTCTTTAGCGTAATGCCACAGGGCGCCGGTCGCGAGCTGCGAGAACCGCTGGATCTGCGGCCCTACGCAAGTTTGCAGCAGCGGCTCGTCCATCATGAAACTCATCGTCACATCGTGGTCTCCGCGGTCAATTGTCAATCGGTAGCGGCCTTTCACGGCGGCGGTTTCCAGCCACGACGCCACAACCGCCGGCAGTTTTCCCTTTTGGGATCGGCCCAGCCGCAGAACATACGAGCCATCTCCTTCGACATAGACGGCCGGCAAGACGGCCGCCGGCGTCGAATCGCTGTTCCGGGAGGCGGCGCGGTTCCAGGCGGGACTCCAAACGGCCTGCGACTCTTGCCCGAGCGACAGATACGCGGCATCCTCACCATAACCGATGAGGATTTGATCTGTGAATCGATGGGCTTTGATGCCGTCGATGATCGGAAGATTGGCGCTGCCGGGGGGATCGGACGGCGACATTTTCTCGAACAGGCGAGCCGTCGGCTTGTTCAAATTCTCCGCTCCCGGCGCATAGAAGCCGCCGAGAATGTTCTGCTGATTTTTCTGATTTTGCACACGCCATGCGGTATCGAGACGGCCCAGCGTCAGCAAACTGCGATAGACGCCATTTACGTCCGCTGTGAAATCCTTGTACTCCTGTCCGAACGCTTTCTCATATTCCGGGTTGTCCTTCAAGAACTTTTCGACGCCTTCGTTTTTCAGCGGATCGAAGTTCTGTTGGATCAAGGCCGTGAACGTCGGCGGCAATCGCAACGACAAGGCGACATTGAGCGCCGCGTCGGCGGCCAGCAGATGGGCGAAGCGCGTCGGTCGCCGCGAAAACAGCGAGAACGATTGTTCCGTCGGCGAATCGGGCACGGCGGCGACGCGAATTTTCCACGCGGCTCGCCGCTCGTCCGGAGAAACGTCGAGGCTGGCTGTCAGGGATTCGCAATCTGCGACGAGGCGAGAGAGCGCCGCGCCGAGCAGCCGATTGCCGGATTCCGGTTGAGCGGACCAGCCATCGGCGATCGCTTGATAGGTCCGCTTCCAGGCCGGAGGCGCATTGCGCCACAGGATCCGGACTTCCACGAGGTCCGGCGTCCCATCGGATGGAGACAATTCGGCAAGCTGCTGCTGAACTGCGGCGATCGCTTCGAGAGACGTCCCGATCAGAGCCACATCGCCGGCGACGCGGACGAATTTCTGCTTTTGATCGGACGAATCCCAACGATATGTCTTGTCGTCCAATTGTTTGGCTTTGGGCCGGGATTTGAAACCATCCTTCAGATTGAAGGAAATGCTGACCTGCGTTTTCTGGCCGACACGCGTAACAGGAGCGATCTGGACGCTGCTGGGTATCGGCTGCTCGCCGGCCTGATCCAAAAACATCAGCACAAACGTGGTCGGGCGGGTCGAATCGAAACTCGCAATGCCATATAAGTCATCCGCCGCCGAATTTTTCATCTCCAGCTTGAAATTGCTTTTCCCTAGTTTCTGCAAGTACTGTGCGGCTTGATCCAGTTTCTCGTAACTGGCGATGCGCAGCGTGGCGACTGGAACGTCATCCGCCGGTAACGGCGAACTGCAAATCGAGAGAGCAGCGACGACCGCGAAGCACGAAGGTTGGCCGTATGGTCTCATCCGTGAACTCCCGCTCGAGCATTCGTTCCATCAGGCCCAACGACGAAAGGAATTGGGGGATCTGCCGAAAATTTTACAACCGCATTTCGTTTGTACAAGATGAAATAGCTCGGTGAGTTACCGCGGCTCGAAAACCCATGTTTCCCAAATCGCCGATTTCGCGTACAACTCGCCCTGCGAATGGGGGTGGCCGGGTCTGGTGGCTTGGCGGTTGGCCCGGACGTGCAAGGAAGCGAATATCATGCTGCGTGTGGATGCAGTCATTTTCGGCGGCGGAGCCGCGGGGCTGTGGTTGCTCGATCGCATTTCGCGCGACGGCGGCCATGCCGTGCTGTTGGAATCGGCCGCGCTCGGCTCGGGGCAAACGATCTCCTCGCAGGGGATCATTCACGGTGGATTGAAATACACGCTGCAAGGGCTTTTGACCAAATCGGCCCGGCACATTCGCGGCATGCCGAATCTGTGGCGAGACGCACTCCTCGGCCGTGTGGCGCCGAATCTCACGCGGACGCGGTTGCGGTCCGAAGGGTGCTATCTCTGGCAGACCGATTCGCTCACGTCCAAGGCCGGCATGATCGGCGCCCGCATCGGCTTGCAAGTGAAACCGGAACTCATTGACGCCGCCGATCGGCCTGCCGCTCTAACACAGGTGCCGGGTTGCGTGGCGAAACTTGCGGAGCAGGTGATCTCGCCGGCGAGTTTTCTCGCCGATCTCTTCGATCAATACCGCGACCGGATTCTGCAGATCGACGCCGCGGCTGGATTGGAATTCGAGACGCCGTCACCGGGCGAAGTCGCCTCCATTCATCTCACCGCGCCGGACACCGGCCGGAAATTGTTGCTGACTCCGCGACAAGTCATCTTCACCGCCGGCCGCGGCAACGCCCAACTGCGGCAACGGGTCGGTTTGGACGCCGGCGTGATGCAGGTTCGCCCGCTGCACATGGTGCTGGCGCGCGGCGAGTTGCCGGAATTGAACGGACACTGCGTCGATGGCGCCGCCACGCGAGTCACAATCACCAGCGACCGCGACAACCAAGGCCGCCGCGTCTGGCAGATCGGCGGGCAGATCGCCGAAGACGGCGTCGGCCTCGATGCCGCGACGCTGAGTCAACGGGCCCAGCGGGAACTGTCGGCGATCTTGCCGGGGATCAATTTCGAGAACGTCGAATGGTCGACGTATAGTGCCGATCGGGCCGAAGGTCTCACGCCGGACGGCAAGCGTCCCGACACGGTGCAGGTGCTGTGCGCCGGCAATGTCACCACCGGCTGGCCGACGAAGTTGGCGCTCGCTCCGGTGTTGGCACTGGAAATCGCCTCGCGCGTGCAGGCCTCGGATCACCGGCTGACGTTCGACACGGCCCAACTGGCCGACTGGCCGCGCCCGGCGGTGGCGCTGTTACCGTGGGAAGAGCCAACCCGTACCTGGCGACCGCTGAAGCCATCTGTAGCTCCAGACGTGACGCCGACGCGACGCGCGGCGTAATTTTCCGACTCTCCGTTGACGCGACTCAAAACCGTGTAGAATGACAACGGAGGCAAACCATGATTCAAACAGTCGAAGCTGTGGTCGATGCGAGCGGTCGCATTCAATTGCTGAGCGAACTTCATGTCACCAGCCCGCGGCGAGCCATCGTCACCGTGTTGGACGAACCGGCACTGACCCCCGGTGAACCCGCGTTGCTCTCAGAAGCGGCCTTGGCAGAGGACTGGTCTCGCCCTGAGGAGGACGCGGCGTGGTCGCACCTGCAACCGGGGACGTAGTGCTCGTTCCCTTTCCGTTTTCGGATCTCTCGCAGACGAAAGTACGGCCCGCCATATGTCTCGCTGATGCTGGTCGAGGAGATTGGGTCCTCTGTCAGATCACGAGCAGTCCCTACGGCGATCCTTTGGCGATTCGTTTGGACACTTCGGACTTTCAGTCAGGCGGCTTATTGATTTCAAGCTTTGCTCGTCCGGGAAAATTATTTACCGCTCACGCCGGATTATTGGTTCGCTCGGTCGGAGTGCTGACTCCGCTGGCATTCGCTCGAATTGTCTCGGCGGTTGTGACGATTCTGCAGCCTTCGGCCAAGCCATGACACACCTGCCGGAATTCGTTCACAGGACCATCGGTTCCACCGGACTTCTGGTCCCACCGCTCGGTTTCGGGGCCTTCAAAATCGGCCGCAATGAAGGGATCAAATACCCGACCGGTTACGAGTTGCCGAGCGAGGACGAAACGGCCCGGTTGCTCCACGGCGTGCTCGATCTCGGTTGCACGTTGATCGACACGGCCCCGGCGTATGGCATCAGCGAGGAACGGATCGGACGGCATCTGGCGCGACGGCGGAACGAGTTTATTCTCTCGACGAAAGTCGGCGAGACGTTTGCCGAGGGAAAATCGACCTACGATTTCACCGCCGCCGGCGTTCGCACCAGTCTGGAACGGAGCCGGGAGCGATTGCAGAGCGAGGTGCTCGACATCGTCTTTATTCACTCGCCGGGGAACGACCGTGAAGTGTTAGAACAGACCGACGTCGTCGGCGTATTGCAGGAATACCGTCAGCGCGGCGTGATCCGGGCCATCGGGTTGTCGGGGAAAACCGTCGATGGCGCACAATCGGCGATGGCGTGGGCCGATGTGTTGATGGTGGAATTCCATACGCAAGACACATCGCATCAAACTGTAATCGAAGCGGCTCGGCAGCGGAACATCGCCGTCTTCGTGAAAAAGGGCCTCGGTTCCGGCCGCATTCCGCCGGCGGAAGCGATTCCATTCGTATTGAGCCATGGCGTGACGAGCCTCATCGCCGGGGGGTTGAACCTTGACCATTTCCGCGAGAACTGGGAAACGGCCGTTCGGTGCCGTCAGGCTTAGTTGAGATTCTCGTATGTCGATCAAGCTACATGGCGGGTGGATGAGAGCGAGCGCAGCGCTCCTGGCAATACTGATTTTGCTGCTCGTCTGGTTCGGTTTCGTTGCGGAGAGCGCCCGCGTGTGGCACATCAGGGGACAGGTGCGTGCACACGGCGGCCAATTCTCCCAAGAACGCAGGCATGTGGGAGAGCCCGGCCTCAATCCGAATTGGACTTGGATTTATCAGGTCGACCTTTCGGGGAAACCCATCTCGGATGACGTCGCGAAGAAAATTCTCCATCAATTGGCCAAATTGCGATTTGAAACCGTCACCCTCAATTTGAAAGGAAGCCGCATCACCGACGCGGTGGTTCCAGATCTGAAGGCGATCCGGTCGTTGGAAACGATCGACGTGTCAGGAACCGCCGTCACTCCTTCCGGATTGGCGGAACTGCGCCGGAATGCTCCGAGCTGGCAATTGGTGATCGGTGATCCCGGCTCGCGAGAGATTCCGGTGACGGGAGTGGAACAAATACGTTTCTCCCCTGACGGTCGCCTGTTGGCGATCGTCTCTCGCCTGGGGATGGACAGTCATCTAGAAGTGTGGCAAGTCGAATCTCGACAAAAACTCTCGAATGTGAGCAAGAACGTTCGCCACGGCGCCGTGACATTCTCTCCGGATTCCACCCGCCTGGCGGCGGCGGATGTAAATTCTGTGACGATGATTGATCCTGGTTCGGGTGCGACGCTCGATAACATTGATCCGCCAAAGGGCATCGACGACGTCGCATTTTCGGCCGATGGCAAGGCACTTCATATTCAAACCTGGGACGGATTCTTCCGTTATTCCTTTGCAGATGGCGCTTACCAGCCATTGGGCGGGCGGCTCGTTCGACGCGACGGGAGCACGCATTTTCTGGAAGACGATGAATTCACTGTTGTCACGGATGATAGCCAATCACACCTGTGGACCATCCCGCCATTTCCGTCGATGGGGGGAAAGCAGTTGGCCATGGCCGGCGACGGCGAATCTCTCGTGCTCTACGACTGGTACGCCGACGAGAAACAAGGCAGCGTGCTGCTCTGTCGACGAAACCCACCGTCCCAATTGAAAATTCCCGTAGAAACGGCGGGACAGCCGGTGCGTCCAGTTGGGAATGTCGTGTTTGACTGGTCATCACGGCAATTCGCCTTTCCAACGGAGAACATGGTTACGATCTGGGATATTGAAACTGGGCGGCTTCTTGCGACGCATTACCTCGATTTTGCTCCACAAGCCATCGCCTTTTCACCGGACGGCAAAACGCTTGCTGTCGGCGGGAAACGACTGGAACTTCTTAATACTGTCCCGGAATAGCTCAGCGGGCCATGTGTGAAGACACGTCCTCAGTTTGCCGGACCGTCTTCGTTTGATGGCTTCTACTCCGAAGGAGTTGTGTCTCATAGCCCGGGGTTGCGAGGCTTGGCGAGCTACCCTGGGAATGCTATTACCGCGTCATCGAACCCCAACGGGGCCCCAACGGGGTTCCGCCATTTGAAGCAGGAATGGCGCAACCCGTTCAGGGTTGATCAATGTCGTCCGTCTTCCACCCAGGGTAACCCGAATCGGGCAACCCTGGGCTATGTGACGAAACCCCTTCGGGGTAAATACGTCTCCTTGCGGATGAAATCAGAACTGCCGCGGTTCAACTTCTCAGGTCCGGTTGTATCGAATTTGCGGGAAGAGCCTTAACGGGATGACAGGTTTTTGCTCATTCCCGTCGGCATACGCGGGTTGCGGACACTAGATTTCAGAGTGATCCGCCCCCTGAACCGCAGCCGCGCTGTCGCCGCAGGAATTGAGATGATGGTGAACAAGGATTTGTCGTCGCCGGACGTCGCCTGGAGCATTGCCGATCATGGGGGACAGCCGGGCGATGCGCCCGTGCTGCAAGAAGGCTGGTTGCTGCAATCGGTGTTCGGCGACGCGCTGGCGAGCCATCCGGCTGCCGCACATGATCCCTCCACCTGGCAACAGGATGAGTCGCACACCGAAAGTGAGCCGTTCACTCCCTCACCGCCCGCCACGCTGCGGGAGACCGGTCTGCCGCTGCAATTGGTCATGGGATTGGTGCTGAAATATCTGCTGCACGTCGGCAAGGCATCGGGCCGCGACGTCGCCAAGCAGATTCGGCTGCCGTTCCGCGTGCTCGATGAATTGCTCAAGACGCTTAAAGACGAACAGGTCATTTCCTACACGCGGGCGTCCGGCGTGGGAGACTTCGAATATCTCCTTACGGTGCAGGGACGTGTGCAGGCCCAGCAATTGCAGGAACAATCGAACTACTGCGGCGCGGCGCCGGTGCCGATCGAGAACTACGCCGAATCGGTCAAGCGGCAGGCGTTGGCCCGGGTTCGCGTCTCGCCGGAGAAAGTCCACGAGTCCTTCGCCGATCTGACGTTGTCGCCGCAGATGGTCCGCCGCGTCGGCCAGGCGCTGGCGGGGAGCGCGACAATGCTCCTGTTCGGCAATCCCGGCAACGGGAAGACCAGCATCGCCGAGCGGATGATCAAGCCCTTCGGCGATTCGATCTGGATTCCGCGCACCATTTCCGTAGACGGCGACATCATCCGCTTATTCGATCCCGCCCTGCATCAGGAACTGCCGATGTTAGAACCGGGCTTGGTTGACGATCGCTGGGTCCGCATTCAGCGGCCGATCATCATCGTCGGCGGCGAACTCACGCTCAACACGTTGGAACTGACGTTCAATTCCTATTCGCACACCTACGAAGCTCCGGTGCAGCTCAAGAGCAATTGCGGCGTGCTACTCATCGACGATTTCGGCCGGCAGAAAGTCGATCCGGAACATATTTTGAATCGCTGGATCGTGCCATTGGAAAAGCGGGTCGATTATCTCGATCTCAGCAACGGCAAGCGGGTCTGCGTGCCGTTCGAACAGATGCTCGTCTTCTCGACGAATCTTCGGCCGGCGGACGTCGTCGACGAAGCGTTTCTGCGGCGGATCACGTACAAAGTCGAGGTGCCCGATCCGACGGAAGAGCAGTTCCGCGCCGTCTTCTGGCAGGTCGCGCGGCGGTTGCAACTGACGGTGGGCGAACTCGACCTGGATGATTTGATTCACCGCCACTACAAGCTGGCGCACCGGCCGCTGCGCTTCTGCCATGCTCGCGATCTGTTGCAGCAAATCGCCACGGCTTGCGATTTCGTCCGGCAACCGCGGCAAGTGACGCGCGAGCTGATGGACGACGCTGTGCTGAATTACTTCTGCGTGTCGTAAAAAATCCCGGATCGGGCTTTGATGAATGGCACTCGGATAAAGTTCTCATTCACCGAAACAGGATTCGCAACCACTGAACCAGCGGGGCTAAAATCGCCACCAATAGGAAAGCTGCAAGCAAGGGAGTAAAGATTGGGTCGTATCCAATGGAATAGAGTGGGCGTTTCTCGCCCTTCTTCCGATCACCGAAGGCCCAGAACGACACGGCAATACCTCACGCTATCTTCTCGGTAATCTTCTTTCTCACCGTCTTGCTGTGAGATTATTTTAAACGCTGTCCATGACGAATCCCGGATAGTCAAAGCCCGATCCGGGATTCAATCGTCAGCCCAGATCCTTCACCACGGTTCCTTCGCTGAGGACCTGGCGGATCTGCTGGAATTCGTCGTCGTATTCCTGGTGCTGGTCGATTCCCAGGAAGTGCAGAATCGTCGCAGAGAGATCGGCGGGCGTGACGGGCTTATCGACAACGAAGCCGGCGTTCGGCGTGGTCTCTCCATAAGCCTGTCCGCCACGAATGCCGCCGCCGGCGCAGACCGCGGTGAAGGCGTGCGGCCAATGATCGCGGCCGGTTGCTTGCGTGTTCGCGCTCTGCGTGAACTGTCCGATCTTCGGCGTGCGGCCGAATTCCCCGAGGGCGACCACCATCGTCGTTTCGAGCAAACCTCGCTCAGACAGATCGGCGATAAACGCCGAAAACGCCCGGTCGAACAGCGGGCACAACAGATTCTTGAGCTTCGGGAAATTCTGCTGATGCGTGTCCCAGCAGGTATTGACGCCGTCGATGATCGTCTCATCCTGCCAGTTGACGGTGATCAGCGAGACGCCGGCTTCCACCAGCCGCCGCGCCATGAGCAGCGATTGACCGATTTCGCTGGCGCCGTACCGTTCCAAGAGCGCAGGCGATTCCTGACTCAAGCTGAGGACGTCAGAGGCGCGGTTCTGCAACAGATCATGGGCGCCGTCGGTGTTCGATTGGAATTGCCGCAGGCCCGCCGTTGAAGGAAACCGGATTTCGTGCCGGCGTTCCAGTTCCCGCAGCAGATGATGCCGCGACGCCAGCCGATCGAGCGGCACATCGTCGTGCATCTTCATGCCGGGAATGTCGAACGTCCCCTGCTTCAAATCGCCTTGCACCAAAAACGCGTTGTTCCGGTCTCCCATCCGTCCGCCGGTTTGGCCGGCGATCTTGCGGCTTTGTCCGGGAAACTGGAGATACCACGGCAACACGACCGACGGCGGCAAGCCGTTGAACGGCGTGCCATATCGCATCGTCATCGCGCTCAGCGACGGCCAGTCTTGTGGCGTCGATTCATCGGTGACCGGCGGTCCGAAATACTCGCGTCCCGTAAAGACTTCGCTGCACGCCGGGCCGTGCACGTTCATGCGATGCGTCATCGACCGCAGCAAACAGATTTTATCCATCTGCCCGGCGAGCATCGGCAAGTGTTCGCAAATCCGGAGGCCCGGCACGGCGGTGTCGATCGGCTGGAATTCGCCGCGCACTTCCACCGGCGCTGCGGGCTTCATGTCGAACAGATCGATCTGGCTCGGCCCGCCGAAGAGAAACAGGAACACGCACGAGTTCCGCCGCGGCTTGGCATTCGACGCTGTCTCCGGCGCTGCGGCCCGCAGGCGCATCAAGTCGGCTTGCGTGAGTCCAAGCAAACCCAAAGACCCGGTCGTCAAACACTGCCGGCGGTTCCAGCGCGGAGAGTAATCAAATTGTGGAGAGTGAGACATAGGATCACGCTGCGGATGAAACCAGAATATGATTCTAGTTTATGACGAAGCGGGGCGATTGTCCAGCAAGGATTTTTTCGGCACTTGTACTCCGTACTGAGTACCCAGTACGACCGATCTGCTACTTCTTTTCCGCCTCTTCCTTCTCCGCGGCGATTTCCTTGTCCGTCAGCTCGCGGAGTTGGATGTCCTTCAAACCGGCGACGGTGGCGAAGCAGGCGATGCCGAAGGGTTTGGCGGAGTCCATGGCCGGGTGGAGCGAGAGCTTGCGGCCTTTGGTTTTGAGGTAGACATATTGCTTGCCGTCGATCCAGGCGGTAACGGCGTGTTCGGAGACGCGGAGCCGGAATTTGTACCACTTCTTGTCTTCGAAGGCGGCGGAGGTGCCGGTTTCGTTTTCGGCGGCATACATGCCGTCCACGCTCGACAGGCCGATGGTGCTCCCTCCCCATCCGCCGGCGACGAAGCTGCAGAACTCGTCCTGCACGGGGAAGACGATGCCGCAGAAGAAATCGCTGCCGTCGATGCGTTGAGCTTGAAGCGAGACTTCATAATTGATTTTGGGGAGCGGATCGCCGTCCCAATGAATGCCGGTGATTTCCGAGCCGCGCTGCATGACGATCGCGCCGTCGACGACTTCGACCTCGCCTTCGCCGCCGAAGTTGCTCCGTTTCCAATGATCGAGCGTTTCGCCGTCGAACAGGGCGTAAACCTTGGGTTTCGGCTCATCCTTCGGCGCTTCTTCTGGCTCGTCCCCCGGCGTGGAGGGCTTGTCCTGAGTATCCGTCAGCGGCGGCTCCGATTGCGGGGGGAGCACTTCGTTTTCCGGCTCCGGTGTTTGCGCGGTCTTGCCGTGCTTGATCTGTGGCGAGGGGACCGTTTTCACATTCTCAGCTTCACAGCCCGCGAGCAGCGTCAGTCCGGCGGCAAAGAACAGCGTCGGAGAAATGGATAGAAGACCGCGGTTGCCAACTGCGGCTTTGAATCGCCGCTCCGAGGTGAACGGATTCGTCGTTCGCATCGCCAGCGCTCCAAAAAAGCAGGCAAAATGGGAGTCCGTGCAGCCGCTGTTCTCCCATAAAACTGCGAATTTCGCCAGCCGTCTGTAACGATTCTCCCAAGATTTCCGCGAAATCCGGCGGGAAAGGGGCTGCGGTGAGCAGACATGTACGGGAAATACCTAAAGATTCCGCTTGTGCCGCGAACGCAAGAAAAAGTGAGCTACAGTTGATCAGCCGTGTCCCCAGACTCTCTCCCCATCCCGCTTGTGAGCTTAGGGCCGACATGATTTCCGAATTTGTATCGTCGCTGCACAATCTCACGAATACCGCCGTGGCCGGAGGCTATCTCGTCGCCTTCGCCTCGGTCTGCCTGCTGCAATATCTCTATTCGATGGCGCGGCATAAGAAGTATCAGCAGGAGATGGACCGTATCCGCCGCGAAGCGGAAGACCTCGAATCCGAATTGAAAACGCTCAACCGCGACCAGACGGTGGCGCGGCTCGAAAACCAGATCCTGCGTGAAATCCTCAGCCAGACGGAATTCTCGAAAGCTCTCGATCATCTGCTCCGCCGCCTGGTCCCGATTCCGAGCGATGGGTTCGCCGCATTCGTGGAACTCGGCCAGGAACAGAACGGACCGCGGCAATCGCGCGGGCTGACGGAAGATTCGTGCCGAAACTTGCGGCTCGACGATGCGCTGATCGAATCGCTCAAATTGCAGAAGACCGTGGCGCTGGAGAACCTGGTGCTGCAGCGGAGCCGGTTGTTCGCCTGTCTGTCGCCGGCGGACCGGAAAAAGGTCCGGCAGATTTTCATCGTCGGCGTCGGCGAGGGAGACGACTTGTTCGCCGCCCTGGTCACCACGTCGCTTCTGCCGAACGTCGCGCCGCGGGCCGAGCAGTATGAATTGACGTCGCGGTTGATGTCGAGCATTTCGGGCAACCTGCGGCAGACGCTGATGTTGGAGAAGCAAAGCAACCAGTTGCGGTGCACCCGCGAAATGCTGGAACTGCGGTCGATCACCGACGGCAAATTCGACCAGCCGATCAAGATGCTGGAAAAGTTCATCCTGCGGCTGTCGCAGATGGTCTCCGCCGAACGAGGGACGCTGTATCTCTCGTCGAAGGAACCCGGCGCCGGCCCGAAACCGGCCGTCCGCTGCGGGGTGCAGTTGCAGCCGGGCGTCTCCACCGCCTGGCAACAACATGAAGATGTGCTCGCGGAGCACGGCTCGGCCTATCCGCATTCCGTTTATTTCGACGTCGCCCGGCTGCAACGCGTCCAGATTCAAACGCTGATCGGGTCGGCGGTCACGGCCCCGGTTTTGCAGAACGGTGCGCCGGTTGGATTATTGTGCCTGACCCGCCGCACGCCGGTGGAATTCACCCCGGTCCAACGGCAACTCCTGGATTGGGCGGCGGACACGTTGTCGCAGGCCATGCAACGGACGCTGAGCTACGCCGCCATCGAACGGCAGGCCCGGCAAGACGGCCTGACGGAACTCGCGAACCGCCGGTCGTTCGACATCCAGATTCAACGTGAAACCGATCAAGTCCAGTCGGGCGCCCAGGTGGAATGCTCGCTGCTCTTGATGGATCTCGACCGGTTCAAGTCGATCAACGACGTTCACGGCCATCAGGCCGGTGACGAAGTCCTGCGGTCCACGGCCCAGGTGTTACGCGACCAGATGTCCCGCATCCGGGCCGGAGACCGCGTCATGTTGGCCCGTTACGGCGGCGAAGAGTTGGCGGCGCTGTTGCCCGGCGTGGGCATCGCCGGCGCGCTCCGCATCGCCGAAGGCATCCGCCAGGCGATTGAAGAGCACGAGATTGAATTCAACGGCACGACCATTCGGGCCACGATCAGCATCGGCGTGGCAACCTGCCCGCTGCACGGCAAAACGCCGCAGGAAATGATTGCTTCAGCCGATATGTCGCTGTATCAAGCCAAATCGAACGGCCGCAACCAAGTCTGCTGCCCGACCGACGGCGCGCTCCTGGAAGCGACAACCATCGCGGGCTGACGCCTCGACGCTCGCCTTAACCGAACCGGTTGCTCTCTCTGGCGGAGCCGATTAGGGTAGACCTCATGGACGAGACACCGCCTGCCGAGATTTCAAGCCGATCCCGCGGCAAGACGATTGCCGTGATGCCGGCGTACAATGCCGCTGCGACGATCGAACGGACCGTCGCCGATATTCCGCCGGGAACCGTCGACCAGATCATCCTCGTCGATGATTGCAGCCGCGATAACACGGTGGAAGTCGCCGAGCGGCTCGGACTAACGGTCATCCGGCACGAGAAGAACCTCGGTTACGGCGGCAATCAGAAGACGTGCTACCGCCACGCCCTCGACGCCGGGGCCGATTACGTCGTGATGATCCATCCCGACTACCAATACGACAGCCGCGTGATCCCGGTCGCCGTGGAGATCATCCGGCTGGGCATCTGCGACATGGTGATGGGGTCCCGCATCCGCACGCGGGCCGAAGCTCTGGCCGGCGGGATGCCGAAATACAAATACATCGCCAACCGGATGCTGACGTTGATCGAAAACATCGCGCTCGGCCAGAACCTGGGGGACTTCCATTCCGGCTTTCGGGCCTACCGCCGCAGCGTGTTGGAGACGGTCCCCTACGAAGTCAATTCCAACGACTTCGTGTTCGACAGCCAGTTTCTCGCGCAGGCCGTTTATTTCGGTTTCAAATTGGGGGACATTCCGGTCCCGGTGCGGTATTTCGACGAAGCCTCCAGCATCAACTTCCGCCGCAGCGTGACCTACGGTCTGGCGACGCTGGCCACGATGGGAAGTTATTGGTTGAACTACCTCAAGCTGGCCCGATCGCCGCTGTTCAAAGTCAAGAGCCAAGCCGCTCTACCTCGCGGCGCAACATCCGCGGGTTGAATCAAGGCTTCAATTCGAAGTCGAATGTATTGGCCCCTTCTTGGACGCTTGCTTCCAAGTCGGTGTCCGATGCGTTGAGGTATTGCTTCGGAATCTCTGCCGAGGGGGAATCGGCCGCAGACGCTGCCGCCGTGGGAGCCGGGGCTGGGGGAGGCTGAATCGTGACTTTATAGTCGCCGACGACCAGCGGCGTTTCAAATTGATAGACGCCATCGTTAACCGCCGTCGAGGCGCCGAATCCCTGAGCTGCGTCTTCGAAGACGATGACGACATCCGACAGCGGTACGCCGTCGAGTTCGATTTTCCCGGACACTTTGCCGGTCTTCCGAACCATGCCTCCGCTACAACCGGTGCAGATGACGGCGCTCGATAAGCAGACGGCCAAAAAAATTCTGCTCGGAAACATGGATATCCTTCCGGCGAAAGATCAGAAATCGCCGATCGTTAGTCCATCGTTCATGGCGCACAGTCCGAAGAGCGTCGGCAGATTGATGTTGTCGGAAAGAAAACGGACCGAGCCGTCGGCGAGCAGGGCGTGGATGCCGCCGACGTGATACGAATTGAGAATCGTGTTAGTTTCATACGGCTGGCTGCTGGAGCCGGAGGTCCCGGTTTTCGCATTGGGCGCCCAGCGGACGGTGGTAATGCCGGCATAGAAATACGGTCCCAGGGTTCCAAAGTCGGCGCCATAGGCCCGGCTGAGGCCGTTCCAGCCGCCGCCGTAGTTGGAGCTGATGACGACGTTGGACACAGCGCCGGATTGCTCGGCGACGACGGCGGCGTTCGAGGTTCCATCGATGACGTCCCGCAGCAGAGACCGTTTGAAGGGTCGCAGGATGCCGTTATTGCACGCCGGGCCGTAATTGCCCGAGTTGCATTCGCTGGCGCGGCCCGCAGGATCGGGATACGCGCCGGCAATGCCAACGTAGTGCATGGCGAGCAAGCCGCCGGGATTGTCGTACTGGGGCAACGGCGGAGCGGTCGTGATGAACGGGTCAGCAGTGCTGGAGGGGCACAAAAACGCGGAGAGGACCAGTTTGCCAAGGACCTGGTTGCCGCCGCTGACCGGCGCGCCGGAATATCCTGAGAACGATCCGCCGATGAAATTTAGTTGGTTAAACAACGGCGTTTGATCCAAATAGGGAAGCACAGAGGCACGCCAATTGATGCCCTGCGTCCAACGAGTCACTTCGGTCGCCGACGCCGACTCCTGGCCGGCCCGCGCGCCGATCGGGAAGGAATTAAAGACATCGTGATAGTTGTGGATTGCCAGGCCGATCTGCTTGAAGTTGTTCTTGCACTGAGTCCGCCGCGCCGCTTCCCGCGCCTGTTGCACGGCGGGCAAGAGGAGCGCGATTAGAATGGCGATGATCGCAATGACCACCAGCAATTCAATCAAGGTGAAGCCGCGATGCCGACGAGGGACAGGTCTCATGGGGTTTCTCCGATCGATGAACGCAGAGAGGAAATCGCCAAAAAATGTGGGAGATTTTTCGATGCGAAAGAAGATCGCGGGTTTCACGCTGCGGACTCCCACCATCAGGCAGAGTTGCCCGTAGCGACGCATTGTTGGTCCGGAATCTTCTTTACTCCAAAGATAGAAAACCAACTGAGAAACGTCTCTGGAAATTTTCGTATTATTTCTTGATTTTTTTGTCACGGGATTTGTAGCTTGATGTGCACGGCGCTAAATCTGCGGGGGTCTCCGACCCCGCCGTCTTCCTTTCCGGTCTCGCGACTCTTCCGCATTCATGCGCAATCTTCGCAGCATCGCCCTGCTGGTCGATACCTCCCGCGAGACGGGACGCGGCGTGCTGCGCGGCGTTATCCGTTACAATAAAGAACACGGCCCTTGGTCGATTTTTTTTCAGCCTCATGGCATCGACGACTCCCCGCCCCGCTGGCTAATGGGCTGGAAAGGCGACGGCATCATCGCCCGCATCAACGACCGGCGGATGGCCAGGCTGCTCCAGCAAACCGGCTTGCCCGTGATCGACGTGCGCGGAGCGATATCCCCCCCCGAGTTCCCCATGGTCGAAATCGATAACCGGATTTTGACAGACATGGTGATCGCTCATTTTTCCGGGTTGGGCCTGAAGCGGGTGGCGTTTTGCGCACACCGCCGGGGCGCGGTTCGCCTGTACGACGAGCGCTGCGACGCCTTCGTGCAGCGCGCCCGACTGGCCGGCGTGCCGTGCAGCGTGTATCAGTCGCCGTCGAAACGCGGCCACGACTTGTCCTGGGATGAAGAGCAACGACAACTCGGCCATTGGCTTAAGAGGCTGGGATCGCCCATCGGCATCCTGGCCTGCAATGACGATTGGGGACTCAAGGTGCTGCACGCCTGTCAGCGGTTCGGCATCAACGTGCCGGACGAGGCGGCCGTGATCGGCGTGGAAAACGACCCGTTTCTGTGTAATTTGTCCGTACCGCCCCTGAGCAGCGTCGACGTCAACTCTGAACGGGTCGGTTACGAAGCGTGTGTTGTGCTGGAAAAGCAGATGCAGGGCCGGCACGTGCCCACGAAAACTCCATTGTCGCCTTCACACATCGTCGAACGACGATCGACCGATGTGCTTGCCATCGAGGATCGGGACGTGGTCCGTGCGATCCGTTATCTGAGAGACCACGCCTGCCTGGGTATGGCGGTGAGCGAATTATCGGAACAAGTCCCGTTGTCCCGTTCGATGCTGAATCGCCGGTTCCTCGAAGTGCTCGGCCGCAGTCCGAAAGAAGAGATCACCCGTGTCCAGATGGCTCGCGCGCGGGAACTGCTGATCAACACCGATTTGTCGATTCACGCGGTGGCGAAATCGTGCGGTTTTGTCGACGCCAATTACTTTTCCAAGCGGTTCCACGACCAGCACCGCATCTCGCCGCGCCGGTTTCGAGCAAGGGCGAGGAAATAGCGACCCTATCTAGAGCGGGCTTTGACTCTCCGGAACTCCTCTGCGAACATAAGGAAGCCCGAAGCGCTAGCGAGGCACATTGAACTGCGGTTCCTCGCTAGCGCTTCGGGCTCCCTCAATATTCGAACATCCCTCGTAAAAATTGTCGCATGGCGGCCAAACGCATCGGCATTGCGATCGTCAAACACGCTGGGCGATATCTCGTCGGCGTGCGCGGACCGGAGCAGGCGCTCGCCGGATGTGCGGAGTTCCCCGGCGGCAAATGCGAGCCGGAGGAATCGCCTCAAGAGTGCGCCGTGCGGGAATGTCGGGAGGAGACTGGACTGGCCGTTGTCGCGGAACGGTTATTGGAAGAAACGACGTTTGCTCATCCGCATGGCGAAGTGGAGTTGCATTTCTGGCTGTGCGCGCCACAAGAACCGGCGCATGTCACCGCCGATCACCGCGGATTCCGTTGGGTGACCGGCGAGGAATTGCGGAGCTTGCCGTTTCCGGAGGCCAATCGTTCCCTCGTAGAGAAATTAACCGCCGAAGCCCGGCTTTAGCTCTGAAAAGCCGGGCTTCATTCCCTCAAAGAGAAAGCCCGGCTGATCAAAGCCTAAGCCGGGCTTTGTCGACCGAAAGGCGCGATCGGCCCGGCCCATCGGAGATGGAGACGAACCAGGCCGAATCGCGACATTGAATTAGTATTCGCCGATTGTTTCGCCGCCGCCGGCGGTGGCCAGTGCGCGGATAATGGTCCAGGCAGTATTCTCTGAGAGGAACCGGACGGTGCCGTCCGCCAACAAGGCGTGGCAGCCGCCGACGTGTGGACTGAACGGTTCCAGGTTGGGTCCGCAATTCGCCGTCAGCCAGGGACACGCGGTTGGCCCGTTGAACGGCGTCTTGTTGTTATTGATGACGGAAACCTGTCCGGTGGTCGAATTCGTCGGCGCGCCGGAAATCCCGTCGCCGCTCGCCGGATCGGCCCAGCGATTGGGGACGCCGTTCGATCCGCCTCCCGTGCCGGAGCCGGCGGTGGTGTATAACTGCGACGTGTCGACTCCCAGGCCTCCCCCGATGGTGGATGTCGCGACAGCCAGCACGTCGACCAGGTTTTGGGGTTTGCCGGCGTCTTCGACGATCAGCATCGTATTGCTGGTGCCGTCGCTGCATTGGGCGATCGAATTGCCGAACAGCCCCAGCGCGGTATCGCTCAACGATTCGCCGTTGAGTCCAGAGGAGGAAATCGGATTCGTGAAGCCGGTCGTCGGGTCCATATCCACATAACCGATTGGCAGGTAATCGACTGTGCCGTAGGTCAGCGCGTCCTGCTGCCCGCTGGGATTCGACGGACAAACCAGGGGGCTGATTTTCGTCTGAGACGCGATCCGGTTATTCGAGATCGCCGAGTTCGTGTAATGCAATTGGAAATTGAACTGGTTGTAGGCCGGCGCCTGATCGAGATACGGCAGAATCATGGTAAACGTGGACTGCGGGAAGAGGATGTGGCCCAGCGAGGGATTGCCCCGAATCGTCCCCTTTCCGGCGGTGGGGAAGCGGTTGAACGTCGATTCGTAATTGTGGCAGGCGAGTCCGAGTTGCTTCAGATGATTCTTGCACTGCGTTCTGCGAGCTGCTTCGCGGGCCTGCTGTACGGCGGGTAAGAGCAATGCGATCAAAATTGCGATGATCGCGATCACGACCAACAGTTCGATCAATGTGAATCCGCGGGAGCGGAAAGCCCCCTGGTGTCGGCAGAGCGTCATTGCAATTCCCTTTGGTGCTGAACACGGTCCGTACAGGCGCACAATGCGGCTGCACACGCAGGCATGACTGGCAACTCTGATGCGCAAGAACCTGCGCCGACGGAAAGTGCCCTGGCTCGCGCAGTAATCAGAAGTGATGCGCGGGCAATCGACGTCGAAGAGAGTCTCACCGAATTAAACACGACGCATGAGCGAAGTCACCGGGTAGATCATGCTCTATTAAGAAGATTTGAGGAAATCGTGAAGAATTTTTGCGGTCGCAAAAAAATCTCGTGAACATATCGCAATTCTAATGCACATCAGACGAGAGGAAGCGAATGTCATATCATCACACCAATCGTCGCAGGCGGAATTGATACGCCCGACAAAGAGGTAGCCCGAAGCGCGAGCGAGGATTGCTTCTCTGGTCAGATCGGGCGCATTCCGTTCCTGCCGCCTTTGTCATTCAAATTATCTTTTCAATAGTTTCTCCCACGCGGTTGCGGTAAATTGATTGGCAGGAGTTCGACCATTATGCGAATTGATTCCGGCATCGGACGAGCATATTGCGACCGGCTCACGCGGCGGTCGTTCCTGGAGGTCGGCTCGCTCGCCGTCGGCGGGTTGTCGTTGCCGCGCTTGTTGCAAGCCGAGCAGCAAGCCGGACGGCGGTCGCATAAAGCCGTCATCATGGTTTACCTGTCCGGCGGGATGTCGCATCAGGACACGTTTGACCTGAAGCCGCAGGCCCCGAAGGAAATCCGCGGCGAGTTCAATCCGATTGCGTCGGTCGTGCCTGGTTTCGAAGTCTGCGAACTGTTGCCGAAGCTGGCTGGCGTGATGGATCGCTGCGCCGTCATCCGCTCAATTGTCGGACAACGGGACGAGCATTCGAGCTTTCAGAACCTCACCGGCTACTCGATGGGCGAGACGCAGCGGAACGGTTATCCGAACTTCGGGTCCGTCGTGTCGAAAGTCCTCGGGCCGACGCAGCCGGTCGTGCCGCCGTTCGTCGATCTCTTTCCAACGATGCAGCACAAGCCGTACAACAGCACCGGGGCCGGCTATCTCGGCAGCCAATATCATCAAGTGCGGGCCGACGGCGAAGACCTGGCGAGCATGAAGTTGCGATACATCGAATCGCTGCAGTTTTCGAGTCGTCAGAAGCTGCTCGACGGACTCGACGGTTTTCGCCGCACGGCGGATCGCGTCGGGCTGAACGATTTCGAGGAAAGTTATCGCCGGGCGTTCGAAGTCCTGACGTCGTCCAAGCTGGTGGAAGCGATGGACGTGGAGAAAGAGGACCCGAAAATCCGAGCCCGCTACACCGGCGGGTCATCCCAGCATCAGGGGGACGGCGCGCCGTTGTGGAACGATCAACTCCTGATCGCGCGGCGGCTGATCGAAGCCGGCGTCCGCGTGGTGACGGTGGGATACGGCTTCTGGGACACCCACGGCAACAACTTCGGACATTTGAAAGGCAACCTGCCCGTGATCGACGCCGGGTTGTCCTCGCTCGTGGAAGACATCCATCAGCGCGGATTGGCTGACGATGTGTCCCTTGTCGTGTGGGGCGAATTCGGCCGCACGCCGAAGATCAATAAGGATGCCGGCCGTGACCATTGGGCGCCGGTGCAAGCCGCGCTGTTCTCCGGCGGCGGGATGAAGGTTGGCCAGGTGATCGGCTCGACCGACAAGACCGGCGGCTATGCCGAATCGCGGCCCGTCCATTACCGCGACGTGCTGGCGACGATCTATCACAACCTCGGCATCGACCCGCATGACTACGTCCGCGACATCAACGAACGCCCAGTCCCGGTCCTGCCGGACACCGTCCGCCCCATCCGCGAGTTGATTTCTTAGCGACGCTTCGCAGAAGCGTTCTTTCGCCGTTATTATGTCTCCTGTTCCGCTCATCATTTCCGAGGAGACATCATGCGCGCCGTCTTGTTTGCCGTCGTTGTCGCTGCGACCACCGCTCCCGCTTCCGCCGCGACCATTATTCATGCCGGGCGGTTGATCGACGGGCAGAACGATCAGACGAAAACCGAGATGTCGATCGTCATCGAAGACGGCAAGATCGCTCGCATCGCGACCGGGTACGTCGAACCGGCGAAAGACGACACGCTGGTCTCGCTGAAAGAGTACACCGTGCTGCCCGGCCTGATGGACATGCACACGCATTTGATCTCGCAGCAGTCAAAGGAAGTTTACTCCGAGAAGTTCTTCTTTGATGAAGCCGATTATGCGCTGCGATCCACGATGTATGCCCGGCTTACGTTGCTCGCCGGCTTCACCACGGTTCGCGACCTCGGCGACAACGGCATCAACTCCGTCGCGCTGCGGAAGGCCATCGATCAGAAATGGATCATCGGCCCGCGGATTTTCACGTCGGGCAAAGCGCTCGCCACCACCGGCGGCCATGCCGATCCGACAAACGGCCAGAAAGGCCCGTTCCGCGAAGACGCCGGGCCGGTCGATGGCGTAGTGAACGGTGTCGACGATGCTCGCAAGGCGGTACGCGCGCGCTACAAAGACGGGGCCGACCTGATCAAACTCACGGCGACCGGTGGCGTGCTGAGCCTCGCGGCGAGCGGACAGAACCCGCAATTTACCGAAGAGGAATTGAAGGCTATCGTCGCGACGGCGAAGGATTATAACATGACCGTCGCCGTGCATGCTCACGGCGCCGAGGGAATGAAGCGGGCCGTCCTCGCCGGCGTCGATTCCATCGAACACGGGACGTTCATGACCGATGAAATCATGGCTTTGATGAAAGAGCGCGGCACGTTCTGGGTGCCGACGAATCTGGCCGGTGCCTTTGTGGCGGAGAAGTCCAAGGAACCGGGCTACTTCCCCGAGATGGTCCGGCCGAAAGCCGCGGCGATCGGCCCCGTGATGCGCGGCACCTTCGCCAAGGGCTATGCCGCCGGCGTGAAGATCGCCTTCGGCACCGACACCGGCGTCTCGCCCCACGGCGAAAACGCCCGCGAATTCGAACTGATGGTCGAAGGGGGCATGCCGCCGATGAAGGCCATCCAATCCGCGACCAAGGTCGCCTCGCAGTTGATCCGCGTCGAAGACCGCCTGGGAACCCTAGAGCCGAAAAAAATCGCCGACGTGATCGCCGTCGAAGGAAACCCACTGGAGGACATCGCCATGATGCGGAAAGTCGTCTTCGTGATGAAAGCCGGCGACGTCTACAAGAAGCCGTGAGCCGTCGGAGCGATTTTCAACGCAAAGGCGCAAAGAGGCAGAGGTTCGCAGAGAAGAGGTATAAGAGCCAGTCTTCTAATTGACTAGAAACGAAAAAATGGGTACGGCCCCTTGGTGTTGGAGTGGCATCCAAGGAAGGAACCGTACCCATGACGAGTTGGAAGTATCCCTCGGATTTGACGAACGCACAATGGCAGATTCTCGAACGCCTCATCGGATCGAAGTCGAAGCGCGGCCGGCCGCTGACGTATTCCCGACGGCGGGTCGTCGAAGCGGTTCTGTATGTGCTGCGATCGGGCTGTGCGTGGAGAATGTTGCCGCACGATTTTCCGCCTTGGAAAACCGTGTATCAGATTTTCTACCGCTGGCGGTTGGCGGGGACATGGGAGCGGATTCACGACGTGTTGCGGGCGAAGGTTCGTCGTCAGGCTGGAAAAAAGCCGACTCCCACGGCAGGCATCATCGACAGTCAAACGACGAAATCGACCGAAGCCGGAGGCGACGAGCGGGGCTACGACGCGGGCAAGAAACTGCTGGGCCGCAAGCGGCACATCATTGTCGATACGCTCGGCCTGTTGTGGGCGGTGGTCGTGCATGCCGCCAGCGATCAGGATCAGAGCGGTGCCTGTCGAGTCCTCTACGCCTTGTGGGAGCAGGTGCGCAGCATCCAGGTGATCTTCGGCGATTCGGCCTATGGACGCGCCGGTTTGCCGGAGTGGGTGCGTTCCACGTTGGGCTGGATCATTCAACCGGTGTTGCGGCCGGTGAACGTCGTGGGATTCGTCGTGCTGCCCAAGCGCTGGATCGTGGAGCGGACGTTCGCCTGGCTGGGAAGAAACCGGCGGCTGTCGAAGGATTACGAACGCAATCCCGCGACCAGCGAAACCATGATCCGCATTGCCATGACCCATTTGATGCTCAAACGCCTTGCGAATCCCGGAAAATTGTGAATTAGAAGACTGGCTCTAAGGGAAAGCGAGAGATCGGAAACCGAAGGCATGGCTGTTTTCGTTCACTCATACTCCCTGTGTTGCGAAGATTCTCTCAAAGATGGTTGTATATAAAAAATGGGAAGGCGGGCACGCGGGGCTGCGCCACGCGGAGGACGCGGAGACGCGCGGATTAGAATAGAATCATGTTTCCCTGGTTTTATCCGCGATCCTCCGCGGGCTTCCGGCCAGCGTCCTTCCGCGTTCCATTTTTCTTCCGGAGATCGGACATCCTACTCTAGTTGCGGATGAAACCCGCGCTGGGTTCTTTGCGAACCTTGGCAGCTTTGCTGCCTTTGCATTGAACTGCATTTCCTTCCCTCGCGTCTCGGCAACCGATATCTTCAAACTCCTGATATAGCACCGTGATCCTCGATTTCCGGGAGAAACTGCAATGCGACTGTTGATCGGCTGGATGTGTGTCGTGATGGTGATGTCCAGCGTGCTCTTCGCCGAGGACCTCAAGCCGAGCGGCGATCCGAAAATTCTGCCGGCGGACTCGAAGCTGGAACTGTTGTGGAACGACGGCGAGTTCACCGAAGGGGTCGCGGTCGCCAAGGATGGGATCGTCTATTTCAGCGACATCGCCATCATGGCGAAGAATCCCGGCCGGATCATGAAGTTTGATCCGGAGACGAAGCAAACGACGGTCCACGTCGCCGACAGCGGACAATCGAACGGTCTCTTCTTCACCGCCGACGGCAAATTGATCGCCGCGTGCGGAGCCAATGTCGGGCTGCGGGCGCTGTGCGAAGTAACGCCGGACGGCAAGATGAAAGTGCTGGCCGACAACTTCGGCGGCAAGAAGTTCAACGCCCCGAACGATCTGGTGATTCATCCCCGCGGCTGGATTTATTTCAGCGACCCGCGATACGTCGGCAAGGAGCCGCTGCAGCTCGACCGCCAGCGCGTGTACCGGTACGACCAAGACGGCCAGGTCCATCGCGCGACGAACGACATCGCCAAGCCGAACGGCGTGATTCTCTCGCCGGATGCCAAGACGCTGTACGTCGCCGAAACCGATAACGGAACCACCGGGCTGGAGCCGGAAGGAACGAAGCCGCAGCCGGTCCGTTACACGCTGAACTCGTACCCGATCAACGCGGACGGCTCGCTGGGGCAGAAGAAAGTGCTCGTCGATTTCGGCAAGGAAATGGGGATCGACGGCATGACGACCGACGTCGAAGGCCACATCTACGCGGCGATCCGCCATCCGACGCGCCACGGCATCGCGGCCTACACGCCCGCCGGCAAGGAGATCGTTTTCATCCCCATGGAACCGCTGCCGACGAACTGCACCTTCGGCAAAGGAGACGAAGCGAAAGTCCTCTACATCACCGCCGGCGAGGGGTTGTACCGCATTCCGTTGAACATCACAGGCTATCATCCGGAGTTGAGCGGGAAATAAAAGATCTCACGCAGAGAACGCAGAAATGAGACGGAGAGAATGAGAGATAGAGAGAAGGAGAGACCAGAGCAGGCCGTCCGAAAGTTTCTCTCTCATTCTCTCCATCTCTCTGTCTCTCCTTCTTCTCTCTATGACTTTAGGTCTCTTCCTTCGAGTCGATCATGGCCAAACGTCGCGAGAACGAACCGCCGGTGCGAAAGCTCTCGGAATTCGAGCCGGGGGAGCAGGGGGATTGTTTTGCGATGCTGGCGAAGAAGGAGGCCGGCAAGACGCGCGACGGGAAGCCGTTTTACCGAGCCGTCTTTCGCGACAACCACCGCAGCGCCACGGCGATGATCTGGGCCGACGGCGGCTGGTTCGAGGACTGCGACCAGGCTTGGGTTCCGGGAACGTGTTACAAGCTCCGCTGCCGGTATTTTGAGAATCACTACGGCTCGCAGATCGAACTCGAAAAGATCCGAGCCGTGGAAGAGGCGGATGCCGAAGTCGGTTTCAATTTCACCGATTTCCAACCCGCGACGCGGTTCGATCCGGAAAGGCTGTTCGCAGAACTCGTGGAACTCGCGCAGACCGAAATCAGCGATGCGCCGATTCGCACGCTGACGGTTTCGTTGTTGGAATCGAATCGCGAAACGCTGCTGCCGCTCGCTGCGGCGATGCACCATCATCACGCCTACCGCGGCGGATTTCTGGAGCACGTCCTCTCGGTGACGAAGACTGCGTGTTATCTCGCCGACAAGTATCGGGACCATTATCCCGATCTGAATCTGTCGAAATCGCTGATCGTCGCGGGGGCGATTCTGCACGACATCGGCAAGTTGCAGGAGTTGGTGCAGCAGCCGACGGGCGCCGATTACACCCCGACCGGCCGGTTGATCGGCCACATCGTCCTGGGCCGCGACATGGTGCGGGCCGCGGCGGCGGCGGACATTCCCGACATGGACGCGGAGATGCTGTTGCGACTGGAGCACATCATTCTGTCCCACCAGGCGACGCCGGAATGGGGCAGTCCGGTGGTCCCGTCGATGCCGGAGGCCCTGCTCGTCCACTACGCCGACGACATCGACGCCAAGCTGCAGATGATGGTGATGGCGCTCGAGACGGAACCGACGCCGGGGAACGAGGAGTTCACGTCGAAGGACAATCCGCTGAAGCGGAGGATTTTCCGAGGGCTCATCAAATAGACGCAGTCGCATCCATTGCCTCGCGCCGGGAAGTGGATTTGTGTTATATTCAATAGAGCGACAATGCTTGCTGGAGGATCCTCATGACGACCCGCCGCCCGAAATACAGCAAGGAGGAATTTGCCAGCCGTGGCGACGCGATTTACGATCGCGACGTCGCGCCGCACGTGAAGCCGAGCCAGAGGGGCCAATTCGTCGCCATTGATATCGAGAGTGGCGCTTATGAGATCGCGGCCGATGAACATTCGGCTGTTCAGCGTTTGGAGCAGCGAATTCCCGAACCCCAGATTTGGCTACAGCGCGTCGGTTCTCGTTTTCTTTATCACTTCGGCGGCGGCAGGGTTGAACCGTGATCCACGGCACTGTTCCGCAAGGTCGCAACGCGATTGTCAATTTGACAGTGATTGGGCCTTCTGGTCGACGGTTCCGCGTTCGTGCGATGATTGACACCGGCTTTGATGGAGAATTTACGCTGCCAGCCGACTTAATCCAACAGTTGAGACTTCCTTGGAAATCGCTGGGCCGTGCAGAGATGGCGGACGGAAGCGTGACCCAGTTTGACGTCTACGAAGCGACGATTCTTTGGGACCGTAAACGTCGACTTGTTTTCGTGAACGAGACCGATTCCACCCCGCTCGTCGGTACGGGTCTCATGAATGGACACGCACTCAATGTTCAATTTCGTCCCGGAGGAAAAGTCACATTAACTCGAATATCTTCCTAAGCTACGCACGCCGGGTGGCGGGCGTCCCCCCCGGCGCCCAATGTCTTTCGACGCGGGGCTCTCGTAATTCGCCGCGCCGAAATTTTCCATGATTTGCAAAACGGCTTCGGCGATCCAATCGGCAGGAACATCACGTCCATCATTGAACTGAAGCGGCAGCAGCACCTCGAATCGCCGCCACTTGCTGCTCATAAGTGGCCTTCCCTTTCACAGAGTAGGGGATATTCTCGTTGGCGAGAGCTTCCAGGGCCGCTTCCGGGACGAGGTGCTCGCCGGACCGCAAAACGCGGCCGGAGAAGCGGCCGAGAAGGTAGGCGAGCGCCTTCTTTTCCGTTGTTTTGTCGGGAAAGGTGATGGTGATCATGTCAGCGTATCCGTCAGGAGATGCTAACAGGCTCTGATGCTTGCAACAACGTGTTTTGCCGCAAAGCTTGTCTTGGTATGCAAGGCAGTTGCTGTTACGGATCTATGAACGTCCAACCGATTCCCGGATATGTCTTCGTTGTCTCATAGTAATCCAAAGTTCCAAATTGTCCGTTCACGAGGACCGATTTCAGGAATTTCATTCTGTGGAGGGGCAGTTCCTGGCCGCCGACCGGTATGGTAGCCACTTGATGTGGGCGCATCGCGAGGCATTCGATCTTGGAATCCGCGAGCGCAGCCAAGCCGTAGGGTCCGATGTCAGTTCCCAATAGGGACAACCTCTTCAGTGCCGGGAGACGGGCAATCTGTTCCAATCCCTGGTCGGTAATCTCCCCGGAAATCGACAAGGATTCGAGTTTCTTCAGTTGCACAATTGCCGGCAGGCAGGCGTCGGTTAGTTGCTGTTTGATGTGCCAAGCGGGATGGCGATACAGTTCCAGTGATTTCAGTTCCGGCAGATCTTTCAACACAGTCAATCCCTGATCGGTAATGCGCGTGTGGGTGAGATCGAGTTCCTGCAGTCGGATCAGCGTGCGAAGTTCCTGAAACGATGCGTCATCGATATCCACACCGTAGAGACGCAGCGACGTGAGATTGTGCAACTTTCCGATTTCCTTCGCTCCCGTCACGTTGAGCATCATCTGTTGCGGTAATTTGAGCCGTTCCAGTTGCGTCAACGCTCCGACGGCTTCCAGATCCCGTATTTCCAGCGGGCCGTACAACTCCAGACCGCTCATCCCCGGCACTTTTTTAAGTCGCCCGATATTGCCGGAAACTCTCGGGCCGGACAGCCGGACCGTTCGGATCGAAGCCGCGCGGTTTAACGCCGTAAACATTTCCGCATGGAACTTCGCGGGCGACAGCGCCACCGTGTCCCAGTGCCTGCCGGCCAGTTGGTTCAGAGCATCCAAAGTGACTTCATCGTCCCTGAGACGGAGATCCGGTAACGACTCGGCATCATCGGGTTTTGTCTCCAACTCCGGTTTGGCATCGTCCGAAAACGATGTTGTGAGACAGAATCCACAGATGAGTATGTAGAATCCGGCAACGTGCATCGCGGCAGACTGGGCACTTCTCGCGAATGGCATCGGAAGCACTCCTCTCGTCGAGTTGTTTCAATTCAAAATGCAATCGCGATTCACCGCAACGCAAGGATTAGGGAGCGAGTTTTCAACTTAGCGCCGCGGCCGCAGCTTGATCCCTTCGAAGACCCGTTCGACCGGCGGAGCGAGTGCTTCCTCCGAGCGTTCCGGCGTCGCCAGGCCGATGAAGACCTCGTCCTTCGTGTGAAACTGGTAGACGAGCGTCGTTTCACCCAGGCGGGATTCGCACACCGTCTGGACTTTCTGGGTGTTCAGGCCGGGGACTTCCGTGCCGTTGATTGTCACGGCGTGAGCGGGGTCGCGTTCGGAGTGCTCCATCACCAGTTGCAGGCGGACGCGGTTGAAGCCGAGCGTGACGGGCAGGACGGTAATATGGATGCCGAACTCCCGCCATTGGATGGCGACGCCCTTCGGGCCGGGAACCGGGATCGGGAACTCGCCGCCGTTTTTGAGCGAGGCCGCCTCTCCGTCTCGCGTCGACAACGTCGTTTCTGCATGCTTATTGACGGCATCCTGCTGCTCCAAGTCCGCGAGTTTTTTCAGCCAGGCGTCGTCAACGATCAGCGGTTTCGAAGAGTCCTCTTTCGCCCCGGCGGGTTTCAATTCGTCCCAGTGTTTCGCGGGGACAGACAGCATGCGGACACGGATCTCGATTTCCTTCGGGCGCTCGAGCTTGCGCTCCAGCTCGGCGATTTCCTCTTGCAGACGCGCCGCCACGGCCTGCTTTTCCTTCAGCCGTTGATTGACTAATTCCAAGAGTTTCTCGGCGTCTTTGAAAACCTGATCCGCCAGTTCCTCGCTGCCGGCGGCCCGCAGATGAACGGCCGCTTCCGTCAGATGCTTGGCTTTGGAGATTGCGTCATCTTCCAATTCGTCGGCCGGACAAATCGCAGAGAGACACAACGACAGACTCAGAATCATGAGCGATCGCAGCATGACACCCTCCTTGTGAACGTCCGAACGTCTGATGTGATTTTCAGGGGGTAGGCGAATCTGTCAAGAGCGCTCCGCTCCAAAGCCTCGCGTCGCGGCTAACCGGCGCGATGAAAGCGGTTAGAAGCTGTTTCAAAAGCTGCAGAAAAGAACGCGTTGTTGAGAAACGGATCTTTCCCAGTTTCACACGAAGAGGGTACGACGAGCGCTGCGGCATGGGAAGAAGGCCAACATGTCCACCTTCAAAAGTTGGCCCCCTTGGCCCTCTTGGCTTCCTTTGATCGTTGAGCCGCCAAAAACCGGCCGCTAATTCTGTTGAACAAGCCCCCGGACACGGGTTGCCGTTGAAAATCATTTTTTCGCCGCGACCCTATTGGGGGGCGAAGCGAGTTTGATCAATCGCCGACTTCCTCCCCCTCCAACCAATTCTCCCCCGCGCTCACATCCACCGCTAGCGGGACCGTCAGCGGCAACGCCGTCGTCATTTCATGGCGGACGAGTTTCACCAGCGAACCGATTTGCGGCTCAGGGCATTCGAAGACGAGTTCGTCGTGGATCTGCAGCAGCATCTTTGCGGGATGTTTTTCGCTGCGTAATTTCTCGAAAATGTTGATCATTGCCTGCTTGATCAGATCGGCTGCGGAGCCTTGGATCACGCTGTTGATGGCCGTCCGCTCGGGGAGCGTGCGGCTGCGGTTGCGTTTTTTGCGGATGCCTTCGATCCGGCGGCGGCGACCGAGAATCGTGCGGGCGTAGCCGGTTCGTTCGCATTCGGTGAGGATGTCCTCCAGATATTGTGCGACGCCGGAATAGCGGCGGAAATAATCGTCGATGAATTTCGCCGCGTCGTCCTTCGGAATGTTGAGCTGCGCCGCCAGGCCGAACGGGCTTTGGCCGTAGATCACGCCGAAGTTGACCGCCTTGGCGACGCGGCGCATGTCCGACGTGACGGCGGCGAGTTCGACTCCGTAGACCTGGGCCGCGACCGCCGTGTGAATGTCAACGTTCTGTGCGAATGCCTCCAGCAGCACCGGGTCCTGGCTAAAATGAGCCAGCATGCGGAGTTCGATTTGCGAGTAATCGGCGCTGACGAGTTTCCAACCCGGCTCGCCGGGAATGAACGCCTTGCGGATGCGGCGGCCTTCCTCGGTGCGGATGGGGATGTTCTGCAGGTTCGGGTCGCTGGAACTGAGCCGGCCCGTCGCCGCGACGACCTGGTTGAACGAGCAATGAATCCGGCCGGTGTTTGGATGGATCAACTCCGGCAAGGCGTCGAGATACGTTCCCTTCAGCTTGCTGAATTGCCGATGCTCGATAATTTTCGCCGGCAGCGGATGCAGCGTTGCCAGTTCTTCCAACACATCCTGATCGGTGCTGGGGCCGGTCTTGGTTTTCCTTTTGACGGGCAACTTCAATTCCTCGAACAACACCTTCCGCAGTTGCAGCGGCGAATCGATGTTGAATTCATGCCCGGCGATGCCGTGAATCTCCGTGACCAGCATTTCCAACCGGTGACCCAAGTCGATGCTTTGCCGTTGCAACTCCTGCGGGTCGACGCGGATGCCGGTGTATTCCATCTCGGCGAGGACAGGAATCAGCGGTCGTTCGAGGTTCCAATACAGGTCGAACAGGTTTTCCCGCTTCAATTCCACGGCGATGCGGTCGGCGATCTGCAGCGCGTCATCGGCATCTTCCGTGGCGTACTCGGCGACGCGGTCGACCGGAACTTGATCCATCGTCTTCTGATTTTTGCCGGTGCCGATCAATTCCGAAATCGATAGACACGGAACGTGCAGATATTTGTCGATCAGTGCTTCGAGGTTGTGCGATCGGGCACCGGCATCGAGGAGATAATCGCCGACCATCGGATCGAGGCCAAGCGACGGAATCTCGATGCCGACGGTTCGCAGCACGATCAGATCGTACTTGATGTTCTGATTGACGAGTTCCAACAGCGGATTCTGCAGGATCGGACGGAGTTGTTCGACGACCGTCTTAGCATCCAAGAGCGTGCTGCCGAGCGGTCCCATCACGGGGAGATAATCGCCGGAGCCAGGTTCCCAACTGAAGGCCCAACCGACGATCTCGGCCCGGCGGGGATCGACGCTGGTTGTTTCGAGATCGAGACAGATGCGCGTTTGGGATCGCAAGCGCGACAGAAACACTTCGAACTCTGCCGGCGTGTCGATGTTTCGCCAGACGCGGGATGTGACGGTTTCGGTGACGTGCGTGGTGACGACGCCGGGCATGTCGGGCGATGAGGTGACTTCGACGGCGACGACTTTTTCGATTTTTTCTGTTTCGTCGAACAACGATCGCGTTCGCCGCTTTGCGGGCTGCGTAACCGCAAGCGGTTCTGCGGCCGGGGCGAATTGTTTGACTTCCTGGATGAGCGAACGGAAGCCGAATTGGCGGAACATTTCCTGGATGCGCGGGACATCGGGTTGGACGCCACGGCGATCCTGCCAATCGAACGCGACCGGCAGATCGGTTTTCAGCCGCACGAGTTGCCGGCTGATGCGGGCCTGCTCGGCAAACGTTTTCAGATTTTCCTGCAGCTTTTTGCCAGGGGCTTGATCGGCGTGGGCGAGCACGTCGTCCAGCGTGCCAAATTGATTGAGAAGCTGAGCGGCTTTCTTCGGACCGACGAGGGGCACGCCGGGGACGTTATCGACCGCGTCGCCGACCAGCGATTGAAAATCGATTACCTGATCGGGCCGGATGCCCCAATCGGCCTGCAACTCCGCCTCGCCGAAGTAGGCGTTCTTGCGGAAGTTGAACAGCTTGACGCGCGGCGAGAGCAGTTGCCGGGCGTCCTTGTCGCTGGTGACGATGTGGACTTCGACGCCGGCAGCCTCCGCTTGCTTGGTCAGCGTGGCGATAACGTCGTCGGCTTCCCAGCCGGCGTATTCGATGACCGGAATGCCGAACGCTTCGATCAGTTCCCGAACTTTCGGAATCTGCGATAGGAGGTCTTCCGGCGTCTCGGAGCGGTTCGCCTTATACGCCGGATAGATAACATTCCGTTCGCTCGGCTCCGACGAATCCCAGGCGCAGATCAACCACGTCGAATGATGATCGCGGAGCAGCGCCACCAGGTCGCGGCTGAACCCGAACAGCGCATTCGTCGGCTGCCCCGACGGACTCGACATCGATGGAATGGCGTGAAACACCTGAAACATCAGGGAAAAGGTGTCGATGAGATAAGCGCAGTCGGGCATGAGGAAACGGTGACTTGTAGGTTCGCGGCGAATCAAAGTTGATCAACGACATTCTGACGGTACTCCCGTTGATATGAAAACGCCACCGGGATGCGATTCTTGCCGCATCCGGCCCGTCTTGTTCGATCCCGCGAATTCTGGGATACTTTTGTCCGTTCAACCAGCCCGCGGCGCAAGCAAGGGCCCTGATCGAAAAACATCTCTTGCTTGCGCCGCGGGCTGTGATGGAATCTTTCGCCGGAAAGGATGCTGGCTTATGCGGGATGTCCCGCCGGATTCGTTGATCGCGCGGCTCGTGGAGTTGCGGCTGTGCACGGCGGCCGATGTGCAGCGCGCCCGCCGCCTGGTGCGGCGGATGACGCGCGACTTGCCGGTGTTCGATTCGGTCTGGATCGATGCACTGACACAGCGGAACGTGTTGACGCCGTTTCAAAGCCGGTGGCTGGAAATCGAACCGCCGGAAACGCTGGTCATCGGCGACTACATCGTGTTAGACGGTTTGGGCGCGGGCACGGCGTCGCGGACATTTCTGGCGAAAGGGCTCGATCATCGCCGTGTCGTCCTGAAGCGATTGTTGCTGACAGACGACCGAGCCAATGCGGTGGAACTCCGCTTGGAATTGCTGGTCGAACGGTCTCGCAATGTCAGTTCGCCACATCTGGCCGTGCCGACCGGTTTGGCGAAATCTCCGAACGGTTGTTTTCTTGTCAGCCGTCATGTGCCGGGACTGAATCTCTCTGAACTTCTGATCCGCCGCGGACGCTTTCCCGTCCCGGTCGTCCTGACGATTGCGGATCAGTTGCTGTCGGCCTTATCGGCCTGGCACACGACGGGGATCGCGCACGGCGATTTGCGGCTGACGAAATTGCGTTTGACCGATCGCGGCCAGATCGTGCTGGTCGATTGCGGCGTGCAACCGACGCTGTCGCCGGAGCTGCTGGTCCACACGGTTCAATCGCCGGACGTCGCCGATGTGATCGCCCCGGAACGGATCGGCACGAATCAACCGGCAACGGCGGCTTCGGATTTGTATGCCGCCGGCTGCGTGTTGTGGCAACTGCTCGCCGGCCGGCCTCCGCATCCGGAGGCCGATCCGTTGACGAAGCTCGCGGCCCATCAGACGAAACGCATTCCCGACGTGCGGGAGTTTGCACCGGACACGCCGGTGAAACTCGCCGAGTTGATCCGTGCGCTGACGTCGCCGAATCCGCAAGACCGCCCGTCCACGGCGGAAACCGCGCGAAGACAGTTGGGCGCGCGCGGAGCGTTCGGCACGGTGCGGTTGGCGGCCTTCCGCCGACAGTTCGATGCCGCGGTACCCCATCTTGCCACGCGAAAACCGCAGCGGCTGCGGCAATGGCAGGGCTTCACAGTGGCGGCCGTCGTGCTTGGCATCGCCATCCTTTTGATGAGCGACCGCGGTTTGCGCACGGAGTTGCTGAATGTCGCCGAGCGGACTTGGACCAAGGGGTTTCAACAGCGCGAGAAGCCGGAGGAATCCACTGACGATCAGACATCGGTCGAGACTTCCGACCGGTTGTTGCGGATTCCGGAACCGAACGCACACGGCGAGATTCGATTCACCAAACCGGGGCGGTATCAGTTGCGGGAGCTATCACAGGTCGGACCGCTCGCGCTGAAAGCGGAAACCGGCGTTCGTCCGCAGATCATCGTCGATGACGAGCCGTGGCGAATCGCGGCCCAGCAAGTTTCGCTGGAGGGGATCGACGTCGTCTGGACCGGCCCGGCCGCGCCGCTTGGTCCGGGATCGCTGCTCGAACTGAAAACGCAGCGGTTCGAGGTTCTCCACTGTCGATTCGTCGGCCCGGCGCGCAGCACGACCGGCGACGAAGTCGAGTTCTCCGCCGTGACGTGGGACATGTCGGACCGCCGCGATCCGCAGGCGGGCGTCATCGAAATCGAACAAACCGTGCTGGACGGCGCGATGCACGGCGTGACGTGCCTCGCCGCGCCGCGGCAAGTCCTCTGCCGGCAAGTGCTGAAAACGCGGCGCGGCAGCGCGATCGCGGTGGAACGGGCATCGAGCGCTCACGGCCTGAAATTCGTGTTCGACAACGTCACGCTCCGGGAAGCCGGGCCGCTCGTGTCGTGTTCGGGACCGATTACCGAGCAGGCCTCGGCGTCTCAGATTGAAATCGTCTCGTCAAATTGTGTGTTCGATCTGGCGAAGCCGTTGCCGCTGGTGGAATTGCGCGGTCCGAAAGTGCGGGACGATTGGCTAGAGGAAATTCGCGTGCTGGGAGACGGCTGTTTGTTGCCGCCCGGCGCGATACTGCTGGCCCACGTCGATCCGAAGGCCGGCGTGTCGATCCTGGAAAACGACCAGATGCAGTTCGAGGGCCTGATCATCGACGAATACGAATTCGTCAGCAGGTTGTCGCCGCGCGCCGCCGATTCTCAACTCGTGAAAACGCATGCCCCGCGTAACTCGGAGATCATGCCGGGCGTGCAGACGAAGCTGTTGCCGGGTGGGCCGTGAGCAGGCCGTTGGAGTCCCGGCTTTAGCCGGTGCTTTCGCCTTGAGATCGAAAAACCGGCTAAAGCCGGGACTCCAACAACTCCATCGCCGCCATCAACTGGTGAATGTCTCCCAGCTTCGGGATAACCACGGCCGCGCCGGCTGACAACAATGCGGCTTCCTCGGTCGGAGTGATCCAACTGGTGACGGCGACCACCGGCGTTGTTCCGGACATTGCTCGCAGTTCCTCGATGCGCTCGGATTGCCAGGGATCGATGTCATAGACAATGACATCAGACGACTGCTCGCTCGGACCAATCAGCGATATGCCGACGGAGACGAGCGCGTCGGCCAACATTTGACGGTACGCCGGATCGGGGGAAATCAAACGGACGCGACGCCCGGACGGGATTGCGTGCGCGGCAAGTTCCGGATGATGAATCGCAAACCACTCTTCGCGGGAACCGGTCGGGGGGAGGTAGTTCGTGACGTGATGATGGTTCAAAAATTCCCATTCGCGTTCGAGTCGGGCGATTGCGGACGTCGCTGGCGCGCGAAGCGCAAGCGGCCAGTGTTTTCGCGTGCGCCCCGCCGATTCCGACCAGGCTCCTGCGCAACAGACGATCCGCGCGAGCGGTTCCGCCGCGAAGAGCGCATTGATGTCGTCCAGCGAATATTCATCAGGATGCGATTCGAGCACCACGATCAAATCGGGATGCCAGTCGTTGCCGGCCATCTCCGTAATTGAAGATGTCTGCCGCAGCGTCTCGGCGGAGGTCCGATCGCGCAGCCAGTTCACGATCGGTTGCATCTCGGCCCGGTCGGCGTCTCCGATCAGCAGCACGTGCATGAATCAGTCTCCCACCGGGGCGGATTGGATCAGCGGTGGGCGATGTTTTTCCAGCCGGTCGGCCAGCGGGCGAATCTGGTTCACGCGGCAGACGGTGTGGTACGCGCAATGGCCCGTACACGCGTCGTCGTCATTTTCCACGACGAACTCGCCGGCCCGAATTCGCGACACCAGTTGCGGCACAATTTCCGCCAGCGTCGTTTCCAGAGCCGAGAGGACGGCCTGTTCCAACGCGGGCCATTTCTTTCCGCCGCTCGGCGTGAACCCCGTCCCTTTCACGGCCCAATAGCCCATCCACAACGGGACGGCATCCGGCCCGGCGATGCCCAGCCGCAACACGGCCAGCGTGTACAACGCCAGTTGCAGCGCCTGACCCGTTTCGACTTTCGCCGTGGAGAAGTCCGGCCGGCGGCCCGTTTTGTAGTCGATCAGCGTGAAGACCGTGCGGCCTGCTTGCTCGCCGATATCGATGCGGTCGATACGGCCGCCAATGCGGATGGCTTCCTCTTTCGTTCCAAGCACCAGCGCGGGAAATCGCTGCTGTGGATCGGCGGCGTCGGCATCCCGGGCGACGCCGAACGGCACTTCGTTTAGCGTGCGGACCGCCGTCAGCTTGGTTTCGGTCGTTTTGTCTAGGTAGTCCGCGTGCTGTGTGCCGAATGCTTCGGCCCAGCGGTTGAGCAAATCCTGTTCGACGCGCAGCAACGCCTGCTGCAAATCGTTGTCTGTGATCTGGCGCTGCAATCGTTCGGCGACCAGCTCGCGAAATCGCTCGGTCACGGCAGAGGGTTCGGACGGAGTCTTTTCGGCGAGTTTCGCCAGTACATCGTGGACCAGGTTACCGCGACCGGCGTAATCCGTGGCGATTTCTGGCGGGGCGAGCGGTTCGAGTTCGAGCACATCGGACAGCCAGAATCGGAACGGGCATTGAGCGAAACTTTCGAGTTCCGTCGCGCTGAATTGCCGGTCGGACCCGAAGCGGTGCGCCACGTCGGCGAGGTTCCGCGCAGCCGTCAACCGACCTTCATAGGATGTGAAACCTTTCGTGTGAAAGCGTTGGACGGCGGTGTGTGCCGCGGCGAGGACATTGCGAGCGGTGGCCGATGTGGATGGTTCTGCGAGCAGATGCCGCCACCAGCCGGGGGATTTGTGGCGTGCTTCGGAAACCGCGGCCAAGCGAAGATCAGTTGGCGTGAGGATTTGCTGAATGTCCGGCAAGGGATCGAGCCGGCCTTCGGAAGGGGGCTTGATGGCGGGATCAAACAATTCGCAGATCGCCGTGACATAGGGACTGGGATAGACTTCGTGCCCCTGCGAATTGACTTGGGAATAGCTCAACGTGAGGTACTTCCCGGCCCGCGTGACGGCCTGATAGAAGAGGAGCATTTCTTCGCGCTGGTGCAACTCCCGGTGCGAGAGCGCCAGGCCGTCTTGATAGAGTTCGAGACGCTGCGCGTCGGAATAGAGACAATCCTCGGAACGCTGGTTGGGAAACGCGTCCTCCGTCATTTCGACCAGAAACGCGTGGCTTGGCTGGAGATGCCGGAGCATTTCCGACCCGACGATCCGCACACGGCCGAACGGCCGGGCATCCTGAGCGGGCGGATCGGTCTGCACGACATCGCGCAGCAGGACCAAGAATTCTGCGAGCGTTCGCTTCGTTGGCGTTTCGGACAACTCGGCTTCGATCGGAGCGGCGGCACGTAACAATCGCTGCAACCGATCGGCGTCTTCCAGATCAGACTCTGCACCGGCCGCCATTCCGAGACGCGACGTCACCGTCGCCAAGGCATCGGCCCAGCCGGACAGATCGCGCGGTTTACGCACCAGTTCGAGCGTGTCCGATAGTTCGGTCAGCGTTTGTAGGGCGAGTTGCAGATCGGAGCGATCTTCTTCGGCATCATCGGCCGCGACGCGATCGCGGCGGCGAGCGAGTCCTTTCAACATCGCCGTGCGGTTGGAATGCAGCTTCAGCCTCCGCAGCCAGCCGGTGATGCGTCGTGGGGAATCGGCGTGGTTCCAGGCGACACCCGGCAACTGCGGACGGAAGTAAGAGGAATTGAGCACTCCCTGCACGCGTTCGAACGGCCAATTCTCCGTCTCCAACTGCAACACGCTGAACAGCGCTTTCAGATACGGACTCCGCGACCACGGCGCCGGCGATTCGCACCAGACAGGGATTCCGGCGGACGAGAGATACTGGAACCACGCCTGTCCCGACACCGCGGCCGAACGCAGGCCGACGATGATGTCGTTCGGTGACACGTTGTTCGCGAGAAGTTGTTTGACGCGCAACGCCACGGCGACTTTTTCGCTCTGGTCGCCTTTGGCGGCGATGATTTCGAGTCCGTCGCTGTGAGAACTTCGCGACACATCGCGCGGGTTTTCGAAGAGTCGTTCGTGAATCTGAGCGAGTCCGGCCGGTCGATTCAATTTCTCAGAACTACAGATCATCGTCTCAGCCGGACTGACACGCGAAAACATCTCCATTAACTGTGCCAGCACGCTGGCTGGTTTTGCAAAAAGTTCGCGACGCTTCACTGGCGCTTCCAGCGGCAGCGTGACCAACATCTCTGAACCCATGGCGAGTTGTTCCAGCATCTCCTGTTGCGTTCGGGTGAAATCGGAGAATCCGTCAACCACGACCAACGACAGATTCCGCCAGAAACCGGTCGTCGAATTCTGCATCGCCGTGCGCGCCAGCCAGAAGCGGCCTTCGGCGTCGTACCATTTCTTCTCCAGCAGCACGTTTTGATACTGCTCGTAGATCATCCCGAGTTCGGCATCCCGCGGGTGGGACCGGAACCGGCCGCGGCATGCTGAGAGAAATGCATCGGGCCAGATTTCCGCCCGCTTGAGTTCCGCGATGAAGCCGATCACCACGTCCAGAAACCCTTCGGTTCCGGCGATGCGTTCGAAATAAGTCAGTTTCCGTTGGGAAGCCAAATCCTGGATGAGATGCCGGACGATCAACCGGCGAGCGGAACCGGGAATCGCGCGGCCGTCGTGATTGGTTTCCATCAGCACGCGGTCGGCGAAGCGGTCAAACGTGAGGACGTTGGGTTGAAACGCGACGCCGCCGACCAGCGGCAGCAACCGTTCGAGGACCGTTTGCCGGGCTTCACGGGCCGGCGCGAGCCAAAGCGTGTTCCCCGCGGGACCGGAGTCGCGAGCCGCCGTCAACCTGCGAGCGTACTCCGACAGGCAACGGGCGGTCTTCCCGCTGACAGGCAATCCAAGAAGAAGTTGAACGTGGGCCATCCGTGGAACCGGCGCGATCGGAAGTCAGACGTTTCTTCCATCATAACGCGGCGTCGAAATCACTGCCGAGGCAATGGTGAGAAAAGTTTTGCCGATCCGTTGTCGAAAATCACCCTTCACTCCCCGCGCCGAGCCAGGCCGATGTTCTTCAACAGAATTTCGCCTTGCGGCGGTTGAAAGAGTGCCAAGGAGGCCAAGAAGGCCAACTTTTGAGACTGGCCATCTTGGCACTCTTCGAACGTAAGTCGTGATCCGTCGTGCCTTGTACAAAGCGGTTGGGCCTCTGTCTCTCTGCCATTTCCAAACAGGATGTGACGCAACTCCTTGCCCGAAAGGGTTGCGGAGCCGTTCCGGGACATCTGTGAACTGCCCAGAGCGACTCCACGTCATTTTCCCCGCAGAGGCCGGTTTCGATTTGACGACCGGCTTAGGGGTCTTTTATGATAGATGCCATCGCTGGCCGAGTGTTTCTCCCCTACCAAGTTGAGGCCAGCCCTGCCGAGTTTTTTCCGCCTACCGGTTTTTTTCCTTCGTCTTGGAGTTCACCATGCGCGGTTTCCAGCGGCTTTGGCTTGGAACCTGGTGTCTGGCGTTCGCTGCGAACGCCGCCTTCGCTCAAGAACCGGCCATCAACGGGACTGTTCCCGGAGCCATTCCGCCCGGCGCCGCCACGAACGTGGTGCTGCAAGGGGGCAACCTCAATGGTGCGTCCAAGCTGTGGACCAATTTTCCGGTTACGGCCGTCCTCGCTCCGGGCATTGAAGGAAACGGAACCAACGCCGCCACAGTGACCTTTCAATTGACGATTCCGCCGGAAGTTTCGCCGGGCATCTACGGCATGCGAGTCATCACCGATCACGGCATCTCGCCGACGCGGTTGTTCCTGATCGATGATCTGCCGACGGTGGCGCAAGCCGGAAACAACACCACGTTGGCGACGGCACAAGCAGTCACGCTGCCGGTCGGCATCGACGGCGCCATCGGCGGGTTGACCAAGCAATACTTCAAGTTCGCCGTGCAAGCCGGACAGACGGTATCGTTCGAAGTCCTGGCCCGCCGGCTCGGTTCGGCATTGGACCCGGTCATTCGCATTCTCGATCTCAAGGGAAAAGAAATCGTCTCCAACGACGACGCCCAGGGACTCAGCGGCGATTCGCAATTGAGCTACACGTTCCCTGCCGCCGGGGAATACGTGCTCGAACTCCGCGACATCAAGTTCCAAGGAGGAGCGTACCGCTTGCGGATGGGCGATTTTCCGTGCGCCGCGGTGGCGTATCCGTTGGCGATTCAGCGCGGCCAGCAGGCGGCCGTCAGCGTCGCCGGGCAAAACATCGACGGCGTCGCGCCGGCCAATGTCGCGGCTCCGGCCGATCTGAACGTCGAGTGGATGACGGTCGCGGTGAAGCGGGCCGGCGGCGCGAGCAGCGCGTTCGCTCCGATCGCCATCGTCGATGCGAAGCAGTTCCTCGAAACGGAACCGAACAATGCTCCGAACGAAGCGAACCGCATCGAGCTCGGCACGGACATCAACGGCAAGTTCGACAAGCCGGGCGATATCGACCGCTTCATTTTCACGGCGAAGAAAGATCAATCATTCGTGTTCACCGGCGTGACGCGCCAGCAAGGTTCGCCCGTCGATCTGTCGTTCAAGGTTCTCGGTCCGGATGGGGCGCAAATCGCCGCGGCGGAAGACGCCGGCGTCGCCGAAGGATTTTTCGCGGTGAAGTTCCCAGCCGATGGCGATTTCACGCTGGTCGCGGAAGAATTGAATCGCCGCGGCGGGCCGGAGTTCGCGTACCGCATCGCCGTCACGCCGACGTCGCTGCCGTTCACGATTGCCGCAAATAGCGACACACTGAATATTCCCGCGGGCGGCGCGGTGCCGGTGGTGGTGACGGCGACGCGACCGGCGCATGCGGGGCCGATTGAGATTTCCGTCGCCGGTCTGCCGGACGGTTTGACGGCGAGCAAGACGGTGATCGGTCCCGGCCGCAACACGGCCGTGTTGACGGTGCATGCCCGCCCCGATTTCGCCGCGGGACAATTGTTAGGCGTGAAAATTCTCGGCACGGCGAAGATTGGTGAGGCGGACGTCGTTGCGACGGCGGACGTCGTCGGCGTGCATAAGGCCCGGTTCAGCAATATGCGGTTCCCGCCGTCGGCTCTTGCGACTCAAGTTGCGGCCTCCACGATGCCGCCCAATGGTTTGGTCTTGAAAGTCGATCCGCCGGAAATCGTGTTCGGCAAGGATTTGTCGGCGAAAGTGAAAGTGATCGCCGAACGGTCGCTCGGTTTGGATGAGGCCGTGGCGCTCGCCGTGTTGCCGGTGCCGTCGGAATTGCCGGCGGGCATTACGGCGGCGGTGAAGAATGTGGATAAAGGGGCCAATGAAGTGGAGATCGTCTTCTCCGCCAATGCTCAGGCTCCGCTTGGGGAATTCTCCGGCATTCTGCAGGGGACGCTGAAGCAAGGGGATAAAACCGTCGTGCAGCCGACGCCGGCGATCCGATTGAAGCTGCAAGCTCCGATGGCGGTCTCGGTCGATACCGCGGGCGGAAAAATCGCCAAGGGCAAGGAACTGGCGATCAAAGTGAAGGTGCAACGGAATCCGGCGTTTACCGGTCCGGTCAATCTGACTGTGCAGAATTTGCCGGCGGGAGTCACCGCTCCGGCGACGATGCTTCCCGCCGATGCCAGCGAAATCGAAGTGAAGTTGACGGCGGCCGCCGATGCCGCCGCCGTGGCCAAAGCCGACGTCAACGTGAAGGCCGACGGGATGAATGGCAACGCGAAATTGGAATCTGTCTCGCCAAACGTGACGATTACGGTAGAATAGGGTATCATTAACAAGTACAAATGCGTTGACGGCTATTCGCCGCTAACGGAATCTTCATTGAATTTCGGGAGAATGTCGGAATGCGATTCCCCACCACCCTTCGCCTCGCCGCTGTGATCTCACTGGCTTGGGCCGCGTCCCCCGCGATCGCCGCCGAAGCACCCAAAATCGATGTCGGCCAACCGACGGCCATCACGTTGGAACCCGGCAGCTTCACGCTGCTCGGCCCGCGGTCGCACCAGCAACTGCTGGTCACGGGACAATATCCCAATAATGAAGTGCGCGACCTCACCGCCGCCGCGTCATTCACGGCGTCGAACGCCGCCGCGGCGAAAGTGGAAGGATCGGTTGTGCTGCCGCTTGCCAACGGCGACACGCAAATCATCGCCACCATCGGCAGCCTGACCGCCGCCGTCAATTGCTCCGTGAAGAGCATGGAGTTGCCGTCGCCCGTCAGCTTCAAAAATGAAACGCTGATGGCGCTGACCAAGAACGGCTGCAACATGGGCGCCTGCCACGGTTCGCCGTCCGGCAAGGGAGGCTTCCGGTTGTCGCTGCGGGCTTATGATCCCGAACTCGACATCATGACGCTCAAATCGGAATTCTTCGCCCGCCGGATCAACGTCCTCGAACCGGCCAGCAGTCTGCTGTTGCGAAAACCGCTGATGGAAGTGGCCCACGGCGGCGGCAAGCGAATTCGCAAGACCGACCCGTCCTACCGCATCCTGGAAAACTGGGTTGCCGAAGGTCTGAAAGTCGATGCTCCCGAAGTTCCGAACCTGGTGAAGATCGAAACGCTGCCGACCAAACGGGTGCTCCGCGCTCCGGCGGCTCAACAGCAGATCGTCGTCATGGGCCACTTCAGCGACGGCTCGATCCGCGACCTGACCGACATGACCGATTACAGTTCGTCCGCCGAAGCCGTGGGAACGGTGAGCGTCAACGGACTCGTCTCCAAGACAGGCCGCGGCGAGACCGCCGTCTTGTGCCGGTATCTCACTCAGATGGCGACCGTGCAGGTCGCGTTTCTGGAAGACGTGCCGGGCTTCGCTTGGAACAACCCGCCGGCGACCAATTTCGTCGATACGCTGGTCTTCGAGAAATTGCAGCAGATGCAGATTCTGCCGTCGGACCTGTGCACCGACGACGAGTTCCTCCGCCGCAGCTATCTCGACCTGACGGGCCGGTTGCCGACGGTCGAAGAATCGCAGGCCTTCCTCTCGGACACCAGCGCCAGCAAGCGGGCCGCGTTGGTCGACCAGTTGCTCGACACCGAAGACTTCGCCTCGTTCTGGGCGCTCAAGTGGAGCGACGTGCTCCGGTCGAACAGCAAGAAGCTGAAGCTCGCCGGCGTGCACAAGTTCAAGAAGTGGGTCTTCGATTCCGTCCGCAACGACAAGCCGATGGATCAGTTCGCCCGCGAACTGCTGACTTCGTCCGGCAGCGTGTTTGAAAACCCGGCGGCCAACTACTGGCGCGCCAGCCGCGACCCGCTCGACGCCACGGAAACGACGTCGCAGCTCTTCCTCGGCGTTCGCATTCAATGTGCGAAGTGCCACAACCATCCGTTCGAAAAATGGACGCAGGACAATTACTACGGCATCGCCGCCGCGTTCACCCGCATCGGCCGCAAGAACACGGTGGATGCCGACGAAGAAGTGATCTATACAGTTCCGTCGGGCGAAGTGACCCAGCCGCGCACCGGCAAGCAGATGAAGGTGCACCTCCTATTGCAAGGCGACGTTGACGTTCCCGCCGAGGTCGATCGCCGGCAGGTCTTCGCCGAATGGCTGACGAAGCCGGACAATCCGTTCTTCGCCAAGTCGCTGTCGAACCGCATCTGGGGCCACCTGATCGGCCGCGGCATCGTGGAGCCGGTCGACGATTTCCGCGATTCCAACCCGCCGTCGAACGCCAAGCTCTTGGATGAATTGGCCAAGCAGTTCGCAGCGAACAAGTTCAGCCAGAAGTGGGTCATCCGGACGATCATGAATAGCCGCGTGTATCAACTGTCGAGCCGGACGAATCAATTCAACAAGACCGACGAGTTGTACAACTCGCACGCTGTCACCCGCCTGCTTGCCGCCGAGCAATTGCTCGACGCGATCTGCGCCGTGACGAATGTGCCGGAACAGTTCCCCGGCATGCCGCTCGGCACGCGGGCCACGGAACTGGCTGATCCGCCGACCGACAACTACTTCCTGAAGGTCTTCGGCCAGCCGCAGCGCGAAATGGCCTGCCAATGCGAACGGTCGAACGAATCGAACCTGTCGCAGGCCTTGCAGATGATCAACGGCCCGGTGGTCCACAACAAGCTGCGTGCCGACAACGGCCGGATCAAGCAGATGATGGACGGCGGCAAGTCCGACGACGAGATCATCACGTCGCTGTACCTGTCGGGCCTGTCCCGGCTGCCGGCCGCCGAGGAACTCGCGGCCTCCAAGGCCCACATCGCCAGTCAGACCGATCGCCGCATGGCGCTGGAAGACGTGGGCTGGGCGATTCTGAACTCGAAGGAGTTCCTGTTCCAGCACTAAACGAGATGTAGTGATTTGAAACTTACGACAGCCCGGTTTGATTCGTCAAGCCGGGCTGTTTTTAAGTAGGGTTTGCCGAGGCTTTGCGAAGCGAACCGTTTTTCGGTGATCCGAGATTAGATAGAAGACGGTTCGCCTCGCAGACTTGGCAAACCCTACGAATACGAATCGCGAGCACTTCATGAGTTTCCCCCTCACTCGTCGTCGTCTGCTCAAGAGCGCTTCCGCCGGCGTCCTCGGTCTCTCGCTGCCGCAATTGTTATCGCTACAGGCTCGAGGTGCTCTCACCGGCAACAACGCCGCTGCCAAGCGCGTGCTGGTGATCCTCGAGCAGGGCGGCATGTCGCAGATGGACACGTTCGATCCGAAGCCGGACGTCGTCGCCGAGCATCGCAGTCCGCACGGGCCGATCTCCACCACCGTGCCGGGGATGCAGTTCACGTCGCTGCTCCCGCACACGGCCCAGGTAGCGCACAAGCTGTCGGTCATCCGGTCGATGTACCACCCCAAGCAAGGGGCGAACGGGCACGGCGAGGGGACGCAGTACATGCTGTGCGGCGCCCATCCCAACACGCCGATTCCGATGCCCGACCTCGGTTGCGTGGCGACGAAAATCCTGGGGACCGATTGCCCGCAATTGCCGCCGTACATTATGGTCCCCGGCAATCACGAGCAGAACGCCGTCACGCGGACCGGTTTTCTGCCGGCCTCGACAAAGGTCTTCAAGACCGGCGGGTCGAATCTCGCCGACCCCAACTGGAAAGTCGCCGACCTGTTGCCGCGCGGCGAGAACACGTCGAATCGTTTCGCGGCCCGGCAACAGATGCTGAGCGGACTGGACCGCCGTTTTCTCGGAGCGGAAGCGCTCCGCAAAGTCGACGGCATGGACCGTTTCTACTCGCAGGCGTTCGACACGCTCACCAATTCCCAGGTGGCCAAGGCGTTCGATTTATCCGCCGAGCCGCCGGAAGTTCGCGAGAAGTATGGCAAAGGGCATCGCGGGGCGTGCTATCTCGTCGGACGCAAGCTGATGGAGGCCGGCGTCCGGTTCGTCACGGTCGATACGCTCTGGCCGCTGACCGCCGAAACCCCCGGCGGGTTCATCATGAACTGGGACCATCACGACTTGATCTACGCCCCCGGCTCGTGCGGCACCGTCCGCGACAAGGCGGGCGGCGAAGGCCGCTACGGCATCGGTCACTGGGTGATGACCGGCAGCATGGACCGCGCGTTCGCTGCGCTGATCGACGACCTCGATCAGCGCGGATTGCTCGCCGAGACGCTGGTGTGCCTCGTGTCGGAATTCGGCCGCACGCCGCGACTGAATAAATTCGCGGGCCGCGATCACTGGACGGAGACGTACAGCATTGTGATGGCGGGCGCCGGCGTGCCGGGCGGCCAGATCGTCGGCAAGTCCGACGCCGACGGCGGCTACGCCATCGAAGATCCGCACACGCCGGAGGAATACGGCGTCACCATCTACGAAAAGCTCGGCATCGACCGCGACCTCCCGTTGTACGACGCGACGAATCGCCCGATCTACTACGGCCACGCCGCCGAACCGATCAAAGCCGTAATGTGACCATTGTCCAATCGATTCGCAGTCGCTTGCGGGTTCGCAGCCGCCCATGTCCGACTTCCGCTCGCAAAAACTCCCCGATCGTCACGACGTCCTCGCCCCGGACGGTTCCGAGGTCCGCGTGCTGTTGGGTCTCGAACGCGGCGGCATGGCCCACTTCCGATTGCCGGCCGGACAAACGTCGCTCGCCGTGACGCATCGCACGGTGGAGGAAATCTGGTATATCGTCGCGGGCCAGGGAGAAATGTGGCGAAAGCAGGACGGCCGCGAGGAGATCGTGCCGCTGTCGCCCGGCGTCTCGTTGACGATCCCGCTGGGGACGCATTTCCAGTTTCGCACCGTCGGGCCGGAGCCGCTGGAATCCATCGGCGTCACCATGCCGCCGTGGCCGGGAAACGACGAAGCGGTCTTCGTCGAGGGAATCTGGCCGACGACGACGTCGCTCGCGCCATGATTACGGCGAGGACGGATGATCCCGCAGCGCGTTCGTAATCGCTTCGACGAGTTCCGGCGGCAACTCCGGCAATTCCTGCCCTTCGGATGAGCCGTAGGCTGCTTTAGACGCTCGGATCGTTGCCTGGTAATTGCGAAGATACGCCCGGCATTGCGAGCACAGCGCCAGATGCACCTCAAACGCGACTCGCTGGCCCAGCGGCAGCCGGCCTTCAAGATAATCCGCCAGAAAATCGATCAGCGTTTCGCACGTCACCGGGTTACTTCCATCAGAGCGCGCCCCCCGAGCATCTTGGATGACCGGAAGCGATGCTTTGTTACAGAGAATATCGGACCGAGCGACGCTGGCGCGGATCACTTCGACGGCGGTGGAATTTCGAATTTCACGATCCGCTGATTGCCGGCGTCGGCGATGTAGAGTCGATCACGGCTGTCGAACGCCAAGCCGTGCGGATGCAGCAGGCTTCCGCCCTCTTTGCCGGTTCCTTCAATGCCGAAGAGATATTTCCCGTCGGTGTCGAAGTATTGCACGCGGTCGTTCAGGCTGCCGACGAGGACGCGGTCGAACCGGTCGATGGCGACGCCGATCGGTCCGAACGTGTGGGGCAGGTTTCCGAACGAGTAGCTGCCGAAACCGCCCGGCCCGTCTCCTTTGTCGCCCCACTTGGCGAGGAACATGCCGTCGGCGGTGAATTGCTGCACGCGGCCTTGGATCCCTTCGGTGGTGTAGAGCCGGCCCCGGCTGTCGCGGGCGAGGAAATGAGGCCCGCCGAACCGCGAGCCGCGCATGCCGACGCCGTCGAACTGTCCCGGTTCCGTTCCGTAACCGCCCCATTTGGCGAGGAACTTGCCGTCGCGCGTGAATTTCTGCACGCGGTGATTGCACTGGTCGGTGATGATCAGGTTTCCGTCCGGCAACAAGAGAATGCCGCCCGGCTGATTGACTTCGCCGTCGTTTTCCCCTTTTTGGCTCCATTCGCGGACGAGTTCGCCGGTGTCGCGGTAGACGGCGAGCTTGTGCTGATTCATGAACGTCAGGTAGATCAGCCCGTCGGCGTCGATGGCGATGCCGCCGATGATCGCGCTTTTCCGTTCCGGCTTGTCGCGCGGCAGGTCGAAGCCGCCGAGATATTTTCCGTCCGTGGAAAACTTCTGCACGCGGGCATTGTTCAAATCGGTGACGAAGAGTTCGTCCTTCGAGTTGAACGCCAGGCCGATCGGCGAATAAAACTCGCCCGGTTCTTCCCCGCGCTTCCCCCATTCCAGCAAAAATTTCGGCGCGGGGGGATCGGCGGCGGCTTCTCGCGGCGAGATCAGACACCAGAGCGCGATGACCGTCAGCATTCCTCGTTGCAGCATAGTGGCGCTCACAACTTGTGAATCTGTTCCGCCACGCGGTTAGCGGAGCGGGTCGCGGCGTCCATGCCCCACGGCAGGTTATCGGCGAAGCAGCCGGCGAAATGGATGCGGCCGACCGGCGACATGATGTGGGGCCAGAACTTCGAGAGTTCGCCGAGCGGGAACGGATACCGCTCGCAGGAGAACGACCACGGATCTTTCGACCAGTTGTGGACGTAGGCCTGCTCGACGGTGTGTGACTTGCCGGGATAGAACTTCGTGAACGCCGCGAGCGCCTCGTCGGCGGTGACGTCGGGTTTGCCGCTCCCCATCAACATCGACCGCGGGCCGGGAACTTCATCGGCCGTCTCGTAGACGAGATACATCGCCGAGTCGCCGGTCTCCAGATTGATGCTCGGCAACTCCCCTTTCCAGAACGGCGTCCGCGACTGCAACAGCACGCGGGTCTGCGACGAAAACTTGACGTTGTCCAAGACGAACTGCTTCGTTTCCGGCCATTCGGGCGCGATCGGAATCTTGCGGAGAATCGCTAGAGGAATGCAGGAGACGAGATACTCGGCTTCGAGCGTTTTCGGGGCGCCGAATTCCTGGAAATGGAGCGTGACGCCGGAATCGCCGTGTTCGATGCGGGTGATCGGGCAGCCGAGCTTTACCCGGTCGCCGAGCTTCGCCGCGAACGTATCGACCATCCGCTGGTTGCCCCCTTCGATGCGGAAGACTTCGCGTTTGAAGACCGGCAGCTTGCGATGCTTCACGATGGCCTGCTGCCAGATGCGGAACAGGGCCGAGACTTCCGAGTTGCGGGCCACTTGCGTGCCGTCGCCGCGCCGCAGGCCGTTGAACCGCAGCGCCGCGTCGGAGGCCTTGTCTTTCGCCAACAGTTCGCCAGCCGAGATGTGATCGAGCTCATCCAGCCCGGCGCCGAACGGGTGATACTCGTCTTCGATGGCGTCGAGATACTTGCCGAAATAGAGCATCGGCAATTCGGTCCAGCCCTTCTGGATGATGAAATCAATCTCGCGTTGGTCGAAGCCGAACTTCTTGAGGACCGCCGGGTCCTGCAATTGTTCTTCGGTGTACCAGACGCCGTCGATCCGCCGCAGCATGTTGAGCCGCCGCGGATAGGCGAGCGCCGGGAGTTGGAACTTCTCGACGTACTTCCAGAACTGGTCGTAGCCCGGCTTGGTGAAATGCTCGGCCCCGACGTCGGCGTACAGGCCGTCGGGCAGCGGATCGTGAATCGTCTTCACATGCCCGCCGGCCCGGCCCGACGCTTCCAGCACGGTGACGTCGTGCCCGCGCTCCATCAGTTCATACGCACAACACAATCCGCCGATGCCGCCGCCGGCGACGAGAATCCGTTTTTTCGGCTTGGAATTGTCACCGATCAACGGGATTGATCCGGACGCCAACGCCGCTGCCGATCCGCCGAGGAGTTTCAAAGCGTCGCGGCGGGAGAACGGAAGATCGTGCATGAAACGTTTCCTGTTGCGAGGCTCGAATCGTCTTTAACTTACTCTGCCCGGAAGGGGCATTCAATTACTGGGCGGATTTCCGCAGGACGATGCGTTGCAAATGTCCTCATCGTGTCACATCCTGTATTTTATCTTTGTCGCCAAGTGATGGATCGGGTGCCACGGATACCGCTTTGGGTATCCGTGTTTCCGAGTTGAAGACACACGGTTACGCACAGCCGTAACCGTGGCACCCGAAAACCAAACGGCCTTCAACAGGCGAGGTGCAGCATGCTCGATCATCAACTTTCCCGCCGCGATTGGTTGCAGTGGTCCGCCGGCGCAGTGGCTGCCAGCATGATGACGTCCCGTAGTTGGGGGGCAGTATCGTATGCCGACTTGCCCACGAAAGACTATCTCGGCGAGCCGAAGATCGTCGCCACGGTTACCACGCCGAAATTTTTCACGGAAGGCCCCGCGTACGACGGGAAGCAGTTCCTCTATTTCTCGAACGTAGCGGCCAATCAGATTTGCCGGTGCGACGTCATGACCGGCGAGTTGTCCGTCTTCCGCGAGAACACCAACGGCGCGAACGGTCTGGAATTCGATCATCGAGGTCGGCTGATCGCCTGCGAAGGGGGGATGAACGACGAGGGCCGCGTCGTGCGGATCGAAGTCGGTCTTGCTCAGGTGGCGGTGATCACGAATCTCGCCTATCAATTCGGCGGCCATCTCCTCGGCGCGCCGAACGATCTCGTGATCGACAAGCAGGGCCGCATCTATTTCACGTCGCGGCTGACGAACGACGATCCGAAAAAAGGGAACGTGAACTCGGTCTATCGGATCGATCCGGACGGAAAAGTCGATCGCATCCTTCATGCGCCCGGCATTGACATGCCGAACGGCATCGAGTTGTCGCCCGATGAGAAGACACTGTATCTCGTGGAATCCGACGGCCGCGAGAAGAAGTCGCGGTGCATTCGCGCTTACGATCTGCGGGCCGACGGTTCGGTGGCGAACGGCCGCGTGCTGATCGACTTTTATCCCGGCCGTTCGGGCGACGGGATGTGCGTCGATGCCGAAGGAAACCTCTACATCGCCGCCGGCCTGCACGAGACGCGGAAGACGAGCGAGACGCTCGACACGAAGCCGGGCATCCACGTCGTCACGCCGGCCGGCAAGCTGGTCGCCTTCGTCGAGACGCCGGAAGACACCATCACCAACTGCACGTTCGGCGGCCCGGATCGGAAGACGCTGTACGTCACTTGCAGCAAATATCTGATTGCGATCCCGAGCCGGCGCCCTGGAGTTCGGTAAATAGGAAAGAGACATCTCTCGCCAAGACGCAAGGTTTTCCAAGAGACATTGATTGTGGTGATTCGCATTGCCGAAGACACGAACACCCTGGATAATCGTCGGAGTGTTTTGATTTTTTGGAGTTGTGCAATGAACGGCCAACTCATCCCTTTTGAGGAACGCGGAGACTCAATCCCTCTGTTGAGGGATCGGCTGCAAATGGGGAGCGCAGAGACGTGCGATATTACTCTCGAATATCCCACAGTTCCTCTCCTGGCCTGCGAACTGGAATGGAATTGCGGCTATTGGTTTCTGCGATCTGCCGCAAATGACGCACCCCAAGCCGGCCGTTTTCTGCTTCCCGGCGATCTGATCGAGATTGGGGAATGCCGCTTTGTCATTGATTACGTTCCCCATCCGGTCCGCTGAAACTGTCTGCATGGCCGCTCCACACGCTCCCCGCCGTTCCCTGTTCGCCGTCTGGCGATGGCCGCGGCGGGCGTGGATCGCGATCGTGCCGCTGATTCTTCTCTCGTATTTCTTGATGCCGCCCATCACGACCCAGATTTGGGCGCGCACGGGACTGAATCCAACCTTGGCGCACTGGCAAGGTATTGTCGAATATCCTCTGACGCGACTTCGTGGTGACTCAAAGGTTGTGCTGGCGATCTATCAAGAGGAATCAGAATTGATCGACCGTGTCTTTGGTCCAGCGCCAGTACGATTCTTCTGGTCGAGAGACGCTTTCGAGCGTTATTACCACGAACGATTCGCGGAGCAAGATCGAAGGCAAGTAGAATATTCTCTCGAGCTATTCGTTGACGGCGAATAATTCTGTGCTATCCGCCGCCAATCCCGCGGATGTTTTCTGCGAAACTGTCTGCATGTCCTCTCCCACCCCTCGCCGCCGATCACGCCGCCGCGGATGGTTGCCGATGTTTGCCGTATGGCGATGGGAAGCGGAAATGTTTTTCCCCTTGTTCCGATTCTGGCGCTGGCCGTTGTGGGGATGGGGGCTGACGATCGCACTGGCGTTGCTCGCGACACACGCCCTCATCAAAATGGAACAGCACGTACACGAGCGTCAAACTCTTGAAATCAGGTAGACTCGTGGCCTCCGCTCCCCCTCCCCGCCGCTCTCTATTCGCCGTCTGGCGATGGCCGAGATGGACATGGGGCATAGTCGTGGTGCTGATGCTGGTCTGGTATCTCCTGTCCGCCGTGCCACTCGATTTTCTACTGACAAAAGCAGGATCGCCTCGCTGGTTCTATCAAGTGATGATCTATTTGTATTGGCCAGCAAGGCGCTGTAGGGCTAATTGTGAAATTCTGGACGAAATCTGCAAATGGGAAGACGCCGTGCTGGAGTCGATATTCGGTCCACTCTGACCCCTCCGGGAAAATCACGCCCCTCCGCGGCAAGTTTTTCAGAGGTTGCCACTACCGCCAATGCCGCTTCCCACTTCCGAATTGACCGCCGGCGGGGGCGTGTGTTACCCTAAATTGCTGCAAATTGCCTCACTCGACCCGCCAGAATCGCCTCGCCTGGTTTGGTTTACGGTTTCTCTTCCTCGTGGAGAGATCGCGTGGACTGCAAGGATAAACGCATGCGGTTCCCTTTACTCTTCACGACGTGCTGCCTGGCGGTCGCGCGGCTCGTTTCCGCGGCGGAGTTGTTGCCGGCGGAGGCGGCTCTCGAAGATGTGGTCGATCATTACGTCGATGCGGGGTTGGAGGCGAACAAGGTTCATGCCGCGCCGCCTGCCGACGATGCGAACTTCATCCGCCGGGTGACGCTCGATCTCGCCGGCCGGATTCCGACGGCGGGCGAAGTCGAGGCGTATCTGGCCTCGGCCGATCCAGAGAAGCGGCGGCAACTGGTTGATCGGCTGTTGGGTTCTCCCGATTTCGCGTATCAGCTGCGGAACGAAATCGACACGATGCTGCTGGCCGGCAGGAACGACGGGGGCTTCCGTGAGTACCTGCTGAAGGCCGTGCAGGAGCAGCGTCCGTGGCCGCAGCTGTTCAGCGAGATGATGATCGGCCGGGAGTACATCCCCGAAGAGAAGCCGGCGCTGGCGTTCCTCAAGGCCCGCGCGGCGAACGTCGATGATCTGACGAACGACACCAGCAAGCTGTTCTTTGGCGTCAGCATCAATTGCGCGAAGTGCCACGATCATCCGCTGGTCTCCGACTGGAAGCAGGATCATTACTTCGGCATGGCGTCGTTCTTCAACCGGACCTATCTCACCAAGAAGAATTTCCTCGCCGAACGCGACGACGGCGGCCTGAAGTTCCGCACGACGACGGGCGAAGAAAAAGAAGGCCGATTGATGTTCCTGACGGAGGCCGCCGTCGAGGAGCCGGCCCTCGCCACGTTGTCGCCGGAGGAGGCGAAGGCCCTGGAGCAACGCCGCAAGGAAGACGATCAGCGGGAGACGCCCCCCGATCCGCCGCGGTTCAGCCGGCGACGGCAATTGGTGGAACTCGCGTTGAATCCCGATCCGGACGGGTTCTTCGTCCGTTCGTTCGTGAACCGGACGTGGAACCGGTTGCTCGGCTACGGGCTCGTGATGCCCCTCGATCAGATGCACTCGGCGAACGATCCGAGCCATCCCGATCTCTTGAAATGGCTGGCTCGCGACACACTGGCTCATCAGTACGACGTGACTCGGCTGACGCGGGGCATCGTGCTGAGCCGGGCTTACGGCCGTTCGAGCCGGTGGGATTCCGCCAGCGATCGGCCCGATCCGCGGCATTTCGCGGTGGCGAACGTGCGTGCGCTCTCGCCGATGCAGTGTTCGGTGTCGTTGTGCGTCGCCACGCGATCTGCTGCGACATCAACGCAACAAATGAAACGGCCTGAAGAATGGGTCGCCCATCGCCGGAACCTGGAAGGCCAGGGGCACGGCTTCGCGCAGCAGTTGGAGACGCCGGGCGAAAATTTCCAAGTCAGCGTCAGCGAAGCTTTGCAGTTCAGCAACGGCGCGCACGTGCAGAACGAATTCCTGCGCGACGCGGGCGACCGGCTCGTCGGGGAATTGAAGGGGATCGCGGACAAATCGCAACTGATCCGGCACGCTTATTTGAACGTCTATTCGCGATTGCCGGAAGCGGACGAAGTTCAATTGCTGGAAGGTTACCTCGCGGCCCGGGCCGACCGGCCGGTAGAAGCCTGCCAGCAAATGCTCTGGTCGCTCCTCACGAGCGGGGAGTTTCGATTTAATTATTGAAAAGTGCTTCGATCGGGTCTGCGTGAGATTGTCTGAAAATCAAAAACAAAGGCGTTAGCCACAAAAAGCACAAAAGTCACAAAGAGATTAATGCCGTGGGTTCGGGGCACGTTGCAATCTTCTTTGAATTATTTTTGTGCTCTTTGTGCCTTTTGTGGCTAATCCGGATTTTTGAATTCCCGTAGTCTTGTCTGAAGACATTGAATTTGAATGGGAGTTTGTGATGAATCCATTGTTCATTCCCCGCCGCGGTTTCTTGCAGACGGCCGCTCTCGGCGCGACGGCGTTCGCCGCCGATATGACGACGTTGAACGTGCTCAAGGCCCCGATTCTCGCCGAGGAACTGAAGCGGCAACAGAAGCGGGTGATTCTGCTGTGGCTGGCCGGCGGGCCGAGCCAGTTGGAGACGTGGGACCCGAAGCCGGGCCGTCCGACCGGCGGGCCGTTCCAGGCGATCGACACCAATGTTCCCGGCATTCGGATTTCCGAACTGATGCCGAAGCTCGCGCAGCGGATGCAATACACCGCGGTGGTCCGGTCGCTCAATACGAAGAACGGCGACCACGGCGGCGGGACATCGCTGATGGAAACGGGCCGCGGCCCGGAAGCCGGTTTGAATTATCCCGATCTCGGGGCCGTCTTGGCAAAGGAACTCGGCCGGGCCGACAGCCCGGTGCCGGATTACGTGTCGCTCTACACTTCGACGGAAGGTCGACATAAGGGTGGACCCGGTTTCCTCGGCGCTCGCTATGCTCCGATGTTCCTCGATAACGGCCTGATGCCGGAGAACATCCAGCGGCTGTCCGGCGTGACTGATCTCGATCATCAGCAGCGGGCCGATCTGCGGAATCTGCTCCACGCCCGTTTTGCCCGCGGCCGGGAAACCGGCACGCTCGGCAGCCACAACATGGCCTATCAGCGCGTCCGCGGTTTGATGGCGAGCGAAAAACTGTTCGATATCGAACAAGAATCGGCCGAGATGCGGGCCAAGTACGGCCCGACGCAGTTCGGCGAGCAGTGCCTCGTCGCCCGCCGGCTGTGCGAAGCCGGCGTCCCGTTCGTCAAAGTCGCCCGCGCCTGGTGGGACAGCCACGGCCAGAACTTCGAAACGCATCTGGAACTCGTCACGGAACTCGACCATGTGATGTCCACGCTGCTGGACGATCTGCAAGATCGCGGTCTCTTGGACAGCACGTTGGTCATCACGCTCGGCGAGTTCGGCCGCACGCCGCAGATCAACCCCAGCCTGGGCCGCGATCACTTCGCCAACGCCTGGAGTTCCAGTCTCTCCGGCTGCGGCGTGAAGGGGGGCACGGTCTTCGGCAAGACGGATGAAGACGGCCACAAGGTCGCCGAGGGCGAAGTCGGTGCTCCGCAACTCTTCGCGACGATCTTCCAGGCCCTGGGCATCGACCACAAGAAAGACTACTACGTCGGCGCTCGTCCGATTCCGCTCACCGATCCCGGCACGGAACCGATCAAAGACGTGCTCGCGTAACCAAATCAAAGCCCGCCGTCTGCGACGGCGGGTTCGACCCGGCGATGCCATCGCCGGGCTTTGTTCACTGAAACAAGCTGAGAACCCATCATGGCAACGCCCGATCCGACGCAGTTGAAAGTCATCCGGCAGATCGATCGGCCGGGGATCTGTTTCAATTTGGCGCGCGTGCCGAACTCGGCCCAGATTTATTTCGGCGCGGCCGACAGCAACGTTTACGGGCTCGATCTCGCCATTGAAAAACCGGAGCCGAAAGTCTTCTCCGGCGCGCATTCCGGTTACGTTCTCGGCGTAACGCTTGCGGGTTCGCAGTTGATCAGCGGCGCCTACGACGGCCGGCTTGTGTGGTGGAACACGGCCACCGGCGAGAAGGTTCGCAGCGTCGATGCCCACGCCAAATGGATTCGCGGCGTGACGGTTTCTCCAGACGGCAAGATCGCCGCCAGCGTCGCCGACGACATGCTGTGCAAACTGTGGAACGCCGAGACGGGCGAGCCGATTCGGACGCTGGCCGGCCACGAGAAAGAGACGCCGCAGCATTATCCGTCGATGCTCTTCGCCAGCGCGTTTTCCGCCGACAACCGGCTGCTAGCGACGGCCGATAAGGTGGGGCACATCGTCGTGTGGGACGTCGCGAGCGGCCAGCAACTGAAGTCGCTGGAAGCGCCGCTGATGTACACCTGGGACCCGAAGCAGCGGCGGCATTCGATCGGCGGCATCCGCAGCGTTGCCTTCTCGCCCGACGGCAAGCAACTTGTCGTCGGCGGCACCGGCCAGATCGGCAACGTCGATCATCTCGAAGCCCTCGCCCGGCTGGAAGTCTTCGATTGGCAGGCCGGCGAACGGATGTTCGAATTCCCGGGCGAAAAATACAAAGGCCTCGTCGAAGCGATGGCGTTCCATCCCTCCGGCAACTGGCTGGTCTGCGCCGGCGGCGACCACGAAGGCTATGTCAAGTTCTTCGATCTCAAGGCCGGCAAGCTCCTGCATCACGACAAAGCGCCGATGCACATCTACGGCATTTCGTTGAACGAAGCCGGCGACACGCTCTACGCCTCTGGGCACGGCAAGCTCGCGGTCTTCGAATTCAAGGCCCCGACGGCCTAACAAGCCCGGCGATGGCATCGCCGGGATCGTCCCGCCGTCGCCGACGGCGGACTTTGCGGAATCAATTGTTGCCATGAGGTCCATCATGAAAAAGCTCAATGGGCTGATCGGTCTGGTGGTTCTGGCCGGAGTCGCCGTCATGACGTCCGTGATCGCCGATGAATATCTCAATGGCATTGAATGGAAAGAGCCGGCCGTCGTCACGCCCGGCGAAAGCGGCGGGCCGCCTTCGGATGCCGTCGTGCTGTTCGGCGGGAAAGACCTTTCGGCCTGGACCGGTGCCGACAACTGGAAGGTTGATAACGGCACGATGCTCTCCGGCAAGGGAGACGTCCGCACCAAAGATGCGTTCGGCGATTGCCAGTTGCACATCGAATGGATGGCCCCCACGCCGGCCACCGGTTCCGGTCAGGGGCGAGGCAACAGCGGCGTCTTCCTGATGGACAACTACGAAATCCAAGTCCTCGATTCCTACGAGAACAAGACCTACTTCGACGGCCAGGCCGGCGCGATCTACAAGCAGACGCCCCCCGCCGTCAACGCGATGAAGCCCCCCGGCACGTGGAACGTCTACGACATCATCTGGACCGCCCCCCGGTTCAACGACGACGGCTCGCTCAAGTCACCGGCGTACATCACGGCATTACACAACGGTGTGCTGATCCTGAACCACTTCGAGTTGCTCGGCGACAACCCGTTCACGCGGCCGCCCGAGTATAAGAAACACGCCGACCGCCTGCCGATCCGTTTGCAAGACCACGGCAACCCGATGCGGTTCCGCAACATCTGGATCCGCGAGATCAAGCCGGCCGAAGGGAAGCGAGTCAAGCCGCCGTTCATCAAGGATGGCCAAGGAAACGAGAAGCCGGTGAAGTGATCGCAGATTGGCGCGGACGAACAGCCGAAGCCGGGCTTCCATCAGGTTATTCAAAGCCCGGCTTTCCAAAGCTAAAGCCGGGCTTTGTCATTCCGTTTATCACGCCCTGAAAGCGAATTATCCCCCGCCTGTCTATCCACTTACCGTAATTTGCCGATTGCTCGAATCTCCAAACGCCGATATGATAGGAAAAGAGGTAAATCCTCTCCCACCTTGGTTTTGCCCCGCCTGAACCTGCCTGCGAAAGATCGCCGTGAATTCGTTGCCTCAATATACATTCAACCGCCGTCAATGCTTGCAAGTTGGTGCTGCTGGCGTTGCCGCCTCTGCGTGGCCATTGGCAAATAGTTCTCGCGGGGCGACGGGCGCGAAGTCGGCGCGGGCGAAATCGGTCCTGATCGTGCATCTCAGTGGCGGGCCGAGCCAGCTCGATACCGTCGATATGAAACCGCAGGCCGCGGCGGAAATTCGCGGCGAGTTCCAGCCGATCGGCACGGCGGTACCCGGCGTGCCGGTTTGCGAGCATCTGCCGCGGCTGGCCTCGCAGCTCGATCGCTGGTCGATCGTTCGCACGCTGTCGCATCCGGAACACAATCATCTTTTGGCCACGCACGTCGCGCTCACCGGCCGGCCCACGCCGTTCCCGCGCGGCGGCAGCGACCTCGACCGGGTGGAATCCCGCAATGACTTCCCAAACATCGCCGCGGCCCTCGATGCCGTCCATCCGCGCAGCGACGGCGTTCCGTCGGGCGTGTCGCTGCCGAATTACTTCATCGAAGGCCCGCTCACTTGGCCGGGCCAGCACGCGGGCTTTCTGGGCGCGAAGCACGATCCGTGGCAGATCAATCAGGACCCGAACGCCGCGAACTTCAAGATCGATTCGCTGGCCCTCAAAGAGAATGTCACGCCGAATCGGCTGGTCTCGCGTCGCGATCTGCTGGATCAATTGAACCAGCGGGTTTCGTCCGGCGAACAGGTTCGACCGGCGTCGTTCGCCGAACAACAGGACGTCGCCTTCTCGCTGCTCACCTCGGCGAATGTGGCGCAAGCGTTTCAGATCGAACGCGAAGAGGCCGCCGTCCGCGATCGCTACGGTCGCACGAAGTTCGGCCAGTCGCTGCTATTGGCGCGACGACTGATCGAAGCCGGCGTGCCGGTGGTGCAGGCAGCGATGGGCATCGTGCAGACGTGGGACACGCACGTCGACAACTGGGGGCGGATGAAGAACAATCTCTTGCCCGCGCTGGACCAGGGACTCGCCGCGCTGATGGATGACTTGTCCGCGTCCGGATTGCTCGATCAAACGCTGGTCGTGGTGATGGGCGAGTTCGGCCGCACGCCGCGAATTTCCAATCTGCCGGGCGAGGCGATCCCCGGCCGCGATCATTGGGCGTGGGCCTATTCGGCTTTGTTCGCCGGGGCCGGCATTCGCGGCGGTCAAGTCATCGGCCAAACCGACGCCATCGCCGCCTATCCGGTCACGCGAGCGTGGACGCCGGCCGACGTCTTCACCACGCTGTTGGGCGCGCTCGGCGTCGATCCGGAAACGCACGTGTCCGACCCGCTCGGCCGTCCAATGCAGCTTCTGAACGGCGAAGTGATTGAGCCGCTCTATTCCGGCCGTTCGTAGGGTCCGCTGTGCGGACCACTTTTTGAACACACCTGAGTCGTCGAAATGGTCCGCACAGCGGACCCTACTTCGAGTGCAGCAGTTTCTTCAGCGCGAGAAACAGCCGGTCGCGGCGAGCTTGCCGTTCAGCGAGGCGTGCCGGCGAGTAATCGTGGAAACCTTTGCCGGTCTTCGGTCCGAGATTTCCACCGGCGACGAGTTTCTGCACCGTTTTGGGAATCTCGGTGTCGCTGCGGATTTCCGGGGCGAGATTGCGGAACACGGTCGTCTGCACGTCCAACCCGCCGAAATCGTGAATCTCCAGCGGGCCTAGCGCCGCGAGCCGAAACCCGACGCTGCCGCTGAGAGCCGCGTCGATCTCCTCCGCCCCGGCGACGCCCTGGTCGAGCAAATCCCACACTTCCCGCATGATGGCGACTTGAATCCGGTTCACCAGGAAGCCCGGCAGTTCCTTCCGCAATCGTAACGCGAGCTTGCCGATCCGCTGCATCAGTTCCATCGTCGTCACAGCCGTCGCCTCCGACGTGTTCGGGCCAGGAACGACCTCCACGAGCGGGACGATGTGCGGCGGGTTGAACCAGTGCGTCACGATCCCCCGCTCCGGATGCCGCAACCGGCTTCCCGATTGCGAAATGGGAAACGTCGACGAGTTCGATGCCAAAATGCACTCCGGCGACACCACCGATTCCAATCGGGCAAACAGTTCCTGCTTGACGGCGAGGTCTTCCTTCACTGCCTCCGTGATGAACGCTGCCGGCGCCGCGGCGTCGGCTTCGGTCTCGCAAATCGTGATGCGGGACAAAATCGGCTCGATCTTGTCCGCCGTCAGCAACTCCGCCTCGACGAACGCCAGCAGATTGGTGCGAATCCGGTCCTTAGCGGAAGCCCGCGCCGCCGGAACATCATCGAACCCGCGCACGGTATATCCCGCCGCGGCAAACGTCTGAGCAATGCCGTGCCCCATCGTGCCGAGTCCGATCACGGCGACGGTTTGAATCTGGTCGAGCGTCATGGAGGGTTGTCCTGGTGTTGCCGGAAAACAAGAAGAGGCGAACCGCAGATTTCACAGATTCACGCGGATTAAAGGCGAGAGTATAGCCGCAAAAAGGCGCAGAAGGCGCAAAAAGATCAAAAGTCAGTCTATGTCATTTTACTTGTGCGCCTTCTGCGCCTCTTTGCGGCCAGCATCTGATTTCTAAATCTGCGTGAATCTGTGAAATCTGCGGATCAACGGCTGTTCGTCTTCTCCGCAAGGAATTGTCTCAAAAGCCGACCTGGTCTTTGCCCTTGAGTTTCAAGATTTGCCGCGTTTCGTCGGGCGTGGCGATTTCCAGGCCGAGTTCTTCCAGAATGCGGCGGATTTTGGCGACTTGGGCGGCGTTGCTGTCGGCGAGTTTCCCCTTGCCGATCCACAGGCTGTCTTCCAATCCGACACGGACATTTCCGCCGAGGACCGCCGATTGCGTGGCGACGTACATCTGGTTACGGCCGGCTCCGAGAACCGACCAGTGATAATCGTCACCGAACAGCCGGTCGCACGTCCGCTTCATGTGCATCACGTCTTCGGGATGCGGGCCGATGCCGCCGCGGATGCCGAATACCGATTGAATGAAGAGTGGCGGCTTTACCAGCCCCCGGTCCAGAAAATGGGCCGCGGTGTAGAGATGCCCGATGTCGTAGCATTCGATTTCAAAGCGGGTATGGTTGCCGCTGCACGATTCGAGGATGTAGGCGATGTCGCGGAACGTGTTCTTGAAAATCCGCTCGTCGCTGCCGGCGAGGTACGGCAATTCCCAATCGTGTTTCCAGTCTTTGTACCGCGGGATCATTTCGTACAGCCCGAAGTTCATCGACCCCATATTGAGCGAGGCGACTTCGGGCTTGAGTTGCAGCGCCGGCTGTAGTCGCTCTTCGACCGTCATCGTCGGAGCGCCGCCGGTGGTGATGTTGATCACCACGTCGCGAGCCGCTTTGATCTTCGGCAGAAACTCGCGAAAGACATTCGGATCCTGCGTCGGCCGGCCGTCTTGCGGCTGCCGCGCATGCAAGTGGACGATCGCCGCGCCAGCTTCGGCGGCGGCAATTGCGCTGGCGGCAATTTCGTCCGGAGTGATCGGCAGCGCCAGCGACATCGTCGGCGTATGAATCGCCCCGGTCACGGCACAGGTGATAATGACTTTGCGCTGTGAAGACATCGAAAAAGACCCTTGCTTGCGCTGCGGACTAGTTAGGTTAACTCCGGTCGATTGCGATATTGATCGAGCGACTCCGGGTTGGCGAGAGCTGAGACATTATGCACGGGACGGCCGTGAATGACATCGGTGACGGCGAGTTCCACGATTTTTCCGCTCCGCGTGCGGGGAATGTCCGTGACTTGCAGAATCACCGCCGGGACATGCCGCGGCGAGGCGCCGGCGCGAATCTGCCGCACGATGGTGTTCCGCAAATCGTCGGTGAGCGGCAAAGAATCGCGTAATCGGACAAACAGTACAATCCGCACATCGCCTTGCCATTGCTGGCCGACGGCGAGTGATTCGAGGACTTCGGGAATTTGCTCGACTTGCCGGTAGATTTCGGCCGTGCCGATCCGCACGCCGCCGGGGTTGAGGACGGCGTCGCTGCGGCCGGTGATGATGACCGTGCCGCGCGGGGTGATCTCGGTGAAGTCGCCGTGCCGCCAGACGCCGGGATAGCGTTCGAAATAGGCGGCCCGATAGCGCCGGCCGTCAGCGTCGTTCCAGAAACCGACCGGCATTGAAGGAAACGGCTTGGTGCAGACGAGTTCTCCCGTCTCGCCAATCACTGCATGGCCTTCATCATTAAACACTTCCACGCTCATTCCCAAGCCGCGGCATTGAATCTCGCCGCGATGCACAGGGAGTATCGGATTCCCCAGCACAAAGCACGACACGATGTCGGTCCCGCCGGAGATCGACGACAGGCAGACATCGGACTTGATGTCGCGATAGACGTAATCAAAACTCTCCGGCAAGAGCGGCGAGCCAGTCGAGAGAATCGCCCGCAACGAATCGAGGCGATGCGTTTGCTTGGGGCACGCTCCGGCTTTCTGCAAAGCCGACAGATATTTGGCGCTGGTGCCGAAAACGGTCATGCCTTCTGCATCGGCCATGTTCCACAGCAGATTTTCATTCGGAGCAAACGGCGATCCGTCGAACAGCCTTTCCAGCACATTGGGATCCTAAGCTTAGAATTCCACGTGGACAAGTTGTCGCGGCCGCTTCTATAGTGTCACCTAAATACTAGTGACTCCAGCGTAACTGGACTGGCCACAGTTAGGCCGCAAATGTAATCACACTGGCTCACCT